>Ga0308157_10000895_pt1 | contig 76352 bp, 80 predicted proteins | sample PhyBR1_FD_201035 | JGI IMG/M metagenome (GOLD analysis project Ga0308157, IMG submission 201035) | Phyllosphere microbial communities from UC Gill Tract Community Farm, Albany, California, United States - DLSLB.R1 | ecosystem: Host-associated > Plants > Phyllosphere > Unclassified | place: USA...
GCTTGCGCGCGGCATTGCCAGCGCTGGGGTTCTTGCCACGTTCCGGGACCTGTTTCGCCACCTTTGACCAGACCTTAGAAATGCACGGTTAGTGATTGATATTAAACGACAGATCGACAGGTTTCACCCACGACGACATATGCCGGTAAGGCCGGCAGACAGAAAACGTCAAAAATCCGCCGATTCCCACCAAGCGGTGCCACCTGAAGGTATGGACTGTAGCCGACGGGTTGCGCAGTTCCATTCACGCGCCTTGATTCACCCTGCCCCGACCGCCACTCTATTGGCCTGCCCGGACAGTTGCGGAACATCGCGTTCGGGCCACCAATCCTGACTTTCGCGAGTATACATGAGCACTTCCAGCCTCCCGACCAAGCACACCCGTCTGTTGATCCTCGGCTCCGGCCCCGCCGGCTGGACCTCTGCCGTCTATGGCGCACGCGCAAACCTGAAGCCGCTGGTGGTCACCGGCCTGCAGCAGGGCGGACAGCTGATGACCACCACCGAGGTCGACAACTGGCCGGGCGATGCCCACGGCCTGATGGGTCCGGACCTGATGGCGCGCATGCAGGCGCACGCTGAGCGCTTTGACACCGAAGTCGTGTTCGACCACATCCATACCGCCGACCTGTCCAAGCGCCCGTTCACCCTTACCGGTGACAGTGCCCAGTACACGGCCGATGCGCTGATCATCGCCACCGGCGCCACCGCCAAGTACCTGGGCATTCCGTCCGAAGAAGCCTTCAAGGGCCGCGGCGTGTCTGCGTGTGCCACCTGCGACGGCTTCTTCTACAAGGACCAGGACGTGGTCGTGGTCGGCGGCGGCAATACCGCCGTGGAAGAGGCCCTGTACCTGTCCAACATCGCCCGCAAGGTCTACCTGGTGCACCGCCGTGACACCTTGAAGGCGGAAAAGATCATGCAGGACAAGCTGTTCGCCAAGGTCGCCGCCGGCAAGATCGAGACCGTATGGCATCACCAGGTGGACGAAGTGCTGGGCAACGACGCCGGCGTTACCGGCGTGCGCGTGAAGTCCACGCTGGACGGTAGCACCCGTGATATCGAAGCCCATGGCTTCTTCGTCGCCATTGGCCACCAGCCCAACACCGAACTGTTCACCGGCCAGCTGGCCATGAACAACGGCTACCTGGAGATCCGCTCCGGCCTGGGCGGCAACGCCACCATGACCTCGGTCGAAGGTGTGTTTGCCGCTGGTGACGTGGCCGACCAGCACTACCGCCAGGCCATCACCTCCGCCGGCTTCGGCTGCATGGCCGCGCTGGACGCCGAGCGTTTCCTGGACGCCGAAGGCCTCTGATACCCGCCCGCACCGCCGCAGCCTGACATGGACAAGGTGATGCTCAAGCAGCTGCTGTTCCACGGCAGCTGGTTGGTGTATCCGGCCATCGTCTGGCTGCTGTGGCGCTGGCGCGGCGGTCGCCACCGTGCGCTGCTGGCGTTGCTCCTGCTGGGCTGTGCCGTGTTCGTATGGGCACGCTTCGTCGAGCCGCAACTGATCCTGGTGGACCACACCGAACTTCGCGGCACCGGCGTGGATACGCGTGTCGCCTTGATCAGTGACATCCATCTTGGTGTCTACAAGGACCGGCGCTTCCTGGAGCGCGTGGTCAAACGCATCAATGCGTTGGATGTGGATGCGGTGGTGATCGCGGGGGACCTGACTTACGAACCGCAGGACAGTTCGCTCTCCGAACTGTTCGCTCCGCTGGCGGCATTGCGTGCCCCTGCGTATGTGGTGCTGGGCAACCACGACCAACAGCAACCCGGCCCGGATATCGACAAGCCCCTGCGCGCAGCATTGGCCACCCATGGCGCCCAGGTCATCGAAGGCCGCGTCATCACCGGTGCGCGAAACGTGCGTTGGGCGGGCTTGGGGGATCTGTGGGCTGGCAAGGACGACCCCGGATTCCTGCGCAACGCCCCGGGCAACAGTCCCATCATCCTGATCGCCCATAACCCCGACAGCGCCATGCAACTGCAACCCGGCGATGCGGCGTTGGTGCTGGCCGGGCACACCCATGGCGGACAGATCCGCATCCCCTGGCTGTACCACAAGGTCATCCCCAGCCACTTCGGCTTCGACCGCGGTGAGCAGGTCATGCAGACCCCGCAGGGGCCGGTACGGGTGTTCACCACCCGCGGCGTTGGCGAAATCGGGCTGCCGTTGCGGCTGTTCAATCCGCCGACAATCGATGTGTTGCAATTGCGGCCATGACTTCCGTCCATGAAACCCGTGTGCTGGCGTCGCTTGCCCACGTGCAGGCCACGCAATGGGATGCACTGCACGACGGCAGCAACCCGTTCATCAGCCATGCCTTCCTGGCGGGGTTGGAGCAACACGGATGCCTGCGCCCGGAATGGGGCTGGCAACCACAGCACCTCACCCTGTGGCGTGACGAACAACTGGTTGCCGCGGCCCCGGGCTACCTGAAAGAGAATTCGCACGGCGAGTTCGTGTTCGACCATGCCTGGGCCAACGCCTATGCGCGCCACGGCGTGGATTACTTTCCCAAATGGCTGGGTGCCGTGCCCTACTCCCCGGTGACCGGTCCTCGCCTGCTTGGGGTGGATGATGACGCGCGCCGCGGGCTGTTGAGGGCGGTTGTGCGCCACGTGCAGGACGGCGCATTGTCCTCGGCACACATCAACTTCCACCTGCCAGCGGAAGCGACGCTGTTTGACCCAAGCTGGCTGCAGCGCGACGACGTGCAGTTCCAATGGCAGCGGCAACCGGGCTGGAACAGCTTCGACGACTTCCTCGCCGCGATGGATCACAAGCGCCGCAAGAACATCCGCCAGGAGCGCGCCAAGGTGGCCCATGCCGGCATTCGTTTCGTGACCCGTCACGGTGACGAGGCCAGCGCGGATGAATTACGGGCAATGCACGGCTTCTACCTGCGCACCTTTGCCGAATACGGAAACGCCCCGGCCCTGACCCTGGGCTTCCTGCGTCACCTGGCCGAGGCGTTGCCGCGTCAATTGGTGCTGTTCCTCGCCTTGCAGGATGACGAACCGGTCGCAGGCGCACTGTGCCTTCGAGGTGGCGACACCTTGTATGGACGCTATTGGGGCGGCCAGACCCTGCCCGGCCTGCATTTTGAAACCTGCTACTACCAAGGCATCGCGTATTGCCTGCGCGAAGGGCTGCAGCGCTTCGAACCCGGCGCGCAAGGCGAGCACAAACTCGCACGCGGGTTCCTGCCGACCCTGGTACACAGCCAGCATTGGATTGCCGATCCGCAGTTCCGCGAGGCGCTGCAGGACTGGTGCGGCCGGGAACGCGAAGACGTCGCCCGCTACGCCCAGGCATTGCGCCTGCACAGTCCATTCAAGTCCGCAGAAAGCACCCCATGAGCAAGACCGGCCCCTTCCTGCTGGATACACCCAGCGACGCCCCGTTTCCGCCCGCCGAACTGGCCGCCCGCGAACCGGATGGACTGCTGGCCATCGGCGGCGACCTGAGCCCGGTGCGCCTGCTCAACGCGTATGCCGGCGGCGTGTTCCCGTGGTTCTCCGAAGGACAGCCACTGCTGTGGTGGTCACCGGACCCGCGCATGGTGTTCCGCACCGATGCGGTGCACCTGTCGTCGCGCTTCCGCCGCGGGCTGCGCCAGAGCAACTGGCAGGTCCGTGCGGACACCGCGTTTTCCGAGGTGATGCTGGCCTGCGCCGGCGCGCCGCGCCCTGGCCAGGATGGCACCTGGATCACCGCCGAGATGCACCAGGCCTACGTCCAGTTGCATCAGCTGGGGTATGCGCACTCCGTCGAGGTCTACGACGAGGACACCCTGGTCGGCGGCATCTACGGGGTCAGCATCGGTCAGATGTTCTTCGGCGAAAGCATGTTCAGCAGCCGCAGCGGCGGCTCCAAGGTTGCCTTGGCCGCGCTGGCCCGCACCCTGGCGCAATGGGGCTGGTCGTTGATCGACGCGCAGGTGGAAAACCCGCATCTGCTGCACATGGGCGCGGTCCACCTGCCCCGCCCGCTGTTCCTGGCGCAGGTGCGGGACGCCGTGCAGCGCCCTGGCCGGATCGGCAGCTGGACCCGCGAATTCGGGCAATTGCCGGCCTCCTCGCTGGGTTGAGCCAGCGGAGGTTTAACGCAAACTTTGCAACATCGCGCCCGGCAGCGTAAAATGCCCGCCCTTAGGCCTAATGGCCGTCCGCAGAACCGCACAGGACTACATGTCGAAAGACGACTCCATCGAGTTCGAAGGCACCGTCAGCGAGACGTTGCCGAACACCACTTTCCGCGTTCGCCTGGAAAATGGGCATGAAATCATCGCCCACATCTCCGGCCGCATGCGCAAGAACTACATCCGCATCCTGACCGGTGACCGCGTCAAGGTCGAGATGACGCCGTACGACCTGACCAAGGGCCGTATCACCTACCGCATGAAGTAATGCGGTAAGCATGGCGCTGCCAAAAAGCCAGCCTTTGTGCTGGCTTTTTTGCGTGGCTGCGGCTTGGGAATGTGGCACCGGCGTGCTGACCGGTCTTCACCGGTAGTGCCGAGCCATGCTTGGTAGAGAGGGTTTCCTCGTCAGGCCCCTTGCCGAGCATGGCTCGGCACTACTGGGATTGCCCGTAAGGCCTCTGCCGAGCATGGCTCGGCACTACAGACAAAAAACCCCGCGCCACGGCTTGCGTGGCGCGGGGTTGCTTGGCTTGGCTTATTCCACCGTTGCCGGCAGCAGGTGTTCCGGCTCGGCCTCGGTCTCCACGATCAACTCGCCATCGCGCACGTCGATGCTGACCTTGCCACCGTTCAACAACTTGCCGAACAGCAACTCGTCGGCCAGCGGACGCTTGATCTTGTCCTGGATGACGCGGCTCATCGGGCGCGCACCCATTTCCGGGTCGAAGCCATGCTGGGCCAACCAGTCGCGGGCGGCCGGGGTGGCCGACAACGACACATGCTTGTCCTGCAGCAGCATTTCCAGCTCAATCAGGAACTTGTCCACTACACGCAGGATATGGTCGAAGCCCAGCGCCTGGAACTGCACGACCGCATCCAGGCGGTTGCGGAACTCCGGGGTGAAGCTCTTGCGGATCACTTCCATCGCGTCGGTGGTGTGGTTCTGTTTGGTGAAGCCGATCGAACGCCGGGCCGCCTGGGTGGCGCCGGCATTGGTGGTCATCACCAGGATCACGTTCTTGAAGTTGGCTTCGCGACCGTTGGTATCGGTCAGGATGCCGCGGTCCATCACCTGCAGCAGGATGTTGAAGATATCCGGGTGCGCCTTCTCCACCTCGTCCAGCAACAAGACGCAATGCGGGGTCTTGACGATCTTCTCGGTCAGCAGGCCACCCTGGTCGAAGCCGACGTAGCCCGGGGGCGCACCGATCAGGCGGCTGATCGAATGCGGCTCCATGTATTCGGACATGTCGAAGCGGACCAGCTCGATACCCAATTGCAAGGCCAGCTGGCGGGTCACCTCGGTCTTGCCCACGCCGGTCGGGCCGGCAAACAGGAAGTTGCCGATCGGCTTTTCCGGATTACCCAGACCGGACCGCGACAACTTGATCGCCGACGCCAACGACTCGATGGCCGGGTCCTGGCCGAAGATCACCATCTTCAGGTTGCGCTCCAGGTGCTGCAGCACGTCCTTGTCGGTCGCGGTGACCTGCTTGGCCGGGATGCGCGCCATCTTGGCGATGATCGCCTCGATTTCCTCGATGTCGATGCGCTGCTTGCGCTCACCCTCAGGCAGCAAGCGCTGGCGGGCACCGGCCTCGTCGATCACGTCGATGGCCTTGTCCGGCAGCAGGCGGTCACCGATATGCTTGACCGACAGGTCCACTGCCGCGCGCAGGGCGTCATCGGCGTAGGTGACGCTATGGTGCGCCTCGTACTTGCCACGCAGGCCCTTGAGGATTTCATAGGCCTCGCCCACCGTCGGCTCGACGATGTCGATCTTCTGGAAGCGACGGGCCAGCGCACGATCTTTCTCGAAGATACCGCGGTATTCCTGGAAGGTGGTTGAGCCGATGCAGCGCAGCTCGCCCGAGGCCAACGCCGGCTTGATCAGGTTGGACGCATCCATGGTGCCACCCGACGCCGAGCCGGCCCCGATGATGGTGTGGATCTCGTCGATGAACAGCACCGCGTTGGGGATCTTCTTCAACGAAGTGATCACGCCCTTCAGGCGCTTCTCGAAATCACCGCGGTACTTGGTGCCGGCAACCAGCGCGCCCAGGTCCAGCGAGTAGATCACCGCATCGGCCAGTACTTCCGGCACCTCGCCGTCGACGATGCGCTTGGCCAGGCCTTCGGCAATGGCAGTCTTGCCCACGCCGGCCTCGCCCACGTACAGCGGGTTGTTCTTGCGGCGGCGGCACAGGACCTGGATGGTCCGTTCGATCTCGTCACGACGACCAACCAGCGGGTCGATACGGCCGGCCTTGGCCGCCTCGTTGAGGTTGCTGGCGAACTCGGCCAGGGAGTCGCCCTTGCCCTCGCCCTCCATGCCCTCCGCACGGCCTTCGCCATCCAGCGGCGGCGACATGTCGGCGTCATCGCTACCGTTCTTGCCCACGCCGTGGGACAGGTAATTCACCACGTCCAGCCGGGTCACATCCTGCTGGTTGAGGTAATAGACCGCGTGGGACTCCTTCTCGCCAAAGATCGCCACCAGCACGTTGGCACCGGTGACCTCCTTCTTGCCCGAGGACTGCACGTGATAGACCGCCCGCTGCAGCACCCGCTGGAAGCCCAGGGTGGGCTGGGTATCGCGGCCGTCGTCTTCGGCCAGCAGTGACACCGAGGCGTTGATCGCCTTTTCCAGTTCGCTGCGCAGACGGTCCAGGTCGGCACCGCAGGCTTTCAGCACGGCCTGGGCCGAAGCGTTCTCCAGCAGTGCCAGCAAAAGATGTTCAACCGTCATGTACTCGTGCCGGGCCTCGCGGGCGCGCTTGTAGCACTGACCAATGGTCTGCTCGAGGTCTTTACTGAACATGTGGGGCACTCCGATTCCGGTTGGAGACAATATGCGGCCTGGCTGCGCCTTTTCCAGCACCCTAGCTACGCGGATGTAGAGGTTGCGTCAGCAATATGCGCAAATTCTGCACCCCGTGAATCCTGCATTCAGTTTCGTGGGAGTGTTGGGCATGGGTCACAAGTCCACGCCATGGCAGGACTTTGCGCCAACAGGCACGGCGCGCTCCGGGTACGGCGCGGTGCAACTGCCAGGGCAGGCTGAAACGCGGTGTTCCGCCGACGAGGGCAGTACGCCGGGTACGCCACACGTAAGAGGCAGCATGGCCCGGCACGCGCGGCGAGCCGAGGCCTCAGGCGCGCTCCATCGTGCACAGCAGCGGGTGCTGGTTCATGCGCGAGAACTCGTTGACCTGGGCCACTTTGGTTTCGGCAACTTCGCGGGTGTACACACCGCAGATGCCGCGGCCACGGGTGTGGACATGCAGCATCACCTGGGTCGCCTTGTCCAGGTCCATCGAGAAAAAGTCCTGCAGTACCGTGATGACGAAGTCCATCGGCGTGTAGTCGTCATTGAGCAGCATCACCTGGTACTGCGGCGGCGGCGCGATCTCCGGCTTGCTGGGGGCAACCAGCAGGCCATGGTCCTGTTCGTGTTGGGGCTGTTGTGGCATCCGCCCATTATAGCGGCTCGCCCGCGTGCACACCGGCCACGATTGGACGGCGCCCCCCCTGCCCCCGCACAATTCAGGGACCAATCAACTGTCTATTGGGGACGAAATGAAGAAGTTTATTGCCGGTGGCGTCGTGGCAGCCCTGTTTGCAGGGGCCATGGGGAGCGCGATAGCCGGTGAACCCGACCGCGCCGTGGGCCGCCTGTTGGACGGCCTGGAGTACAAGTACGAAGTTGACGGTGACGGCGACTACCAGCTTGTTTTTGAAATGGATGATGACCGTACCCAGTTGGTCTACGTCCGTTCCAATGTCGAAAACTACGGCAGCCACAATGTCCGTGAGATCTGGTCGCCGGGCTACAAGTCCGCCACCCCCGCCTTCCCGGCCCCGGTCGCCAACCGCCTGCTGGAAGACTCCAACGACTCCAAGCTGGGCAGCTGGGTGAAGCAGAGCGATATGGCCATGTTCGTGGTCAAGATCGACGCAAACGCCAGCGCCGAGGTCCTGTCCGACGCCATCGATGCCGCCGCCAAGAGTGCTGACGGGATGGAGAAGGAACTGACCTCCAAGGACGACTACTGAGCGTGAATGCCCTGCAGTCCCAGCGCTGGGCGCCACATGTAACCGTGGCCACCGTGGTGTCCCGCGCCGGTCAGCTGCTGCTGGTTGAAGAGGACAAGGGCGGCCGCCGGGTGTTGAACCAGCCGGCCGGCCACCTGGAGCCGGGTGAAACGCTGCTGCAGGCAGCAGTCCGCGAGACGCGTGAGGAGACCGGCTGGGACGTGCGCCTGACCGGCTTCATCGGCAGTTACCAGTGGACTGCCGATGATGGCATCCCGTTCCTGCGCTTCGCCTTTGAAGCCGAACCCCTGCAGCACTACCCAGAACAGGCGCTGGATGCCGGCATCGTGCAGGCGCTGTGGCTTTCGCCCACCGCCCTGCAGGCCGACATGGCGCGGCTGCGCAGTCCGCTGGTCTGGCACACGGTGTCGGACTGGTTGGCTGGGCAGCGCTATCCGTTGTCGATGTTGAGGCACATACCGTGAGTAACCCGGGTATCGTCGTCGGTGTATCCGGCGGCGTTGATTCTTCCGTCGCCGCACTGGCCCTGGTGCAGCAAGGCCTGGATGTGGCCGGACTGTTCATGCAGAACTGGGCCGACGATGGCAGTGGCCACTGCCGCGCCGAAGAGGACCGCCGCGACGCCGTGGCGGTATGCGGTCGCTTGGACATTCCGTTCCATTTCCGCGATTTTTCGGCCGAGTACTGGCAGGGCGTGTTCGAACACTTCCTGGCCGAATACGCGGCCGGTCGCACACCCAACCCCGACGTGCTGTGCAACCGCGAGGTCAAGTTCAAGCACTTCCTGGATGCCGCCCGCGAGCTGGGTGCCGAGCGCATCGCCACCGGTCACTATGCCCAGGTCGCCCAGCGCGATGGACGCTGGCGGCTGCTGCGCGGCGCCGACCGCGGCAAGGACCAGAGCTATTTCCTGCACCAGTTGGGCCAGGCCCAATTGGCGGCGACCCTGTTCCCGATCGGCCACATGGAAAAGAGCGATCTGCGCAGGATCGCCCGTGACGCCGGCCTGCCGACCCATGCCAAGAAGGACTCGACCGGCATCTGTTTCATCGGCGAGCGCGACTTCCGCGAGTTCCTGGGCCAATACCTGCCAGCTCGCGAGGGCGAGATCCACGACCCCGAGGGCCAGTTCATCGCGCGCCATCCCGGCGTGTTCTATTTCACCTTGGGCCAGCGCGAAGGCCTGAACATCGGCGGCGTGCGTGGCCGCCCGGCCGCCCCATGGTTTGTTGTCGGCAAGGACGTGGCACGCAATATCCTGTATGTCGACCAGGGCCATGACAGCCCTTGGCTGCAATCGAGCTGGCTGCGCAGCGAACCCATGCACTGGATCGCCGGTGCGCCGCCAGCGGCACGCTTCGACTGCACCGCGCAGACCCGCTATCGTCAGCCCGATGAGCCCTGCACCGTCCAGGTTCGCGACGATGGCACCCTCGATGTGCATTTCGCGCGGCCACAACGCGCCGTGACGCCAGGGCAATCGCTGGTGCTGTATGACGGCATGGAATGCCTTGGCGGCGCCGTGATAACCGCAACCGACGCACCGTTGGAGCGCCGTTTGGGCGCTTCCGTTTCTCCTTGAGAGGTAAGCAATGAGTTTTTCCTTCGACGACCGCGTTCTGGCCTTGGCCGGCATTGCCCAGGCCCTGCAGCAGGTGCGCCGCATCGCCGAAACCGGCCATTCCGAAGCGGCCGTGGTGCGTACCGCGATGGACAGCGTGATGCGCATCGATGCGCCCTCCCCGGCCGCTGTCTATGGCAGCGTCCGCGCGGTGGAGCCCGGCCTGCGCCTGCTGCGTGACTACTTCAGCAACCAGGGCAAGGACGATCTGCTGCCGCGCCTGGCACTGTCGGTGATGCAGCTGGAGCGCCGCTTCGTGCGCGAAGGTGCCACCGTCGACAAGGTCGAGGCTGGCATCGCCCGCAGCGCCAGCCGCGTGCAGGAACTGGGGGAAAGCAACCACCCGGATATCCTCAGCGCCATGGGCGCCCTGTATGCGGACACCATCAGCCAGCTCAAGCCGCGCATCATGGTCCAAGGCAACCCGCATTACCTGGGACAGGCGATGGTGGTGGCCGAGATCCGCGCCCTGCTGCTGGCTGCCGTGCGCTCTGCGGTCCTGTGGCGCCAGCTCGGTGGCAGCTACTGGGATTTCCTGTTCTCGCGCAAGACAATGGGCGAAGCCATCAATCGACTGCTGCGCTGAACCACCGCCCGCTGCCGGATTGCAGCGGGCACTCATGCATCCACTCGGGGATTGTCGTCGCGGGCACTAAAGAGCCCCCCGCTGCGGCCGATACTGCATTCGTGACTCTCCCGAGAACGTCCATGTATTCACGTATTGCAATCCGCCTGGCAGCTCCGCTTGCCCTGACCCTCCTGCTTCCGCTTGCCTTCGCGCTGTCCTGGCCCGCCGCCGCGGTCTGGGCCATCCTGACCACCATGGTCCTGAGTTGGCTGGTGTTTGCGTACTGGAGCGCCCACGCGCAGGCCCAGCGCTCGCCTGAGCACGCGAAGGTATTGAAGGAGCAGGACCAACTGCTCAACGAGCTGCGCAGCTTCGTCAGCAATGAGATCGAAGGTTCGCGCAGCGAGATTGAACGCGCGCGTGAGTTGATCCGCCAGGCGGTATCCGGCCTGGGCAGCAGTTTTGATGCGATGAGCCGCAAATCGCGCCAGCAAAGCCAGGCATTGGCCCGCGTCGTCGACCGTGCCAGTGAAGATGGCGGTAGTGGTGTGGATGTCGCACGGTTTGCCCAGCACGCCAGCCAGCAGATGGAACAACTGGTCGAGGCGCTGGAACAGGTAAGCGGCCAGAGCAGCAATACAGTGCAGCACATCGACCAGATGGCGCAGCACCTGGACGGCATCTTCTCCCTGCTGGAGGACGTCAAGTCGATTGCCGACCAGACCAACCTGCTCGCCCTGAATGCCGCGATCGAAGCCGCCCGCGCCGGTGAGGCCGGCCGAGGCTTTGCGGTGGTGGCCGACGAAGTACGCAATCTTTCCGAGCGTTCGACCACGTTCAACGAGCAGATCCGCAAGCTGGCACACAGCTCCAAGGACGCCATCGCAAAGGTCCGTGAAACGGTCTCGCACATGGCCTCGCGCGACATGGACCGCTCCCGCGAAGCGCGCCATGAAGCGGCGGCGATGCTGGACAACGTTGCGGCCATCAACGCCTCGCTAGGTGACGGCATGCGCGAGATTTCCGAGTGCGGCCGCGCCATCGACGGTAGCGTGGCCGAGGCGGTACGTGCCCTGCAGTTCGAAGACATCGCCACCCAGGCCCTGGGCGGGGTACACACCCACCTGGACCGCCTGACCGCGATCAACCGCGAGGCCGTCGCCCTGCAGGAGCTGCTGCATCGCAATGGCGGCGTGTTCGATGGCGAACTGGTCACCGCCCTGCAGCGCACCGGCAGCCGCCTGCGCGACATGCGCATCGAATGGGAGCGCCCGCCACACAAGCCGGTTACCCAGCAGAGCATGGGCGCCGGCACCGTGGAATTGTTCTGAGCCACGCAGCGCGCACGCTCCCCTTCAAACCCCGGCCTTTGGCCGGGGTTTTGGCGTAACGGCAACCATGTCCCAGCTCCCAGAGGGCGCCGTCACGGCGCAGTCCAGCGAACGTAGCAAGCAATTGCGCGCCTTGGAGGAATCGGCCCGGCAGGAGTGGCTGCAGCTGCTGCTCGCCGGGCGCCCAGATCGCGACGCAGCGCAAGACTGGCTGTCCATCAGTATTGATTGGGATCTGTGCTTGCCTGCAGCAGGCGAGGCGTAAGCCGCGAAACTTGTGCGTATCGGTGCTGGTTGCGCATCTTTGACGCACCATCAAACTTTGCCGGAAAAGCCTCTGCCGAGCATGGCTCGGCACTACCTGGCAGCGCTGCGGTAGGAGGGGCTTCGGCCCCGAAGCATGTGGAAGCGCCTGCTTCGCGCCTTGCGCGCCAGCGAATGATGCGAGGGCGCACTTTGCCGGGAAGGCCTCTGCCGAGCATGGCTCGGCACTACCTTGCTGCTCTACGGGTGGAGGGGCGTTGGCCGCGCAGCATTGGGAAACGCCTGTTTCGCGCCTTGCCCGCCAGCGAATGATGTGAGAGCGCACTTTGCCCGGAAGGCCTCTGCCGAGCATGGCTCGGCACTACCTTGCTGCTCTACGGGTGGAGGTGCGTTGGCCGCGAAGCATTGGGAAACGCCTGTTTCGCGCCTTGCCCGCCAGCGAATGATGTGAGAGCGCACTTTGCCGGGAAGGCCTCTGCCGAGCATGGCTCGGCACTACCTGGGCGGCGTGGGATGTCGCACCTTTTGGCACGGCGGCGATTGCCATGTTTGGCAGTACCGCCAGGACCACGCCGAACTTACAGGCTGGCGTGGGCGTACTCGTTCGCCTGGAGGGGCGGCAACTCGGTTACTGCCTGGGAATGATCCTGCTTCAGCCACTGCACCATCTCGCGCGGTCGCAGCGGGCGGGCGAACAGATAGCCCTGCAGCGCATCGCAGCCCTGCCGTTGCAACATCGCCGCCTCTGCCGTGGTCTCCACCCCTTCGGCAACCACACGCATGCCCAACGCATGGCCCAGGTGCACGATGGCCTGGGTGACTTCGGCCGTGCCCGCATCATGCAGCATGCCCTGGACGAAGCTGCGATCGATCTTCAGCCGCTGCACCGGGAAGCGATTGAGGTAGTGCAGGTTGGAAAAACCTGTACCGAAATCATCCACCGCCAACGGAATACCGTGCTGATCGAAGATGTCGAAGCATTGGCGCAAGGTGTCCGTGTCGCGGATCAAGGCGGACTCGGTCAGCTCCAGCTCCAGGCGATGCGGCGGCCAGCCGTACTGCTTGCAGATGGCCACCACGCGCTCGGCAAATCCTCGCTCGCGCAATTGGATGGCCGAAACATTCACCGCCACCCGCTCGAACTGCAGCCCTGCCTGTTCCCACACCGTTGCCTGTCGGCACACTTCTTCCAGCACCCAGTCGCCAATGCGCACGATCTCGCCGCATTTTTCCGCTATGGGGATGAACTCGGTGGGCGGACAGATACCCAGCTTGGCGCTGTTCCAGCGCAACAAGGCCTCGATGGAAGGCGGCTGGCCCTCGCGCGCGTCCACCAACGGTTGGTAGACCAGGCTGAACTCATCGCGGTCCACCGCACCATGAAGCGCGTGCTCGATGTCCAGGCGCCGCTGCGTGCGTGCCAGCGCGTCCTGGCTGTAGTACTGGTAAGTATTGCGCCCCGCTTCCTTCGCGGCGTGCATGGCGGCATCGGCGGCACGCAGGAGACTGTCGAAATCGTTACGGGTCTCGTCCTGCAGCGCGATACCCACGCTGGCGCCAACCTTGAGGGTGACGTCGTCGCGGTACAGCGGCTCGGCCAGTGAAGCAATGAGCTTGCGCGCCACATGGCCGGCATCGTCCGGCTCGGCGAGGTTGCGCAGGATCACGATGAACTCATCGCCATTGAAGCGGGCGAACAGGTCCGCATTGCGCAGGTTCTGGTGCAATCGCGCCGCCGCTGCCTTCAGCAGCATGTCGCCGGTGGCGTGGCCGAAGGTATCGTTGATGCTCTTGAAGCCGTCCAGGTCGATGAACAACATGGCCAGGATGGCCCCGCGTTCGCTCGCCTCGATCATCGCCTCGCCTGCCTGTTCGCGCAGCAGCATGCGGTTGGGCAGCCCGGTCAGCAGGTCATAGTGCGCCAGCAGTTCCAGCCGCTCGTCGGCTTCCCGTTCGCGGGTGGTATCGCGGAACAGCACAACGTAGCGCTCCGGCAAGCCGTCGCGGCGGTCCAGTTCCACCAGCACCTGCACCCATATCCGCTGACCCGAGGGCCGGTAGAAACACAGATCCAGTTGTTCCGGCAGCCCGCCGGCCGCGATACGGGTCAAGGCGGCCTCGAAACTGTCGCGCGAGTCCTGGGTGTAGAGCGCCAACGCCTGATCCAGCGTCACCGGCGCCTTGCGCAGGCCATGGATGCGATAGCACTCCTCGGTCCACTGCATCAGCCGGGTCTCGACTTCGATCTCGCAGCCGCCAATCCGGCCCAGCGCCGAGACCCGGTTGAGCAGTTCGGTGCGCCAACGGATCAACGCGTCCGTGCGTCGCTGCCCGCTGATGTTCTGCACCTGTCCCAGCACCCGCTGCAGCTGCCCTGCGCCATCGCGCTCGACTTCCAGCCAGATCCGCAGATGCTGCTGGTACAACGGGTCCCGTCCCCAGGTAAGGTCAAAGCTGCCCGGCTGGCCGTCGTCCAGCAACCGCCGCCAATGAGCGAACAGCTGCTGTCGGGTTTCACCGCCCAGCTGCCGCATCCACTGACGCCCACGCGGCAGGGCCGGTTGCTCCCAACCGATCGCAGTGACCAACTCGGCGGACCACTCCAACTGACCGCTGTGCGCGTCCCACGCCCAACTGCCCATGCCGGCAACACGTTGCGCGCGACGCAACAAGGCCTGCTGCGCACGTAGCTCGTCTTCCAGCTGCTTCTGTTGCTGGATGTCGGTGGAGGTGCCGATCATGCGCTGCGGCCGGCCATCACTGCCACGTGCAACCACCTTGCCCCGGTTCATTACCCAGCGCCAGCGGCCATCGGGTTGGCGTACGCGGAACTGACAGGTAAACGGCACCTCCGCGTCCTGCAGATGAAGCAGGATCGCCTCTCGTAGCTGGGCCTGATCGTCAGGATGCACGTCATCCAACACGCCGAGCGCGGGCAACATATCCGCGGGCGCCTGGTCCGGCCGCGTCACTACCAGGTGGTCCGTTCCCAGGTCCCAGTCCCACAAACGATGACCGGCGGCCTGCATGGCCTGCATCCAGCGCTCATTGCGCTGCGCGTCGCTTGCGGCGGACGTGTACAGATAGCCCAGAGCACTGCCATCGGGGGCTCGCAGGGCACTCAGCGCCCCTTCCATGCAGTTGCAGCCCGCCGGCAGCAGGCAAGCGACCAGGTCCTGCTCGGAAGCAGCCATGCGACTACCTGCCAGTTGGGCGCTATAACGCGACAAGGTGGCCGGCAAGCCCAGTTCGCGGGCCTGGCCGTTGGCAGCCAACGGCTGGCCCTCCGGGTCGAGGAGCACCAGCGCTGCGCTCAACGGGTGACGAAGCAGGGTTGCTATAAGGCCGCGATCCACGCGTTCGATCTCCACACCCGGCAATTCGGGGACCTAATCCATAGCGGCATCGGATAGGGAGAATTGAGCACTACGTCGTGCCATATCCGCACAACTCGTTAAGATGGCGCGACGCTCCACAAATCCCCTGCCCATGGACGCCGGCCCGGCCCCTGCCTCTTCCCCTACTGCTGCGGCCTTTGGCCAGCGCCGGCACTGCCTTCGGCTGCCAGTGCTGGCCTCGCTGATTGTCGCGGCGCTGCTCGCTGGCGCCGTGCTCGCAGTCGCTGTCATGCAGCGTACGGGCTGGCAAAGCGTGACGGCCATCGCACTACTTTCGTGCGTGGTGTTGGGCTTGCTGACACGCAGGGTGCTCCGCCCTGTTCCCAGTGCAGACACGGACGCGGCTGTATTTCAGCAGCTGGCCACGGCCATGCCCGATGCAGTGGTCATCAGCGACGGACGAACGCTTGCTTACGCCAATCCAGCGGCGAAGCGACTGCTGGCCATCGATACCCCAGCGTATGCGCAGCGGCTGGCCAATGACATTGCGATGGCCGGTTGCAGCGACGAGACCCCGTTCCCCATGTCATTGCGGGGATGCAACGATGAAGTGCTGCAGTGCTCGGTGATCGCGCGGCCCATCCGCTTCGCCCAAACCTCCTGCTACCTGTTCGTCATCCACGACCTCAGTGAGATCGAACGCGGACGTGCCGCGCTTGCCGTCAGCAACGCGGAGCTGCAGGCCATGGCTGGGCGCCTGTTCTCGCTGCAGGAGGATGAGCGCAGGTCGATATCCCGTGACCTGCACGACGATATCGGCCAAGCCATCACCGCGATCAAGCTGGCTGCCTGCGCCTCGCGCGACGAAACCGATACTGCCCGCCGCCAGGACGACATCGACCAGATCATCGAACTGGCCGACAGCACCGTCACCAAGCTGCGCAACCTGTCGATGCTGCTGCGCCCGCCGCAGTTGGACGCATTGGGCCTGGAGGCCGCACTGCGCTGGCAGGCCAACATGCTGTTCCGCTCCACACCGGTCGAGCTGCTGCTGGATGTTGGTAACCTGCCCCGTCGTCCCAGCAACGAGGTGGAGCAGGCCTGCTTTCGTATTGCCCAGGAAAGCCTGACCAATGCACTGCGCCATGCCCGCGCCAGCCAGGTCTCGCTGCAACTGCATGCCGATGCCGACAGCGGTCTCCAGCTGCGGGTGGTCGATGATGGCGAAGGGTTTGACCCGGATGGCCCCCGCGGCCTTGGAATGATCGTAATGCGCGAACGCGCGCAGAGTGCCGGTGGCAGCCTCAGTATCGAAACAGCACCGGGCGAAGGCACCCGCATTGATTTGCACCTGCCGTACGCCGCCGCCCACTGACACCCCATAGCCCAGGATTTTTTCGACGATGTGGAACGCCCCCAGCCCCAGCCCAGCAGATCGCAGCGATGCGCGCCCCGTACGCTTGGGTGCCGGCAATCCCGAACTACTGGCCCTGGTCGAGGCGGCCTATCGTGGCGGCCCCGGACTGATCCTGATGCACCTGGATATCGATCACTTCGCCTCGGTGAACGAGAACATGAGTGCCGAGGTGGGTGACCAGGCACTGGTGATGATTGCCGACCGTCTGCGCGGCTTCCTCGCCGGCCGCGGACGGCTGTGGCGGCATGGCAGCGACGAGTTCCTGATCGCCGTGCAGCGCGGCAGCGGCGTACCCTCGCCCGAGGAACTGGCTGAAGAAATCCGCCAGCAGATCGAGTTGCCGCTGTCCGTGTTGCCCTACACCCTGTTCCTGACCGGCAAGCTCGGCGTCAGCCTGTGCCCGGAGCATGCCGGCAGCACCACGACCTTGCTGGACATGGCCGAGGATGCGCTGCACCAGGCCAGCCGCGAAGGCGGCAACGCCGTGCATGTGCATGTACTGCACAAACCCAGCAGTGCGCACAGTGAAAGCATCATCTCCCGGCAGTTGGTTGATGCCATCGATAACGGGGAGCTGCGCCTGCGCTATCAGCCCTTGGTCAGCGCCCGCGACGGCCACGTCGTCGGCATGGAAGCACTGTTGCGCTGGCAATCGCCCACCCTGGGCATGCTGGTGCCGGAGCGCTTCATGCGTACCGCCGAACGGCTGGGCATCATCGTGCAGATCGGCGCCTGGGTCCTGGAGATGTCGCTGCGCCAAGCCAAGGCATGGCGGGACCAGGGCTTCGAGGACTTCAATGTTTCGGTCAATGTCTCCACCTTGCAGCTGCTGCGGCCCAACTTCTTCCCCGAAGTGATGACCCTGCTGCAATCCATCGGTGTGCCTGCACGCATGCTTACCCTGGAGATCAACGAAAGCGCGCTGACCAACAACGTGAATTTCGTGCATGAAACCCTGGCCAGCCTGCGCAACGAGGGCATCAGCCTGTGCCTGGACAACTTCGGCACCGGCGATTCCAGCCTCAGCGCGCTGGTGCGCTATCCGGTGGACAAGCTGAAGATCGACCGGACCTTCATCAAAAGCGCACCGGCCGCCAACCGTGAAGCCGCCATCAGCCGCGCCATCATCGCCATGGGCCACCAGCTGGGCATGACCGTGATTGCCAACGGCGTGGAGTCACAGGCGCAGCTGGGCTTCCTGCGCCGCAATGATTGCGACGTGTTCCAGGGCTATCTGTTCGGCGAGCCGATGTCGGCCGACGCCGCCGGCATGACCCTGCGCCGCCGTTACCTGCGCCCGGAGGCCTTCGCCGAAACCCGGCCTGATCGCACGCTGCTGTTGCTGGACGACGAAGAGAACGTGCTGCGCTCGCTGGTCCGCCTGTTCCGCCGCGATGGTTACCGGATCCTGGCGGCCGGCAATGTGCGCGATGCGTTCGACCTGCTGGCGATCAACGATGTGCAGGTGATCCTGTCGGACCAGCGCATGAGCGACATGAGCGGTACCGAATTCCTGGGCCGGGTGAAAATGCTCTACCCCGATACCATCCGCCTGGTGCTGTCCGGCTATACCGACCTGAACACCGTCACCGACGCCATCAACCGCGGCGCCATCTATCGATTCCTGACCAAGCCGTGGAACGACGACGAACTGCGCGAACACATCCGCCAGGCATTTCGCACGCATGATGAAAAACAGGGCGTCAGTTCAACCTGACGCCATCACCCCGACACCGTCATTTGGGCTGGCGGATCGGCAGAACGATGCGGAAGCGCGAGCCCTCGCCCACCGTGCTGTCCAGGTCGATGCGGCCGTGGTGCTTGTTGATGATGCCGTAGGAGATCGACAGGCCGAGGCCGGTGCCGCTGCCCACCGGCTTGGTGGTGAAGAACGGATCGAAGATGCGCTGGCGCAGTTCCGGCGAAATACCGGCGCCGTTGTCCTGGAACTCCACCCACACCTCATCGCCGTCCACGCCGGTACTGACGATGATGTTGCCGCGGTCGGCAATGGCATGGCCGGCATTGAGCAGCAGGTTCATGTAAACCTGGTTCAACTCCGACGGCAGGCATTCGATCATCGGCAATTCGCCGTAACGGCGCTCAAGCGTGACCTTGTACTTGAGCTCGTTCCAGATGATGTTGATGGTCGATTCAAGCCCTGCGTGCAGGTCCACCAACTTCCAGGATTCGTCGCGGCCAGAATAGGAGAAGTCCTTCAGGTCGCGCACGATGCGCGTCACCCGCTCGATGCCCTCGCGTGACTCGGCCATCAGCTGCGGCAGGTCGCGGCTGATGAAGTCGATGTCCAGCCGGTTGCGGATATCGTCGATCTCCGGGATCAAGGCCTTGGGGTCTGGTGCGCGCAGGGCGCGCTCGTAGGCTTCGATCACGGTGAACAGGCTGCGCAGGTATTCCTGCAGGCTGCCCAGGTTGGAGTGGACGTAGCCGATCGGGTTGTTGATCTCGTGCGCCACGCCGGCCGCCAACTGGCCGATGGAGGCCATCTTTTCCGACTGCAGCAGCTTTTCCTGGGCGCCGTTGAGGCGCAGATAGGCCTGGCGCAGCTCGGCGTGGCGTTGTTGCAGTTCGCGCTCGTAGTCCTCTGGGCCATCCACGTGCTGGAACAGTGCCAGATAGGCATCGCCGGCGGCATCGGCGTGATGGTGCAGGTGCACGGTGATCACCCGCTCACCAACGGGAAGACTGCCGGTCCATTTGCCGGTCTCGCGCGACTGCGGCAGCGCATAAGGCGGCAACAGATTTTCCAGTTCGCGAGCCAGGTTCGCACCGGCGGCGGACTGCTCGCCAAAAAGATCGCGTGCCAACGCATTGGCCACGCTGACCTCGAACCGGCCGTTGAATACCAGCATGCCCTGCTGCACCCGCTCGCCCAATGCCCGCAAGGCGGCGGCGGAAGGAATGGGCGCAAGCGTTGAAGGATCTGAAGCGTTCACAGGCAACCGGCACAGCAACGGTGGGGGCTGCCACTATAGCCGGATGAATGCGAGCTGCGGGAACAGCGGGCGGTCAGGCAACCGCCAAGGGCCGCCTTGCGTGGACAGTCTGGGCCTGGCCCTTGGCGTCGTAGGACGGTGCGGCTTCACTACGACCCAACTGACGCAGGGCCCAATTGACCTCGCGCCGGCGCCGCGCCAGCAGTACACCGTTGGCGTGGTTACGCTCGGCAAGCTCTTTCAACCGCTCGCCATTGTGCAGCGGCGGGTGGCGTTCCAGCTCCCGCAGCGCTTCCAGCTTCTTGCCGGTGGCCGCGACCAGCGCCGCCACATCGTGTTCGACAAGCGCTCGCTGCTCGCCATCCAGCGCATCGCTCAGCCGCTCCAGCGGATCGCCCATGCTCAGGTTCATCCGCGCAGCTGCTGGTCCATATCCAGCATGCGCGACGCGATGGCATCGGGGTCGATCTTGTAGCTGCCGTTCTCCAAGGCCTCACGGACGGCCTGGACGCGGGCCGGGTCGATCGCCGGGGCCGTGGACAACTCACGCTGTACCGCCTGCAGCTGGGTCGCCTCGCCGGTCAGACGCACGCTGTCGGCGGGTGCCACGGCCTGGCTCTTTGCCTCGCCGGCTGCGGCCACCTTGGTATTGATCGCCACGCTGCGCAACTGGGTTGCGGCTGCGATACCACCGTCGATTTTCTGGCTCATGTGATGGAGTCCTGATTCTGTACGAAAACTATAACGGCCGCGGCCGAGGGTTCTTTAGGGCTTTCAGCGACTGACAAGCACATCGCCCGCCGAGGTGGTCACACCCTGCATCACCCGCCGTGAAGAAAGGTTCTCCACCGATACGCGGTCGCCCTCCCCGGCATCACCCAGGGCCTTGCCGGCCATCCTCACCTCAACCCCACCGCGCCGGGCTACCAAGGCGACGTTGTCACCACGACGAACGATGCGCGGTGCCACCAGGTCGGTCGCCGCCAGCAGGCTGCCCGCGGCGAGTGCGCGGCGGGCGACCCGCCCGACCGCCGCCTCGGGACGCGATAGGACCGCACCGGCGATGCGCGCGGTGTCGCGCTTCACCGTACTGATGTCGGCCAGCGAGATGACTTCTCCAGCGGCGACGCCGCGATTGAGCACCAGCACGCCCTGTTCACGGCGCACCTTGACCGGAACGAACAGGCGCCAGCCGCCGGCCTGAGGGCAGCTGACCTCAACGGTGGTATTGGCGGTCGCCCTGGCCTGCAAGGCCACCGGGCAGGCTGGCAGCCGCAGGCCGGCATCGACCCCCGCCTCGCCCTCCTCACCCGTCGCCAGCGTGGTCAGCGCTGCCGCGCGAATGGATTCCACTGGCTGGAAAGCAGCGGCGAACCCGTAGACAGGCCACAACAGGCATATAAAAAGGAGAAGGCGCATGCGCGATGACCACCGATCAGCTCGAATCTGCCTAGACACAGGCAAGACGCGTGCCAGACCCGGGCAACAACTGCACTCAAGTTGCCGGCACCTGCCGCCGATACCGATGACATGTCACAAGACCTGCTCAACCGCATTGACCAGCGCACCCGCCTGGCCGGACACAACCGGCTTGCACTGCTGTTGTTTCGGCTGGGTGGCCGTCAGCTTTTTGGCGTGAACGTGTTCAAGGTGCAGGAAGTACTGCGTCGGCCCGGACTGTTCCAGGTGCCCGGATTGCCCGCCCAGTTTGCCGGCGTGGCCGACGTGCGCGGCCGCTCGGTACCGGTACTCGACCTCGGCCTGGCGATCGGCCACCCCGAGCGCGAACCGGACGCCGACACCTCGCCCGGCTACCTGGTGGTGACCGAATTCAACCGCTCGGTGCAGGGCTTCCTGGTCAGCGGTGTTGAGCGCATCGTCAATATCGCGGTGGAAGACATCCAGCCGCCGCCGGAATTGGGGGCGGAGTCCACCTACCTGACGGCAGTGACCCGGTTCCAGGGCGAGCTGATCCAGGTCATCGACGTGGAAAGCGTGCTGGCCGACATCGCCCAGCTGCGCAGTGAGGCGGTACTGGACCCGTCCATGGCACTGCCGCCCGACGCCCCGCCCATGCAGGTGCTGGTGGTGGACGACTCGCGGGTGGCGCGTCAGCAGATCCGCAGCGTGCTGGACCAACTCGGCGTCAACGCAACCCTGCTGTCCGACGGCAAGCAGGCGCTGGAGCATCTACTGCAGATCCATGCAGCCGGCGAGAACCCGGCCGAACGCTACGCCATGGTCATCTCCGACATCGAAATGCCAGCGATGGACGGCTATACCCTGACGACGGAAATCCGCCGCCATCCGGGCTTGGCCGGCCTGTTCGTGTTGCTGCACACCTCCTTGTCGGGGGTATTCAACAACGCCATGGTCGAGCGCGTGGGCGCCAATGCCTTCGTGGCCAAGTACAGCCCGCATGAGCTGGCCGACTTTGTGCTGCAGCGCCTGCGCCAGGTTGCCGAGAGCCACCAATACGCCTGAGTCGAGTTGCAAGGCCCACCCCGACAGGTCGGCGGCAACCCACGATAAAGCGACCGGGCGCGGCTCGGCGTCACCTGCTCCGGCAGTGCCCCAGCTTCTGGCACGCCACTTGCACCATTCACGGCAACGTTCCGTGGGAGGTGGCGCATGGCCAACCTGATATCCGACTATCTGGGCATTCATGCCCAGGCGATGCCGCTGCGCGAGCAGCGCATGAAGCTGATCGCCAGCAACCTGAGCAATGCCGACACCCCGGGCTACAAGGCTCGCGATCTCGATTTCGACGCGGCGCTGCGTCAGGCGCAGGGCGTGGCCAGCGGCGCCAGCCTGACCGCCACCGCCGAGCAGCACTACGCCATCGGCAACGCAGACGGCCTCAACCCGTTCCAGGTGCTCCGCGAAGGTGCCCAGCCCAGCCTGGACGGCAATACCGTCGATCCGGACACCGAACGTGCCGCCTATGGTCGCGCCGCGCTGGAATACCGCGCCTCGCTGAGCTTCGTTGAATCCAAGGTCAAGACGATGTTGACCGCCATTACCGGCCAGTAAGGAACGCGCATGAGCAACCTGCCCATTTTCGACATTGCCGGCTCGGCGCTGCAGGCGCAATCGGTGCGCATGAGCACCATTGCGTCCAATCTGTCCAATGCCGACTCCATCGCCGGCTCGCCCGAGGCGGTGTACAAGCCGCTGGAGCCGATCTTCCAGGCGGTCACCAGCCGCAACGATCCCAATCTCACCGGCGTACAGGTCAAGGAAATCGCCCAGAGCGATGCACCGCCGATCAAGCGCTATGAGCCCAACCATCCCTTGGCCGATGGCGAAGGTTATGTGTACTCGCCGGATGTCGACCCGGTCGCACAGATGGTCAACCTGATCTCCACCTCCCGCAACTACCAGGCCGGCGTGGAGATGCTCAGCACCGCCAAAGAGCTGGCCCTGGCCACGCTGACCATGGGCCGTTGAGGCCCGCAACTCCGGATACCCCCATGACCACCAGCGTCTCCTCCGACCTGTACAGCTCGCTTGGGCTCACTGCCCAAGCGTCCACCACTACCAAGAAGAACGACACCCTGGACCAGGCCGACTTCCTGAAGCTGATGACCACGCAGTTGCAGCATCAGGATCCGCTCAAGCCGATGGACAACAGCCAGATGGTCGCGCAGATGGCACAGCTGTCCACCGTGCAGGGCATCAGCGATCTCAATACGACGGTGGAAAGCTTCCAGACGGCAATGGCCAACGACCAGATCCTCAAGGGTGCCGGGCTGGTTGGCCACGAAGTGCTGGTGCCATCAACCAAGCTGGCACTGGAAACCGAAGGCGGCGCCAGTGGCACCGTGGCCGCGCCCAGTGCGGGCCAAGTCACCGTGGACATCACCGACGCCAACGGCGTCAAGGTCAAGAGCGTCAACGTTACCGCCGATGCGGCGGGTGAAGTGTCCTTCGACTGGGACGGCACCGACGCCGACGGCAAGCGCATGCCCGCCGGCAGCTACAGCATCACCGCCTCCCACACCGACACCAGTGGCGCCACCACGTCGCTCAGCACCTATGTGCAGGCCGCGGTCGAGAGCGTGACGGTAGGCACCGATGGGCTCTACCTCAACCTCAAGGGCCTGGGCTCGGCCCCGCTCGACTACGTGCTCCGCGTCAGCTGAGCCAACCCGACCAATCTGCCAGGAGTATCGTCATGGGCTTCAATGTTTCGCTGTCCGGCATCAATGCCGCCAACGCCGATCTGAACGTCACCGCCAACAATATCGCCAACGTCAACACCACCGGCTTCAAGGAGTCGCGGGCAGAGTTTGCCGACATGTTCAACTCCACCAGCTACGGTCTGGCGCGCAATGCCGTCGGCTCGGGCGTCCGCCAGAGCAACGTTGCCCAGCAGTTCGCGCAGGGCAATATCGACCAGACCGGTCGTAGCCTGGACATGGCCGTGGAAGGCGAAGGCTTCTTTACGCTGAGCCTGAACGGCAGCCGCGTCTATTCGCGTGCCGGCAATTTCCAGACCGACAACAATGGTTATGTGGTCAACCCGCAGGGAGCTCGCCTGCAGGTCTTCTCGCCAAGCGCCGACGGCACCCGCTTTGATGGCGCGCTGACCGATCTGCAGCTGCTCACCACCGACAGCCCCCCGCAGCAGACCAGCCTGGTCAACAGCACCTTCACCCTGCCGGCCAATGCGGAAGCACCGACGGTGACGCCGCTGGATCCGGCCAATGCCAACAGCTACAACCATTCAACCGGTGGCGTCACCGTCTACGACTCGCTGGGTGTCAGTCACACCCAGACGTCGTACTTCGTCAAGACCGCCAACGCCAACGAGTGGGAAGTACACAACTATGTCGATGGCCAAGCCGCTGGCGCGCCGACACTGCTGCAGTTCTCCAACAGCGGCGCCCTGGTCAGCCCGGCCAACGGCACCATCGCGCTTGATCCCTACACCCCCAGCACTGGCGCTGGCGTACTCAACATGACGCTCGACGTAACCGGGTCCACCCAGTACGGCGAGAAGTTCGCGCTGCGCGATACGCGCCAGGATGGTTACGCCTCGGGCAAGCTCACCGAGATCAGCATCGCCGATGACGGCGTGGTGTACGCACGCTATTCCAATGGCGATGACAAAGCCCTGGGCCAGGTCGCACTGACCAACTTCAACAATCCGCAGGGCCTGCAGAACCTTGGCAACAACGTGTGGTCGGAAACCAACGCCTCCGGCAGCCCGCGTACCGGCGCACCGGACAGCTCCGACCTCGGTCAGATCCAGTCCGGTTCACTGGAGGCATCCACCGTTGATCTGACCGAGCAGCTGGTGAACATGATCGTGGCCCAACGCAACTTCCAGGCCAACGCACAGATGGTGTCCACGCAGGACCAGGTCACCCAGACCATCATCAACATCCGCTGAGGCCGGGAGGGGATCGGGATAGATGATTGGCCCGCACTGGGTCGGTTCCTTTCCCGCATCCTCCACTGTCTTTCCGCAGCCTTGGTCCTTCATGAAACGCTTTTGGTTGGCGTGCTGCTCCCGGCACCCCGCCAACCCTCCCGCATCAGCGTCCCCAATTCCGACTCCCGAATCCCTGCCCTATGGACAAAGCCCTCTACGTCGCCATGACCGGCGCCCGCGCCTCGCTGCAGGCCCAGGCCACGGTGTCGCACAACCTTGCCAACTCGGATACCCCGGGCTTCAAGGAGGCGTTGGCCAACACCGAGGCCTTCCGCATCCAGGGGCCGGGGTTCCCTTCGCGCGTGGACGCGTTGCATGTCGATGCCGGGTTCAACCGGCGCGTGGGTGCCCAGCAGATCACCGGCAATGCCCTGGACCTGTCGCTGCAACCCGGCAGCTGGTTGGCCGTGCAATCACCGGACGGCAGTGAAGCCTATACCCGCGGCGGCGCCTTGTCGTTGACGCCCAACGGCCAGCTGGTCACCGCGGAAGGCAATGCGGTACTGGACGACAACGGCAACCCGGTCGCCATACCGCCACACCAGGCGATCGAAATCGGCCATGACGGCACGCTGTCGATCATCCCCTTGGGCGAAGGCCCGCAGACCATGGCCATGATCGGCCGCCTGCGCGTGGTCGATGCGCCTGACGACCGGCTGCAGCGGGGCCTGGATGGCTTGATGCGCAACACCGACCCGCAACAGGCTTTCGCCCAGACCCAGGGCAAGGCCCTGGATAGCGGCATGCTGGAATCCAGCAACGTTGATGCCGCCGGCGCATTGGTACAGATGATCCAGCTGCAGCGTCAGTTTGAAATGCAGGTCAAAGTAATCAAGCACGGCGACGAAAACGCGCGCAGTGCCAATAGCCTGTTGCGACTGAATGGTTAAGCAGTTCGGCGTACCAAGCCGCCCGATCCAGGTCATCAAACACTGATCAAAGCACCGCTCGAAGCCCTTCTTCCCGTGCGGGACAGGGTTTGGGGAGCCGGTGCTCCCAGCTTCAAGTCTCCGTTGGCCACACGTCTGGCAGCGCAGCCCTGCCTACGGGTCTCGCATGCCGTACGCCTGGCCGCCACCTGCTTGGCAGCCAAGCTTCGCCTACGCGAAAAGCACGACGCCTGCGCACGTCAGTGCAGCAAGCAACACCCTCGTTTCCAGAGTAGTGCTGGAAGCCGTGCCGCAGCCAACCGACTGCCCCTCCGATGCCGCCAGCATCCCGTCACCCGGTTCTGGCACGCCGCATGCATTGCACTGGACAAGGGCCGAAAGGCCGGTACCAGCAGCAGAGGAAGCACACCATGAATCAGGCACTGTGGGTCGCCAAGACCGGCCTGGATGCACAGCAGACGCGCATGTCGGTTGTGTCCAACAACCTGGCCAACACCAACACCACAGGCTTCAAGCGCGATCGCGCCAGCTTTGAAGACCTGCTGTACCAACAGGTGCGTCAGCCGGGTGGTTCTTCTTCGGCACAGACCCAGCTTCCGACCGGCCTGCAGTTGGGCACCGGCGTCCGCGTGGTGGCTACGTCCAAGCATTTCGAACAGGGCAGCCAGCAGCAGACCGGTCGCGCGCTCGACGTCATGGTCAATGGTCGCGGTTTCTTCGAAGTGATGATGCCCGACGGCAGTTCGGCATATACGCGCGACGGCAGCTTCCAGATCAACGCCCAGGGCGAGCTGGTGACGAACAGTGGCTACCCGGTGCAACCGGGCATCCAGGTACCCGAAGGCGCGCAGTCGATGACCATCGGCAACGACGGCACGATCAGCGTACAGATGGCAGGTGAAGCCGCGTCGGTCGAAATCGGTTCCCTGACGCTGACCGATTTCATCAACCCGGCCGGCCTGCAGTCCAAGGGCGAAAACCTGTACCTGGAAACCACCGCTTCGGGTCCCGCCCAGAACGGCACGCCGGGCCTGAACGGTCTTGGCAGTGTCGTGCAGGGTGCGTTGGAAGGCAGCAACGTCAATGTCGTGGAAGAGCTGGTGTCGATGATCGAAACCCAGCGCGCCTACGAAATGAACGCGAAGGCGATCTCCACCACCGACTCCATGCTCGGCTATCTCAACAACAACGTCTGACCGGGCGCCCGAGGATCAACGTCATGCACCCTACCCGCTCCATGTCCCTGCTCTGTGCCACGCTGTGCATCGCCCTCACCGGTGGGTGCACGTTGGCCGGTGACGTGCGCCCCTACCAGCCGATGGCACCGATCCAACCGATCATCGCCCCGTCGGCGGCGCCGAGCGCTGGCGCGATCTATGCCGCAGGCCCGGGATTGAACCTGTACGGTGATCGTCGCGCGCGTGACGTCGGCGACCTGCTGACCATCACCCTGGTCGAGAACACCACCGCGACCACCACCGCCAGCACGGCGATCAGCAAGAAGTCGGATATCGAGATGGGCACGCCCACCTTGTTCGGCGCACCGGTCACGCTTGGCGGCAAGGACATCCTCGGCGCCTCGGCGGCGTCGGACCGCGACTTCAGCGGCAAGGGCAACAGCGCCCAGAGCAACCGCCTGCAGGGCAGCCTGACGGTCACCGTGATCCAGCGCCTGCCCAACGGCAACCTGGTCGTGCAGGGCCAGAAGAACCTGCGACTGAACCAGGGCGATGAACTGGTGCAGATCCAGGGCATCGTCCGCGCCGCCGACATCGCTGCCGACAACACGATTGCTTCCAGCAAGGTCGCAGACGCGCGCATCGCCTATGGCGGGCGTGGCGCCGTGGCGCAGTCCAACGCGATGGGCTGGCTGGGCCGCTTCTTCAACTCGGCGTTCGCGCTGTTCTGAGCATGACCATGCGTATTCCTTCCTTTCTCCATTGCGCGCTGCTGGCCCTGGCTACGGCATTGTCGTTCTGCGCTGCCCTGCCCGCCCATGCTGAACGCATCAAGGACCTGGCCCAGGTGGGTGGCGTGCGCGGCAACGCGCTGGTCGGCTACGGCTTGGTGGTTGGCCTGGATGGCAGCGGTGACCGCACCAGCCAGGCACCCTTCACCGTACAGAGCCTGAAGAACCTGCTGGGCGAGCTGGGCGTCAATGTGCCGGCGAATGTAAACCCGCAGCTGAAGAACGTCGCTGCCGTTGCCATTCACGCCGAACTGCCGCCTTTTGCCAAGCCTGGCCAGACCATCGACATCACCGTGTCCTCGATCGGCAACGCGGTGTCCTTGCGTGGCGGCTCGTTGCTGATGGCACCGCTGAAAGGTGCCGATGGCCAGGTCTATGCCATTGCCCAGGGCAATCTGGTGGTGGGTGGTTTTGGCGCACAAGGCAAGGATGGTTCGCGGGTGTCGGTCAATATCCCGAGCGTGGGCCGTATCCCCAGTGGTGCAACGGTTGAACGTGCACTGCCCGACGTCTTCGGTGCCAGCGGCGAGATCACCCTGAACCTGCACCAGAATGATTTCACCACCGTCTCGCGCATGGTCAGCGCGCTCAACGCCACGTTCGGCGAAGGCGCAGCGCGTGCGGTGGACGGTGTCACCGTCGCAGTGAACGCACCGACCGATCCCGGTGCACGCATCGGCATGCTGGCGCGTATCGAGAATGTCGAGCTGTCCCCGGGCGCGGCGCCGGCACGTGTGGTCGTCAACTCCCGTACCGGCACGGTGGTGATCGGTGCGCAGGTTCGGGTGGGTGCGGCGGCCATTTCCCACGGATCGTTGACGGTGACCGTCAGTGAGTCGGCGCAGGTCAGTCAGCCCAATGCCTTCGGTGGCGGCCAGACCGTCGTCACCCCGCAATCCACCATCACCGCCAGCAACGAAGGCAGCCGCATGTTCCGTTTCGACGGCGGCGCCACCCTGGACGAGATCGTGCGTGCGGTGAACGAGGTGGGGGCCGCACCAGGCGACCTGATTGCGATCCTGGAGGCCTTGAAACAGGCCGGCGCACTGAGTGCCGAGCTGGAGGTCATCTGACATGCGCATCGCCGCCGCCCCGCTCGATCTGAATCAAACCACGAGCAACGATCCGGCACGGATCGACAAGGTTGCGCGCCAGCTTGAGGGCCAGTTCGCGCAGATGCTGATCAAGAGCATGCGCGAAGCCAGCTTTGGCGACTCCTTGTTCCCGGGTGAGAACAAGATGTTCCGCGAGATGTATGACCAGCGCATCGCCGAGGCAATGACACGGGGCCGTGGCTTGGGCCTGTCTTCGATGATCGCCCGTCAACTTGGCGGCGACGCGTCGGCCCAGGCACTGGATCCGGCGATCAAGCCGGAGGCTGCTGCCCGCGCCTATCGCTTGGCCAGCCCGGACGCCACCGCCCTGCCGCTTCGCGATGACAAGCCTGCCTTGCTTGATCCCCTGCAAGGCATGCCCGGCAGCGAGCGCTCCGCCCTGCTCGACCCGCAGGTCCAGGCGCTGGATCTGATTGCTGGACGCGAAAGCAGCCAGATGCATGCCGCCTTGGGCGACAACGATCCTTATGCCAGCGTCGATCCGTTGGCGGGCGAGGCCGACTGGTCAGCGGCAAGCAATGACCGTTGGACCAAGGTCTCGGCCGCAGAACGTGGCGATGCGGTGGACACCACCACCGCCGACCTGGCCGCCAACCAACTGGGAACGCACACGCCGGAAGGCTTCGTCGCCAGCGTATGGCCGCATGCTGAACGCGCCGCGCGCGAGCTCGGTGTGGACCCACGCGCTCTGGTGGCGCAAGCGGCGCTGGAAACCGGCTGGGGCAAGCGCCATATCAAGCGCGACAACGGTGGCAGCAGCCACAACCTGTTCGGCATCAAGGCTACTGGCTGGACCGGCGAACGCGCCACGACCGGTACGCACGAATACGTCAACGGTCAGCGCCGCAATGAAGTTGCCAGCTTTCGCGCCTATGGTTCGGTGGCGGAGAGCTTCAGTGACTACGTACGGATGCTGAAAAACAGCCCGCGTTACCAGTCCGCACTCAAGGCCGGCAACGATGTGCGTGGTTTTGCACAGGGCTTGCAACGAGCGGGCTATGCCACCGATCCCGCCTACGCCAACAAGATCGCCGCCATCGCCGCCGGCCCGACCATCGAGCGCGCTGTCGCCGCCATCGGTGATGCCGGCCTGCGTCTGGGCCAGACCTTTGCAAGTGCAGCCGGCGTGACCGGCCTTACCCGTCGCTGAGATAGCCGTCCATGTCCAATGTCCTTTCCACCGGTACCAGTGCGCTGATCGCTTTCCAGCGGGCCCTGTCCACCGTCAGCCACAACGTGGCCAATATCAACACCGACGGCTATAGCCGTCAAAAGGTCGACTTTGCCACACGCAATTCGACCGACATGGGCTATGGCGATGTCGGCAATGGCACCAAGATCACGGATATCCGCCGGGTAGCCGACCAGCTGGCCATCTCTCGCCTGCTGGACAGCAGCGGCGAGTTGGCGCGGCTGCAGCAGCTGTCATCGATGGCCGATCGCGTGGACACCTTGTTCTCCGATACGGCTACCAATATCAACGGTGTCTGGTCCAACTTCTTCGACTCGATCAACGGCCTGGCGTCCAATGCCGCGGGTACGGCTGACCGTCGCGACGTACTGGACAACGCATCCACGCTGGTTGCCCGCTACAAGCAACTCAACAGCAACCTGGATACGCTCAATACCGAAGTCAACAACGGCCTGATCGCGGGGACCACCGAGGTCAATCGCCTGGCCAAGGAAATCGCCCAGCTCAACGGTGCCATCGGCAGCGACGCCAACGCAGCGTCGCCGGACCTGCTGGACCGGCGCGACCAGTTGATCTCCCAGCTGGTCGGCTATACCGGCGGCACGGCGGTGATCCAGGACGGCGGCATCATGAACGTCTATACCGCGGGCGGCCAGGCGCTGGTCGTCGGCACCACCGCGTCCGAGATCACCACCGCCCCCGACCCCTACCAGCCCGAACGCCTGCAGCTGGCAATCAAGACGCAGGGCGTAACCGTCACCGTCGACAACAAATCCGTGGGCGGCCAGATGGGCGGCCTGCTGGAGTTCCGTGACAGCGTACTGACACCGGCACAAGCCGAACTCGGTCGCCTTGCCGTCGGCATGGCGCTGCAGTTCAACCAGGCCCATGGTGAAGGCATGGACCTCTATGGGGACATGGGTAGCGACTTCTTCAACATCGGTGCTCCCAAGATCACTGCCAATACCGGCAATGCCGGTAGCGCCAGCCTGACCGCGAGCTACGGCGATACCACCGCGTTGGATGGACAGCCGCTGCTGATCAAGTTCAACGGCAGCAGCTGGGAAGCCAGTCGCGCCGACACCGGCGCGGGCGTGGCGATGACCGGCAGCGGTACAACCGCGGACCCCTTCGTTATCAACGGTGTGCAATTCGTGGTCAGTGGCAGTGCCGCAGCCAATGACCGCTTCCTGCTGCAACCCACCGGCGGCGCCATCAATGGCCTGTCGGTTGCGATCACCGACCCGTCCCGTATTGCCGCCGCAAATCCGATCAAGGCCGGCGCGGACCTGGGCAATACCGGTACCGGCGTGCTGGGCAAGCTGGACGTCACCAATGTGGACGACCCGGCGCTGCTCAATGCGGCCAGCATCGAGTTCATCGATGCCAACCAATACACGATCGATGGCAACGGTCCATTCGCGTATACCGCCGGCCAGACCATCAGCGCCAACGGCTGGAGCGTGGTGCTGGACGGCAAGCCCGCCGCAGGTGACAGCTTCAACGTCGGCCGCACCGCAGCCGGCTCCAGTGACAACGGAAACGCCAGCCGCCTGGCGGCGGTAGAAGACGCCAAGGTCTTCAGCGCCGGCACCGTCACCCTCAATGGCGCACTCGGGGGCCTGACCACCCAGGTCGGCTCGGCGGCGCGCGCAGCCAGCTATTCGTTGCAGGCCCAGCAGGTCATCAATGACAACGCGCAGGCCAGCCGCGACTCCATCTCCGGTGTGAACCTGGACGAGGAAGCCGCCGACATGCTGCGACTGCAGCAGGCTTACCAGGCTGCGTCACAGCTCATCTCAACGGCCGACACCATGTTCCAGACAATCCTCAAGGCGGTGGGCTGATGAATCGCATTTCCAGCAACATGATGTACGACCAGTCGGTGGCGCTGATGCTGTCCAAGCAGAGCAAGCTCAACCACCTGGAGCAGCAGTTGGCCACCGGCAAGAAGATCGTCAGCGCCAAGGACGACCCGGTTGCCTCCGGCACAGCGGTCGGCATGGATCGCGTCCTGGCCGAACTGGAAAAACTCGGCAGCAACGCCAGTACCGTGCAGAACCGCCTTGGCCTGCAGGAAAATGCGTTGGCAGAAGCAGGCGAACTGCTGCAGCGCGTCTCGGACCTGACGATCCAGTCCAACAATGCCGCACTGTCGGCCGATGACCAGAAAGCGATCTCGACCGAACTGCGCTCCATCAAGGAACAGATGCTTGCCTTGGCAAATACCAAGGACGGCAGCGGCCGCTATCTGTTCGGTGGCGCCGCCGATGCCGATGCCCCGTTCACTGCAAGCAATGGCAGCATCACCTACAACGGCGACCAGACCCAGCGCCAGGTCGAGGTAGCTCCGGGTACCTTCGTCAGTGATGCCTTGCCAGGCAGCGAGATCTTCCTGCGTATACGCACCGGCAACGGGACCGTCGACGGCAGTGCCGCTGCCGGCAACACCGGCCAGGCCGTGCTCACCGACATCAGCCGCGACGGCTCCGGCAGCTGGGATGGCAACAGCTACACCCTGCGTTTCACCGGCAGTGACAGCTACGACGTACTCGATGCCAACAACGCCGTCATCGGGACCGGCACCTACAGCAGTGGCGACGATATTCTCGTCCAGGGCCTGCGGGTAAAAATCGAAGGTGAGCCAGCTGCAGGTGACAGCTTCACGGTCGGCGCTGCCGGTACTCGTGACGTATTCACCACCATCGACCGGCTGGTGCAGACCCTGGAAATGGATACCACCACCCTGGCCGGTGTCACCGCCCAGCAGAACGGCCTGCAGGCCAGTCTGCGCGATGTGTCGCGGGCCGCTGAAGCAATGATCGATGCACGGGCGGCCGGTGGTTCGCAGCTCAAGGCTGTCGATGATGCAGCATCCCTGCGCGAGGCCAATTCGGTCACGTTGCAGACCTCCCTGTCGCAAATGCGCGACCTCAACTATGCCGAAGCCATCGGGCAATACCAGCTCGAGGGTGCGGCACTGCAGGCGGCCCAGACGATCTTTACCCAGATGCAGTCGATGTCGCTGTTCAACATGATCCGCTGATCCCCATAACGGCAGGTCGCCTGCCTTCCCTACCCGCGTCCACTGAAAAGCTGGCAAGAACGAACATAACGGAGAAGTCCCATGGCACAAGTAATCAACACCAACGTGATGTCGCTGAACGCTCAGCGCAACCTCAACACCAGCGGCGCCAGCCTGTCGACCAGCATCCAGCGCCTGTCCTCGGGCCTGCGCATCAACAGCGCCAAGGACGACGCTGCCGGGCTGGCGATCTCCGAGCGCTTCACCACCCAGATCCGCGGCCTGGACGTTGCTGCACGCAACGCCAACGATGGCATCTCGCTGGCACAGACCGCTGAAGGCGCGATGGTCGAAATCGGCAACAACCTGCAGCGCATCCGCGAGTTGGCCGTGCAGTCGGCCAATGCATCCAACTCGGCTTCCGACCGCGAAGCGTTGAACGCCGAAGTCAACCAGTTGGTTGCGGAAATCGACCGCGTCTCGCGCCAGACCAACTTCAACGGCACCGCGCTGCTGGATGGCAGCTTCGCCGGCGCCCTGTTCCAGGTGGGTGCCGATGCCGGCCAGACCATCGGCATCAACAGCCTGGTCAATGCCCGCGCGAACGAGATCGGCAAGAGCTACTTCGCCAATGACTTCGTAGCCAATGCGGCACCGGCCGTCGATACCACGACGGCGGGCACCCTCACCGGCCTGCAGCTGACCGTTACCGACGCCGACGGCAATGCCACCGCGATCACCATCGATGACATCGACTACAAGGCGGGCGCGACCGATAAGGAAATTGCAACTGCCGTTGCCCAGGCTTTCAACGCCAAGCTCGACCAGACCGGCATCTATGCCAAGACCAATGCAGCCGGTGAGTTGACCCTGGCCTCGGTGAAGGGCGGCCAGACGTTTGCCGTCGCTGCCGGCACCGGTGCCGGTGCCTCTACCCTGGCCGATTACGGCCTGGTCGGCGCCGCCGCCACCGCTGGCCAGCTGTCCACCACCGCCGTGGCCGCACAGGACCTGGACATCACCACCTTCGAAGGTTCGCAGCGGGCCATGGACATCGTCGACGCCGCACTGACCGCGGTGAGCTCCTCGCGGGCGGAGATGGGTGCGCTGCAGAACCGCTTCACCTCCACCATCGCCAACCTCAACACCACCTCGGAGAACCTGTCGGCCTCGCGCAGCCGTATCCGCGATACCGACTACGCCAAGGAAACCGCCGAGCTGACCCGCACGCAGATCTTGCAGCAGGCCGGCACCGCCATGCTGTCCCAGGCGAACACGTCGACCCAGAACGTGCTGAGCCTGCTGCAGCAGTAAGGCGACAAACCGGCTTCACGACAAGGCCCCTCCAACGAGGGGCCTTGTCGTTCATGGCCCTGCCGTCGTACCACCAGCGCCCCCTCCCCCGTCCGACAGGAACAGCCCCTCCCGCCCTTGGACTTGCTCTTTGACAGGCTAAAGCCACGCCAACGTGTGCCGTTATTGGTATCAGCAGCGGCAACGGCTCACGGCCCCTCCTCTGCGTAGGCACCGATGCCCACCAGGGCCGGAACAAACGTCAAAAAGGAATCGCCACCATGGCTCAAGTAATCAATACCAACGTGATGTCGCTGAACGCCCAGCGCAACCTGAACACCAGCGGCAGCAGCCTGGCCAACAGCATCCAGCGCCTGTCCTCGGGCCTGCGCATCAACAGCGCCAAGGACGATGCCGCCGGCCTGGCCATCTCCGAGCGTTTCACCACCCAGATCCGCGGCCTGGACGTTGCCACCCGCAACGCCAACGACGGCATCTCGCTGGCCCAGACCGCCGAAGGCGCGATGGTCGAAATCGGCAACAACCTGCAGCGCATCCGTGAGCTGGCCGTACAATCGGCCAACGCCACCAACTCGCAGAGCGACCGTGACGCACTGAACGCCGAAGTCAACCAGCTGGTCAGCGAAATCGACCGCGTTTCCCGCCAGACCAACTTCAACGGCACCAAGCTGCTGGACGGTTCGTTCTCCGGCGCGCTGTTCCAGGTCGGTGCCGATGCTGGCCAGACCATCGGCATCAATACCATCGTCAACGCCCGTGCCGATGCGCTGGGCGGCGTCACCTTTGACAGCAACAAGTTCACCGTCGGCGCGCCGGCCAACGCCGCCGCCAATGGCGACATCACCATCAAGGGCATGAAGATCACCGGTTCGGATGGCACTGCCTACACCCTGAGCGACATCTCGGTGAAGGCCGGCGTCGACCCGGCGGCTACCCAGGAGGCCGCTGCAAAGGCCATTGCCGCCGCCATCAACGAGAAGATGGACCAGTCCGGCGTGTACGCGGAAGTCGACGGCACCACCGCAGGCCAGGTCAACCTGACCTCGGTGACCAACTCGATCGCAAGCGATGGCAGCTACAAGGGCATCGCCCTCACTGCCGGCACCTGGACCGGCGCGGTTACCACCGGTCCGACCATGACCGCCAACACGGCCGCAACCACCACGGCAACCTCCCAGTTCGCCAACGACCTGGATATCTCCAGCGTTTCCGGCGCTCAGCAGGCCCTGTCGATCGTCGACAAGGCGCTGACCTCGGTGAACTCCTCGCGCGCCGACATGGGCGCCATCCAGAACCGTTTCACCTCCACCATCGCCAACCTGAGCACCACCTCGGAGAACCTGTCGGCATCGCGCAGCCGCATCCGCGACACCGACTATGCCAAGGAAACTGCCGAGCTGACCCGCACGCAGATCCTGCAGCAGGCCGGCACTGCAATGCTGTCGCAGGCCAACAGCTCCACGCAGAACGTGCTGAGCCTGCTGCAGTAATTCGCAGGCACAGCTGCAACAAAAGGGCCCTGTCGCAAGACAGGGCCCTTTTCATGTCCACAGCCAGCCTGACGCCCCATCGCTTCGGTGTGCCGAGCCATGCGCGGCAGATCGGCGAAGCGGTGCTCAAGAAAGCACAAGCATGGGCACCCGAGTCCAAGCGCACGCACTATCCAATGGCCAGCGGGCAGCAAGGCTGCTCACCAGGATCAATCGAAATTTGCCGTGGCTACCTCGGCAATTGCCGCCCCCCCTGAAACAGAGCGCGCATAGACCTTCGCGCTACCCGAACCTGACTGGTTTCTGACGGCTTTCCTACGCCAATCGCAGCTGATTTGAAGCACAAACAAGCTGTTTTCAACTAAAGCCTTCCGCAACGCTGCCGTTATCACTATCAGCACCTGCAGTGGCCTACCGCCCTGCCAATCCGCTTCCAGGCGCGGTGCTGGATTCCCCTTCACACAGGACGCAGCCACCATGGCACAAGTAATCAATACCAACGTGATGTCGCTGAATGCTCAGCGCAACCTGAACACCAGCGGCAGCAGCCTGGCCAACAGCATCCAGCGCCTGTCCTCGGGCCTGCGCATCAATAGCGCCAAGGACGATGCCGCCGGCCTGGCCATCTCCGAGCGTTTCACCACCCAGATCCGCGGCCTGGACGTTGCCACCCGCAACGCCAACGACGGCATCTCGCTCGCCCAGACCGCCGAAGGCGCGATGGTCGAAATCGGCAACAACCTGCAGCGTATCCGTGAGCTGGCCGTACAGTCGGCCAACGCCACCAACTCGCAGAGCGACCGTGACGCGCTGAACGCCGAAGTCAACCAGCTGGTCAGCGAAATCGACCGCGTTTCCCGCCAGACCAACTTCAACGGCACCAAGCTGCTGGACGGTTCGTTCTCCGGCGCGCTGTTCCAGGTCGGTGCCGATGCTGGCCAGACCATCGGCATCAATACCATCGTCAACGCCCGTGCCGATGCGCTGGGTGGCTCCAAGTTCAGCTCCGGCACCCTGACCACCGCCGTGTCCGCCGGCAAGGGCGTCAACATCACCGGTATGGTGATCACCGGCACCGACGGCAAGGACGTGACCCTGGGTGACATCTCGGTAGCAGCCGGCGCCACGGATGCCGACACCAAGGCCAGCGTCGCCAAGGCAATTGCAGCAGCCGCGAACGAGAAAATGGACCAGACCGGCGTGTATGCCACCGTCGACAAGACCGACGCCACCAAGGTGGTGTTCACTTCGATCAAGGACGATACCGACGGTGAAGTCGCTGTCGACGCCGGTACGTGGAAGGACGACGACACCGCTGCAGCAGCTGTCACCGTGACCGATCCCACCATCACCGTCGCCACCAGCGCCAGCTACGCCAACGACCTGGACATCTCCAGCATCGCCGGCGCCCAGCAGGCCTTGTCGATCGTCGACTCCGCCCTGACTGCGGTCAACAGCTCGCGCGCCGACATGGGTGCGATCCAGAACCGCTTCACCTCCACCATCGCCAACCTGAGCACGACCTCGGAGAACCTGTCGGCCTCGCGCAGCCGTATCCGCGACACCGACTATGCCAAGGAAACCGCTGAGCTGACCCGCACGCAGATCCTGCAGCAGGCCGGCACCGCCATGCTGTCCCAGGCCAACAGCTCGACCCAGAACGTGCTGAGCCTGCTGCAGTAATCGCGGGCGGCACGTTGTGAATGACGGGGCCGCTTCAGCTGGAGCGGCCCCGTCTTCGTTCCGCCACCGGCACAGGTCCCAACCACCGGTTGGCACGGCTCTTGCCTGCTCACCTGCAACTACCACCATGTGGCAGCCAGGCCTAAAGCCGGGGCTGTCACGGCCGATACCCATGCATGCCCTCAACGGGCCAGGCACAGGTCGACGCCACTGCAGGGATAAACCATGGCACTCAGCACCATAGGCTCCGGCCTTGATGTACCCACCCTCGTCTCACAGCTTGTTGCGGCCGAGCGTGCACCGACCGAAAACCGCATCAACAACCAAGGCACCGCCGCCACCGCCAAGCTGTCGGCGCTGGGCAACATCAAGAGTTCCTTGAGCAGCCTGCAGAGCAGCCTGACCAGCCTTGGCAAAAGCGCCAGCATCCCCAGCTACAAGACCACGGTCGCCGATACCTCGGCGTTCTCGGCCAGCATCGTTACCGACTCCAGCACCGGCAAGACCCTGGCCAGCGCCGGCAGTTACAGCGTTGAAGTTGTCAGCCTTGCACAGTCGCAGAAGCTCAGCTCGGCTGCCTATGCCAAGGACGCGGCAGTGGGCGACGGCACCTTGACGGTGGCCTGGGGTGAGCAATCGCTCGACGTCGAGATCCCGGAAGGCAGCACCCTGGCCGATATCGCCGCCGCCATCAACAAGGCGGCCGGCGGCAACGGGGTCAATGCCAGCGTCATCACTGCCGATGACGGCCAGCACCTGGTGCTGAATGCCGTCAATGCCGGTACCGAAGGCGCCTTGACGCTTACCAGCAGCGGCGGCAATGGCGGCCTGGACGGGTTGACCTGGAATGGCAGTACCGGCGGTCTGAGCCAGACAACCGCTCCCAGCGACGCGGTGGTCCGCGTCGATGGCCATGAGCGCACTTCCAGCAGCAACACGATTTCCGATCTGGTCCCCGGCGTCACCTTGACCTTGAGCAAGGCCACCGCCGGCACCACCACAACCTTGACCATCGCCAAGGACAACACCACCCTCAAGACCAACCTGCAGGCGTTCGTGGCCGCCTACAACTCGACGGTGAGCCTGCTCAAGTCCTCCAGCACCTACGACAGCACCACCGATACCGCATCGACCCTGACAGGCGACTCGCTGGTGCGTGGCATCCAGCAACAGCTGCGTGGTCAGGTCAGTGGCAACGTCGTCCAGCTCAAGGCCTTGGGCGTGTCGATCAACAAGGACGGCACCCTGAGCATGGACAGCGCCAGCTTCGACAAGGCGGTTGCCGCTGATCCCGCATCCGTCGACAAGCTGCTGGGCACCAGCGGCTCGCTGTACAGCTCGATGTCCAGCATGCTCAAGAACCAGCTGGACAGCACCACCGGCACCCTGGTGCAGCGCACCGACAGCCTCAACAAGCAGATCAAGAAGCTCGAAAGTGATCTGGACGCACTGGACAAGCGCATGGAGGCAGTCTCCGCCCGCTATACCGCGCAGTTCACCGCGATGGATACGCTGGTAACGCAGATGCAGAGCACCAGTGATTACCTGACCGAGCAGCTGTCTGCGTTGAAGTCATCCAAATCCTGATCATGAATCAGCGACCCGGGCCCAGCCCTGGCCGCGGGCAGCATCTGTAAACACCTGCATTGCTGCGCCTGCGCCTGTCGGGTCAACGCCTTCGCGCTGACCCAGCACCGCAAGCCACAAGGAGACACACCATGTACAGCACCAACCGCCAGTACGCCGAGCACTACCGAAAGGTCGGCGTCACCACCCGCGTCAATGACGCTGATCCGCACAAGCTGGTGGCGTTGCTGCTGGGTGGCGCCTGCGAGCGCATCCGCCTGGCGGTGGCCTGCCTTGCGCAGAACGACCAGGCGCGCAAGGGCAAAGCCATTGGCGAGGCCTGCGCCATCGTTGGCCATCTCAGCGGCTCCCTCGACCACGAAGCCGGCGGCGAGATTGCTGACAATCTGGCCGCGTTGTATGACTATGTCTCGCGCAGGTTGACCGAAGGGAACCTGCACAACGATGCCGACGCCTTGCAGGAATGCTTGCATCTGCTGGGTGAAATAGAGGGCGCATGGAATGCGATCCCCGTCGGTCAGCGCGGCATGCCGCCCAACAAGGATGCTTGATGCCATGACATCGGATACCCCAACGTCATTGCAGGCGTTGCAGCTGGATCTGGAACAGCTCAAGAACGCCATTGCGGCCGAAGATCATGCGTTGGCGCAGCAGATCATTTCCGCCCATGACCAACGCCTGCGCGCCCATGTCAATGACCGCGGCAGCAGCCTGGACCCGGCCGCACTGCAAGGTGTCCTGCAGGAGCAGCACGCTCTTACGTTGATGATGTGCCAACTGCGCGATGAAGCTGCAGACCACTTGCGCCAGGAGCGTCAGTCCAGCCGCGTCGCCAGCGCCTACCAGCAGGCCGGTCAGCTCGCATGAACGCCATGGATCCCGCCGCGACCGCGGAAGCGGAACTGTTCGATGACGTACTCAGCTGTGACCTGGTGCTGCCCGCGCAGTTTCTGCCCGGCGCTGAGGTAAAGCGTCCTGGCGCCTCGGAAATGCTGCTGCGTAGCGTCGCCATGGTCGAGGACGCGCGCACAACAGACGATGGCGAAGAACGCACGGACAACAGCGCCCAGCTGCAGCGTCTGGAAGCACGCATGGATCTGGTGCTGGTGCTGCTGGGCAGACTGCTGCAGGACAGCGTCCAGGCGCCAGCAAGCACGGCACTGCGCTGGTCCCGTCGCGGTCTGCGGATCGATCAGGCAGCCCCGCGCGCGCCGGAAGCAGGCACAACCGGTGTACTGCGGCTGCAACCTGCCGAGTGGTTGCCGGACCAGATCGAACTGCCTGTTACGGTCCTGGCCACGGCGGGGTCCGTGCAAGGTTGCCAACTCTGGTTGCGCCTGGATCCTGTCAGCGAGCCGCTTGCTTCCGCACTGGACAAGCACCTGTTCCGCCTGCATCGCAAGCAGATCGCAGACAGCAGGCGAAACCGTTGAGCACCCCCTACTTTTGGCCTGCTGGCGCGCTGACGGTGGCTCGGCTAAGGTGCAGTCTCTTCTATTCAGCTTATTTCCCGTGCGCGTTCTGATTGTCGATGACCACACACTTGTCCGCGCCGGCCTCACCCGCTTGCTGCAGACCTTTGACGGTGTCCAGGTGGTCGCCGAAGCCAGCAATGCCGATCAGGCCTTGGAAATGGCGCTGTTCCACGTCCCGGACCTGGTGTTGATGGATCTGTCGCTGCCCGGCCGCAGCGGCCTGGAAGCCTTGACCGACATCCGCATGCGCCTGCCGCACGCGCGCATCGTGGTGATGTCCATGCACGACGACAGTGCGCATGTCCGCGATGCGCTAGATCGCGGCGCTGCCGGCTTCATCGTCAAGGATGCCGCTCCGGCAGAACTGGAATTGGCGTTGCGCGCTGCCCATAACGGGCAGATTTTCCTGAGCCCGCATATATCGGCAAAGATGCTTGCCCCGCTGATCAGCCGCGAGCGCCCCACCGGCGTTGACGCCTTGTCGCCGCGGCAGAAGGAAATCCTGCGGCGGCTGGGGGGTGGTCAGACCACCAAGGAGATCGCCGCCGAGCTGGGAATCAGCGTCAAGACGGTGGAAACCCACCGGGCGCGGATGATGGAAGCGCTGGGTTGTCGGCGCGCCAACGAGCTGTTGCTGCTGGCTGTGCGCCACGAAAACGACTTGAACTGATCATTACGGCACATCGGATTTGCTCCGGGTCACAAAATCGGATTTCCGGCACCGCAAATCGATCGATAAATAAAATCAAACACTTACATTCTTCAGGGGCGCGCCACGCGTCAGAATAACGTCGCAATGTAAGGGGATCCCCTACACCGAGTCAGGACTGACACCACAGCCATCAGGGTGTCCCCTATTTTTACCCCGACAGCAGGCACGCAAGATGCGTTCCATAACGCGCCCTTCACGGCGCTCGGGGAAACGCATGAAAACCACTCTGTCCGCACAGCTGGGCCAGCAACTTCATTTGACACCGGCCCTGCTGCAATCCATCCGCCTGCTCCAGCTCAACGGCATGCAGTTGGAGATGGAAGTGCGACAGGCGTTGGAGAGCAACCCGTTGCTCGAGCTGCATGAAGAAGCCGAACAGGAGACGCCGGCCAGCGCCAATGCCGAGGCCCAGACCGATACCGCCGCGTTCGATGAACTGCCGGAAAGTTCGATGTGGGATGTCCATGGCGCCAGCTGGAATGGCGTCGACGACGATCGCATGGCACGCGTGGCCGCCGGCGAATCCAGCGACCCGCACCTGCGCATCCTCAATGCACTGGCCTTGGAGCTTGACGAGGCCGATCTCGCCGCAGCGGCGTTCTGGCTTGAGAACTGTGACGATGCAGGCTACCTGCAGGCACCGCTGGCGCAATTGACGCAGTTGGCCAGCGCCCGCCTGGACCGCACCGGCGCCGATCTCGAAGCCATTCGCCAGCGCCTGCTGCACGGCGAACCGGCCGGCATCGCCGCTGTCGACCTGCGCGAGTGTCTGCAGGCCCAGCTGCGAGCCCTGCCCGGCCACGTACCGGCTCGCCACCTCGCCCAGCGCCTGCTCGGTGCCGACCTGCAACTGCTGGCGGCGCACGACTACGCGGGCCTTGCCAAGCAGTTGGATGCCGAGCTGGAAGACATCTGCGAAGCCTTCCGCCTCGTGCTGTCGCTGCGTCCGCGTCCGGGTGACGCGCTGCTGCCGGAAATCGATGCCGTGGTAATTCCCGATGTGGTGGCTTGGCATGCCGATGGCCAATGGCGGGTCGCGCTCAACCCCGCCACCACGCCGCGCCTTGGCATCAATGCCGGCTATGAGCGCGTGGTCAGCGAAAGCAGCGGCGAAGCCTCGCAACCGTTGCGCGAGATGCTGCAGGAAGCCCGCTGGCTCACGCGCGGCCTGTCGATGCGCTATGACACCCTGATCCGCACGGCGCGGGTGATCATCGAGCGCCAGGCCGCCTTCCTGGTCAATGGCGACGAAGCCATGGCACCGCTGACCTTGAAGGAAGTCGCCGACACCATCGGCATGCACGAATCCACGGTCTCGCGGATCACCTCCGGCAAGTACCTGCAGACACCGCGGGGCACTTTTGAACTGAAGCACTTCTTCGCAGTGCGGCTGGAAGGCGCCAGCGTCTCCGGCCAGGCCGTCAAGGCCATGGTCAAGCGCCTGATCGATGCCGAACCGGCCGGGCGGCCACTGGCCGACGACGCCATTGCCGGCCTGCTCTCACGCCAAGGTGTGAACATTGCCCGCCGAACCGTCGCAAAATATCGCGAACAGCTTGATATCGCTCCCGCCCGCGAACGTCGCCGGCAGGTCGCCAAGCCCCAGCTGGCCCGTGTGGGCTGAAACCAGGAATCGCCATGAACAAGCTCACCGTCCTGCTGGTCGACGACCATGAAGGCTTCATCAACGCCGCCATGCGCCATTTCCGCAAGATCGAGTGGATGCAGGTCGTCGGCAGCGCCGCCAATGGCCTGCAGGCCATCGAACGCTCCGAAGAACTCCGCCCACAGGTGGTACTGATGGACCTGGCCATGCCGGAAATGGGCGGCTTGCAGGCCACGCGCCTGATCAAGACACAGGATGACGCGCCCTACATCGTCATTGCCAGCCACTTCGATGATTCCGAGCACCGCGAGCACGCGCTGCGCGCCGGTGCCGACAACTTCGTCAGCAAGCTGTCCTACATCCAGGAAGTCATGCCAATCCTGGAAGCGCTCAAGGAGAAGGGCCATGAGTGAATCACGCATCCTGGTGATCGATGCCGACGGCGTCCGCGCCGAACGCACGCTCGCCTTGTTGGAGTTCATGGATTTCAACCCGCGTTGGGTCAGCGACGCCCAGGACATCGACACGACCCGCCACCGCGGCAACGATTGGATGGCCATCGTGGTGGGTGCGTTGGAAGACGCCGAGCGTGCCGCAGGCTTTTTCGGCTGGCTGGCAAGTGCTTCGCTGCCGCCGCCGATCCTTCTGGCCGAAGGTGACCCGCTGGCGTTCTCGCGCCACTACGGCCTGCATGAAGCCAATGTCTGGCCGCTTGAGCAGCCGATGCGTCACGCCCAGGTCGAATCCCTGCTGCGCCGTGCCAGCCTCAAGCGCCTGGATGCAGAGCACCAGGCCGGCAGCAATGACGACACCGGCCCCACTGGCCATAGCCCGGCGGTCACCGAGTTGCGACAGCTGATCGACCAGGTCGCGAACTTCGACACCACCGTGCTGGTGCTTGGCGAATCCGGCACCGGCAAGGAAGTTGTTTCGCGCGCCATCCACCAGCGTTCACCGCGTCGGGATGGCCCGTTCGTGGCGATCAACTGCGGCGCAATTCCGCCGGATCTGCTGGAAAGCGAATTGTTCGGCCACGAGAAAGGAGCCTTCACCGGCGCGCTGACGGCACGCAAGGGCCGCTTCGAGATGGCCGAAGGCGGCACCTTGTTGCTGGACGAAATCGGCGACATGAGCCTGCCGATGCAGGTCAAGCTGTTGCGCGTACTGCAGGAACGCAGTTTCGAGCGCGTTGGCGGCAACCAGACCATCCGCTGCAATGTGCGGGTGATCGCCGCGACCCACCGCAATCTGGAATCGCGCATCAGCGACGGCAAGTTCCGCGAGGATCTTTTCTATCGCCTCAACGTCTTCCCCATTGATGTACCGGCGCTGCGCGAACGCACCACTGACATCCCCGCCCTGGTCGAAACCATTGCCACCCAGTTGGCGCGTACGGGGCGCGGAGAAGTGCGTTTCACCCACGAGGCGCTGCAGGCGCTGGCCGGTTATCCGTGGCCTGGCAACGTGCGCGAACTGACCAACCTGGTCGAGCGGCTCGCGGTGCTGCATCCGGGCGGCAACGTGCGTGTGCAGGACCTGCCCAGCCGTTACCGCGGCGAGCAGATCACCGCATCCGTGCCGGCGCAGGAAGAGGAACGGCCCATGTTGCTCGGCCAGGTAATGGCGCCGGCACAGCCTGCTTCGCAGGCATCCGCCACCGGCATCGCTGCACTGGTCAACCTGCCGACCGAGGGCTTGGACCTGCGTGACCACATGGCGGGCATCGAGCTCACCCTGATCAACGAAGCGCTGGAGCGTACCCAGGGCGTCGTTGCCCATGCCGCCCAGTTGCTCGGGCTGCGCCGCACCACCTTGGTCGAAAAGCTGCGCAAGTACGGCATCGAGCGTGAGCCGGTCGAGGCCGCCGGCTGATCCGACCACCGGCGCCAGTCACCAGGCTGGCGCCGAAGCAACAACGGCATGTTTTGGTCGATCCTTACCTGCTGCTGATTCCATTTGTCGCCCTGGCGCTGTCCAACCGCGCCAACTCAGACACGCTGATCCCGCTCGCGGCCGTCGCCACTCCCACTCCGGCGATCACGCCACGCCATTCTGAACGCGGCGCTGCGCTAGCGGCATTGGGCACCACGCACCAACCGATCACTCTCCAATAGTTTGCTGTCCAGGCGGCTAACGGCGCGCCTTGTGCGTCCTTGTAGTACTGGTCGTGACGGCGATGGGTTGCTGCGCCAGAAATCCTGCCCATTCACCGACGGGCCCGCCGCTTTACCACGTGAACCGACGGAATCCCGGCACCGCGCCGACAGGCAGCCGGCTCCAGGGTCCCCCAGCGACAGCTAAACCGCTTCAGATGAATGGCACGGCACTTGCAACCGTGAAGATCGAAAGCTCTCTAACGGAACCCCACCCGATGTCCCACTCCATTACCTCCGTTCTTTCCCAGATCCGCAGCTTGCAGAGCCAGGTGGGCCAGGTGGCGCCTACCGGTGACCTGCCGCGCAGCAACGCGATCCAGGGTTTGACCGAAGGCAAAGCCGTCACTGCGCCCTCTTTCAGTCAAACCCTGGAAGGTGCATTGAAGGGCGTCAATGAAGCCCAGCAAAAGTCCGGCCAACTGGCCGCGGCATTTGAACGGGGTGATGCCAGTGCCGATCTGGCCAAGGTCATGGTCGCCTCCCAACAGTCCCAGCTGGCGTTCCGCGCCACGGTGGAAGTCCGCAACCGTCTCGTCCAGGCTTACCAGGACGTGATGAACATGCCGCTGTAAGGATAGATACGCATGGCATTCGCGCTGTCCAAAGAGTCGTTGAACTCCGAACAGGCCGGGGCCTGGTTCGATCGTCTGCAGAGCCTGCAGATCACCCGTCGGCTGGGGCTGATGGCAATGATCGCCGTGGCGGTGGCGGCCGGTTTGTCCGTGTTCTTCTGGGCGCAGAAAACGCCCATGGTGCCGCTCTATACGGGGCTCGACCAGAAGGCTACCGCCGAGGCCACCGACCTGTTGCGGGCGGCGCAGATCCCGTTTGAACTGGATGCCGCCACCGGTGCCATCACCGTGCCGGAAAAGAACGTCCACGACGCCCGCCTGAAGCTTGCAGGTTCCGGCCTGACCGAAAGTGGCCGGCTGGGCTTTGAACTGATGGAGCGTGATCCCGGCTTCGGCGTCAGCCAGTTTGTCGAGAATGCGCGTTACCAGCATGCACTCGAGACCGAGCTGGTGCGCACCATCACCGCGTTGCGGCCGGTGCGCGATGCACGCGTGCACCTGGCCATTCCCAAGCCCAGCGCCTTCACCCGCCAGCGGGACGTCGCCAGTGCTTCGGTAGTGCTGGAGCTGCGCGGGGGCCAGCAGTTGGAACGCAACCAGGTGGATGCCATCGTCCACATGGTCGCCTCCAGCATCCCGGACCTGGCACCCGAGCGGGTCACCGTGGTGGACCAGAGCGGGCGCATGCTCACCATTGCCGATCCCAACAGCGATGCCGCACTCAACGCAGCGCAGTTCGACCAGGTCCGCCGCCTTGAAGGCTCGTACAACCAGCGCATCCGCGAACTGCTGGAGCCGATGACCGGCGCCGGCCGGGTCAACCCGGAAGTCAGCGTGGACATGGATTTCTCCGTGGTTGAAGAAGCCCGCGAGATCTACAACGGCGAGCCGCAGAAAGTGCGCAGCGAGCAGATCAGCGAGAACAGCAGCAACGTGCCTGGCCCGCAAGGCGTACCCGGTGCAGCCAGCAATTCCCCGCCGGGTCCGGCGGCGGCACCCACGACCGCGGCAACACCGACAGAAACCTCGAAGAACGCTACCCGCAACTACGAGCTGGACCGTACCCTGCAGCACACCCGCCAGCCGGCCGGTCGCGTCAACCGCGTATCGGTGGCGGTGCTGGTGGATCACGTGCCGCGCGCCGGTGCCAACGGCAAGACCACCGACCAGCCGCTGAGTGCGGCCGAGTTGACCCGTGTCGAAGCCCTGGTCAAGCAGGCGGTGGGCTTCAATGCCGAACGCGGCGACACCGTATCGGTGATGAACGCACCCTTTGTACGCGAAGCCATGCCGGTTGAAACCCCGAACTGGTGGGAGAACCCGCAGGTGCGTGACGCACTGCGTCTGGTGCTGGGTGCAATCGTCGTACTTGCCCTCCTGTTCGGCGTGCTGCGCCCTGCCCTGCGCCAGATCGCCGGTCCACCGAAGGCCTTGCCAGGTGCGCTGGACGACCCGCTGAGTGCTGACGTACAGGTCCTCGATGACGGCACCCAGATGCCGGCCCTGGCTGCTGATCGCCTGCAGCTGGACGGCACGCCCACCTTGGCGCTGCCGGTGGACGCCTATGAAGAACGCCTGCGCATGGCACGTGAAGCGGTAAAGACCGACTCCAAGCGCGTGGCCCAGGTAGTCAAGGGATGGGTGGCAAATGACTGATGTAATCCCGATGACCGGCGTACAGCGCGCTGCTGTCCTGCTGCTATCGCTGGGCGAAGCCGACGCGGCTGAAGTACTGCGTCACATGGAACCCAAGGAGGTGCAGAAAATCGGCATCGCCATGGCCACCTTGACCGACGTCACCCGCGAGCAGGTGCAGCGGGTGATGGATGACTTCGGCAATGAGCTGGGCAACAAGACCTCGCTCAGCGTCGGTTCGGATGACTACATCCGCAACATGCTGGTGCAGGCATTGGGCAACGAGAAGGCCAGCAACCTGATCGACCGCATCCTGCTGGGCCGCAACACCACCGGCCTGGATGCCCTGAAGTGGATGGACCCGCGCGCCGTCGCCGACCTGGTACGCAACGAGCACCCGCAGATCATCGCCATCGTCATGGCCCACCTGGAAACCGACCAGGCCGCCGAGGCGCTGAAGCTGCTGCCCGAGCGCACCCGCGTCGACGTGCTGCTGCGTATCGCCACCCTGGACGGCATTCCGCCCAATGCGTTGAACGAGCTCAACGAGATCATGGAGCGCCAGTTCGCCGGCAACCAGAACCTCAAGTCGTCGAACATCGGCGGCGTGCAATGTGCCGCCAACATCCTCAACTTCATGGATGGCGGCCAGGACCAGACCATCCTCACCGAGATCGCGCGCATCGATGCGCCGCTTGGCAGCCGCATCCAGGACCTGATGTTCGTCTTCGACGACCTAGTCGACCTGGATGATCGCGAGATGCAGCTGGTGCTGCGTGAAGTCAGCGGCGAGCGCCTGGGCCTGGCCCTGCGCGGTGCCGACATCAAGGTCCGCGACAAGATCACCCGCAACATGTCCCAGCGTGCCGCCGAGATCCTGCTCGAGGACATGGAAGCGCGCGGCCCGGTACGCCTGTCCGATGTGGAAGGCGCGCAGCGTGAGATCCTGGCCATCGTCAAGCGCATGGCCGATGAAGGCACCATCACCATCGGTGGCGCTGCGGAGGCCATGCTGTGAGCAATGTCGTGCGCTGGCACGCCCCGGACCTCAACGCCCGTGCATTCGTGCCGGACACGATCGAGACGATCACCGACCCGATCGAGACGGTGGTTGCCGAGCCACCGCCTCCGCCGCTGGCTTTGCCGACCCTGGAGGAAATCCAGGCCATCCGCGACGCTGCCCAGGAAGAAGGATTCCAGCAGGGCCATGGCGAAGGCTATGCCCAGGGCCAGGCCGAAGTCCGCCGCCTCACTGCGCAGATCGAAGGCATCCTGGACAACTTCAGCCGCCCGCTGGTTCGGTTGGAAAACGAAGTCGTCGGCGCCTTGGGTGAACTGTCGGTGCGTATTGCCGGGTCGCTGCTCGCACGCGCCTACCAAGCCGACCCCGCCCTGCTGGCGGACCTGGTCAACGAGGCCCTGGATACCGTTGGCGGCGCCAAGCGCGACGTCGAAGTGCGCCTGCACCCGGACGATATCGCCGCCCTGCAAAACCTGTTGTCGCTGCCCGAAGGCCAGCGCCTGGCCCCCGACAGCAGCCTCAGCCGTGGCGATCTGCGCGTGCATGCCGAAGCCGTGCGCATCGACGGCACCCTGGACGCACGCCTGCGCGCAGCGCTGGGAACGGTGCTGCGTCGCGCCGGGGCCAGCCAATGAATGCCACGCCCTCGCCCGCACCGGCCGAATGGGCAGCTGCCCGCGACCTGCGCCTGGCCTCGCGTCTGGACGCGATCACGCTGGATGCCAACAACGGCCATGGCCTGGTTCGGGAAGGCATCCTGCGCCGAGCGGTTGGCCTCACCCTGGAAGCGGTGGGCTGCGAAGCGCCGATGGGAGCCAGCTGCAAGGTCGAGATCATCGATGGCGGCTGGGTAGAAGCCGAAGTCGTGGGTTTCTCCGGTGACCGCACTTATCTGATGCCCAGCGCTGAGCTGCATGGCCTGTTGCCCAATGCCCGCGTTGTGCCGTCCTACCGCCGTGGCGGTGTCGACGTCGGCGAAGGATTGCTGGGGCGGGTGATTGATTCGGACGGCGTACCGCTGGATGGCAAGGGCCCGATCCGCGCCGAGGGCAACGTCGGCATGGCGGGCGTTTCGATCAACCCGCTGGCACGCGAACCGATTACCCAGCCCCTGGACGTGGGCGTACGCGCCATCAACGCCCTGTTGCCGATCGGCCGCGGCCAGCGTGTGGGCCTGTTTGCAGGCTCGGGCGTCGGCAAATCCACCCTGCTGGGCATGATGACCCGCTATACCTCGGCCGATGTGATCGTGGTGGGGCTGATTGGCGAACGTGGCCGCGAAGTCCGCGACTTCGTCGAGACCACCCTGGGCGAGGAAGGACTGCGCCGCGCCGTGGTTGTTGCCAGTCCGGCCGATCGCCCCCCGCTGGCGCGCCTGCACGGCGCCTACCGCGCGACGGCAATCGCCGAGTGGTTCCGCGATCAGGGGCTGAACGTGTTGCTGCTGATGGATTCGCTCACCCGCTTCGCCCAGGCGCAGCGCGAGATCGGCCTGTCCGTGGGTGAGCCGCCTACCACCCGCGGCTACCCGCCGTCGGTGTTTGCCAAGCTGCCTGCCTTGGTTGAGCGCGCGGGCAACGGCGCCAAGGGGCGTGGATCGATCACCGCGTTCTACACCGTGTTGACCGAAGGTGACGACCCCCAGGACCCGATTGCCGACGCCGCACGCGCCATCCTCGACGGCCATATCCTGCTTTCGCGGCGCGTCGCCGATAGCGGCCTCTATCCCGCCATCGATGTCGAATCCTCCGTCAGCCGCGTGGTCCAGGACATCGCCGATGACACCTGGCGTGCCCGCATCCGCAAGCTCAAGCGCCTGGTGTCGGCGTATTCGGCCAACCGTGACCTCATCGCCATCGGCGCCTACCAGCGCGGCAATGATCCGGTAACCGATGAAGCATTGGCGCGCTGGCCGGAGATCATGGAATTCCTTGGGCAGGACGTGCACAACGCCGCCGACCTGCAGCACAGCCTCTCCGCCTTGCAAGAACTGGTAGACAGCGAGAACACCGCATGAGCCCCTCCCGTCGCCTGGACCCCCTACTGCGCCGCGCGCAGGACCACGAAGATGAAGTTGCCAAAGCCCTGGCCGAACGTCAGCGCACGCTGGACATGCACCAGACACGCCTGTCCGAACTGCGCCAGTACGCCGAGGAGTACGCCACTGCGCAGATGGCCACGACCAGTGCCGCCCAGCTGATGAACCGGCGGGCATTCCTGGATCGCCTCGACAATGCCGTCCAGGCCCAGAGCAAGACAGTGGACAGCAACCACGAGCGCGTCGAAGCCGAACGTGCCCGCCTGCTGCTGGCCAGCCGCGACAAAGCCGTGCTTGAGCAACTGGCGGCCAGCTACCGTGCGCAGGAAAAGCAGGCAGCTGACCGACGCGACCAACGCGAGATGGATGACGTTGGTGCCCGCCGCGCCCGTTTGGCCAAGGCCGAAGGTGAAGCCAATGGCGGCGCTGAAGGCGGTGCGCGATGAATGTACTGAGCCCAGGCGTTGTTGGCAGCGCTGATATGCCCTCGTCATCGCGCTCCGCCGGTACCGCGGCAAAAGCCGGCGACAATCAGTTCGATGCCTTGCTGCATGACAAGCCAGCCGCCGAACCCGTGGCAGCAGCATCAAGCGGCGACCACGGCACGGAACACAGGCAACCGGTGCAGGATGCCGACGCCGCCGAGGAACCCCAGCCGTCTGCGACGGCCACGGACAAACCTGTTGCAGAACAGGAAGCCCGCGATCGCGACGACACACCCGATGCACCTTGGCCACCGCCGGGCTTGGGCGGCATGCTGGCCGCCCCAGTCGAGATCAAGCCGGTCGACGTCGCCGCCGTTTCCAGCCCTCCTGCTGGCGCGGTGCAGGACAAGTCGCTGCCGCCAGTACTCAATCCCGCTCAGGCCGCGGCCATGCCTACCGCTTCAACAACCGCGGCAGTGGCAGAGGACGTCGTCCTTCCACAAGCCATCCAGCAGCTGGCCACCAAAGCGCTGAGCGAGGAGAGGGATGTCGATACTCCCACCCCGGCAAACTTCGCGCAGGTGCTGCACAGCCAATCGGTGCCGGAACTGCGGGCGCTCTCCGCCGCAACCGCCATCGACGCCCCCACCGCCACGCCCGAACTGGGTAGTGACGACTTCGACGATGCCATTGGCGCCCGCGTCAACTGGTTGGCCGAACAGAAGATCGGCCACGCCCATATCCGCATCAGCCCGGACCACATGGGCCAGATCGATGTGAAACTGCAACTGGACGGCGACCGCGTGCATGCCAGCTTCACCGCCGCCAACGCCGACGTGCGTCATGCACTTGAAAGCAGCCTGCCCCGCCTGCGCGAGATGCTGGGCGAACAAGGTATGCAACTGGCGCATGCCGATGTTGGCCAACAACAGAACTCGTCGCCCCAATCGGGCAATCAGGGAAACGATGCGCCCGGCATGGGCGGCACGACCGAAGCCGCGGAGATCACGTCCAGCCGGACACTGCGCATGCGCGGGCTTCTGGACGCCTACGCCTGATCCCGCCGGTACCAGCTGCGCAAGCCACGAAACTGGCCGCCTGCCCCATCTCCTGACTGCGGATTGGTGGCTTCGCGGGTGGGGTCGCACCTGCCAACCCAGTCGTTCGCGGTGTTCTCTCACGATTGCGACTGTGGGAAGCGGACAGCACGTGTAGCCAGCTCTTGTCATCGTCCAGCGATGCACACTCTCGCTCCTTTACGCCCTGGTCCCGCGGCGCGCCGCCGAGGCCCTGCTTCCCAGCCCGGGCAGGCCTACCTTGTGACCCTTTGCGCTTGCGGAAGGTTACCGTTGTTTGCAGACCATGCCGTGGCCCACGCCATGTACCGAGCGCTCGCTGATCGTCGCTTATGGCCGGACGCCTGGCTGCTGGCATGGGTCCTGATGCCGGATCATTGGCACGCCCTGATCCAACTTGGCGAGCCGAGCTGTCTGCGCACGGTGGTCGGGCGTTTGAAGACCCATACCGCACGGGTGCTGCCTGAGCTGATTGCCAGGCCGGTGTGGGAGCACGGCTTCCATGACCACGCCCTGCGGCGTGAGCAGAAGCTCAAGGCAGTCGCTCGTCACATCATCATGAACCCGGTACGCGCCGGCATTGCCGACTCTCCAAGGACATACGCGTACTGGGACGCAGTCTGGCTCCCGGCAGGGGCTGCGTGAGCCGCGACGCTGGCCAAAGGTCCAGCCAGGCATGGCATTCGCTCCGTGCCGTGGCTTCGCGGCGCTGACGCCGCTGCTGGCGGACGTGCCGGAATCCCGTCGTCGGCATTCCGGCACGCCGCTTGCATCGTGTTGGGCAGCAATCCTCAGGAGCACTACGTGGCCGCTGCCGCAGACAAGTCCCGCAAAACCGAAGCCAGCAAGGACGCGCCCGCAAAGCCGCGTCGCTCCTTGATGGTGACGGCCTTGATCGCCCTGTTCGCTGCCGCTGCCGCCGGCGGTACGGTCTGGTACCTGACCCAGGGCAAGGCCGACACGCACTCGGCCGAAGCAAAGAAGCCCAACACGCCTGCGCCCGCGCAGTACTTCGCGCTCGATCCGGCCTTCGTGGTCAATCTCAACGGCCCGCTGGATGGCCCCCGCTATCTGCAGGTTGAAGTGCAGTTGATGACCCGCGATCCCTTGGCGCTGACCGCCCTGCAGACCCATGCACCGGCCATCCGTGCTCGCCTGCTGATGCTGTTCTCCCAAGTCGAACCGGCGCAGATCGCCGACCGCGCGGGCAAGGAAAAACTGCAGGCCGGCGCACTGGCCGAAGTGCAGAAGCTGATGAAGGCCGAAACCGGCAACAACAGCGCCGAAGACCTGCTGTTCACCAGCTTCGTCACCCAGTAAGGCGACACGATGAGCATCAACGACCTGCTATCACAGGACGAAATCGATGCCCTGCTGCACGGCGTGGATTCGGGCACGGTCAACACCGCCGAGCCCGGCCCCGCGCCGGGGGAAGCCAGGGCCTACGACTTCGCCAGCCAGGACCGCATCATCCGCGGCCGCATGCCAACGTTGGAAATGGTCAACGAGCGTTTCGCCCGCCTGTGGCGCATCGGCCTGTTCAACCTGATCCGGCGCTCGGCCGAGTTGTCGGTGCGTGGCATCGAGCTGATCAAGTTCGGCGACTACCTGCACTCGTTGTACGTCCCGACCAACCTCAACCTGATCCGCTTCAAGCCGCTGCGCGGTACCGGGCTGATCGTTTTTGAACCGACCCTGGTGTTTGCCATCGTAGACAACTTCTTTGGCGGTGATGGACGTTACCCCACCCGGATCGAAGGCCGCGAGTTCACCGCGACCGAGATGCGGGTCATCCAGCTCATGCTCAAGCAGACTTTTTCAGACATGCGCGAGGCCTGGGGCCCGGTGATGAATGTCGACTTCGACTACATCAACTCCGAGATCAACCCCCACTTCGCCAATATCGTCAGCCCGCGCGAGTACGTGGTGGTCAGCCGCTTCCACGTCGAGCTGGATGGCGGCGGTGGCGACATCCACATCACCCTTCCGTATTCAATGCTGGAGCCGATCCGCGAACTGCTTGATGCCGGCATCCAGAGCGATCGCAACGACCGCGACGAAAGCTGGGCCAAGATGCTGCGCGAACAACTGGACACCGCCGAAGTGGAGCTGTCCAGCGTGCTGGCCAAGCGCCGCATGAGCCTGCGCGAACTGACGCGACTGAAGATCGGCGACGTTCTTCCCATCGAAATGCCCAAGGAAGTTCCGCTCTGCGTCGAAGGCATCCCGGTGTTTACCGGCGAGTTCGGCGTCGCCAACGAACGCAACGCGATCAAGATCACCGCCACCCATCCACCGGGCCGGCGTCCCACCGTTCCCGTGATTCAGGACAACAGCAATGAATGACATCCCCTCCCCTGACAACGGCAACGCCGCCACCCCGGCGCAGTTTGCCAACCTGCAGGCCGACAGCGGCAGCAGCACCGACCTGGACCTGGATGTCATCCTCGACGTACCGGTGACCTTGTCGCTGGAAGTCGGGCGCGCACGCCTGCCCATCCGCAACCTGCTGCAGCTCAACCAGGGCTCGGTCGTGGAGCTGGAACGTGGCGCCGGTGAGTCGCTGGACGTGTTCGTCAACGGCACCCTGATCGCACATGGCGAGGTCGTTGTCATCAATGATCGCTTCGGCGTCCGCTTGACCGACGTGGTCAGCCCCAGCGAGCGTATCCGGAGACTGCGTTGATCACGCTGCTCGCCTATGCCGCGCCTGCTGCAAAAGCGGCGACGCCGGTGGGCCAGCACGCGGCCAGTTCACCCGGTCTGTTCGGCGCGTTCTTCACCTTGCTGTTGGTGCTGGGCCTGATCATCGGCCTGGGCTGGCTGCTCAAGCGCATGCCTGGGGGAGCTTTCCGCCCCGCCGAGGGGCTGAAGATCGTCGCCAGCCTCAATATCGGCGCCAAGGAACGGGTGGTGGTAGTCGACGTCAATGGCCAACAGCTGCTGCTGGGCGTCACCGCCGGTGGCATCAGCAACCTGCACCAACTGCCCGAGCCTCTGCCGCAGACACCACCGCCGGCGCTGCCCAACCTAAAACAACTACCGAATTTCGCGCAGCTGCTGCAACAGAAGCTGCGCAAGGACGCCTGACCATGCCGGTCCATCGCTTCAACCCCCGTTTCTGCTGGCAGCTGCTGTTGCTGCTGGCCATGCTGGCCTTGCCACTGTTCGCCTGGGCCGCGCCTGCTGCACCACAGATGCCGGCGTTGCCGGATGTGAACGTTGGCAAGATCGGTAGCCAACCGGTCAGCCTGCCGCTGCAGACGCTGCTGCTGATGACGGCCATCACCCTGTTGCCGTCGATGCTGCTGGTGTTGACCGCTTTCACCCGCATCATCATCGTGCTGGGCCTGCTGCGGCAGGCAATGGGTACCGGCCAGACGCCTTCCAACCAGATCCTGTTGGGTTTGGCGTTGTTTCTCACCGCGATGATCATGATGCCGGTATGGGACAAGGCATGGTCGACCGGCATGGCGCCCTACCTCGATGGCCAGATCGACTTCCAGACAGCCTGGCAACTGACGACCGAACCCCTGCGCGCCTTCATGCTTGCACAGGTGCGCGAAACCGACCTGATGACCTTCGCAGGCCTGGCCGGACACGGCGCCTATGCCAGTCCAGAGGCAATCCCGTTCCCGGTATTGGTCGCATCGTTCGTGACCAGCGAACTGAAGACAGCTTTCGAGATCGGCTTCCTGATCTTCATTCCCTTCGTGATCATCGACCTGGTGGTGTCCAGCGTGCTGATGTCCATGGGCATGATGATGCTGTCACCGATGCTGGTGTCGGCACCGTTCAAGATCCTGTTGTTCGTACTGGTGGATGGTTGGGTACTCGTGGTCGGCACCCTGGCCGCCAGTTTCAACGCCGTCTAAGGGTGACGGGGCGCGCTTGCGCCCCGCTCACAACGGCTCAACGGGCCGTTGTATCCACCGTCGCTGACGACTGCGAATACGCGCAGGCCATTCGACCCCGCCGATAGCCCTACTTCAATCGGCCCGCGCCGCGGCTGTGATGTCGACGTAGCAACTCATCCAGGTACAGATCCAGTGCCGCCTGCGCCTCTTCATCGGTGCCCTTGTTCTTCAGCGCCCAACGCAGCCGCTCCATCAGCACGGCATCGCGGCAATCGGCCAGGCTTTCGTTGTCACGCTGGCGACTCATCCGGTAGCGGCGTGCACGTTCGGCGGGCGTCAACGCTGTGTCGTAGAGCTTCGGGCGACCTCGCGCGCGTTTGGGCGCATCGTTGGAGGGCGGCGGGCTGTCGTCGTCTTGGTGCACGGGAAGTATCCGGGTAATTCAGCACGTTGATAATAAAGTAGTGCGTCACGAATTGGGGCAACGCGCCATGCTCTGACGCCACAGCCGATCCATCGATGGGCAGTGCCCCGACAGACGCCGGCCGGCACCGCACTTAACGTGTCTGCCTTGCAAGCACCGACGTCCTTACCATCATCCGTCGCAACGGCACGCCCGCGAGAGCCAACATTGACCCGCACGCACACCCCCAATATCCATGCGCTCCTGATTGCCTTCGCGCGCCTGTCCAAACTCCGCCGCGGACAATTCCTCGATGCGCTCAACAGCTTCATGTACGCATCGCCACAACGCCAGCAACGGTGGCTGCAGGAATGGGAAGCCGCCATGCAACCCCGTGCCATCAGGGATACAACGCGCACAACAATTGCCGCGCAGGCGGCGGCCGACAAAAACTGAGCTGCGCCGCCTTCGGCAGGCGGGGTTCTAGGACGTTGCAGCCGGCAACGATGAACTCACCAGTCCATTCTCGATGGCATATCGCAACAGATCGACATCGCGCTCGATCGATAGCTTTTCCATCGCCTTGGCCTTCTGCGAGCTGATTGTCTTCTTGCTCCGGTGCAATCGCTCGGCGATCTCGTTGACGGTCAGGCCGGATGCATACAGGCGCACCACTTCCGACTCGCGCTGGCTCAGTACACCTTCCGCGTTGCGGCTGCGCACCCCCCAATCAATGCCGCTAACGACTTTCGCAACGGTGGGTGAGTAGTACCTGCCCCGCTTGTGAGCGGCGTGTATCGCAGGCGCCAAGTGAGCGACTGCATCGGATTTGCTCACGATGCAATTCACCCCACCGCTGACCAGCGTGTGCAATACGGCGGGATTATCCAACATGGTCAACACCACCAACTGCAGACCGGGATACCGCCTTCGGATCAAACCAAACAAAGCCATGCCATCGCCGAAATCCCCGGCGGGCATCGCGTAGTCGGATACCACCACGTCGCAGGCCTCCGCAGCCAGCAACTGCATGAGCTCGGTGGAGTCAGCCGCGGTCGCCACCAGTTCGATGGCCGGGACCTGCGCAAGCTCGTAACGCACACCGGCAATCATTCCGGGGTGGTCATCAGCCACAACAACCCGAATTCTCAACCCGTTCATCCCACCTGCTCCAGGGTGATTTTCCTGAACAGGATGGCATCTGGTCTTGGCAGCCGTCGAGGTGCGGGGGCCTTATTCGACGCTAAGGGTGTTGATAAATCCTGAAGTGTTCATGTTGCCCGTCACCCGCCACCTGTGCTCTTGGCAACCTTCCCACCGCAGTATCATCGTCAGCCAAGCTGACCGGCACAGTAGCGCGCGTAGTCGGCGCGCGACATCGGCTTGGCATGCAGATAGCCCTGGCTGATCTGACAGCCCATGGAGCGGACCATTTCCAGATCCGCCTCGTTCTCGATGCCCTCTGCAACGACGGTGGCGACCAACTGCTTGGCCATCGCGATGACACTGGCCAGGATGCTGCGCGCATGGGGCTGGCTGCGCGCCTGTTCGATCATGCCACGCTCGATCTTGAGTTCACTGAAGGGCACCTGCAACAGGCGGGCCAAGGATGAAGCGCCTGAGCCGAAGTCATCGATCGCGCAGGAGAACCCACGCAGGCGCAGTTGGGTTACCGCGCCAACCAGGCCGTGGTTGCAGTACATGCCGCCGTCCTCGGTGATCTCTATCACCAGGCGTGACGGTGCCACGCCGGCTGCAATGGCGCGATCGGCAATGCTCTGTGCCCAATGAACGGAATTTGCGACTGTAGCGGGCACGTTGACCGCTATCTGGCGGTTGCTGGCACTATCGTCGGAGGCCAGGCATTCAAACGCGCTGGCCAACATATAGTCGGTCAACTCTTCCAGTAGACCGTGCTCTTCGAACGCCGCCAGGAACGCAGCGGGCGTCAGCACCGAGCCGTCGGGATGATGCCAGCGCGCCAACAATTCCGCGCCCCGCAACGCGCCGTTGTGGATGGCATGCTGCGGTTGAAATACGCGGTGATCTGCTGTAGACGCAGCGCGTCCTTCATTTCTTCCAAACCGAATTCCATGGATTTTCCGCCTCCAATCAGGGCAGGCGCGGGTTCCTCGCGCAGACCCAATGCCAGGCCATGCAGCAGCGTTTTCAGTTGCGAAAGTTCCAGTGGCTTACGCACCGCCGCCAACACCTCCACCCCACGACTTTCGGCGTAGGCGGCAGCGGCCTGCAATACCCGGCACGGCCTGGCGCTGGTCAGTACCACCGCGGAGCAGGCACCGCGGTCGGCCAACATATCGATCAATTGCAGACCGGTGCTCTGTCCCAGATCCAGGTCCAGCAGCACCAGATCCCAGTCGCGGCAGCGCAGCGCATTGATCGCCTCGGCACCATTGCAAGCCACCTCCACCTGGTTCACACCATTGCGGCCAAGCTTGTTGCTGACCGGAACCGAATGCAGCTCATTGCCGTCCACCACCAAGGCGGAGCGGACAATGCTGGTCTGGTGGAGGGGGGATTGGATGGGCACAAAAACGTTCATGGGAAAGACTCCGACTGGACTGGGTGCTCTTGGTGCTGTTGTTGACCCGGGCAATTTTTCCAGCCTTGCGCCTGCTTCCATATAAGCCCAGTCCTAAAGTTGGGCGCCCGCGCCTACTCCACCGGGCGCGCCCGGCCTATGATGAACAGGCGTTCAGCCGAGAGCCCCACGATGCCCGCCGAACCCCGCCCAACTCCAACGCCAGCCGCCGCGGACAGCACGCTTGGCCTGCTCAACCGCAATCAACGGCGCATGTTGTGGGTCGGTGGGTTGCTGACCACCCTGATCCTGCTGGTCACCACCGTGGTCATCGTCCACTCCCAGCTCACGGACTACCTAGGCCAGCGTTATGCGGAGTACGTGATGCGTCGCACTGCGTTGCAGTCGGCGTTTGCGGTGCGCGAAGGCGCAATGCGCATCAGCGTCAAACAGGAGGAGTACGCGTGGGCCGCCGGGCCTGCGCCGGATCCCATCCTGCTCAGGCGCTTCATCCAGGGAAACGGCCGCATCACCCTGCAACGCACGGAAAAATTCCCGCCGGCATTGGTTCTCAGTGATGTGCACGCCGCCAAGCCGGCCGCCGCCTTTGCCAACTATCTGCGCCTGGCTGATGAGGTCAGCTATCAAACAGGCGCCTATACCCAAGCCCTCAGCGCGTCGGGCTACTTCTTTTCCCCGGAGCGGGATTTCATCGGCATCGGACCCGCCACCGATGCCATGCGTGCTCAGCTGCAGGACGTTTCGGCAGCGACAACCATCGCTCGCTTCACCGCCGATGTACCACGGGATGTTACATCCGGGCCGCAAACCGACCTGCACTGGCTACCACCGGCCACCGATCCCCTGAACAACAGCTTCGCCGTCCGCATCATCCAGACAGCAAGCCACGATGACCAGCCGTTCGCGACCTTTGTTGCGTCCTATCCAAATCAGGTTTTTTCGCAGTACCTGTCGACCACCGACGCGGGCGAGATATCACGCCTGCTGGATTCAGGAGGACGCAGCTTGCTGCAGTTGCAGCTGGATGCAGGAACGCGGCCCGCAACCGAACTGGACGCTGCCATTGCTGCCGCACCCGCCGCTACCGGCGCCAGGTTCCACCAACACAATGGCGTGTTTATCGCACGCGATGTCGTCAACGCGACAGGCTGGCAGTTCGTGCAGGCCTTCAATTGGTGGGCGATCCTGAGCGATATCTGGCCCCGGCTTGCGGCCTATGCGGGAGCGATGCTGCTGGCGATCATGTTCACCTGGGCCGTGCTGATCTGGCTCGACCGGAAGGTATTCAAGCCTGCCTTGGTCCGCTCCCAACGCATCGTCGAGAGTGAGGACCTCAATCGAACCATGGTTGCGACGGCGCCGTTCGGCCTGGTGTTGCTTGCCTATCCTGCTGGCGGCGTGATTCTGCAGAACGCGGTGATGCAAGCCTACGCCGAACGCCCGGTAATGGACGACATTCCACTGCACCAACGCCTTTTGGCCTTGGCTCCACCCGCCGGCAGCACAGTGGCGGCGGAAAGCGAAGTGATCATTCCATTGCGCGATGGCAGCCATAGCGCCCTCTTCGCCAGCGTTGTACGCAGCCGTTACCAGGGCCAATCGGTGGTGCTTTGCAACTTCAGCGATATCACCCTGCGCAAGGAAGTCGAGCGCGAACTGGAGGCTGCCCATACCCCAGCCAATGCCGCCAACGCGGCCAAGTCGGCTTTCCTGGCGATGATGAGCCATGAAATCCGCACGCCACTGAACGCCATCCTTGGCAACATCGAGCTGCTGGGCCGGAGCGCGCTGCCGTCAGCAGAGCGGGCGCAACTGCACACCATCAGCCAATCGTCCAACGCCCTGCTGGCCATCATCAATGACGTTCTCGATTTCTCGAAAATCGAAAGCGGCCAGATGGTTCTTGAGTCGATAGCGTTCGATCCGCGCAATATCGCTCTGCAGGCGGCAGGCATATTTCGTGCTGTGGCCGAAGACAAAGGGCTCGCACTTGAGCTCAGCCTCGATGAAGCCATCGCACCGGCCTATGTGGGCGATCCGAACCGGATCGCACAGATCGTCTACAACCTGCTGAGCAACGCAATCAAGTTCACCACGCACGGCGACGTCCTGCTGGAAATGTATCTGGCCGATGACACTGCTGAAGACGCTGCGCTGATCATCGGCGTAAGCGACACCGGCATCGGCATGACCCAAGCCCAGTTGCAGGGCTTGTTCCAGACGTTCAGTCAGGCGGATGCATCCATTTCGCGCCGTTATGGTGGGACGGGGCTCGGGTTGGCACTGTGCAAGCGTTTGACCGGATTGATGGGCGGCAGCATTCGCGCCGTCAGCGAACCGGGCAAAGGCAGCACGTTCATCGTCACCCTACCCTTGCCGCTCTCACCGGAGCCAGCTCATCCCGCCGCAGATGAAACCCGGGCTCTGGCCATACCGCAGGGCTTTCATGTCCTGGTGGTAGACGACCTGGCAGCCAATCGTGAGCTGCTGCGCCTGCAGCTGCTTGCGCTCGGCTGCAGCTCCGACCAGGTTGAAGATGGCGCCTCGGGTTTGGCCCTGTTCGCTGAAAGGCAACACGACCTGATCATGACCGACCTGAACATGCCCGGCATGGATGGCTATACGCTGGCACGTTGCCTGCGCGACCAACAGGTACGCGTGCCCATCATCGCCATCACCGCCCACGCCTCGGAGACCGAACGCACGAGATGTAGTGATGCGGGAATCGACGCCGTGTTGACCAAGCCAATCCTGCTGGATGCACTGGTCGCGGCGTTCCAGCGCCTGGGCAACCATCAGGTTTCCAGTGCCTTGCAGCACATCGCCGTCTCCATCGGGAAAGGTCCTTTGCCGGCAACCGTGCATGCACCGTTGCTTGCCAGCCTGGACACTGCGGTGCGGGCTATCCGCTCTACCCTCGCAGAGACCCCAGCCCTGTCGCTCAGCGAAATCGGCAATCGGCTACATGCGCTGCGCGGCGCGCTTGCCTTCGTTCACGAAACCAAGGCTGCGGATATGTGCAGGGGCATGGAGCTGCTGCTGGAATCCCATCCTTTCGATATCCAGACGTTTACCGACCATCTCGACAGATTCGAAGCACTGGCCAGGGCAAGCCTGCACGCGCGGGCGCCCGCCTAGCGTGCCGCCGTGCTGAGGCCACGAACCGACCACATCAGCGGCACGCATCATGGACACGGTTGTCCCAATAGCTGGACATCGCAAAGTCCCGCTTCAATCCCGCCGCTGCATATGCCTTGGCCCGTCCCTGACGTTCTCGCTGGCATGCGCTGAGCGCAGGACGCGCCGCCCGGCTGGAACGGTTGCGCGACCGTGGCGCGCGCCGATGCGTGCTGTCCAATGCCTCCCGCAAGGCGGCTACCCGCTGCGCAACCTGTGGGTCGATGGCTTCCGGAACCGCGTCCCAACGCGCCAACGCGCGCCCCTCGCAAGCAGCCGACTGATAGACCGGCCCAGCCTCGGTTTCACATTTGTAGACATGCTGCGCCGATGCGCCGGGCATCGCTGTCCATAGCACCAGCGTCACAACGAAAGCACAGACCTTTTTCATCCTCTTCCGGCGCCTGGGTCGATGGTCGCCAAAGCATCGGCATTGGATCAGGCAGATACAGCCAGCAACCGCCGCTGCACGCGGTGGGTGTAGCAGTTGGCGTGATGTGGGAGAGCGGCATGGCGCCAGGCAAAGATGTGAAGATTTTTTTTCACAAATTGCTTGCGGGAAAAAAGAAGCCCCGCTATTATTTCGTTCTCGGCAACAACGCAACAACGGGGCCATAGCTCAGCTGGGAGAGCGCCTGCATGGCATGCAGGAGGTCAGCGGTTCGATCCCGCTTGGCTCCACCAAATCCGGACATTAGGCCGTCCGGATTGCCGAACAACTTGATGAAGTATACGCGTCCCCATCGTCTAGAGGCCTAGGACATCACCCTTTCACGGTGGCGACCGGGGTTCGAATCCCCGTGGGGACGCCATTCATCGGTTTTACCAAACCCAGGTCATCGGGTTTGTTTGTTGGATAAGCCCTCTGCCCAGACGGCTGAACAGGAAGAAATAAACCCCTTCCCTTCTGACAAAAGTTCGCTATAATGGCGGGCTCGCAGCAACAACGTGGGGCCATAGCTCAGCTGGGAGAGCGCCTGCATGGCATGCAGGAGGTCAGCGGTTCGATCCCGCTTGGCTCCACCAATTCAGGCATTAGGCCGTCTGAATTTACAACTTGGATTTCAAGAATACGCGTCCCCATCGTCTAGAGGCCTAGGACATCACCCTTTCACGGTGGCGACCGGGGTTCGAATCCCCGTGGGGACGCCATTTCTAAAAAGCTCTGGGAAACCAGAGCTTTTTCTTTGCCTGTTGAATGCCGCTATCCATATCAGGCCGACGCCGTCGAAAGCCACCCGGATACGCCCGCATCACTCCACGCACCAAAGCAGTCGCTCACCCCGCAACCTACCCAGGTAGTTGCACGGGCCTGCGCTCGCCCCTTGCGCGGAGTCCGCGTAGCAGTGTGCCCGCTGCTTCGCCCACACAGGCGGAACTCGCCCCGTCGCAGCGAAGACCCCACTCGACCGCGCCTCAAAAAAAAACCGGCTTGCGCCGGTTTTGTCATGAAGTTAGGCGCACTCAGTCGACCACTCGCAACAAGCGGCGCAACTCATCCTTTGCAGCCTTGGCTTCGGCCAACGTGTCATACGTCAACTTCAACTGCCCTACCTGCTCGGCAACCAAAGTCATCCGCACGCGACCATCGGCAGCCTCGGTAATGGCTGACACCGTAATGATCTTTCGCGGATTGATAAGCATATTTTGATACTCAAACACTGGAATTTCTTCACTCCCCTGAAGGTGTCAAAAAACTAGCACAGCGATGAAATCGCGACCAAGCAAACGTGTCCTATGTGTGACGTGATGCGCTGACTGGAGACGCGAATTGTCTCGCGCAAGCGTTCGACGCAGGCTGGCGCTCATCCACCCATCGAATCAGCACGCTACCAACGCGGTAGCTACCGTGCATACGAAAGCAGGCACGCAGCAGTACTTTCCATTGGTCTCGTGGGCGTACGAGCAACGCCCACAGACAGCGTACGCACACTTGTTCGATGTGCCCGCCATCCGAGAGATCAATCCCGGATAGCGGGCGACATGGCGGCCCGGCTCAGATCAACGCGCGTCCTGCGGCGGATACACCGCTCCCGACTGCGATGGCCAGATCACATCGGACAAGTCGTAGCCACGGGCGCGTGCTATCTCCAACCATTCCATCGCATCGTCACGGCGCATCGCGCCCTGGCGGTGCAGCAGCCATAGGTACTTGCGATCAGGGTCACCGACCAACGCAGTCTGGTAGTCCGCATCGACCTTGATGATCCAGTAATCGCCTTTGGTGAACGGGATCCACTGCAGCCCCTGCGGCAGGAAGCTCACTTCCAGCTTGGCATTGGTGTCATCCACCGCCTTGGCGGTACCTTCGGATTGTTCCAGCTTGCCCTCGGCGTTGATGCAGGAGTTCAATACCCGCACCGACCCATCCTCGTTGAGCGAGTACTCCGCCGTGATGTCACGCGCGTCTGCATCTTCATGGCGCATCGGCTTGCGTGCTATCTCGAACCATAGCCCGAGATAGCGATCCAGCTCTACGTGCGGCGCGGTAAGAAGGTCGTCGGCCATTGGCACACTCCTGTGGATTTGACTCTCATCAAAACCCAGTACGGGCTAAAGAGGAGTGAAAATCCAGCGACGGGTCCTTCACCCGGAGCCCCCTCCGCAACAGACACCGCGATCATCGGATCGCGTTCTGCTTGCGTGGCTGAAAGGTCGGTACCTCTTCCGGAAGAATATCGAATATGTCGCGACCACCATATCGAAATTCGACAACGTCAACGGAAATTTCACCAGCAAGACTCTCGTGAACGATAGTGGAGAGCGTGTGCTGCTGGTCCTCCAGTTCCGAACCGGTGTGCGCAGGTATCGCCCTGCTGCCCATCTCGATGACGATGCGGTAGCCATGAGGTACGAGGCGCGTTCTTATATCGAAGCCTGACTGGCCATCGATCAGCTTGAAGCGTGCTGCGGCCTCGGCGAGCACGCCATCCAGCATTCCCTCTATCTCCAGTCGTTCGCTCTTGCTCAGATCCTCGATTGGCTTTCCGCTTTGGTGCGGGACTTCGGCTCGCGCGGCAGCGGCTGCATTGATTGCAGGAGAAGGACCTTGGCTGATCAATGCAATCAGCAAGGCGCAATGGGAGAGATTACGCATGGACAGTTCCTTTCATCAGTACGCCAACCCTCGGTGCCGCTCCGACCACGCGATGCTAGTGCAGTTCTTGTCAAGGCCTCGCAAAGTTTTCAGACGGCCACTGCTGCAACCCTGCTTAAGCCCAGAGGACTCGGATGTGCCGCCGACAAAGGTCGCCGGATTGAGCGCCTGATCTTCATTCATCTGGATTGATCTTTCCGAAGGTTTCCTGCAGAACGGGCAGACGGAACTCAATGAAGACTGGGGAGAGAAAATTCGCCAGATCGAAGGCCAGACACATGACAACCTCGTTGAGCTGGTTGAATTCAAGGCAGTCGTGACAAGGATTGGAGGCAGAACCCTTAAGGAAATTTTCCATGCGGCGGAAAAACAAGAACAAACAGAACAAGAGCGACCGCCACTGGAGCACTTGTAGTCAATCCAAGCCATGGGCTTTGTTATCACCATGGCACTGAAACCTGGGAGACCAGCGCCCCCTACTCGGGAACGACCGAGGTTTACGAAGACAACATCGCTGAGGGCGTTCCAGCGTGCGCGGCGTAAGGATCTCGCCTATCTGTCGGGGCCGCGGCCAGCCGATATGCTGTCACTTATCGAGATGGACTTGAGCGATGGCGTTGCGCACCTGCGCCCGAACAACACCCCATATGCGACGGACCAGGATCAGCGATGCCGTCGCGGTACTGGTGAGTGCATACGAGAGAAAAAGAAGCCCTTCACCGTGCACAGCACGCGCTTGGTGGTGAAGGAGCATGGCTGGTGCGACGGTAGCGGCCATGTCGCGCCGGTGGCTCAAGGCCTGTCGGGCGGCCAAGATCGAAGGCATCCCGATCCGAGATCTGCGCGCCAAAGCGGCAACCGACAAGGCCGAATCCGCAGGCGACATCCGCCAGGCCCAACGGCAACTCGGACACACAACGGTCTCGATGACCGAGCACTACGCCCGCAGACGCAAGAGCGGCAAGGTCACGCCGACCAAATGAAATTGCGGAGCGGATGAGTTATTGCGGAGCAACCGCGCCAAATCGCAGGCAAAGAAAAAGGCACCTAAGTGCCTGTTTTCTTTTGGTGCCGAAGGTGGGACTCGAACCCACACGCTTTTAAGGGCGGCGGATTTTGAATCCGCTGCGTCTACCGATTCCGCCACTTCGGCTGGCAAGGCGGCGAGTATAGCGGAGCTTTGTTCAGTTGGGCAGGGGGTGCGGCGAATTTTTTCTGTAATACGGGTTTCCGGCGAAGGCTATACTCTCGCCAACGCAAAAGGTCACGATCAATGGCATCGCAACACGCAACCCGCGTACTCATCGTCGAGAACGACGAACTGAACGCAATGCTGCTTCAGCTTCAGCTTGAGAGCGAAGGACTTTGCGTGGTCGGTGTCGCTGCCACCGTGGCCGCGGCCATGCAGATGCTGGACGATATGCAACCGCAGCTGGCATTTCTGGACTACTGGCTGTCCCACACTGAAACCAGTGCCCCCATCGCCGAAGCGCTGAAGCTTCGCGGGATCCCCTTTCTGGTGGCTACCGGCATGGACACCTCACAGCTGCCGGTCGTGTTCGACAGCGGCATCAAGCTGGCCAAGCCCTATACAGGCGCCGATCTGAGTCAGGCCCTGGCGCAGTCACTGGCGACCAGCTGATCCTGGCCATCCGCAACCGAGAGGCCCCGCACAAGCGGGGCCTTCTTTGTTCCATTCGCGCCAGGGCTTATCCGCCACCCTTGCGGGCGCGTGCGAACGCATCGGCCAGGGCATTGTTGGCCGGTGCCGCCGATTGCGCTGGGCGCGCGCCCGAGTTGCCTGGGCGTCCACCGTTCTTGCCAGGGTGCTGTCCCCGGGCAGCGCCACCGTCACGCCGGGGGCCATTGCCCTGCCCTGCGGTCTGCTCCGGCTTCTTCGCCGCCGGTACGTCTTCCAGGCGCCGGGTAAGCGCGATGCGCTTACGGGCGACGTCCACTTCCAACACCTTCACCTTGACGATGTCACCGGCCTTGACCACGTCGCGGGGATCCTTGACGTAGCTGTCCGACAGCGCGGAGATATGCACAAGACCGTCCTGATGGACACCGATGTCGACAAACGCACCAAATGCCGCCACGTTGCTGACCACACCTTCCAGGATCATCCCTTCGCGCAGGTCCTTGATGTCCTCCACGCCGTCGGCGAACCGCGCGGCCTTGAATTCAGGCCGTGGGTCGCGCCCGGGCTTTTCGAGCTCTTTGAGGATGTCGCGGACGGTAGGCACACCAAAGGTTGCATCGGTGAACTGCTCCGGCTTCAGCCCGCGCAGGAAGCTGCCGTCACCCAACACTGCCTTGATCGGGCGCGCCGCGGTGGCGACGATGCGCTCCACAACGGGATAGGCCTCCGGGTGCACGGCCGATGCATCCAGCGGCTCGTCGCCATCGGCAATACGCAGGAAGCCGGCGCATTGCTCAAAGGTCTTCTCGCCAAGCCGCGGCACCTTCAACAGCTCCTTGCGGCGCTTGAACGGACCGTTGTCATCACGGTGACGAACGATGTTCTCGGCCACCGTTGACGACAGGCCGGACACGCGCGACAACAGCGCCGCCGATGCGGTGTTGACGTATACGCCCACCGCGTTGACGCAGTCTTCCACGCGCGCGTCCAGCGCCTTGGCCAGGCGGAACTGGTCCACGTCGTGCTGGTACTGGCCGACGCCAATGGCCTTGGGCTCGATCTTCACCAGCTCGGCCAGCGGGTCCTGCAACCGTCGGGCGATGGATACCGCGCCGCGCAGCGATACGTCCAGGCCCGGGAACTCCTTGGCCGCGAACTCCGACGCCGAATACACCGACGCACCGGCTTCACTGACCACGACTTTCTGCAACTTGGGATTGGCGCAGGCCTGGATCGCCTCGCCGGCGAGCTTGTCGGTTTCGCGGCTTGCGGTGCCGTTGCCGATCGCGATCAGCTCCACCCCGTGTTTGATGCACAACTGCTTGATGGTCTGCAGCGACTGCTCCCACTGCCGTCGCGGCTCGTGTGGGTAGATGGTATCGGTGGCCAGCAGTTTGCCGGTGGCGTCGACCACCGCGATCTTGCAACCGGTACGGATGCCAGGGTCCAGGCCCAGCACGGCCTTGGGGCCAGCCGGTGCAGCCAGCAGCAGATCCTTGAGGTTGTCACCAAACACGGCGATGGCCTCGGCCTCGGCTTTTTCCCGCGCCTGATTGAACAGGTCCAGCAGCAGGTGCATGTGCAACTTGGCCCGCCAGGTCAGGCGACATGCGTCCAGCAACCAACGGTCCGCCGCCCTGCCCTTGTCGGCAATGCCGGCGTTGCGGGCGACGCGGCCCTCGGCGTAGTGATGGCCAGCCTCGGCATCGCTGCCAGGGTCCAGCTCCAGGAACAGGATTTCCTCGCGGCGGGCGCGGAACAAGGCGAGCAGGCGATGCGAAGGAATCTTGGCCAGGGATTCGGCGTGATCGAAGTAGTCGCGGTACTTGGCGCCTTCGGCCTCTTTGCCTTCAGCCACGCGGGCACGGATCACCCCCTGCTCGCTCAGCCATTGGCGCAGTTCACCGACCAGTGCCGCATCCTCGCCCCAGCGCTCCATCAGGATCGCGCGGGCACCTTCCAGCGCAGCCTTGGCATCGGCGACGCCCTTGTCGGCGCTGATGTAAGCCGCAGCGGCTGTCTGCGGATCCTGCCCAGGGTCGGCCAGCAAGCCATCAGCCAGCGGCTCCAAGCCGGCCTCACGGGCGATCTGCGCTTTGGTACGGCGCTTGGGCTTGTACGGCAGGTACAAGTCTTCCAGGCGGCTTTTGGTATCGGCCGCCAGGATGTCGTTGCGCAGTTCGTCACTGAGCTTGCCCTGCTCTTCGATGCTGGACAGCACGGCCTTGCGCCTGTCCTCCAGCTCGCGCAGGTAAGTCAGGCGCACTTCCAGGTTGCGCAACTGGGTGTCATCCAGACCGCCGGTGACTTCCTTTCGGTAGCGGGCGATGAACGGGACGCTGGCACCTTCGTCCAACAAGGCGATAGCCGCCCTGGCCTGGGTGGCCTGGGCGCCGATTTCGTTGGCGATGGTCTGCGCGATCTGCTGCGCGAGCTTGATATCTTGCATTGCCGGGTGCGGAAACCACGTTCTAGGGAATCTGCATTCTGGCAATGCCGGGGCCGCGACGGAAGCTTGACAATGCACTACGGCGGGCATGGGGCCCTGACCGACGGACCTGATTCAGGCCAGGTGCTGGTTCAAGCGTTGGCAGGCAATGTCGTCGCGCAGGTCTTCCAGCACCATCACGCGCATGCGGCCACGGCCGCTGACGTTCATCATGCGCTCAACATAGAACTCCGGACCATGCTCCGTATCCGCGCGCGTCTTGCTGAAACCATAGGGCACCACGCCCTTGTCGCCATCCTTGCTGCCACCGATATAAAGAACAATTGCCATGGTGGTTGGTACTCCTGTTGGATCTATAACGCCGCAACTCTACGCGGGCCGGCGTTAGTAGGATGTACACAAAAGGTTTTCACGCCATGACCACGATATTGCGGCCTGAAGACAGGTTCAGCCCACACCGGGGAACCACCCCCTGCCCTGCATCGCGTAGCGATCAGCAGCGCGCTCGAACGGGTTGCGTACGCTGACGCCGCCACAGAGCAGGTAAACCGGCAGGAACAGCGGCCCCAGCAGCATGTACTGGTACACGTGGGCACGCTCATGGTCACCCAGACGCACGCGCGGATGCTGGCAACGCCCGGCACGATGTTCGTACGTCATGCACAGGCCATCCAGGTCCGCACCGGTGTGCAGGATCACCATGCCCAAGGTGATGGCGCCACCGGGGCCCCACGGCCAACGACGGAAAACCAGTGCGCAATCACGCCGGCTCCAGTACACGCGGGCACCGGCAATGCAGCCTGCCAGGCCAGCCAGTAATCCGATCAGGGTGTTCGGCAGCGTCCAGACTGCACCCATCGCCTGCAACACGCGCAGCGCCCATGGCGGAATCCGGGCATTCACGATGGAGCTACCGCCCAGCGCTGCGCAGCTGCCGCAACTTGGCAAGGAACCAAGGCGCTGCATCCTGCTCGGCGGCACCCGGGCAGGCCACGCGATACGCCCTGCCACTGATGCTGCTGCGGCTGGCTGCGCGTTCAATGAACTGCTCGCTGCTGTCGACCATGTCGCGCTTGAGCAGATAGTCGTACTTGCGCTGCAGGTGCGTGCGCGCCTGCGCCGGATCGTGCCAACTGCCGTTGCGTTGGAAGCGGCAACCTGAGCTTTCCAGCGCCTGCATCAGGCCGCTGATTTCGCGTTGCGTGGCTGCGCTGGGCCCCGCTACCGCGGCACCGGCCTGCGTCGCCAGCAACATCCCAACTACCACGCTCACTATGCGCATCAGTGCGTCCTGCTCAACCATTCGTGGATTGCCGAAGGCACCTCGCGCTGGGCACGGCCCGAGACGTAGATGCCGATATGACCACCGCGGAAACCGACTTCGGTGTAGTCCTTGCTGCCGATCTGCGCGGCCATCGCCCGCGATGCTGCCGGCGGCACCAGGTGATCCTGCTCGGCATAGATATTCAGCACCGGCATTGTCACCTGCTGCAGGTCCACCGCCTCCTCACCAATCTGGATGGTCCCCTGCATCAGGCCATTGCCTTGATAGAACTGCTTGACGAACTGCCGGAATGCTTCGCCCGCCAGATCAGGTGAATCGAAGATCCACTTTTCCATGCGCAGGAAATCCTCCAGTGCCTGCTTGTCATCCAGGATGTCCATCAACCCCACGTACTTCTGCACGTTGAGGCGGAATGGCTTGAGCATCAGGTAACTGGCGTTCATCAGGTCGGCCGGGATGTTACCCAGCGTATCGACGAACAGGTCCACGTCCACATGCCGCGCCCAATGCGACAACATATTGTCCGGGGTCTGGAAATCCACCGGCGTCACCATGGTGATCAGCGAGCGCACCTTGTGCGGGCGCAACGCGCTGTAGCACAACGAGAACACCCCACCCTGGCAGATGCCCAGCAGGTTGACCGGCTCGCCTTGCTGCTGTGCGCGCAGGTGGTCGACGGCGCCGTCGATGTAACGCAGCAGGTAATCCTCCAGCGTCAGATAGCGCTCGGAGCGATCGGGATAGCCCCAGTCCAGCACGTATACATCCTGGCCAAGCGCCAGCAACTTCTGTACCAGCGAGCGACCATCCTGCAGATCCACCATGTACGGCCGGTTGACCAGCGCATAGACGATGAGCAGCGGTGGCTGGCCGTTGCCGGGGTGATCACTGACGAAGCGGTACAGCTTGACCTTGCCGTCGCTCCAGACTTCCTGCCGCTCGGTGACGCCGTAATTGACATCGTCCACGCCCGGCAACAGCTTCAGCCCATCGAGCAACTTGCGCTGCCATTGCAGGGTTTCCTGCAACAGGTCGTCATTGCCAAAACCCAAGGGGCCTTTCATGCCTTGCCTCCACGCCGCGTGGCCGCCGGCTTGCTGCGCACCGCTGGCTGCTTCTTGACTACCTTCGTGGCGCCCGGCTTCTTCGCAATCGGCTTCGCCGCGAGCTTCGTGGTCGCGACCTTCTTCGCTGGCGCCTTCTTGGCGACAGCCTTCCGTGCTACCGGCTTGTTCGCTGCCGCCTTGGCGGTGGCCGGTGCCGAAGTCGCCCCCTTGGAAGCCTTGGCATCCGACGCATTCTTTGCAGATTTCTCAGGAGAGGAACTTCCACTGGAGGCAACCGCAACCTCCCCCATGCGCGCCATCACCCGCCGCAGTTGCCGTTCCAACTAGGTGATACGCCGATGGGCCGCATCCATCTCGCTGCGGGTAGGCACCCCCATCGTTTCGCAGGCACGTTCCAACTCGCGCTGCGACGCCGAACGCAAACGCATCTGTGCGTTCGCCAGATCGCCATAGATGCGCTGGAACTCTTCAGACAAGGCCATCTTTGCATAGGCCTCTTCAGCCGCATCGATCCACAGATCAAACATGGCGCGCGCACTGGTCAGCTGGCTGCCCGGCACTTCATGTTCGGCCAGCTTGGCTTCGAAGCGCTGGAATGCATCATCCAGCACGCTACGGATTGCATCCACGTAGCGCTCCGCGCGGCCCTGGTATTCCTGCTGCAGCTTCAGCAAGGCCTGCCAACGCGCCTGGTGCTCTCTGGCCGGCCCAAATGCCGGCGCCTCCAGCCACTCACCACCGGCGAAGCCGGACTGCACCGCACGTGCAATATCGCGCACCCACGGCTGGTCATTGAGCGCATTGCCGCCACGGGCCGCGCCCAGCATCCATTGCAACAATGCATCGCCCTGCCCTTCGGTGGCCTGACGCCAGGCGCCTGCCACCTCGGCTGCGCTGGTATCACGGCCGGCAAACTGGGCCGCCACGCGCTGCATGGTGCCCAGCCAGTCGCCGGCCTGGTGCTGGAAGCGCGCCCCCAGCTCCTGTACCTCGGGCGGCGTATCCGTGGATACCAAGCGGGTCCACTGCTCGATGCTTTCACGCCAAGGAAAGTCGGCAGCGCCCTGGCCACCCAGGGACTGTGCCCAGGCGTCCCAATAACCGCGCATCTGCGCCTCGAACGGGTTGTTGTAGTTGTTGCCCGGTGCCGCCATCGTCTGCCTCTCCCAATGCCCGCTGATGATAGCAACGCGGGCAGGAAATCAGCGTCAGGGCTTGGGAATACGCAGGGTCTTGCTGATCATCAGCGAACCGGACAGCGCAAACAGCAGCACCATCGGGTGCAACTGCCACGGCCCCAGTTGCCAGCTGCCGCCCCAAAGGGCCGGGCCAATGGCACTGAAATGGGCCGCCACTGCCAGCACTACCACCAGCGCCAGGCTGGTCGGGATCGGCGTCCCTTCGAAGTACGGCACCTTGTCCGAGTCGCCAGCGATCTCCTCAGCGGTCACGTTGTAACGCGCCAAGCGGCTGACGCCGCAGCATACGAAGTAGCTCAGCACCAGCCAGTCCCAACCACCCTGCATGCCGCAGGCATAGGCAAGCGCGGCCGGCGCGACACCGAAGGAGATGATGTCGGCGAGCGAGTCCAGCTCGCGCCCGAGCGTGGACGAGGACTGGCGCCAGCGCGCCACCCTGCCATCCAGTGCATCGAAGATGAAGGCCAAGGGGATCAGTGCCATCCCGAACAGCAGGAAGCCACGCTGTCCATCCTGCAGGAACCGCATCGCCGCAAACACCGCGCCGGTGCCGCAGAACGCATTGCCGAGCGTGAACCAGTCTGCCAGCTGGAATTCGCGGAGCATCGAAAAGTGGCGTTTCATATCGGGTCTTTGTGCCTTGATGACATCAGCCTAGCGCGATTGAGGTGAATGCGCCCAACAAGGGCCAGGCCTCGCATTACAGGCGCGTGTAATCCCAGGATTGCATCCGGCCGTCACGGTAAGGCATGACCCCGTGGAAGGGACGCGGGTCGGCATCAAACACCAGCGGCAGGAAATGCCGGTCGCCTTCCCACAGCGGCAGCGACTCGAGCTGGTCGACTTCCACCCATTGCAGGGTGCCTTCCGGGTTGGATTCCAGCGGTGTGCCGGTGTAGTCGTCAATGACGAAGATGAAGGCGAACCAGTCCTCGCCGTTCTTGCCGAAGCCCGGCCAGCTGATGGTGCCACGAAGCCGGGTGGTGCCGCATTCGATGCCGGCTTCTTCGCGGATCTCGCGGTGCATGCAGGCAAGGATGTCCTCGTCGGCCTCCATCTTGCCGCCCAGCCCGTTGTACTTGCCCAGGTGCATGTCCCCGGGACGGGTATTGCGGTGGATCATCAATGCCTTGCTGCCATCCGGCGACAGCACGTAGCCAAGCGTGGCCATGATCGGGGTATACGGCATCAGCAGCGACAACCAGAAACCTTGGGGGCCATCAGTATGACCGATTGGCCGTGACCACTCAGCCGCCGTTGCTGCTGGGGCTGCGCAGTTGCAGCACCGTTGCCGAGGCGCGCTGCAGGGTCGCCACGCCATGGCCGCGCTCGGCCAGATAGGCCATCCACTTGCCCAGGAAGGTATTCATGCGCATGCGATGGCTGATCAAGGCTTCTGCCGGCGGGTACATGCCAACGACGTCCTGCCAACGCCGGCCGACATAGCAATGTGTGGTTTCGGCTTGGCGGGCATCGCGGTAGAGGCGCACATAGGCCGAGGGATCCGGCTCGCCGGTAAGTGGGTCGCACAGGTCATAGGTCAAACGCAGTTCGACCGTATAGCGGTGGCACTCAATCACATCCAGGCGCACGTCCAGGCCGTCGCCGATGCTGGACACGTAGCCACCCTGCTGCAGGCGATCCGGTGCGAACAACCGCATCAGGTGCGTGTAGTTCTCGGCGTACAACCCCATCAACCAGCTCAGGCGACTGAGCCGGGGGATGCGATCGATGCGGGACAGTGCCTGTGCCATGGGCTGATCGTACACGACGAACAGGCAATTCCGTCGCCACACTTCTGCGGAAACGGCGTCAACCGCGAAGCCAGGGCAATGGCGCGCACCCACCGTGCGAACGGACGTAGCGCTTGCTTGGCGACCTACGCCATTCCCATGGGCCCTGGCGGCGTCAGAACATCTCGCGCTGCAGGCCCAGGGTGCCCAGCACCTTGCTGGATATCTCCTCGATCGAGGTATGAGTGGTGCTCAAGGTGGGAATGCGCTCCATGCGGAACATCGTCTCCGCAGCAGCCACTTCGCGCCTGCAGGTTTCGGCGCTGGCGTAGCGGGAGTTGGGCCGGCGCTCCTGGCGGATCTGCTGCAGGCGCTCGGGATCGATGGTCAGGCCGAACAACTTGTTGCGGTACGGGCGCAGGCGCGGCGGCAGGCGATCCTGCTCCAGGTCCTCTTCGGTCAACGGATAGTTGGCCGCGCGTATGCCGTAGTGCAGCGCAAGATAAATGCAGGTCGGGGTCTTGCCGGCCCGCGATACCGCCACCAGCACCACGTCGGCCTCGTCGTAGTTCACCGCGATGCCATCGTCGTGGCTGAGCGCGAAATTCATCGCATTGATACGCCGATGGTAGGTATCGAAGTCGACCATGCCGTGGGCCTGGCCTACCTTGGAGTGCCTGGCAGAGCTGAGTTCCTGCTCCAATGGCCCGATGAATGGGGCGAAGACATCCAGGACCAGCGCCCCGCTCTCCTCCAGGATCAGGCCAAGGCTGGAGTCCACGCAGGAACTGACCACGATCGGGCGTACCTGGTAGCGCTCCCCTGCGGCCCGGATACGCGCGGCAGCTTCGTGCGCCTTGTCAGCATCGTCCACAAACGACATGCGATCAGTCACGAAACTGAAGCCATTGAACTGGGTAAGGAGGCTGTGCCCGACCGTCTCGGCGGTGATGCCGGTGCCGTCGGAAACGTAGAAAACCGGGCGAATTGCCGTCATGGGATTCCCTTCAAAAGTGTGATCCTGACCCTCGGCCAGGGGTATGACCAGCGCCTGTCCCGGAAAAGACAAGCACAAGACAAAGTATTGTCACAAGCTTGTGCGGCTTCGGTGTGCACTGCATCATATTGGCTTCTTCCTACGGACGTGGCCATCCCAAGCCCGCCTCGGGCGATGGCCTCAACGGAGCATCGCGCTTGAACGAGAATATCCTGTGGTTGCATGAGCTGCGCCTGGCTGATCTGGCCCGCGTAGGTGGCAAGAATTCCTCTCTCGGGGAAATGATCGGCAATCTGGCCGGTCTGGGGGTGTCCGTCCCCGGTGGTTATGCAACCACCTCCGAGGCGTTCAAGGACTTCATCGCCCATAACGACCTGTCCAAGCGCATTTTCGACAAGCTGGCCACGCTGGACGTGGAAGATGTCGCCGCCCTGACCGTTGCCGGCAAGGAAATCCGTAGCTGGGTGATCGACGCCCCGCTGCAGCCGCAGCTGGACAAGGACATCCGCGATGCCTACGCCAAGCTGAGCGCCGAAAACGGCGGTGGCGACATCGCCGTAGCGGTGCGCTCCTCGGCTACCGCCGAAGACCTGCCCGATGCTTCGTTCGCGGGCCAGCAGGAAACCTTCCTCAATGTCACCGGTGCCGACGACGTCGTGCACAAGGTCAAGGAAGTGTTCGCCTCCCTCTACAACGACCGCGCCATCGCCTACCGCGTGCATCACGGCTTCAAGCATGAAGACGTGTTCC
>Ga0308157_10000896_pt1 | contig 76320 bp, 67 predicted proteins | sample PhyBR1_FD_201035 | JGI IMG/M metagenome (GOLD analysis project Ga0308157, IMG submission 201035) | Phyllosphere microbial communities from UC Gill Tract Community Farm, Albany, California, United States - DLSLB.R1 | ecosystem: Host-associated > Plants > Phyllosphere > Unclassified | place: USA...
GCTCGACGAGGCCCTGGCCCTGCGCGGTCACCACGACGGCCCACCCGTCGTCGGTCAGCGACTTGACGTGCGCGATCGCCCCGTCGGCGCTGCCGGCGAAGCTCGGGACGGCCTCGGCCCGGACGCGAATGTACTCGCCGGCCTCGGCAGCGGCCTCGGCGTCGGTGAGGACGCGCTCGGTGTCGCCTTCGTCGAGGCCGGAGTCGAACGGCGACACCGTCCACCAGGTGCGCTGCCCCCGGGTGTTCTTGAGCTGCTGCACGGTCAGGAAGTTGCCCGCGTCGAGGTCGATCGGCGCCTGGGCACCGGCGACCGCTGCGCTCCAGGCCGCCTGCAGGAACTCGGTGTTCGTCTCGGCGAGGCTGTTCGCCCGGCCGTTCACCCGCTCGGGCGAGAACACCGCGATGGTGGCGTCGTCCGGCAGGTAGGAGGTCATCGGCACGAGGTCCTGCACGAGCGCCGGGGCGAGGGACTCCATGCCCTCGACCGGGATGCCCTCGGCGATCTTCGCGAGCATCTGCGACAGGTTCGGGAACTCGTGCAGCATCTCGCGCGCCCGCTGCCGGACGTCGTCGCTGAGCAGGAGTTCGCGCGAGGCGGTCAGCTCGACCGAGCCGAGGTCGTCCTCGGTCGTGCGCTGGTCGGCGACGGAGAACGCCTTGATCGCCTCGATCTCGTCGCCGAAGAAGTCGACGCGTGCCGGGTGGTCGGCCGTCGGCGGGAAGACGTCGAGGATGCCACCGCGCACCGCGAACTCACCACGGCGGGTGACGAGGTCGACACGCGAGTAGGCGAGGTCCACCAGCTGGGACGCGATCGCCGCCAGGTCGTTGCCCCGCGAGTCGGTCCGCAGCACCACGGGCGCCAGGGACGTCAGGTTGCTCGCGATCGGCTGCAGCGCGGCGCGGACGCTCGCGACGACGATGGTCTGGCGGCGATCCGCCGGGTCCGCCGCCTGCCACGCCGCGAGCTTCCGGAGCGTCGCGATGCGCGTGCCGACGGTCTGAGCACTCGGGCTGAGGCGTTCGTGCGGCAGGGTCTCCCACGCCGGGAACTCGAGCACGTCGGCGTCGGGGACGTAGCTGCCGAACGCTTCGCGGACCGCCTCGGCTTCACGCCCGGTCGCCGTGATGACGAGGACGCACTGCGGACCGTTGCGCTCGGCGAGCAGCGCGCCGAGCAGCGGCACGCGCAGGCCGTCCACGACGGAGAAGTCGGCGTCGCGCGGTGCGGCGCGCAGCACGCGATCGAAGGCGGAGGCGCGCGAGAGCGCAGGGATGATGCCCGAGATCGTCACTCAGGAGATGGTACCGGCCGCCACCGACACCGGTCGCGGCGTGCGCGACGGGCGAACAGCGCCGACGCCCGGCACGGAGCGATCAGGACGGAGCGTGCACGCGCTGCTGTGCGGCGAGCAGCCCGACCTCGGCGATCGCCTGTACCGCGTCGGCGGCGTCGGCCAGCAGGATCGGCAGCGTCTTCTTCTCGGCTGCGGAGAAGTCACGCAGCACGTAGTCGGCCGGGTCCTGCCGACCGGGCGGACGCCCGATGCCGACCCGGACGCGCATGAACTCGTTCGTCCCGGTGGCCTTGATGATGTCGCGCAGGCCGTTGTGCCCGCCGTGCCCGCCACTGCCCTTCAGGCGGACGGTGTCGAACGGCAGGTCGAGCTCGTCGTGCACGACGACGAGGTCGGCCGGGGTGGCGCCGTAGAAGCCGAGCACCGAGGAGACCGGTCCGCCCGAGGTGTTCATGAACGACCCGGGCTTCGCCAGCACGAGTCGTGTGCCGCCGGGCACCAGGCGCCCCTCGGCGACCTGGTTCGGCGTCTTGTGCTTCTTGAACGTCGCTCCCATGCGGGACGCGAGTTCGTCGAGGACCATCTGGCCGACGTTGTGGCGGTTGCCCGCGTAGTCGGGCCCGGGGTTCCCGAGCCCGACCACCACGAGGATGTTGTCCGTCACAGCGTCGACCAGATGTCTTCGAAGGGGTGTTACTCGGAGTCCGCGGCGCCCTCGGCGCCCGACTCGGCGCCGGCCTCGGCCGAGGCCTCGTCCGCAGCGTCGTCGTCAGCGGTGCCACGCGGGGTGACGATCGCGACGACGAGCGCCTCGGGGTCGGTCTCGAGCTCGGCGCCCTCGGGGAGCTCGAGCTGCGAGGCGTGGATCTGCACGCCGTCCTCGAGGCCCTCGACGTTCACGGAGACGTGCTCCGGGATGTCGGTGGCGAGCACGAGCAGCGAGATCGTGTTGAGGTCCTGCACGTGGATGGTGCCGGAGAAGGACTCGCCCTCGATGACGACGGGCACGTCGACCGTGACCTTCTCGCCGCGGCGGAGGACCACGAGGTCGATGTGCTCGATGATCTGGCGCACCGGGTCACGCTGGACGTCCTTGACGAGGGCGAGCTGGGCAGCACCCTCGATGTCGAGGTCGACGACCGCGTTGGCGGTACGGACGAGCAGCATGGTCTCGTGACCGGGCAGCGAGATGTGCTTCGGCTCGGTGCCGTGGCCGTAGACGACCGCGGGGATCTTGTCGGCCGCGCGGAGCTTGCGAGCAGCGCCCTTGCCGAACTTGGTGCGGACTTCCGCTGCGAGCTTGGTGTAGTCGGCCATGGTGCCTCCTGGTGTCGGGGACGACGCCGGGATGCCGGCATCGTGGGGGTCTGTGGTGTTGCAACTCGAACGCGTGCACGCGTGAGGAACGATCCCAGGGTCTTGCCGGGTATCCCACCGCGTCGATCACGGCCGCGCGTACGCAGCCCTCGCCGAAGTCAGGGACTGAGTCTAGCAGGGCCGTCCGGGCGTGTCGTCCCGTGATCTGCCCGCTCCGGCTGCGACGACGCTCAGCGGCCGACCTTCCGACGGTGCTCCTGCGCGGCGTGGAGCACGTCCCGCGCCCGGTCGCTCGCCGCCTCGGCCTCGTCGCGGGCTGCTTCGAGCCGGGTGATCTCGGCCTCGGCCTGCTCGAGGGCACGCTGGAGCTCCGCGCGGCGCTCCTCCGCCTGTTCGAGATCGGCCTCGGCGGTGTCGAGTGCTGCGTCGGCGTCGCGGGACTCCGTGCGCGCTGCGGTCTCGGCCTGGCGCGCGGCCTTCCGGTCGGCGGCCGGGTCGCGCTTCGGTTCGGGTTCGGGATTGGAGTCGGGTTCGGCGTCCGGTTCCGGAGCGTCGCGCTGCGCGGGCCTGGAGGCACGGCTCGCCTTCCGCGCACCCCTCGCCTGGGAGATGGGGATGGGTGGGGCATCGCTGCCGGACCAGGCATCGGGCACCGCGTCCGGTTCCGCGAGCGCCCCGTCGAGATCGACCGCGTCGAACCCCACGCTCTCGAGCGCCGTCACGAGCAGCCCCGACCGGACGGCCGCGCCGGCGTGCGGGTCCGCCATCGCCGCCTCGATCGTCGACCGGACCTGCTCGAGCACCGCCGGGGTGACGGGGTGTCCGGCGTCGGACGCCAGGTCCGCACCGGCCTGTGCGAGGGCGTCGACGACCTCGGCGCGCTGCCGACGGAGGGTCCGGATCGCGTCGGGGTCGGCGTCGGCCTGGGCCTTGCGGAGCGCCGGTCCGAGGTCGACGGCGTCGTCGAGGGCACCGTCGTGGGCGAGCAGGTCGATCACCCAGGCCGCCGGGGCGGGCTTCCGGAGCTTCCCGACCGCCGCGGCGAGGGCACGGTCGTCCTTCCGAGCCGCGCGCTGCCGTGCGGTGCGCTCGGCGACGAAGTCCTGCGGGGCGACGAGCAGCAGCTCCCTGGCGACGTCGGCGAACTCCATGCGACCACTGTGCCAGCCAGGATGCCAGGGACTACCAGTCGTGGACGGTGCCGTCGGCCAGGCGGTTGAACGGCAGGTACGCCTGCTCGTAGGGGTACTTGCCGGCTTCGTCGACGTCGAGGCTGACCCCGAGGCCCGGCTCGTCACCCGGGTGCAGGTAGCCGTCGGTGAACGTGAACGTCTGGTGGAACACCTGGTTGGTCTGCGGTCCGTGCTGCATGTACTCCTGGATGCCGAAGTTGTGGATCGCGAGCCCGAGGTGCATCTGCGCGGCGAGCCCCACCGGGGAGATGTCGGTCGGCCCGTGGAAGCCGGACTTGACCTGGTACAGCGCGGCGTACTCCATCGTCTTCTTGAGCGGAGTGACGCCGCCCATGTGCGTGACGGCACCGCGGACGTAGTCGATGAGCTGGTCGCGGATGATGTCCTTGAAGTCCCAGATGGTGTTGAAGACCTCGCCGATCGCCAGCGGCGTCGTGGTGTGCTGCCGGACGAGCTTCAGGGCCTCCTGGTTCTCGGCGGGGGTGCAGTCCTCGAGCCAGAACAGGTCGTACGGCTCGAGCGACTTGCCGAGCTTGGCGGCCTGCAGCGGGGTCATCCGGTGGTGACCGTCGTGCAGCAGGGGCAGTTCGGGGCCGAACTCGTTGCGGACGGCCTCGAACACGGTGGGCACGTGGCGCAGGTAGGCGCGGGTGTCCCAGTCCTCCATCGCCGGGTACGCACCGCGCTGCGCGGGCTCGAAGTCGTAGCGGACGCCGGCGTTGCCCTCGGTGGTCCTGTTCGACGCGATGCCGTAGATGGACTCGAGGCCGGGGACACCGGTCTGCACCCGGATCGAGCGGTAGCCCTCTTCCTGGTGCTCGCGGATGGAGTCGAACAGCTCGGGCAGCTCCTTGCCCGAGGCGTGGCCGTACGCCATGAGCCCGGTGCGCGATGCCCCGCCGAGCAGCTGGTAGAGCGGCATCCCGGCGACCTTCGCCTTGATGTCCCAGAGGGCCATGTCGACGGCGGCGATCGCGGCCATCGTGACCGGACCACGGCGCCAGTACGACGACCGGTACAGGAACTGCCAGGCGTCCTCGATGCGGCTGGCGTCACGGCCGACGAGCAGCGGGACGACGTGCTCGGACAGGTACGCGGAGACCGCGAGCTCACGGCCGTTCAGGGTGGCGTCGCCGAGCCCGGTGACGCCGTCGGCCGTGGTGAGCTTGAGCGTCACGAAGTTCCGGTTCGGGCTGGTCACGATGACCTCGGCCCGCTCGATCAGCTGGCCGCGGTCCGCCGAGGCCCAGGTGTCCGGACGGCCGGCGGTGGTCTCGGCCGGCCCGCTGTCGGTGGCGCCGGGGACCGGGGCCGCGGGGTTCGTGGTGTTCGTGTCGGTCATGCGTGGACTCCTCCGTTGGAGCGTTCGCGGGCGCGTGCCGCGGCGGTGCGGATGCGGTCGGCCGCCGCCGTCACGGCGGCGACCACGGGGGTGGTGTCGAGTTCGGGCGCGACGACGGCCAGGACGTCGTGCACGTCCGAGTCTGGCCCGGGGGCACCGGGGTCGTCCACCAGGTCGGGTTGCTCGGTGACGTGCAACCACCACGCGGCGAGGGCGGTGGCCGCTCCGGTGCCGATGCCGGCCGAGGGGTCGCGGGCGAGCCGGTGCCGCACGACGTCGACGACACGGACGGGCAGCTTCTGCGAGCCGCCGGACGCGATCTGCCGCAGGGTGTGCCGGATGCGCGGGTTGGCGAACCGCTCGACCAGGGCCGCGCGGGCGGCGGTGACCTCGGCCTCGGGCAGCGGGAGTTCGAGCGCGGCTTCGTCCCAGAGCTGCTCGACGGCGGTGCGGCAGACCGGGTCGTCCATCGCCTCGGCCACGGTGTCGTGGCCGAGCTGCAGCCCCAGGTAGGCGAGGAGCGAGTGCGAGCCGTTCAGCAGCCAGAGCTTCCGCTGCTCGTACGGGGTGACGTCGTCGACGATGCGCACCCCGGCGGTCTTCCATGCGGGGCGGTCGATCCCGTCGAAGGCGTCCTCGAGCACCCACTCCGCGAACGGCTCGGTGACGACGGGGACCCGGTCTCCGGCGAGCGCACCCGGCAGTTCCGACAGGCGCACGACGTCGTCGTCGGTGGTGGCCGGGGTGATCCGGTCGACCATCGAGCTCGGGAACGTGACGTTCGTCTCGATCCAGTCGCGCAGGGTGTCATCGGTGACGGCGTCGAGCACGGCGTCCCGCAGGACCGCGCCGTTGTGCGTCAGGTTGTCGAGACTGACCAGCGCGATGCGCCCGGAGCCGGCGGCACGGCGGGCGTCGAGCCCCGCGACCAGCCGCGCCGGCACGTCGGAACCGGGCCGGTAGCCCTGCTCGGTGACCGTCAGCGTGACGATGGTCGTCTCCGGGGACGCGACCACGTGCCTCCAGGCCGTGTCGTCGCTGCCCGGGTGGGCGGCCACGATCGTGTCGACCACCTCGGCTCCGTCGCCGGACGCGGCTCGGGTGACGAGCGTGTACCGGCAGTCCTGCGCGGCCAACGCGTCCGCGGCCGCGGGCGAACGGCCGGTGAAGGCGGTGATGCCCCACGACTCCCCCGTGGTGTGGGCGGTGTACCAGGCGAGATGGGCGCGCGCGAATGCCCCGACCCCCAGGTGGACGATGCCCGGACGGCGCTCCGTCATGCGGTCACCGGCACGAGGGAGCGGAGGTACGCCAGGTTGTCGGCGGTGCGGGTCTCGAGCGGGAGGTCGGTGGAGAAGTCCTCGATGGTGACCCACCCGTCGTACCCGACCTGGCGGAGCGCGTCGAGGTACTCGGACACCGACGCCTGGCCGGTGCGCAGGGGTGCCCACTCGTGCTGCCAGATCGAACTGCCGTCGGCACGGGTGTCGCCGGTGTCCACCCAGCGGGCGTTCTTCACGTGGGCGTGTGCCAGGTACGGCCCGAGCAGTTCGAACGCGGCGAGGTGGTCCTCGTACCCCTCGATCACGAGGTTGCCGAGGTCGTGGATGACGCCGACGTGTGCAGGGTCGAGACCGTCGATCAGTCGCAGTGCTGCGGAGGCCGACGGCGTGATCGTCATGTGGTGCAGCTCGACCAACACCTTGACGCCGAGTTCGGTCGCGCGGTCCGCCGCCCACTCGAGGTCGGCGCGGGTGCGGTCGAAGAGCTGCGGGTAGGTCTCACCGGTGCGTTCCTTCTCGGCACGGTAGTGCGGCATCGTGACGCGGACCTGCCGGGCGCCGAGTTCGCTGGTCACGCGCAGCATCGTCTCGACGCCGTCGTGGTCGGCGGCCGGCTGGTAGCCGCCGATGCCCGAGTACTCGAGGCCGGCGGCGTCGGTGACCCGGGCGATCTCGCCGACCCGGTCGCGGACGCCGGTGTACTGCCAGGTCGAGTTGTTGCCCGCCCAGAACGACCGCTCGGCGGGGACCTCGACGCCGTCGGCCGGGCGGTCGTCGACGATGCGCCACTCGATGCCGTCCCAGCCCTGTGCGGCCAGGGTCTCGGCGGCTTCGGACGGGGTCCAGTCGGGGGTGGAGGCGGTGAACACGGAGAACTTCATCGGGTGGCTCCTTCGGTCGCGCTGGCGGTGGCGGGTGTGCCGACGACCGGCACCACATCGTCGTACGTTCCCTCGATCACGTCGTCGATGCGCACGGGTCGCCCGAGCGTCGCGCTGACGTAGAGCCCGCGGACGGTGGCGAGCGACACGAGGGCCGCGTCGACGGTGACACCCGGTTCGCGTCCCTGCCGGATCGCGTCGACGATGTCCGTGTACTGCCGAGCGTGCCCCGCGGCGAAGTGGTCGGGTTCGGCCGGGCCGCCGACGACGTGCTCGGGCGGGACGATCTGGTCCTTCTGGTCGACCGCACCGGCGACCGCGGTGGCGTTCGACGTGGTGGACGCGGACTCGAGCGTGGCGGTGTCCGGGGCGATGTGGAAGTACGCGAGCCGGTCGTCGTCGACGATCGCCGACCCGTGCGTGCCGTACACGGCGTACCGGGCCGACAGCCCCGGGTACGCCGCGGTCGTGCAGTGGACGACCCCGAGCGCCCCGCCGGCGAACCGGACGGTGGCGACGGCGGTGTCCTCGACCTCGATCCGGTCGTGCGCGAGCAGGCCGGTCTGCGCGGAGATCTCGACCGGACGACCGAGCGCCCATACGAGCAGGTCGACGGTGTGCACGCCCTGGTTCATCACCGCGCCGCCGCCGTCGAGCGCCCAGGTGCCGCGCCAGTCACCGGAGTCGTAGTACCCCTGCGACCGGTACCACGCGACGCTCGCGAGCCCCGAGGTCACGGTGCCGAACCCACCGTCGTGCGCGGCCCGGGCGACGGCCGCCGACGCCGGGTCGAAGCGGTGCTGGCTGATGACGCTCGTGACGAGCCCCCGGTCACGAGCGGCTGCGGCGAGCGCCGCGATCTGCCGGGCCCGGGGCATCGTGGTGTCGAGCGGCTTCTCGATGACGACGTGCTTGCCGGCGGCCAGGGCGGCCTCGGCGAGCTGCACGTGCATGCCGGACGGCGAGCAGATCGCGACGACGTCGATGTCGGTCTGTTCGATCGCTTCCTCGATGGTGGACGTCGTGATCGGACGGTCGACGCCCATCGCCTCGATCGCGTCGGCTGCGCTCGTGGCGGCTTCGGGCACGGCGTCGACGAGGGCGACGACCTGCAGGTCGGGGTGGCGGACGGCGACGGTGGCGTGGTGGCGTCCGATGACACCGGCGCCGACGACGGCCAGGCGGAGCGGGTTGGTGGGTTCGGTCATCGCAGGGTGACTCCGATCTGGTCGGTGAGGGTGCGGAAGGCCCGGCCGGCACGACCGAAGGCCGCGGGGCCGGAGAACCCGCCGAGGGAGGTGAAGTCGCTGAGGTGTGGTTCGAGCGAGGCGTACCCGGAGTAGCCGGCGTCGCGGAGCGCGGTGAGGGTCTGGAGCAGTTCGCCGTCACCCTCGCCCGCGGGGACCACCGACGAGTCGGCGGCGAGGGCGTCCTTGACCTGCAGGTAGTCGACGAACGGGGCGAGCTGCTCCCAGCCGTCGGTGAAGGGCCGGACGCCGCACTGCACGTAGTTCGCGTTGTCCCAGGCCAGGCGGAGCGCGGACGAACCGACGCTCTCGACGATGTCGAGCACCCGCGCGGGGACGTCGCCGTAGATGTCCTTCTCGTTCTCGTGCAGCAGGGTCACGCCCTCACTCTCGGCGAGGTCGGCCAGCGCCCGCATCCGGACGAGGACGTCGTCGCGGACGTCGTCGGGCGTGCGGCCCTCGAAGTAGAACGAGAAGATCCGGATGTTCGTCGTGCCGAGGGCGTGCGCGGCACGGATCGCACGGGCGAGCCGAGACACCTCGTGCTCGACGGGTTCGTCGACGGGCACCTTGCCGATCGGCGAGGCGATCGCGGACACGGTCTGCCCGCGCTCGTCGAGCAGCCGGTGGAGTCCGGCGAGCTGGTCCTCGTCGAGGTCGACGACGTTGACGCCCCAGGCGCTGCGGACCTCGATGGCGCTCGCGCCGAGCGCCTGGAGGACCGCGACCTGGACGACCGGATCGGCGTCGATCTCGTCGCCGAAACCGGAGAGTTCCCAACTGGGCTGGGTCATTGCATTCCCTTCATGCGACCAGACTGGAGGCGCGGGGCGGGCTGGCACCGCGCCTCCAGGCAGTCTGTGGACAAGTCGGCAGACTGCACAGCGCTACTTGACGGAGCCGGCGGTGAGCCCGCCGACCAGGTAGCGCTGGAAGATCAGGTACAGGGCGACGACGGGGACGGCGCAGACGATCGAGGCGGCCATCATCTGGCCGTAGATCGGGACGGCGCCGCCCTCCTGGGTGGTGCCGAGCACCTGCAGCACCACGGCGACCGTCCGGGTGTTCGGGGTCGTCATGATCGTGGAGAACAGGACGTCGTTCCAGCCGAGCAGGAAGGCGAAGATCGCGGACACGACGATGCCCGGCCACGACAGCGGGAGGACGATCTTCGTCAGGATCTTCGTCGAGCTGGCGCCGTCGATGCGCGCCGCTTCCTCGAGTTCCTTCGGCAGGCCGCGCAGGTAGGTGACCATCACCCACGTCGAGAACGGCAGGGCGAAGGTCAGGTAGGTGACGAACAGGCCCCAGCGGGTGCCGATGATCTGCACGCCGGTGGCACTGGCGATGTTCGAGAACACCACGAAGACCGGCAGGAGCAGGAGCGTGCCGGGGATCGACTGCAGGGCGAGGAGCCCACGCAGGATCGTCAGCCGCCCGAGGAACCGGAACCGGACGAGCACGTAGGCCGTGGACACGGCGAGCGCGGCACTCGCGACGGCGACGGCACCGGCGGTGAGCATCGAGTTCACCAGTCCCTCGCCGAGGGCGACGGTGGACCAGATCTCGACGTAGTTCGACAGGGTGAACTCCGACGGGAAGTACTCGCCGCGGGCGACCGCGACGTCGGAGTTGACCGAGCCGAACAGGATGTAGAGCACCGGGACGGCGATGAACGCGATGATCACCGCGATGACGGTGACGAGCAGCCAGCGCGGCAGCAGCCGGGTGACGTCGGTGTCGTAGGGACGCTTGCTCCGTCGGCCGCCGCTGCCGGTCGTGATGCTCTCGGTGAGCGTCGCGGTGGGGCGGGTGCGGGTGCTGAAGGACGTGCTCGGGGTGGTCATGCGCGTGCTCCGTCGATGTCGGCGGCGGTCGGGGCGGCGGCGAGCGTGGCGCGGTCGGCGCGACGCTGCTTCCGGTTGGGGCCGGCGTCGTCGCCGGTGTCGAGCTTGACCGCCCGCAGGTAGACGAACAGCGGGATCGCGACGATCACGAGCGAGCAGATCGCCATCGCCGCGGACAGGCCGAAGCGGAACGACTGGAAGCTCGCGATGTACGTCAGGACGGGCATCACCTCGACGCTGGACGGCAGCGGGATGCCGAACAGCACGAACGGCAGCGTGAAGTTGTTGATGTTGTGCAGGATCGAGATGATCACCGCGAGGCTGAGGGGTCCGCGCAGGTACGGGAAGATGATGTACCGCAGCTTCGCCCACCAGGTCACCCCGTCGAGTGCGGCGGCCTCGTGCACCTCGTTGTCCACGGCCTGCAGCCCGGCCAGGGACAGCAGGTAGACGAAGGGCCAGCTCGTCCAGATCATCACGCCGGCGAGCGCCCAGTACGACGCCGAGCCGTTCAGCCAGAGCACGTCGGTGTGCAGGATCGAGTTCACGACCCCCTGCGGCTGGAGCATCGTGCGGAAGAACGTGCCGACGACGAACGCGGGGAGCACGTACGGGATCAGGTAGATCGAACGGACGAGCCCGCGACCGGGGAACCGGTTCTGCGTCGAGATCGCGGCGGCGACCCCGATCGGCACGGTGACGGCCGTGACGAGCACCGACAGCGACACCGAGATCCAGATGGAGTGCAGCAGCGGCGAGTTCGTGAACGCCTCGGTGAAGTTGGCGAACCCGACGAAGGGGGCGCTGAACCACTGGCGGAGCGTGTACTGGTCGAGGTCGAGCATCGCGATCCAGAAGCCCACCACCAGCGGCACCACGATGACGGCGAGCATGAGGACGCCGCCGGGCAGGAGCATCCACAGCGGGCGCTCGCGTTTGTACAGGGGCGTCTTGCCGGCCGGGCGGACCGGCCGGGGCGGCGCCGCGTCGGTGCGGGGCCTGGTCTGCGTGATGGTCATCACAGACCTCCGTTCTTCTGACGGTCGAGGGTTGCCTGGGCGTCCTTCTGGGCGTCCTGCAGTCGCTTGCGGAGCTGGTCGTCGGTGACCTCGCCGGACTTCAGCGACGGGATCGACTGCACGACCACGTCGACCAGGGCGAGCTGGATGTCGGACCAGGCGCCGGTGAACGCGGTCGGCTTGGACAGGCGGCCGGCGTCGATGATCGGCTTGAGCTGCGGGTTGTCGGCTGCCAGGTCGGCGGCGGCCGAGGCGTTGGTCGGCAGGTTGCCGAACAGGTCGTAGTACTCGAGCTGGGCCTTCGGCGCGCTGAGCTGCTTGACGAACGCGAACGACAGCTCCTGCTTGGTGCCGTAGTCGGCGACGACCCAGTTGTCGCCGGACAGGATGCTGGCGGCCTCGATCCCGTCGGACGGCCGCTCGGACGCCCCCGGCGGGACGGTCGGCAGCAGGGCGAACTCGTACTTGCCGTCGACCTTGGTGTCCGTGAAGGAGTTGATGGCGGTGGTGGTCGTCATCGGGAAGAACGCGGCCTTGCCCTCGGTGAACTGCGCGAGGGCCTGGGCGTTGTTCCAGCCGATCGCGGCCGGGTCGACGACGCCGTCCTTCGTGACCCAGTCGAAGTAGGTGCGGTAGGCGTTCTCGACGGCCTCGCTGTCGATCTCGGCCTTCGAGCCGTCGACGATCGTGTTGCCGGCGTTCTGGGCCATCCCCCACACGAACTTCCAGGGGTCGAAGCCGTCGGCGTAGGCGATCGCCATGCCGTGGCGCCCGTCACCCGTCGTGGCCTTCGCGTCGGCGGTGAGCTCGTCCCACGTCGTGGGCATGTCGGTGATGCCGGCCTTCGCGAGCAGGTCCTTGTTCACCGCCATCACGAACGGACGGCTGGCGAACGGGATCCCGATCTGCTTCGACGCACTCGGACCGGAGATGCCGAACGACGCGGGGTCGAACTGGTCCTTGCCGCCGATCGCGTCCCACTCCTTCGTGCCCATCTCGACGAAGGCACCGGTGGCGTACGCGGTCGGGGTGAAGGTGGTGCCGATCGCGTAGACGTCGGGGCCCTGGCCGGAGATGACGCTCGTCTGGATCGCGGTCAGTTCCTCCTGCGCGGACGAGTAGGTCTCCCACTGGATGTCCGCACCGGTCGTGCGCTTGAACTCGGCGGCGGTCTCCCGCTGCCACTGCTTGCGTTCCTTGGGGTAGGTGGTGTCCGCGCCCATCATCACGCGGAGGGTGTTCGGGTCGTCGCCGCTGCCGTTCACCACAGCGCATCCCTGCAGGGACAGTGCGGTGAGGGCGACCACGGCGACGGCACCGACGAGGGTGCGGACTTGCAGTCTTCGCGTCTTCACGGGGGTTTCCTCCTCGAGACCTCCTCCGAGCGGCGCTGCTCGGTGGCACCACTGTTCCGCCGATGGCAACATGCGGCAACCGGTTGCCACTTGTTGCCAGACGCGAATACGTTCGGCCTCGTGAAGGACCTCTCGACGGACGGCGGCGGGCGCACGGGCGGTGCCGCAGGCACTGCTGGTGGCGCCGCCGCTGGTGCTCGCGCTGCCGGCACCGCCGCTGGTGCCGCGCGTCGCGTCACCATCCGCGACATCGCCGACGCCACCGGGGTCGCCGCGTCCACCGTCTCCCGCGCCCTGTCCCTGCCCGACCGGGTCAACCCCGTCACCCAGGAGCGCATCCAGCGGGCGGCCCGTGAGCTCGGCTACGTCGCCAACTCGCAGGCACGGGCGCTGACGTCCGGGCGCACCCGCGCCGTCGCCGTGCTCGTGTCCGACATCACGAACCCGTTCTACTTCGACGTCATCCGGGGCACCCAGCACCAGCTCGCCGGCGCCGGCTGGACGCAGCTGCTCGTCGACACCGAGGAGTCCGCCGACGCCGAGATGGCCGCACTCACCGCCGTGGGGGCGAAGGCCGACGGGGTCGTGCTCACGGCGTCACGACTGTCCGACGCGCAGATCGCACGGTTCGCCGAACGGATCCCCCTGGTCGTCGTGAACCGTCGCCCCACCGGCGTGCCCTCGGTGCTCATCGACACCCCCGGCGGCGTCGAGCAGGCGGTGCAGCACCTGGTGTCGCTGGGACACCGGGAGATCCTGTACGTCGCCGGGCCGGACAGCTCGTGGTCGAACGAGCGTCGGTGGCGCGCGCTCGTGCAGGTCGCCAAGCGCCTGGGGATCCGCGTCGCCCGGGTCGGGCCGCACGCACCCTTCGTCGACTCCGGCGCCGCGGCCGCCGACGCCGCCGTGCACGCCGGTGCGACCGCGTGCATCGCCTTCAACGACCTGATCGCGATCGGGATGCTCGCCCGGCTGCGGGAGCGCGGGGTCCGCGTCCCCGAGGACATGAGCATCGTCGGGTGCGACGACATCTTCGGCGCCGACTTCTGCAACCCGCCGCTCACCACGATGACCTCGCCGATCGAACGCGCCGGCCGGGTCGCGATCCGGATGCTGCTCGGACGGCTCGGCGCACTGCCCGCCGACGAACTACCCGGGGAGCACATGTCCGGCGCCGTCGCCCTGCCCACCCACCTGACCGTGCGCGAGTCGACCGGGCCGGCGCCCCGTGCCGGCAACGACTGATCCCGCACTCGCCACCGGCGAACTCGCCGCCCCCGAAGGAGTCGATGATGACCCGCACCAGCACCCCCATCCGGCTCGCACCGCACCACGACAGGCTGTTCCCCGCCGATCCCGGAGCGCGAGCCGTGGCACGCACCGTGTACGAGGCGGTCAAGGACGCACCGATCATCTCGCCGCACGGGCACGTCGATGCGGCGCTGATCGCCTCGGACCAGCCGTTCGATGACCCCGCGTCGCTGCTCATCACGCCCGACCACTACGTGCTCCGCCTGCTGCACGCGAACGGGGTGGACCTGGCCGCGCTGGGACGCGCGGACCTGTCGGGGCCCCGCCCGGGCTCGCAGGCTCGCCCGGCGGCGTCGGCGCATCGCTGGCGCGATGCCGCTGAGCCGACGCCGCCAGGCCGTGCCGTCTGGCGGCAGCTGGCGGAGCACTGGGACGACTTCCTCGGAACCCCCGTGCGCTACTGGTTCGAGACGGAGCTGCACGACGTGTTCGGGCTCGACCAGGCGCCGTCCGCCGCGAACGCGGACGACCAGTACGACCACATCGCCGGCCTGCTGGCGTCCCCCGCCTTCCGGCCACGCGCGCTCTTCGACGCCTTCGGCATCGAGGTCCTCGCCACCACGGACGGCCCGGCGGACGACCTCGCTGCGCACGCGCAGCTCGCGGCGGACCCCGGCTTCACCGGCCGGGTGCTCCCCACGTTCCGCGCGGACGCCGTGTTCGACCCGACGCGGTCGGACTGGAGGCCCGTGGTCGCGTCGATCGGCGAGGCCGCCGGCATCGACACGGGCACCCACGCAGGGCTGCTGGCGGCTCTCCGCGCACGTCGCCGGTACTTCATCGAGCACGGTGCGACCGCCACGGACACCGGGGTGCTCGACGCGGGCTCCGCTCCCCTGCCGTCGAGCGAGCGGGAACGCATCCACGCGGCGGCGCTGCGCGACGTGTCGTCGGTCACCGAGGCCGAGGCGACGGCGTACCGGCACGACATGCTCTACCGCTGGGCGGAGATGAGCGTCGAGGACGGTCTCGTCATGCAGTTGCACCCCGGGGTGATCCGGAACCACCACACCCCGACGCTCGAGCGCTTCGGGCCGGACACCGGGCACGACCTGCCGGCCGTCGGGTCCTTCACCGAGCCGCTCCGGCCGCTGCTCGAGTCCTTCGGCACCGCTCCCGGGTTCCACCTGGTGCTCTTCACCGTCGACGAGACCGTCTTCTCGCGCGAGATCGGGCCGCTGGCGGGCTTCTACCCCGCCGTGTACGCGGGCGCACCGTGGTGGTTCATCGACACCCCGGCGGCCATCGGGCGCTACCGGTCGGCCGTCACCGACTCGGCGTCGTTCACCAAGACCTCCGGGTTCATCGACGACACCCGTGCGTACTGCTCCATCCCCGCGCGGCACGACATGGCGCGGCGGGCGGACGCGGCGTACCTGGCGACGCTCGTGGTCACGCACCAGATCTCGGAAGAGGACGCCGTCCGCACCGCCCGCCGCATCGTGTCCGACATCCCGAAGGCGACGTTCAAGCTCTGACGCTGGCGGCGCTGCGCTGCCGCGTGGTGCGAGGTTCCGTGCCTGGTGCGAGGGTTGCCGGGTCGCACGGAACACGGAACCTCGCACGGTTCGGCGCTGCGGCGGTACAGCGGTACGGTCGGGCGCATGACGGAGCGCGTGACGGCGGCGTACAGCGCTCGAGCTGACGAGTACGCGGCGCTGCTCGGGTCGATGGACGCCGTCCACCCCGACGACCGAGCCCTCGTCGAGGCCTGGGCAGCCGGTCGCCGCGGTCCCCTGGTCGACGCCGGGTGCGGCCCCGGTCACTGGACGGCGCACCTCGCACGGCAGGGGCACCGTGTCAGCGGCATCGACGCGGCGCCTGAGTTCGTCGAGCACGCACGACGGACGCACGGCGCCGTGGACGCGGACATCGACTTCCGGGTCGCGTCGCTCGACGCGCTCCCGCTCGCGGACGGCAGCGTCGACGGGGTCCTGGCCTGGTACTCGGTGATCCACCACGAACCGTCGCGGATCGGTGGGGCACTCGACGAGTTCCGTCGGGTGCTCGCGCCCGGCGGTGGGCTGCTGCTCGGGTTCTTCGAGGGCGCCGCGGTCGAGGCCTTCGACCACGCGGTCATCACCGCGTACCGCTGGCCGGTCGCGTCCCTGGCGGCGCTGCTGGACGAAGCGGGGTTCGACGTCGTGGACGTCCACACCCGCACGGACCCGGGGCACCGGCCGCACGGGGCGATCAGTGCGGTGCGCCGCTGATCGCTGACCGTTGTCCGTTCCAGCGGCCGATCAGGCGTCCGAGACCATCGCGGTCAGAGCAGCAGCAATCTCCGGCACGGCATCGAGTTCCCCCTCGGCGATCGCCACGATGAAGTCGTACGCCTGATCGTTCGACGCGTGGAGCCGGACGCCGTTCACGCCGAGGAAGACCACGAGCAGCATCAGCCCGAGGCGCTTGTTGCCGTCGACCAGGGCGTGGTTCCGGACGGCGGAGTGGACGAGCGCCGCCGCCTTCTCGACCAGCGTCGGGTAGGCGTCGTTCCCGCCCACCGACGCGGCGGGTCGCGCGACCGCCGCCTCGAGCAGTCCGACGTCGCGGATCGCGGAGTCAGCTCCCAGGGTCCGACGAGCGACGTGCAACGCCTCGTCGGTCGTGAGGTGGATCACTTGCCGAGTCGGTCGAGCGCCTCGGCGTAGCGCGGGAGTTCTCGGTCGAGGATGCCGTCGATCAGATCGCTGCGGCTGTGCTGCTCGACGTACTCGCGGATGGCGGCGCGGGCGACGTCCTGCATCGAGCGCTCCTCGAGATCAGCACGCTTGCGCAACGCCGCTGCCTCGGCGTCGTCGAGTCGGAGGGTCATGGCCATGGGGTCGATGGTATCAAGGGTGGTATCTGAACGGGACGCTCGTCAGCCGGTGGTGACCGCGAGCGCGGCGAGGATCTCCCGCACGGTGTCGTCGACCGATCCGTCGATCGACACCGCGACGGCGGCCTCGTCGGGCTGCGGCCGCTCGAGGGTCGCGAACTGCGAGTCGAGCAGCGTCGTCGGCATGTACTCGTGCTGGCGGTGGGACTGCCGTTCGGCGATCAGGTCGCGCGACCCGTCGAGGAAGGCGATGACGAGACTCGGCGCGGACTCGCGCAGCCGGTCCCGGTAGGCACGCTTGAGCGCCGAGTTCGCCATCACGCACCGGGAGCCGTCCGATTCGACCGCGGCGATCCGCTCGGCGCAGGCGTCGAGCCACGGCCAGCGGTCCTCGTCGGTGAGGGGGATCCCCTGCCGCATCTTCTCCTTGTTGGCGACCGGGTGCAGGTCGTCGGCGTCGACGAAGACGCACGGTTCGCCCTGCGCGACCAGGGCGTCGGTGAGCGCCTGGCCGATGGTGGACTTGCCGGAGCCGGAGACCCCCATCACGAGGACGGGCGGGTGGACAGCGAGCTCGCTCATCCCTCCACAGTATTGATCCGGTGAACTCTGGTCCCCAGTTCCCGGAACACCTGTGCGGTCCGAGACCACCGGTCGTAGGTTGGGCGCCAACGTCAGGACAAAGGAGGCCCTCGTGGCAGACAACAACGGTCAGGCGAACATCGGAGTCGTCGGACTCGCAGTGATGGGCTCGAACCTCGCCCGCAACCTCGCATCGCGCGAAGGCAACACGGTCGCGGTCTACAACCGCACGTACGCCCGCACCGAGGAGCTGCTCCAGGAGCACGGCGACGCCGGGTTCATCGCGTCCGAGGACATCGACGGGTTCGTCGCCTCGCTGTCGAAGCCCCGGACCGCCATCATCATGGTGCAGGCCGGCAAGGGCACCGACGCCGTGATCGGTCAGCTCGCCGAACGGTTCGAACCGGGCGACATCATCGTCGACGGCGGCAACGCGAACTTCCACGACACCATCCGACGTGAGCACGACCTGCGCGAGAAGGGCCTCAATTTCGTCGGCACCGGCATCTCCGGTGGTGAAGAGGGCGCGCTCAAGGGCCCGTCGATCATGCCCGGCGGCTCGAAGGAGGCCTGGGAGACGCTCGGGCCGATCCTCAAGTCGATCGCCGCGGTGGCCGAAGGCGAACCGTGCGTGACCCACATCGGCACCGACGGCGCCGGGCACTTCGTCAAGATGGTGCACAACGGCATCGAGTACGCCGACATGCAGCTCATCGCCGAGTCGTACGACCTGCTCCGTCGCGTCGGCGGACTCTCGGTGGAGGACCTGGTGCAGGTCTTCGACGAGTGGAACAAGGGCGACCTCGAGTCCTACCTGATCGAGATCACCGGCGAGGTCCTCAAGCAGCGCGACGCCGACACCGGCAAGCCGCTCGTCGACGTCATCCGTGACGCGGCCGGCTCGAAGGGCACCGGCGTCTGGACCGTGCAGAACGCCGTGGGCCTGGGCATCCCCGTCTCGGGCATCGGCGAAGCCGTGTTCGCCCGCGCGGTGTCGTCGAAGCCGACGCAGCGCGCGGCCGTGCAGCAGTCGGTCAAGAACCGTCCGCAGATCGCCGAGGTGCCGGACACCTTCGCCGACGACGTCCGTGCGGCGCTGTACGCCTCGAAGGTCGTCGCGTACGCACAGGGGTTCGACCTCATCATCGCCGGGGCGAAGGAGTACGGCTGGGACATCGACCTCGGCAACGTCGCGAAGATCTGGCGGGGCGGCTGCATCATCCGTGCTCAGTTCCTGAACCGCATCGTCGAGGCGTACGCCGAGAACCCGAAGCTCGAGTCGCTGCTGGTCGACCCGTACTTCGCGAACGCGGTGGCCGAGGGCGAAGCCGCCTGGCGCCGCATCGTCGGCATCGCGGCTGCGTCGGGCGTCCCCGCTCCGGGCTTCTCGTCCGCGCTGTCGTACTTCGACTCGCTCGCGTCCGACCGTCTGCCTGCGTCGCTGATCCAGGGCCAGCGCGACTTCTTCGGCGCGCACACCTACCAGCGCATCGACAAGGACGGCACCTTCCACACGCTGTGGTCCGACGACGACCGCCGCGAGGTCGAGCAGGAGCCGTCCACACACTGACGACCGCGCCCACTGCCGACCACGGAGGTCGGTGCGGGTTCTGCAAGGAGGGCCTCGCCGACCGCGGGGCCCTCCGTCGCGTCAGGCGACGATGCGTTCCCGTGCCAGGTCGGCGACGAGCCGGTCCAGCCGCGGACCGCGTCCGAGGAGCCGACGCGAACCCGGGGCGGTCCGGACGAAGAAGGTCGCCACGGCGGGGGTGTCGTCCGGTCGTACGTGGTGGATCGCCACCGCACACGCGCGGCGAGCACCACCGGAACCGCCAGGGCGCTCGGAGCCACCGTCTCGCCCCGAGCCGTCCGAGCTGTCCGAGCCGTCGAAGCCGTCCGCCACGTCTTCCAGTCCGACGTGCACGACACGACTCCACCGGATCACGAGCAGCCGCGTCGCCCGCCGTTCGTCGAGTTCCCACAGGGAGGCCTCAGTGGCGCCGAAGGCCCAGGTCACGCGCGAACCGAGGTGGGTGTCCGGACGGACTTCGTCGACGATGCCACGGAGTTCCGGTGTCGGCGCCGCCGGCACGAGCCACACCGTCGGGTCGATCCGCCGGATGGCGAGCGCGAGGGCCTCGTCCGCCTGCCGCCGCCGTGCCGTCGCGGTCCGCACGACGGCGACCACGATGACCACGACGCCGAGCGCGATCGCGCCGAACTCGACGATGCCGTACCAGGAGAGGTCGACGCCCGGCGCCGTCGAGACGACGGCGATCCGGGTGATCAGGAGGACCAGCCAGACGGCGACGATCACCCAGCGCAGGGTGGCGAGCCGACGTGCCGGAGACATCGGTGTCCGCCGTGCACCGCGGGCACGACCGGACCGCGGGACACCATCCGGACGCTGCAGCACGGTCCGATCCTCCCACGAGCCGCGCGCCACCTGCTGGCCGAACCCGATGAACGCGCGGGGAAGCGCGCACACACAGCCCACGAGCGGCCGGGCGACCTACGCTCGGGCGGTGACCACCGAGACGACGGACGAACCCATCGGCCAACCGGCGGGTCCGTCGGACGGCCCGGGCGGGCCCGATGCCCCTTCGACCCGACGTTGGACGCTGATCGCCGCGATCGTCGGCGTCGTGGCCGCCGCCGCGTTCCTCGGTGTCGCCGAGTTCGGCGCGCTGCTGCTCGGCGGAGCTGGTAGCCCGCTGGTCGCCGTCGGGTCCGCCGTCATCGACCTCGCTCCCCCGGGTGCGAAGGACTTCATGGTCGCCGTGTTCGGCACCGGGGACAAGGTCGCCCTGTTCGTGCTCATGACGGTGATCGTCATCGCGATCAGCGCCGGTGCCGGTGTCCTCGAACGTGCACGACCGCCCTTCGGTGCCCTCGTGTTCGCCGCCGGTGGTGTGCTGGCGCTGCTTGCCGTCAGCACCCGCTCGGGCAGCGGGACCCTCGACGGCGCCCCGACGGTCCTCGGCATCGCGGCGGCGGTGGTCGTCCTGCGCCTGCGGCTCCAGCGGTTGCGCCGGTGGGAGGCCGCGGCGACCGTGCCGACGGCGGCACCGCGACCGGCGTCGACGGAGCGGCGGACGTTCCTGGTCTGGGGCGTCGCGACGGCGACCGTCGCGGTCGTGGTGGGCACCGCCTCCCGGCTGGGGTCGTCAGCGATGCAGGCGGCCGCTGCTGCCAGGCGGGCCATCCGGCTGCCCGCCGCGGCGACCGCTGCGCCGGCGGTCCCCGCGGGTGCGTCGCTCGACGTCGACGGCATCACCCCGTACATCACGCCGAACGCCGACTTCTACCGGATCGACACGGCCCTGCGCGTGCCGCAGGTCGACCCCGCCGACTGGTCGCTCCGCATCCACGGCGCGGTCGAGAACGAGATCACACTGACGTGGGACGAGCTGCTCGCGCTGCCGCTCGAGGAGCACGTGGCCACCCTGAGCTGCGTGTCGAACGAGGTCGGCGGTGACCTCATCGGCACGGCCCGCTGGCTGGGCTACCCCATCCGGGAGCTCCTCGCCCGGGCACGTCCGACGGGCGACGCCGACATGGTGCTCTCACGGAGCATCGACGGGTTCTCCGCCGGCACCCCGCTCGACGTGCTGCAGGACGACGGCACCGCGGCGCTGCTCGCGGTGGGGATGAACGGCGAGCCCCTGCCGACCGAGCACGGGTTCCCGGTGCGGATGGTCGTGCCGGGCCTGTTCGGGTACGTCTCGGCGACGAAGTGGGTCACCGAGCTCGAGGTCACCCGGTTCGCCGACGCGCAGGGCTACTGGACCCCCCGCGGCTGGTCGGAGCGTGGCCCGGTCAAGCTCGAGTCCCGCATCGACACCCCGCGGAACGGGTCGACCGTGACCGCGGGCAAGCCGGTCGCGATCGCCGGGGTCGCGTGGCAGCCGCACAAGGGCGTGAAGGCCGTCGAGGTCCGCGTCGGAGGCGGCGACTGGCAGCGCGCCGAACTCGCCGACTCGGTCTCCGCGGACACCTGGCGGCAGTGGGTGGTGCGGTGGACGCCGACCGCCGGCTCGCACCGCATCGAGGTGCGCGCGACCAGTGCGGACGGCGAGGTGCAGACGAGCGTCGACCGGCCACCGGCGCCGAACGGTGCGACGGGCTGGCACACGGTGACGGTCGACGCGCGCTGACTGCCCGGGAGCGGTCTGCGACACGCCCGCTGACTGCCGTCGAGGTGTCAGAAAGCGTCGGTTCGCGGACGCGCAGGCGACACTTCGTGCCGGCTCGGTGAACCTGAGCGGCATGTCGTGACCGCTCGGCGGCGACGTGCTCCGGTCACCCGACGGCCTGGAGGCCCGGTGCCGGCCCGCCCCGCCCCTCCCCCTGGTCGCGCGACACGCCACGTGCGTCACGCCGGGGGTGCAGAAAGCGTCGGTTCGCGGACGCGCAGGCGACACTTCGTGCCGCCTCGACGAACCTGAGCGGCATGTCGTGACCGCTCGACGGCAGGGCCAGGCGGGCAGATCGTGGTCAGGCGGGCGGGGTCGCGACGACACAGGTGCCGTCGACCTCGGCGTCCCGCTCGACCACGGTGGAGAAGCCGGCGGCCGTGAACGCAGCGGCGGAGGCCTCGGCCTGGGCCTCGGACACCTCGATGACCACGGCGCCACCGGGGCGGAGCCACTCCCCCGCGCCCGCAGCGATCCGGCGGTGCAGGTCGAGGCCGTCCGCACCACCGTCGAGCGCGACACGGTGCTCGTGCTCGCGGGCCTCGGCTGGCATGAGCTCGATCGAGGCCGTCGGCACGTAGGGGGCGTTCACCGCGATGACCGCCACGGCCCCGCGGAACCGATCGGGCAGCGGGGTGAACAGGTCGCCGGCGACGACGATGCCGCGGTCGCCGATGTTCTCGGCCGCGACGTCGACGGCGTCCGGGTCGATGTCGGTCGCGACGAGGTCGAGCGCGCCGACCCGACCGAACAGGGCCACCGAGATCGCACCCGCGCCGCAGCACAGGTCGACCACGCGGTCGTAGCGCTGCAGCCGACGCGCAGCCTGCTCGACGACGACGGTGGTGCGGGCTCGCGGCACGAAGACGCCGGGCGTCACGCGGATGCGGTGCCCGTCGAAGGCAGCCCAGCCGAGCACGTACTCGAGCGGCTCTCCCGCCAGCCGACGCTGCACGAGGCTCCGGAGTCGCACCGGCTCACCGTCACCGGCCTCGAGCAGCAGGTCGGCTTCGTCCTCGGCGAAGACGCTCCCCGCGGCCCGGAGCCGTGCCGCAAGGGCGTCACGCGCAGGATGTGTCAAGCGGCTCCATCGAACATCGACGTCACGGAACCGTCGTCGAAGACCTCGTGGATGGCACGGGCGATGAGCGGGGCGATCGGCAGGACCTCGAGGCGGTCCCAGCGCTTGTCCATCGGCAGGGGCAGGGTGTCCGTCACGACCACGCGGTCGATGAACTCGCTCTGCAGCAGCTCGGTGGCCGGGTCGGAGAACACGGCGTGGGTCGCGGCGACGACGACACCCGTGGCGCCGGCGTTCTTCAGCGCCTCGGCAGCCTTGGCGATCGTGCGGCCGGTGTCGATGAGGTCGTCGACGAGCAGGCACACGCGGCCGCTGACGTCACCGACGATCTCGTGCACCGAGACCTGGTTCGGCACGAGCGGGTCGCGGCGCTTGTGGATGATGGCGAGCGGGGCGCCGAGCTTCTCGGACCAGATGTCGGCGACACGGACGCGGCCCATGTCGGGCGACACGACGGTGAGCGTCTTCGGGTCGAGGATCTGGCGGAAGCGCTCGAGCAGCACCGGCATGGCGAACAGGTGGTCGACGGGGCCGTCGAAGAAGCCCTGGATCTGCGCGGCGTGCAGGTCGACGCTCATGATGCGGTGTGCGCCGGCGGCCTTGAACAGGTCGGCGACGAGGCGGGCCGAGATCGGCTCGCGGCCGCGGCCCTTCTTGTCCTGGCGCGCGTAGGGGTAGAACGGCGCCACGACCGTGATGCGCTTCGCCGAGGCACGCTTCAGCGCGTCGACCATGATGAGCTGCTCCATGAGCCACTCGTTGATCGGCGCGGTGTGCGACTGGATGACGAAGGCGTCGCAGCCACGGACCGACTCGTCGAAGCGGGCGTAGAGCTCACCGTTCGCGAAGGTCCGGGCATCGGTCGGCACGAGGTCGACCCCGAGCTCCTCCGCGATCTCGGCAGAGAGCGCCGGGTGTGCTCGCCCCGAGACGAGGACGAGTCGTTTCTGGCCGGTTGTCTTGATTCCGGACAAGTGCGGTGCTCACTCCCTGACCCACGAGGGGTCGATGTCGGCGACGGGTGGTCGCCGGGATCTATTCGCCGTTCGCGAGCCGAGCAGCCTCGGCCGCCGGTGTGCCGGGTCGGTGTTCCTCGACCCATCCGTCGGTGTTGCGCTGTGGGGCGTAGCTGATCGCGAGCGATCCTGCCGGAACGTCCTTGCGGACGGTGGTCCCGGCGCCGGTGTACGCACCGTCACCAATCCTAACGGGGGCGACGAACACGTTGTGCGAGCCTGTACGGACGTTCGAGCCGACCTCGGTGCGGTGCTTGTGCACGCCGTCGTAGTTCGCGGTGATGGTGTTCGCGCCGATGTTCGAGTCCTCGCCCACCTCGGCGTCGCCGATGTAGGACAGGTGCGGGACCTTGCTGCCGCGGCCGATCCGGGCGTTCTTCGTCTCGACGAAGGTGCCGATCTTGCCGTCGTCACCGAGGATCGTGCCCGGCCGCAGGTAGGCGAACGGGCCGACCGAGGCGCCGTCCCCGATCACGGCGAGGGTGGCGTCGACGCGGTTCACGGTGGCGCGGGCCCCGACCTCGGTGTCGCGGAGCGTGGTGTCCGGTCCGACGACGGCACCGGCGGCGATCGCGGTGGCACCGATGAGCTGGGTGCCGGGCAGGACTTCGGCGTCGGGCTCGATGGTGACGTCGAGGTCGATCCAGGTGGACGCCGGGTCCTGCACGGTGACGCCGGCGAGCTGGTGGCGGCGGACGATGCGGGCGTTGAGTTCCCGCGCGGCGTCGGAGAGCTGGGCACGGTCGTTGATGCCGGCGACGAGCCACGGGTCGGTCAGGGTGACCACGTCGATGCGCCCGCCGCGCTCGCTGATCAGCGCGGGAGCGTCGGTGATGTACTTCTCGCCCTGGGCGTTCGCCGTGGTGAGCGACGGCAGGGCCGCCCGGAGGCGTGCCACGTCGAACGCGTAGATGCCCGCGTTCGCCTCGGTGATGGTCAGCTGCTCGGCCGTCGCGTCCTTGTGCTCGACGACGCTGACGAAGGCGCCGGAAGCGTCGCGCACGATCCGTCCGAGGCCGGTCGGGTCCGGGGCGATGGCGCTCACGAAGGTCGCGCCGTTGCCGCCGCCGACGTGGGCGTCGACGAGGAGCCGGAGCGATGCGGCGTCGAGCAGCGGGACGTCGCCGGACAGCACCACGACGGCGCCGTCGAAGTCGGCGGGCAGCGCTTCGACCGCGACCTCGACCGCACGGCCGGTGCCGGGGACGTCGTCCTGGTCGACGACGATCGCGTCGGGGGCGCGCTCGACGACCTCTGCCGCGACGAGGTCACGCTCGTGCCGCACGACGACGGCGACGTGCTCGGGGCTGAGCGACGACGCCGTGCGCAGGACGTGCCCGATGAGCGGCAGTCCGGCGAGCCGGTGCAGCACCTTGGGCGTGGACGACTTCATGCGCGTGCCCTGCCCGGCGGCGAGGACGACGACGGCGATGCGCTGGTCGGTCATGCACCCATCCTGGCGCACCGCGACCCGGGCCGCCCGACGCGACCACGGCCCTGTGCGGAACCGTGCGCACAACCGCAGCCTGTGGACGGACGGGAACCGCGCCTCCAGGCCGCCTGACAGGGACCTATGGCAGGCCCCGCACGCCGAGGATCAGGCCCGCGCTCCCTGCGGTTCCCGCTTGACGAACGCCATCAGCACCAGCCCGGCGATGAGTACGACGACCACGCCGAGGATCCCGAACCGGGTCGACCCACCGACGGTCACCGCGACGCCGAACAGCGCCGGCGCGAGGAACGACGCGGCCCGGCCGGTGGTGGCGTAGAGGCCGAAGAGCTCGCCCTCGCGGCCGGGGGTCGTCAGCCGCGCCAGGTAGGCGCGGGACGACGACTGCACCGGGCCGACGAACACGGCGAGGGTCAGCCCGAGCACCCAGAACCACTGCGTCTCGTTGCCGGCGGCGAAGACCCCGACCCCGCACACGGCGAGGCCGACGAGCGAGACCATGATGAGCGCACGCGACCCGAACCGGTCGTCGAGGCGTCCGGAGACGAACGTCGCGATGCCGGCCACGACGTTCGCGGCGATGGCGAACAGGATGACCTGCGACGGCGTGAACCCGAACACCTGCGCGGCGACGATCCCGCCGAACGTGAAGACGGCCCCGACGCCGTCGCGGAACACCGCGCTGGCGAGCAGGAACGCGAGGACGTTGCGGCGCTCGCGCCACAGCCGTGCGATGTCCCGGCCGAGGTCCGCGTAGGCACTGAACACGCCGCCGCCGCGGGTGCGGTCGGGCACCGCCTCGGGCACGGTGAGGAACAGCGGGATCGAGCTGACGGCCAGCCAGACGGCGGCGATGCCGATCGCGACGCGGACGTCCCACTGCCCGGTGGCGACCGTCGCCGGCAACTGCAGGAGCCCGCCGACGACCCCGTCGCCCCGGAAGTCCTGGATGCAGAGCACGAGCAGCAGGACGAGCAGCACGATCCCGCCGAAGTACCCGGCCGCCCAGCCGATGGCGGAGACGCGGCCGGTGCGTTCCCCGGAGGCGACCTGCCCGATCATGGCGTTGTAGCCCACGCTCGCGATCTCGTAGGCGACGGTGCCGATGCCGAGCAGGGCCGCTCCGAGCAGCAGGTACGGCTGGCTCGGCGCGACGAAGACCATGCCCCCGATCGACAGCGCGACGCCGATCGTGGCGATGAGGACGGAGCGACGACGGTGTCCGGACGAGTCCGCGAGCCGCCCCATGGCCGGTGCCACCAGGGCCACGACGATGCCCGCGATGGTCAGTGCGGTGGACACGACGGCCGCGTTGTGCGCGAGCTCCCGCTCCACGATCGCCTTGCCGGCCGCGGACGTGTCGCCGACGAGCGCCGGGTCCACGAACGCCCGGCTGGCCAGGTACGTGCTGAACACGAAGGTGGTGACGACCGCGTTGAACGCGGCGGAACCCCAGTCCCAGAGCGCCCAGGAGACGAGCGCGCGCCGGTCGGTGCGCTGCGGCACGACGGCGGCCGGTGAAGCGGTCATGCGCGAACCGTAGCGCGTCCCGGTGACGCGGCGGTGGCCCCGTTCCGGGTCACGTGCCGGGCGGGAGGCACGGGGCGGCCTGGCCCCGGGCCTCCCGTCCGCACCGTGCGTGCGTCGTCACCCGGTGCGCGCTTCCGCGCACCGTGCCCGGCTACAACGCCGCACCAGGCGCGCAACGCGGCCCGGGCCGGCGAAACCCGCACCGTGCCCGCTCAGGCGGGGACGCCGCCGGGGTAGACGACGGACTTGAGCGACTCCGGGTCGGTGTCGCTCTCGAGGGCCTCGCGGACGTCGTCGAGCCCGAAGCGACCGGTGACGAGCGAGTCGAGGTCGACCTGCCCGGACGCGACCAGCTGGATCGCGACCGGCCACGTGTTCGTGTACCGGAAGATCCCGGTGACCGTGACCTCGAGGTTCTGGATGTGCTCGACCGGCAGTGTCATCTCGGAGTTGCCGAGCCCGACCAGCACCGCGGCACCCGCCGGACCGACCGCCTTGATGCCGTCCGACACCGCTCGGGGTGCACCGCTGGCGTCGATGAACGCGTCGACGGGGACGATGTCGGAGGCGACGGACACGGCGGTGGGGTCGACGACCTCGGTGGCGCCGTACTCCAGGGCACGCGCACGGCGCTCCGGCACCAGGTCGCTGACGACGATGCGCGACGCACCGAAGGCCTTCGCGACCTGGGCGCAGATGATGCCGATGGGACCGGCGCCGGCGATGAGCACCGACGAACCGGGCACGATGCCGGCCTTGCGGACGGCGGCGATGCCGACGGACAGGGGTTCGAGGAGCGCGCCGGCCTCGAAGGAGACGGCGTCGGGCAGGACGTGGGCGAACTCGGCCTCGATGGTGACGAACTCGGTGAAGGCCCCGTCGACCGGCGGCGTCGCGTAGAAGCGCATGTGCGGGCAGAGGTTGTAGCGGCCGGCCAGGCACTGCGCGCAGCGGTGGCAGGGGCGTTGCGGCTCGATGGCCACGCGCTCCCCCACGCGGGACGGGTCGACGCCCTCGCCGACGGCCTCGATCGTGCCGGAGAGCTCGTGCCCGAGGACGAGGGGCTCCTCGACGACGAAGTCGCCGATGTGGCCGTGGCGGTAGTAGTGCACGTCGGAGCCGCACACACCCACGGCGGCGACCCGGACGAGCACGTCGCCGGGGCCGACGGCGGGGACGGGGCGGTCCTCGACGGTGAGGTCCTGGGTGCCGAGCAGGACGCTGGTGCGCTGGGTGGAGGTCATGCGGTTCTCGCTTCCTCGGCCGCGTCGTCGCGGCCGGACGTGTGGGTGGTGGAGGGGGCGGCGGCGGGCGCCGCGGGCGTGGTCGCTGTCGCCGGTGCCGGTGCCGGTGCCGGTGCCGGTGCCGGTGGCATCGTGGCGTCGCGCAGCAGCTCCGCGAAGCCGATCTCGGCGGCGCCACGGACCAGGACGTCACGGCCGAGTGCCGCCGGGACGATCCGGAGCCGATCGGTCATCGCGGCCATCGTCTGCGCGCGGACGTCGGTCTCGACCCGGTCGCCGACGTGTCCGAGCAGCGCACCGAGGAACCCGCCGAGCACGACGACCTCGGGGTCGACGGTGTGGATGGCGTTCCGCAGTGCGGTCGCGAGTGCGGTGACCTGTCGGTCGACGACCCGCTCGACCTCGGGCCGGCCCTCGGCGAGCGCCGCGGCGAGCGCGTCGAGGTCGTCCGGCGGGGTCCCGGTGACGGCGGTGAGGGCGGAGCGCGAGGCCTCGGTCTCCAGGCAGCCGACCGCACCGCAGTGGCAGCGGATCCCGTTCGCCGCGACGAAGGTGTGCCCGAGCTCGCCCGCGTACCCGTCGGCGCCGCTGAAGGGCCGGCCGGCGCTGACGATCCCGCCGCCGATGCCGCTCGCGCCGCCGTTCAGGTACACGAGGTCGTCGACGCCGCGGGCGCTGCCGTACAGCCGTTCCGCCCAGGCGCCGAGGTTGGCGTCGTTCGCGGCCCGGACCGGCAGCCCCAGCCGTTCCGCGAGCGGTGCGGCGAGGGGTTCGTCACGCCATCCGAGGTGCGGGGCGTCGCGCACGGTGCCGTCCTCGACCCGGACGATGCCGGGCACGGCAACGCCGACCCCGACGATCCGGGCCGCCGGTCCGGTGCGGGCGAGGAGTGCTGCGAGGACCCGGGCGACGGCGTCGATGGCCTGCGCCGCGGTCGGCACGGTGGTCTGCGGTTCGACCAGCCGGTCGCGGACGGTGCCGTCGAGGCCGACGAGGGCGACCCCGACCGCGTCGATCTCGACCGTGACCGCGGCGGCGAGGACGTCGCCGGACGCACGGACGACCCCGCTCGGCCGTCCGACACCGGCACCCGGGGCCCCTGCGGCGGGGGTCTCCTCGTGCACGAGACCGGCGTCGACGAGTTCCCCGACGAGCGCGAGGATCGTCGAGCGGTTCAGGCCGGTGCGCCGGGTGAGCTCGGCGCGGGTGACGGGGCCGTCCTCGTGGACAAGCCGGAGGACGCGCGCGGCGTTGCCCGGCGTCGCCGTGGGCTGCCGTGCCATGGGTCCTCCTCGGTGGTGGGCGGGGTCCTGCGGTCCGGGTCGGCCGTTCAGCGCGACTGCGAGAACGCCGCGTCGAACGCGGCGTCCGGTGGCGCGATGGTACCGAGCTGCCGGACGAACGCCAGCGCCTCGGGCCCGCCGACGAGCCGGTCCATGCCGGCGTCCTCCCACTCGACGCTGGTCGGTCCGGTGTACCCGATGTGGTTCAGCACGCGGAACACCCGCTCCCACGGCACGTCCCCGTGGCCGGCGGTGACGAAGTCCCACCCGCGCCGGGGGTCGCCCCACGGCAGGTGCGAGGACAGCCGACCGTTGCGCCCGTCGAGCTGCTTCACCGACTCCTTGCAGTGCACGTGGTACACCCGGTCGGCGAAGTCGAGCAGGAACGCCGCGGGGTCGAGGTCCTGCCAGACGAAGTGCGACGGGTCGAAGTTGAACCCGAACGCCGGCCGGTCGCGGAACACCTCGAGGGTCCGTGCAGCGGTCCAGTAGTCGTAGGCGATCTCGGACGGGTGGACCTCGAGCGCGAACCGGACCCCGACCTCCTCGAAGACGTCGAGGATCGGTGACCAGCGGTCGTGGAAGTCCTGGTACCCGGCGTCGATCATCCCCGGGGGCACGGGCGGGAACCCGGCGACGGTCTTCCAGATCGACGAGCCGGAGAAGCCCGTGACGGTGTCCACCCCGAGCGCCGCGGCGGCACGGGCGGTCCACTGCAGTTCCTCGGCCGCACGCTGCCGCACGCCCTCGGGGTCGCCGTCGCCCCACACGCGCGGCGGGACGATGTCCTCGTGCCGCTGGTCGATGGGGTCGTCGCACACGGCCTGGCCGACCAGGTGGTTGGCGATCGTCCAGACCTGCAGCCCGTTGCGTTCCAGGATCGCCTTGCGCTCGGCGACGTACTCCGGGTCCGTCGCGGCGCGCCGGACGTCCAGGTGGTCACCCCAGCAGGCGATCTCCAGCCCGTCGTAGCCCCACTCGCCGGCGAGCCGGGCGACCTCCTCGAAGGGCAGGTCGGCCCACTGTCCGGTGAACAGGGTGACCGGCCTGGAGGCCCGGGTCGTCTCCGTCGTGTCGCTCGCGTCCGTCGTCGTCATCGTCGTCGTCCTTCTTCGCGGTGGTCGGGTTCCGTCACCAGGATCCGGGTGCGGACCCGGCGGGGACGGTGGCGGGTCGCTCGACGCGCGAGTGCACGTCGACGACCGAGTGGTCTCGGGCGGCGGCGGAGACCGCCTCCATGACCTCGAGCACGTGGAACGCGAGGTCGCCGGAGGCTCGGTGCGGCCGGTCCGTCGCGATCGCGTGCGCCATGTCGGCGAGGCCGTAACCACGGCCGGCGTCGGCGTACCCGGCGGCGACCGGCAGGTCGCGCCAGGAGCGGTCGTCGGCGGTGGCGATCGACACGGTGTCCGAGAACCGGTTCGGGTCCGGGACGCCCAGGGTGCCGGCGGTGCCGTACACCTCGAACAGCGGGGCGCGGGTGGCCCACACCTCGAACGAGACGGTCACGGTGGAGACCACGCCGTTCTCGTGCTCGAGGATCGCGACGACGTGGGTGTCGATGTCGACCGGGATCGACGTGCCGGCGTTCGGTCCGGTCGCGATCGTCCGTTCGCGGGTGGAGCGGGTCGCACTGCCGCTGACCCGGACGACCGGCCCGAAGAACGTGACGAGGCTGGTCAGGTAGTACGGCCCCATGTCGAGGAGCGGTCCGCCGCCAGGCTGGTAGTAGAACGCCGGCGCGGGGTGCCAGAGCTCGTGCCCGGGTGCGCTCCAGGCGACGGCGGCACCGACCGGGGTGCCGATCGCGCCGTCGTCGAGGGCGGCCCGTGCGGTCTGGATGCCGGTGCCGAGGACAGTGTCCGGGGCACTGCCGACGCGCAGGCCGGCGGCGCGGGCTGCTTCGAGCACCGGTGCGGCCTCGGCGGTGGACATCGCGAGCGGCTTCTCGCCGTAGACGTGCTTGCCGGCGGCGAGGGCCCGGGTGGCGATGTCGGCGTGCGCGGCCGGGATCGTCAGGTTGAGCACCACGTCGACGTCGTCGGCGGCGAGCAGGTCGTCCACGGTGGTGCCGCGAACACCCTGTGCCGCACCGACCTGCTGGGCACGGGCGACGTCGAGGTCGGCGACCGCCACGAGCGACAGCCCGGGCAGCGCCGGGAAGTGCTCGAAGTACTGCTGGCTGATGACCCCGACGCCGACGACACCGACGCGGAGCACCCCTTCGTTCACCGTGCTGCCCACAGGAGTCCCCGTTCGATGATGGTGCGGAGTGGCTGCGACTCGACGACCTCGAGGCGGTGCCCTGGTGCGGAGACGAACACGCGGCCCTCGCCCCACTGCCGTGTCCAGATCGCCGGTGCGGTGACCGGGCGGTTCCAGGCGTCGAAGTCGCGCGCGTCCTGGGTGGTGGTCGCGAGGACGTCGTTGTACTCGTCGGACAGCACCCAGTACTGCTCGGTGACGAGGTCGAAGTCCTCGATGCCCTGCGTGATCGGGTGCTCGTGCCCGAGGTCGGTGAGGTGCACCGTGTACGGGATGTAGTTGTCCGACTGTTCCCCGACGCGCTCGTCGGGGTGCTTGCCGGCGTGGTGGGCGAACTGCCCGCCGACCATGTGCAGGTAGTCGGCGGTGTTCCGGAACGCGTCCGCGATGCCGCCGTGCCAGCCGGCCAGTCCGGCGCCGCCCAGGACCGCGCGCTGCAGCCCGGCGAACTCGTCGTCGGCGATGGTCGACATCGTGACGACCTGCACGATCAGGTCGACCTCGTCCATGACGGCGGCGTCGGCGTAGACGGCCGTCGAGTCCGACACCCGGACCTCGAACCCGTTCTCGCGCAGGAACGGGACGAACAGGTCGGTGGTCTCGACGGGCTGATGGCCGTCCCACCCGCCGCGGACGACGAGCGCCTGGCGGGTCTGCTCGGCGGCGCTCACGAGGTCGCCGTCCAGGTGCTGCCGGCGGCGGCGCTGCGTTCGACCGCGTCGAGGACCCGCTGCACGTGCAGGCCGTCGGCGAACGACGGCGACGGGTCGGTGCCGGCGACGATCGCGTCGACGAAGTCCTTCACCTGGTGGCTGAAGGTGTGCTCGTACCCGATGAGGTGCCCGGTCGGCCACCACGCGGCCATGTAGGGGTGCTCGGGCTCGGTGACGAGGATGCGGCGGAACCCCTGCTCCCCCGCCGGGGCGTTCGACTCGTACAGCCGGAGCTCGTTCATCGCCTCGAGGTCGAACTGGATCGCGCCCTCGGACCCGCTGATCTCGAGCGTCAGACCGTTCTTCCGCCCGGTCGCGTAGCGCGTGGCCTCGAACGTGCCGATCGCACCGTCGGCCGCGCCACCGTCGAGCCGCGCGGTGAAGAACGCGGCGTCGTCGACGGTGACCTGCCCGCGCTCGCTCGACGCGGTGCCGGAGAGCCCGACCCCCTCGGCCATCAACGGACGCTCGGTCACGAAGGTCTCGAGCGTGCCGGACACGGTGGCGAGCGACGCACCGGTGACGTGCTCGACCAGGTCGATGGCGTGCGCGCCGATGTCCCCGAGCGCACCGGAGCCGGCGAGCGACTTGTCGAGGCGCCAGGTCATCGGGCCGTCCTCGTCCGCCAGCCAGTCCTGCAGGTAGAGCGCGCGGACCTGGCGCACGGTGCCGATCCGGCCGGCCTGCACCAGCTGCCGCGCGAACGCGATGGCCGGCACCCGGCGGTAGCTGAACCCGACCATCGCCCGAACGCCCTGTGCACGGGCGGCGTCGGCGGCGGCGGTCATCGCCTCGGCCTCGGCGACGGTGTTCGCGAGCGGCTTCTCGCACAGGACGTGCTTGCCGGCCTGGAGCGCGGCGATCGCGATCTCGACGTGCGAGGACCCCGGGGACACGACGTCGACGACGTCGATGTCCGGATCGGCGACGACGGCACGCCAGTCGGTGGACGCCGCCTGCCAGCCGTACTGCTGCCGGGCGGCCTCGGTGCGTCCGTGATCACGCCCGACGATCACCGCCATCTCCGGCTCGGCTCCGAGGTCGAAGAACCTGGGGGCGGTCCGCCACGCCTGTGAGTGTGCGGCTCCCATGAAGCCGTGCCCCACCATCGCGACCCGCAGTCGTTGCTGCACCGTCGACTCACTTGCCATCCGCTCGCTCCTTTGCGATCACGTGCTTGCCACAGCCAACACTACCGCTTATGTTGGGCGCGGCAACATTTTGTTTCGACGACGAACGGTGACCACCATGGCAACGACGCCCACCCGTGCAGACAAGTTCTCCTTCGGTCTCTGGACCATCGGCTACAACGGCTCCGACCCCTTCGGCGGGCCGACCCGACCCGCCCTCGACGTGGTCGAGGCGGTCGAGAAGCTCGACGAGCTCGGGGCCTACGGCCTGACCTTCCACGACGACGACCTGTTCGCGTTCGGTTCCACCGACGCCGAACGCCAGACCCAGATCGACCGCCTCAAGGGCGCGCTCGAGTCGACCGGGCTCGTCGTGCCGATGGTCACGACGAACCTGTTCTCCGCCCCGGTCTTCAAGGACGGTGGCTTCACCTCGAACGACCGGCAGGTCCGCCGCTTCGCGCTCCGCAAGGTGCTCCGCAACATCGACCTCGCCGCCGAGCTCGGCGCGTCGACGTTCGTGATGTGGGGTGGCCGCGAAGGCTCCGAGTACGACAGCGCCAAGGACGTGCAGGCCGCGCTCGAGCGCTACCGCGAGGCCGTCAACCTGCTCGCCCAGTACGTCACCGACAAGGGCTACGGCATCCGGTTCGCCATCGAGCCGAAGCCGAACGAGCCCCGCGGCGACATCCTCCTGCCGACCCTCGGCCACGCGATCGCCTTCACCGAGACGCTCGAGCGCCCGGAGATGTTCGGCATCAACCCCGAGGTCGGCCACGAGCAGATGGCGGGCCTGAACTTCACCGCCGGCATCGCCCAGGCGCTCTACCAGGGCAAGCTCTTCCACATCGACCTCAACGGCCAGCGCGGCATCAAGTACGACCAGGACCTGGTGTTCGGCCACGGCGACCTGCAGAACGCGTTCTCGCTCGTCGACCTGCTCGAGCACGGCGCCCCGCAGGGCGGCCCGGCGTACGACGGCCCGCGCCACTTCGACTACAAGCCGAGCCGCACCGAGGACATCACCGGCGTCTGGGACTCCGCGTCGGCCAACATGCGCATGTACCTGCTCCTCAAGGAGCGTGCGCAGGCGTTCCGTGCCGACCCCGAGGTGCAGGCGGCGCTCGAGGCCTCCAAGGTCGGCGAGCTGTCGACGCCGACGCTGAACGACGGCGAGTCGTACGACACGTTCCTCGCCGACCGGTCCGCCTACGAGGACTTCGACGCCGACGCCTACTTCGGCGGCAAGGGCTTCGGCTTCGTCCGCCTGCAGCAGCTCGCGATGGAGCACTTGATGGGTGCTCGTGGCTGACACCACGGACGAGCGCCAGCTCGTCGCCGGCGTCGACTCGTCGACCCAGTCCTGCAAGGTCGCCATCCGCGATGCCGCGACCGGTGCGGTCGTCCGCGAGGGACGCGCGTCCCACCCGGACGGCACCGCCGTCGACCCCCGTCACTGGTGGGACGCCCTCGGTGCCGCCGTCGCGGACGCCGGTGGCCTCGACGACGTCGGTGCCGCCGCGATCGCCGGGCAGCAGCACGGCATGGTCGCGCTCGACGCCGACGGCCGCGTGGTCCGCGACGCCCTGCTCTGGAACGACGTCCGCAGTGCGGACGCGGCCGCGCAGATGGTCGACGAGCTCGGCCAGGAGGCGTGGGTCGCCCGGACGGGGCTGGTGCCGGTCGCGTCGTTCACCGGTACCAAGCTGCGGTGGCTCCGCGACGCGGAGCCCGAGAACGCGGCCCGCGTCGCGGCCGTGGCGCTCCCCCACGACTGGCTGTCGTGGCGGCTCCGCGGGTACGGACCGGCGGACGAGAGCCCGCTCGGCCCCGACCTCGACGCCCTGGCGACGGATGCGTCCGACGCCAGCGGCACGGGGTACTGGGACCCGGTGCGCCGCGAGTACGACCCGGAGCTGTTCGAGCTCGCGCTCGGGCGACCGATGCGTCCGGCGTCGATGGGTGACGACGACGCCGTGGTCGTGCCGCGCGTGGTCGCTCCCGACGAGGCGATGGGCACCCTGTCCACCGACGTCGAGCTGCCCGGCGGCGCGGTCGCGCGGTCCGGCCTCGTCGTCGGTGCCGGACTCGGCGACAACGCCGGGGCAGCGCTCGGCCTGGGTCTCGGCCCGGGTGACGTCGCGGTGTCCCTCGGCACGAGCGGCACGGTCTTCGGGGTCAGCGACGCCGAGGTGCGTGACCCGAGCGGGACCGTGGCGGGCTTCGCCGACGGGACCGGGTCGCGCCTCCCGATCGTCACGACGCTCAACGCGGCCCGCGTGCTCGAGGTGATCGGCGGCCTGCTCGGCGTCGACCACGACGCACTCGGCGAGCTGGCGCTGCAGGCGCCGGCCGGGGCCGACGGCCTCGTGCTGGTGCCGTACTTCGTCGGCGAGCGCACGCCCAACCGGCCGGACGCGACCGCATCGTTGCTCGGCATGACGCCGGCGACCACCGACCGGGCGCACCTGGCCCGGGCGGCCGTCGAGGGGATGCTCTGCGCCCTCGCCGACGGACTGGCCGCGGTGCAGGACACCGGCGTGACCGTCGAGCGGCTGCTGCTCATCGGCGGCGCGGCGCGGAACCCGGCGGTCCGCGCCGTCGCCGCGCAGGTGTTCGGCCGTGACGTCCTGGTACCCGAGCCCGGTGAGTACGTCGCCGCGGGTGCTGCGAAGCAGGCCGCGTGGGCGCTCACCGGCGCACTGCCGACGTGGGACACCGCGACGACCACCGTGCCGTCCGACCCGCACCCCGAGGTGCTCGAGCAGTACCGCGCCGCGGCGCGCTGACCGACGCACCGGATCCGACACTCCCCGCCCCCGGCGCCCTCCAGCAGGGCGCCGGGGGCATCATCGTCCCCGGAGGACCCCCATGCCACTGACCGACCTGCCCCTCGACGCGCTCCGCACCCACCGCTCGGACGTCCGTCGTCCCGCCGACTTCGACGCCTTCTGGGCGGACACGATCGCCGCCGCCCGGACCGCGGGCGAGGACGTCGAGGTGACCCTCGTGCCGGCCGAGACCCCGGTGACCGGGCTCGTCGTCGAGGACCTGACGTTCCCCGGGTTCGCCGGCGACCCGGTGCGGGCGTGGGTCAACCGTCCCGTGACCGACGACCCGGGCGCGCTGCCGGTCGTCGTCGAGTTCCTCGGGTACGGCGGTGGCCGTGGTCGCCCGGGCGAGCGCGTGCACTGGGCCCTCGCCGGGTACGTGCACGTCGTGATGGACACCCGCGGCCAGGGCTCCGGGTGGGCCGGCGGCGACACCCCGGACCCGCACGGCTCCGCACCGCACGCCAGCGGGTGGATGACGAGCGGCATCGGCTCGCCCGCCGACCACTACTACCGCCGCGTCTACACCGACGCCGTGCGGCTCGTCGAGGCGGTGCGGACGCTGCCCGGGATCGACCCCGAGCGCATCGCCCTGACCGGCGGCAGCCAGGGCGGCGGCATCACGATCGCCGCGGCGGCCCTGGTCGAGGTACACGTCGGGCCGGTCGCGGCGGTGCTGCCCGACGTGGCGTTCCTGGCCGACTGGCGGAACGGCAGCGACGTCGCGGTCGGCGGTCCATACCTGGAGCTCGCGCAGTACCTCGCCGTCCACCGCGACGCGGCCGACACCGTGTGGGCGACCGCCGCGTACCTGGACGGGGTCAACCACGCCGCCGGCATCACCGCCCCGGCGCTGTTCTCGGTCGCGCTGATGGACGACGTCGTGCCGCCGCGCACGACCTTCGCCGCGTTCAACGCCCTCGGCTCGACCGACCGCGAGATCGTCGTGTACCCGTACAACGGGCACGAGGGCGGCGGCTTCCGGCACTGGGAGCGTCAGGCGGCGTTCCTGGCGGACCGGCTGCAGCGCTCCGTCAGATGAAGTAGTGGTGCCGGTGGTGGGGCCCGGTGCTCCCATCACCGACGTCGTAGTGCACGGTGAGGGTCTGCTCCCAGTCGCCGCGGTGATCGCCCCACTCGAACAGGATGCTGTCCGGCACGACGTCCGGCTGGTGGAGCAGGACCCGCTCCGCCAGCCCGATCAGCCGCTGTTGTCGGGTACGCACGGATCGGCGCTCAGGTGCTCGTCTGGAGCGTCTTCTTCGGGTACTCGTCGAAGCGCTGGAAGTACGTGCTCGAGAACCGCCCCATGTGGCGGAAGCCCCACCGGTGCGCGACCTCGGCCACCGTCGTCTGCGCGCAGTCGGCGAGCTGGAGCGCGATCCGGACCCGGTCGAGGCGGACCTGCAGCAGGTACGTCATGGGGCTCACGCCGACGTGCTGCACGAAGTTCTCCTGGAGCGTGCGGGAGCTGACCCCGACGGCCCCGCAGACGTCCGCGAGCTGGAGCGGCCGGTCGCAGTGCTCCGCGAGCCAGGCCTGTGCGAGCTGCACGGTGTTCACCGTCCGGCGCACCGGCCGCGCGTCGGGTTCGGCGTCCGCCCCGCCGAAGGCCCGCAGGACGGACTCGGCCAGCAGCACCTGTGCGGACAGGTGCCCGCCCGGGTTGCGGTCGGGGTGCAGCGCGTTGACGGCGACCGCATCGATGCGGGCGAGCAGCTGGGACACCTCGGCCTCGGTCGGGCGGGATCGCAGTCGGCCGGCGAAGCGGTGGTCGAACACGACCCCGTTCACGGCGTCGAGGAAGCCACCGTCCACCCGCAGCACCTGGACGGTCCCCGCCGGCACGATCAGCGTGAACGGTCGGTCCGTCGGCAGGAGCACCGGCACACCGGGCCGGGTGGGCGCGTCGTCGTCGACGCGGAGGCACCCCGCGGTCGACCACGCCAGCACCGGCGTGCCGTCCGGCGTGAACGATGCGGCGGTGGTCGTCGACACCGCCGACGACAGCAGTGCGACGTTGTGGTGGCGCACCGTCCGGTGGCGGAACGCGAACCGGTCGGTGGGCGCGAACCGGACGTCGCGGCCGTCGTACACGGCACGCACCGTCCGGACGGCGTCCGCGGTGGTCCGGCCGCACCGCTCGGCGGTCCGGGGCGCGTTGCCGACGGCGACCCGCGGGACGGTGTCGCTGCTCACTGGCCCGACCCTCGCCGGGCGCGGAGGTCCGCGAAGGTGAACCGCTCGCGGTCGACGTCGTCCTCGGACTGCACGATCCACCCGCGTCGGGCAGCGCGTGCCCGAGCCCGGTAGGAGGTGATGTGGACCGGGGCGACCCCCGGTGCACGCTCGTAACCACTCATCAGATCCTCCGATCTGTCCCCGTGCCTCCGACCCTGTTCGGAGGGGGACAGTTTGAGTACCTCTTGGACGATAAGCGCCCTCACCGGGGTCCACAATGGCCCCCGAACGGGTGTGATCCACATCCGCGCACGCCGGATAACGGCGGCGTCGTGGCGTCGGAGGCCGATCGGCCCGACCGACTCGTACCCTCCACGTATGGACCAGGCACCGACCACGGCGAGTGGTCCCGAGCACGGCGGAGCACGGCTGTCCCGCACCGTGCACGAGGCGCTGCGGTTCGTGCACGCCCACGCCCGCGAAGCGATCTCGGTACCGGACATCGCCGCCGCCGCACACCTGTCGACCCGCGGCCTGCAGAGCGCGTTCCGGCGGGAGCTGCAGACCTCACCCGCGTCGTACCTGCGCGGGGTGCGGCTCGAGGGCGTGCGCCGCGACCTGCTGTCCATGACACCGGCCGACCGTCGCACCATCGCGGACATCGCGAAGCACTGGCGCTTCAGCAACGCCGGCCGGATGGCGGCCGAGTACCGCGCCGCGTTCGGCACCGCACCGTCGGCGGCGCTCCGGTCGTTCGACCCGGAGGGCCCGGACCTCCGCGCCACGTCGGACCTCGCCGGGACCCCGGGCGAGGGATCACGCTTCCGGATCGTGCTCGACTGCGAGGTGGAGGTCGACGACGCCGACGCGACCTTCGCCCATGCCCTGCGCCGCGCGCAGGGCGACGACCGCCCCTGGCACGGCTACGACCCCGACGGCAGCACGGCCGACGTCGTCGCGTTCCTGCTGGCGAACGCCGTCCGCGGGGTCGCCGGGGACACCTCCGGCATCCGGCTGCGTGCGGTCAACCCGATGCTGCGGGCTCCGGACGAGCACGGCGGGTACCCGTCCGCCGAGCTCCCGCCGTGGTCGGCACCGCCCGTCCCGCCGTCGGGCATCGGCCGGGCACGGGACTGATCACGCCGTCGATGGACGGAATGCGCCACGCTTCGTGGATCCGCGGGAGGATGGAACCCGCGGGCCCGGCACGTGCGGCGGGCCCCGGCAAACGGAAGGCAGCGCCATGGGCCAGCTCATCTACGACTCGCAACCCCTCGAACTCCGCCTCGACGATCGTGCGCTCACGCACCTGCAGATCGTCATCGTGAACCTCATCAGCCGCGGGGAGAGCTTCGTGTTCTCGTGGAAGGACGACCCCGCCGTCGGGGGCGGCCGCAGCAGCATCTGGATCCACCCGTACTGTGGACTGCACTTCAAGTTCGCCGGCGGCAAGTCCCCGAGTGTGAACCGCTCGTGGCTCGACGAGCTCTACGCGAGCGCGGCGAGCGGCTCCGGCCTCGTCCTGAGCCCGGAACCGACGGACGCCGAGGGCCCGGTCTTCGCCGACGACGTCGCCGGGGCCCCGCCGGCACGCCCCACCACGACCATCAGCGCCTCCTGACCGGAGCGCCGACGACGCGCCCCGACCGGGGCACGAACGACAGGATGCCCCTCCCCGTGACCACCACCCCGCGTCGACACCGCTCCGCGCTGCTCGCCGCCGCGCTCACCGCAGGACTCGCACTCGCCAGCTGCACGGCGCCGACCGCCGCCCACGCTGATGGGTTCGACGTGACCGGCTTCCAGCCCGAGAACGCCGACGCCGCCCTGGTGGACGCGAATGCCGCCGGGATGGACGTGGTCGGCGTCGACGGCCTGCTGGTGAACCGCACGGGCACGAAGGTCACCGCACCGTCGCGCGCCGCCAAGGCCCAGCGCAACCGGGCACACGCCAACGGGCTCACCGCGCAGCTGCTCGTCAGCAACTACTCCGAGGCCGACGGGGACTTCAGCGAGCCGATCGCCCAGAAGCTCCTGACCTCGCCCGCGAACCGCGCCCGGGTCGTCCGATCACTCGCCGCCGACGTGGCCACGGGCGGCTGGGACTCGGTCATGATCGACCTCGAGGCGCTGACCCCGGCCGAGAAGCCCGGACTCACCGCCTTCGCCCGGGAGCTCCGGGCCGCCGTCGGCGACGACGTCCGGCTCGACATCGCCCTGTCCGCGTCGACCACCGCCGCCGGGTACGCCCGCCTCGGCTACGACGTGCGCGCCCTCCGCGCCCCGCTCGACCACCTGACGCTCATGGCCTACGACCAGCACGGCCCCTGGGAGCCGGACGCACCCGGTCCGGTCGGGTCGCTCGCGTGGTCGTCGAAGGCCGCCCGTGCGCTCGCGACCCTCGCTCCCGCCGACCAGATCGTGCTCGGTGTCGCCGGGTACGGCTACCACTGGAAGGGGAAGCGTCCGGCCGGTCAGCTCTCCGACGCCCAGGCCCGGCTCCGGGTCCGGAAGGCGGGCGCGACCGCCCGCTGGGACGCGACGGTCGGCGAGTGGACCGCGACCCTGCCGAGCGGTGAGGTGCTCTGGTGGTCGGACGCACGCTCGCTGCGCGAGCGGGTCGCCCTGGCGGAGCGGCTCGGCCTGACCGGCGTCGCCGTCTGGTCGCTGGACCTGTCCGACCGGATCGAACCGGTCGGGTGATCCCGACCCGCTGACGGACGGGAGGCGCGGTGCGAGCCCGCACCGCGCCTCCTGTCCGTCGCCTGGTCGCGCCCAGGGCGCGTGGTGCGCGCTGTCAGTCCTGACGGCCGCCCTGTGGCGTCGTGGCTCCGCGACGCTTCGCCTGGTGCCGCGCGACCCGGTTGCGGTTGCCGCACCCCGCGGCCGTGCACCAGACGCGGTTGTGCCGGGGCGACGTGTCCAGGTAGACCCAGCCGCACGCGTCGTCGCCGCACTGCCGCGCCGCACTGAGGTCGGACGTCAGCAGTTCCTGCGCGAGCAGTGCGATCGCACCCCGCGGCGCGGACAGGTCGGCGCGCATCCGCCACGACCACGACGCCCTGTCCGTGCCCTGCTCGAACGTCGCGCGCCCGAGCGCAGCGACGTACTCGGACGCGACGTGGGCGGCCGCGCGCGCTGACGACGCGAACACCGCTTCGTACACCGCCTCGCGGAGCGCCAGCACCGCCGTGTGCTCCTGCGCTGCGACGTCGGGCGCGGCTGCGGCGAGCCGGCTGATCTCGTCCGCACCGCCGGGCAGGACGCCCATCTGCTCGCACCACGCCACGACGGCGCTGAAGCTGCTCAGGGTGTCGATCGAACGACGGGGATCGAGGCGCCAGTGCACGGTGTCGACGAGGTCGAGCGCCGCGTGTCCCCCCACGTCCGGGAACGTCGACTTCGCGTCGGAGACCACCATGGTCCGAGACTAATGCGTGATCAACCGTTGTGCCATGTGCATCGCCTGTGCCAGGGTCTAATGCATGACGAGCGTTCCACGCGTTAGCGCAGCACGGACCGGCCTCGGCCCGGACTTCACGCGGTTCTGGGTGGCGCAAGGTGCCTCGGCCGTCGGCGGGCAGGTGAGCGAACTGGCGGTGCCGTTGCTCGCCGTCGTCGTCCTGCACGCGTCCGCCGGCGAGGTCGGGGTGCTGAACGCGGCGCGGTGGCTCCCGTTCCTCCTGCTCGCGCTGCCCCTCGGGGTCCTGGTCGACCGTCGTCGCCGTCGACCGGTCCTCGTCGTGTCCGACCTCGCTCGGGCTGCCCTCACCGTGGTCATCGTGGTCGTGGCGTTCAGCGGGGCGCTGACCCTGCCGGTGCTCGTCGTCCTGGTCGGGCTGCTCGGCGCGTTCACCGTCGCGTTCGAGGTGAGCTACCAGTCGTTCCTGCCGACGGTCGCCGGACGCCGGCAGCTCGAACGCGCGAACGGGCGGCTGGAGGCGACGGCGGCGGCGGCCGAGGTCGGTGGCCCAGGACTCGGAGGCCTGCTCGTCCAGGTGCTCTCGGCGCCGTGGGCCCTCGCGGTCCACGCCGTGACGTACGTCGTGTCGGCGGTGGCACTGCTCGGCATCCGCGCGCCCGAGGCCCGCCCGACCCCGACCGGACGGAGTGCTCTGCGCGACCTCGCCGAGGGCCTGCGGTTCGTCGGTCGCGACCGGTACCTGGTCTCGCTGGTCGGCTTCGCCGGGATCTACAACCTCTTCGCGCAGTGGGTGATGGTGCTCTTCACCGTGCACGCCGTGCGGCAGCTCGGACTGAACGCGGGGCTGCTCGGCCTCGTCTTCAGCCTCGGGGCGATCGGCGCCGTGGTCGGCGCCTCCGCGGCACCGTCGAGTGTCCGCCGGTTCGGTGCCGGGCCAGTCCTGGTCGCCTGCGCCACGGCCGAGTGCGTCGCGCTCGCAGTGCTCCCCGTGATCGATCCGTCGTGGTCGACGTCGGTCACGGTCACCGTGCTGATCGGGGTGTTCGCCGTGAACGGCGCGGGGACCGCACTGTCGAGCGTCGTCGCACTCACGCTCCGGCAGCTGCGTTCGCCGGACCAGGTGCTCGGCCGGATCAACGCCACCATGCGCTGGCTGTCCTACGGCGTCATCGCGATCGGGGCCGGGCTCGGCGGCCTGGTCGGAGAGCTGCTCGGCACGCGGACCGGCCTCGCCCTGGGGTGCGCGGGGATCTTGCTCACCGTCGTCTGGGTCGTCGCCTCACCGCTCCGTGGTCTGCGCGACCCGGCCGCACTCGCCACCGACCCCGAGGCTGGTCGAAGGACGGGATGAGGGGAGGCATCGGTGGTGCCGATGCCTCCCCGCACTGCCGTCAGACGAGCGACCACTCCACCAGTCGGGGGTCGCCCGGGGTGACCTCGTGCACCGCGCCCGTGACCGCGACGGTGGCGCGCTCCGTGGCGGTGCCGGGGACGGGGTGTCGGACCGGCCCGTCGCCCGAGGCGACGATCCCACCCGCTGCCACCGGGCCTCCCGGCCGGGATGCCGCCGCGTGCGACGCGACCCAGACCTGCACGTCGCCGGGTTCGACCACCTTGCGCATCCGACGGTCGGTGAACGCGAAGCGCTGCACCGGGACGCGGAAGCGGACCCGCGCGGACTCCCCCGCGGCGAGCGCGACCCGCGCGTACCCGAGGAGCTGCACCTCGGGCCTGGTGACGCTGCCGTGCACGTCGTGCCCGTAGAGCTGCACGACGTCCTCGCCGTCACGGGACCCGGTGTTCCGGACCGTCACCGACGCGGTGAAGACGCCGTCGGATCGGACGTCCGGGTCGACGACGAGCTCCTCGTACGCGAAGTCGGTGTAGCCGAGGCCGAAGCCGAACGGTCGCACCGGCGTCGAGTCGGCGGCCGTGACGTCGGACGGACCGCCGAGCCGGGGGTGCAGGTACGTGAACGGCTGCGCACCGGCGGACCGGGGCAGGGACAGCGGCAGGCGACCCGAGGGTGAGGCCGCGCCGGTGAGCAGGTCGGCGATCGCCAGCCCGCCGCCCTCGCCCGGGAAGAACGCCTGCACGACCGCGGCCGGACGCGGCCGGTCGCCGTCGAGCGCCCAGCCGATCGCGTACGGCCGACCGGTGAGCAGCACCATGACGGTGGGGGTCCCGGTCGCGACGACGGCCTCGACCAGCTCGCGCTGCACACCGGGCAGGTCGAGCGACTCGGTGTCGTTGCCCTCGCCGACCGTGCCGCGGCCGAAGAGTCCGGCCTGGTCACCGACGACGACCACAGCGACGTCCGAGGCGGAGGCCACGGCGACCGCGTCGGCGAAGCCGGCCCGGTCGTCGCCCGTGACGCCGCAGCCCGCGGCGAAGCGAACCGCCGCCGGGCCGAGGGCCCGGGCGACGGCTTCGCGGACGGTCGGGATCGCGAAGCCGAGCGGCAGGTCGGGATGCGAGGCGAGCACGTGGTTGGCGAACGAGTAGCAGCCCTGCAGGGCCTCGGCGCGGTCGGCGTTCGGGCCGATGACCGCGACGGACGCCCCCGGTGCGAGCGGGAGGACGGGGGTGGTGCTGTCGGCGGTGCCGCTGTCGGCGGTGCCGCTGTTGGCGCTGCCGCTGTCGTTCGACAGCAGCACGAGCGACTTCGCCGCCAGCTGCCGTGCGAGTGCCTGGTGCAGCGGGGTGTCGAGGTCGATCCCGGTGGGGGCGTCCTCGGCGAACGCGTCCGGCTCGAGCAGCCCGAGGCGTTCCTTCTGCCGGAGCACCCGGAGCACGGAACGGTCGACGAGCGCCTCGTCCACCTGCCCGCTGCGGACCCGTTCGACGAGCGGCGCGAGGTACGCGTCACCGGTCGGGAGCTCGACGTCGATGCCGGCCTCGAGCGCCAGCGCCGCGGCCTCGCCACGGTCGGCGGCGATGCCGTGCATGACCTCGAGGAACGCCACCGAGAAGTAGTCCGCGACGACCGTGCCGTCGAAGCCGAGCCGGTCGCGGAGCAGGTCGGTGAGCAGCTCGCCGTTCGCCGCGACGGGCACGCCGTCGATCTCGGCGTACGAGTTCATGACGCTCCGGGCGCCGCCGTCGCGCAGCGCCATCTCGAACGGCGGCAGGTAGACGTCGGCGACCTCGCGGGCCCCGGCGTGCACGGGAGCGTGGTTCCGTCCCGCCTGCGACGCCGAGTACCCGAGGAAGTGCTTCAGGGTCGCGTCGACCCCGGCCGACTGCAACCCGCGCACGTACGCGGTGCCGACGGTGCCGACCAGGTAGGGGTCCTCGGCGATGCACTCGTCGACCCGCCCCCAACGCGGGTCGCGGATCACGTCGAGGACCGGCGCGAGGCCCTGGTGGACGCCGAGCTGCCGCATCGACGCACCGATCGCGGCGCCGACCTGCTCGACGAGCTCCGGGTCGAACGACGCGCCCCACGCCAGCGGCGTCGGGAACGTCGCGGCCTTCCACGCGGCGAGGCCGGTCAGGCACTCCTCGTGGACGAGCGCGGGGATCCCGAGCCGGGTCTCGCGCTGCAGGCGGCGCTGTTCGGCCCAGAGCCAGGCGGCACGCTCGTCGGGTTCGACGGGACGGGTGCCGTAGACGCGGGTGAACTGCCCGATGCCGTCGCGGGTGATGTCCGCCAGGGTGCTGCCCTGCTGCACGGCCGCCATCTCGCCCTGCATGGGGGCGACGACGCCGTTCTGGTCGAGCCAGTAGCCGACGACCTGGGCGACCTTCTCGTCGAGGGTCATCACGGCGAGCAGGGCGTCGGCGCGGGGTCCGGCGGTGGTCGCGGTCGCGTCCGTCGCGCCGTCGGCCTGGAGGCGCGGATCGCGTCCGGCGGTCCGCGTCGCGTCGGTCGCGGTCACCCCTTCACCGCCCCGGTCAGGCCGCCGACGATGCGACGCTGGAAGATCGTGAAGAACACGAGCGCCGGGATCATCGACATCGAGGTGAACGCGAGCACCTTGGCGGTGTCGACGGAGTACTGCGACGAGAACGACTGGACCCCGAGCGGCAGCGTGTACGCGGCCTCGTTGTTCAGGATGAACAGCGGCAGGATGTAGCTGTTCCAGCTGGCGATGAACGCCAGGATGCCGACCGTGACGACGCCGGGCAGCGACAGCGGCACGACCATCCGGAAGAAGAACCCGAGACGGCTCGCTCCGTCGATCGACGCGGCCTCCTCGAGCTCGTCGGGGATCGCCCGCAGGAACGGCACCAGGATGATGACGGTGGTCGGCAGCGCGAACGCGATCTGCGGCAGGATCACGCCGGCCAGGCTGTTCGTCAGACCGAGGTCCTTGACGAGCAGGTACAGCGGGGTGATCGCGACGGTGATCGGGAACATCAGACCCGCGGCGAACAGGGCGTAGAGCGCCCCGCGGCCGGCGAACCGGTAGCGGGCGAGCACGAAGCTCACCATCAGCCCGAGCACGACGACCCCGAGGGTGGTCGTGACGGCGCTGATCGTGGAGTTGCCGAGCTGCTGCCAGAAGATGCCGCTGGACAGCACGGACCCGTAGTTGCCGAACTCGAACGGTGCCGGCAGCCCGGCGGGGCTCGTGGTGATCTGCGAGTTGGTCCGGAAGCCGCCCAGCACGATGTAGAGCACGGGTGCCAGGTTGGCGGCGACGAACAGGATCGCGACGACGTAGGTCAGCGGGTTCGCGCGTCCGATCGCGGCACTGGACCGGCGCTCCCGCACGGCCCGGCGCCCGGGGGCGACGATGCTCGTGGTGGCCATCAGTTCTTCCTCTCGGTGAGTGCACCCGCGGTGTCGCGGCGGAGCACGAAGCGCTGGTAGATCAGGGCGACCACGAGCGAGATCACGAACATCACGACCGCGACGGCGCTGCCGAAGCCGAAGTTGCCCGAGGTCCGGCCGTTGGCGACCATGTACGTCGCCATCGTCGAGGTGCCCGCGGTCGACGCGATGTACTGCCCCCAGATGATGTAGACGAGGTCGAACAGCTGCAGCGAGCCGATGATCGACAGGAACGCCCAGATGCGGATGGTCGGACCGAGCAGCGGCAGCGTGATGCGCCGCTGGATCTGCCAGTAGCCGGCGCCGTCGATGGCGGCGGCCTCGAACAGCTCCTCGGGGATGCTCTGCAGGCCGGCGAGGAACAGGATCACCGCGAAGCCGATGTACTTCCACGAGATGATCACGAGCAGCGTCCAGATGGCGATGTCGGGGTTCGACAGCCAGTCCGCACGGAGTCCGCCCAGGCCGATGCTCTGGAACAGGTCGTTCACGGCGCCGTTCGACTGGAGCATCAGGCTCCACCCGGTGCCGACGATCACCTCGGAGATGACGTACGGCACGAAGACGAGCACGCGGACGAGCCCGCGGCCGTGCATCTTCTGGTTGAGCAGCAGTGCGAGCACGATCGCGATCGGCCCCTGCAGCACCAGCGAGAGCACGACGATGAAGCCGTTGTGCATCAGGACCGCGTGGAACGCCTTGTCCTGGAAGATGATCAGGTAGTTCTGCAGTCCGACGAAGTCGGTGGGCGGGCCGTAGCCCTGCCACTTGAAGAACCCGTAGTAGGCGGCGAGCGCCACGGGCAGGATCACGAACGTGACGAAGACGATGACCGCGGGTCCGGCGAGGACCGCGATCTCGACGCGCTTCCGCCAGTCCGCGATGCGGCGCTTGGTCCGCCGACCGGCGGGGAGCGGCGAACCGCTCCCCGCCGGGGACGTCCCCGCGGCCGTGTCCGACCCGGTGGTCGGAGTCGTACCGAGCGAGGTGTCGAGGGTCATGCTCAGCCCTTGGCCGCAGCCTGGTTGGTGGTCTCGACGATGTCCTTCGCGCTGCCCTTGTCGGCGAGGAGGTCGACGACGCTGGTGTTCAGCGCGTTGCCGACGTTCTGGCCGTACAGGGTGTCGAGGTACTGCGAGACGAACGGGGCCTCCTGGTAGGCGGCCAGGGCCGACTTCAGGTAGTCCGAGTCGACGACCGACTGGGCCTCCTTGTTGACCGGGATGGCGTTGAAGGCCTTGTAGTAGGCCTCCTGGTTGTCCTTCTGCACGATGAAGTTCAGGAAGTCGGTGCACGCCTTCTTCGGGGCCTGTGCCGAGCAGGAGTTGCCGTCGACACCACCCATCATCGACTTCGGGTCACCCTTGCCACCGTCGATTGCGGGGAACGGGAACCAGCCGAGGTCGGGCAGCGGCTTGGCGTCCGGCGTCAGCGAAGCGATCACGCCCGGGTCCCACGCGCCCATGAGCTCCATGGCCGCCTTGTGGTTGGCGAGGAGACCGGCGGAGCTGCCGGCGCCCTGCTGTGCGGCGGTGGTCAGGAAGCCGTTGTTGAAGGGCTTGGTGGCGTTGAAGTCCTCGAGCTGCTCGCCGGCCTTCGTCCAGCACGCGTTGTCGAACTTCAGCGACTTCGCCGTGTCCTCGAGGGTCTTCTGGCTGCACTCGCGGAGCGCGAAGTTGTAGTACCAGTGGGCGGCCGGCCAGGCGTCCTTCGCGCCGACGGCGACCGGGTCGATGTCCTTGGCCTTGAGCTTCGTGATCGCGTCGTCCAGCTCGTCCATGGTCGTGGGCGTGCCCTCGATGCCGGCTTCCTTGAACAGGTCCTTCGAGTACCAGATGCCCTCGGGGAGCACCGCGCCCGGCATGGCGTAGGTCTTGCCGTCCTTCTCGTACCCGGCGAACGTGCCCGCGCTGATGGACTTCTTCGCGTCGGCGCTGATGGAGTCGGAGATGTCCATGAGCTGCCCGGCAGCGATCATCGCGTCCATCTTGCCGCCGCCGCGCTGCAGGAACACGTCGGGCGCGTCGCCGGAGTTGAGGGCGGTCTGGAGCTTGCCGTCCAGGTCCTCGTTCTGGATCGCCTGGGTCTTGATGGTGACGTTCGGGTACTTCTCCTCGAACGCCTTGACCGTCGAGGCCCAGTAGGCCTTGCCCGGTCCGGTGGTCGAGTTGTGCCAGAAGGTCATCGTGACCTTCCCGCCGTCCTCGGAGGCATCGCTGCCCGCCGAGCACCCACTGGCCACCAGTGCTGTGGCCCCGATCAGCGCGATGGCTGCCGCGGCACGGATCTTCCTCGTCATCGTGGAACTCCTGAAGTGTCGTCGTTGACATGCGCGACATCGACTGCCGCTGCGGAGAGCATGCCTGCTGCGCCAGGCCCATGTCAATCGATATCGATAACGTTTTCTTACCCGATGGCATGGTGCCGCAGCGGTACGGTGTGCACATGGACTCGGCACTCGGCGCGCGTCCCGGTGCCGGCCGGGTGACGATCGGCGACGTGGCGCGGGTGGCCGGGGTCTCGATCCCGACGGTGTCCAAGGTGATCAACCAGCGGGACGGGGTCGCACCCGCCACGATGCTCCGCGTGCAGCAGGTGGTCGACGACCTGGGGTACGAGACCTCGCTGGTCGCCCGGAGCCTGCGGAGTTCGCGGACCGGGGTCGTCGGCATCCTGGTGCCCGAGTTCGAGCCGTTCTCGACCGAGCTGCTCCGCGGCATCTCGCGGGCGGCCACCGGCACCGGCTACGAGCTCCTCGCCTACGCCGGCCTGATGACCGGCGCCGACCGACCCGGGTGGGAGCGCCGGTCGCTGTCCCGCCTGTCCGGCACCCTGATCGACGGCGCGATCGTCGTCACCCCGACCACGGCACTGTCGAGCTCGTCGATCCCCGTCGTGGCGATCGACCCGCACACCGGGCCGGAGGGGCACGCCACCGTCGACGCCGACAACGAGGCCGGCGCGGTCCAGGCGGTCGAACACCTGCTGTCACTCGGACACACCCGCATCGCGCACCTGCAGGGACGCGCCGACCTGGCCTCCGCCCAGCTGCGCGCGGCCGGGTACCGCTCGGCTCTGACGGCCGCGGGCATCACGGTCGACGAGTGCCTGCTGCGTGACGGCGGCTACCAGGAGGACCAGTCCGCGGCCGTCGCCCGCGAGCTCCTGACCCTCGCCGACCGACCGACCGCGGTGTTCGCCGCGAACGACTCGTCGGCGATCGGTGTGCTCCGCGCCGCGGCCGAGGTCGGGCTCCGCGTCCCCCAGGACCTGTCCGTCGTGGGCTTCGACGACGTGCCGCAGGCGTCCACCACGACCCCACCGCTCACCACGGTGTCGCAGCCGCTCGCCGAACTCGGGTCGCACGCCGTGCAGATGCTCCTGACGATGCTCCGTGGCGAACCGACCACGGACCACGTCCGGCTCCCCACCACCCTGCGGGTTCGGGCGAGCACGGGCCCCGCTCCGAGGCCGACGTCCGGCCGCTGAGCACCCGCCGCCGTCAGCGGCGCAGGGTCTGCTTCGGGTACTCGCCGAACCGGGCCGCGTAGGCCGCCGAGAACCGGCCGAGGTGGGCGAACCCCCAGCGGCGGGCGACGTCGCCGACGACCCCGGCCTGCGGGTCGAGCTCGAGCAGTTCGCCGCGCACCCGGTCGAGCCGGACCTCGCGCAGGTACGTCAGCGGCGACACGTCGAAGACCCGGCGGAACGACTCCTGCACCGACCGCACGCTCAGGCCGGCGACCTCGGACAGCTCCTGGACCGTGACCGGCTCGGCAGCGTGGGCGTGGATGTACTCCACCGCTGCCCGCAGCCGGGCGTTCCGGGGCAGGCCGAGCACCGCGGGCAGGTCGTCGGCCTGCGGCGGGAAGGTGTCCAGGAACGCGGTTGCCGCCGACCGCTTGGCCGCGTGCCACGCGTCGGAGTCGGGCCCCTCGGCGCGCAGGGCCCGGGACAGCGCCACGAGCGCCCCCTGCCAGCGCTCGGCGGTCTCCGGTTCCGGCATGCGGGTCGGGTCGAACCGCAGTGGTGCAGCTTCGACCTCGAGGTGTTCGAACGCGACGCGGTGCACGTACTCGCGTCCGAAGTGCACCAGGCGCTGGTCGTGGTCCTCGGCCGTGAACACGAAGTCGTCCTCGGGCGGCAGGAGCACGGGGACGTCCCGGCGCAGCTCCATCCGGACGCGCCCGGAGTCCAGGTGCGCGGTCCCGCTGGTGATCCACGTCACCACGTAGTCGGCGCCCACGGGGACCGAGCCGCGCACGGCACCGCGGAGCTGCGAGCGCCGGATGCTCACGTCGGAGTCGCCGACGGCCGTGTACCGGTACGAGAAGTCGTCGTCGATGCGCCGGACGGACCACCGATCGGCACCGTGGACGGCCGCGAGGTCGCGCTCGGCCGAGTCGGGGTCCCCGCCGGAGACCTCGAACCGGACCGGTTCCCCGGCGCGTGCAGCGGACTGCGGAGTCGGGACGGGGTCAGCCACGGCGCCTCGCTCCCGATGCCGTCACCCGCACCGTTCCACGCTCCGCGCTATGTGGATACGCTGGAGCGGTGACTGCGGCGTATCGTGACCCCGACGAGACCCGTGCGAAGGGGGCATTGTCGTGAGCGATGTCGACCTGGACGCGGCGCTGACCCGGCTCGAGGCCGCGGTCTCCGAACTGCGCGGACGACTGCGCGACGAGCTCGGCGTCTCCGGCGGCGACCTGACGCTGCTGCAGTTCGTCTCGCGCGCCGAGGAGGCGGGTCGGACGGTGCGCGTGAAGGACCTGTCGAAGCACCTGGGGCTCACCGGTCCGGCGGTCACCGGCATGGTGGACCGCCTCGAGCACAGCGGACACATCAGTCGTGTCCCGAACCCCGACGACGGCCGCAGCCGGTACATCGAGCTGACCGATGCTGCCCGCCGCGACTACGCACGCGCGATGGACGGCACGAACAAGCACCTGCACGACCTGATGGCCTCCTTCTCGGAACGGGAGCGGGCCAGGTTCGTGCGGATCATCGACCGCATCGTGGCAGCCGTCGATCTCGGCGCACCGAGCCCCTGACGGCAGGGTACGGGCGGTCAGGACGGCGCTCGGACGAATGTCCAGCATGCGCAGCTAGGTAAGTTCTCTACCTATCTCCGCGTGCCGTACACCCGTCACCCCTTGACGGCTCCGGAGGTCAGACCGGACACGATCGAGCGGCGGAACACGAGCACCAGGATGACGATCGGCACCGTCGCAGCGACGCTCGCGGCGAAGATCTGCGCGAACGGCACCGTGAACTGCGTCCCGAAGAGCGCGATGCCGACCGGGATCGTCCGGAACGAGTTCTCGCTGTTGAACGTCAGGGCCATCAGGAACTCGCTCCACGACGCCGTGAAGGTGAAGACGCCGACCGTGAACAGGCCCGGCTTCGCCATCGGCAGGATCACCGACAGCACGGTCCGCCAGGCCCCGGCGCCGTCGATCTCGGACGCCTCCTCGATCGTCGACGGGATCCCCTGCAGGTAGTTCCGCATGATCCAGATGGCGAACGGCAGGTTGAACGCCACGTACGGCACGATCAGGCCCGGGTACGAGTTGAGCAGCCCGAGGTTGCGCTCGAGCAGGTACAGCGGCGTCAGCACCGCGATCGCCGGGAACACCGACAGCATGAGCAGCGAGGTCATGATCGCCGTCCGCCCCCGGATGAACCGGCCGGCCAGGGCGTACCCGGCGAGGAACGCCAGCGCGAGCACGATCACCGTGGTCGACACCGACACGATGACGCTGTTCACCATGTACTGGCCGAGCGCGTTGTCGCGGAAGGCCACCACGAAGTTGTCGAAGGTGAACGACTGCGGCCAGACGGTGGGCGGCGACTGCCCGATCTCGGACGCCGGCTTGAGCGACGTCGTGACGAGCCAGTAGAGCGGCAGCGCGGTGAGCACCGCGATGACGACACCGCTGACGTTGACGGTGTTGACCCACTTGCGCCAGCCCTTGCGCACACGTTGACGGGGCATCAATCGTCCCCTCCCTTCGCCTGGTTCCGGAACGCCCGGAGGAACAGCAGACACCCGGCCGCGACGATGACCGCGGTGGAGGTCGCGATCGCCGCGCCCGGTCCGATGTTGATGTCCTGGAAGAGCACCTTGTAGCCCATGATCGCGAGCGACTGGGTGGCGGTGCCCGGGCCGCCGTTCGTCAGCACGAACGGCAGGTCGAAGACCCCGAACGCCTGCAGGATGCGGAACAGCACCGCGATCGTCAGGGTCGGGGTGAGCTGTGGCAGCACCACGCGCCAGAACGTCTGCCAGGTGCTCGCACCGTCGAGCTCGGCGGCCTCGTAGTGGTCCTCGGAGATCTGCACGAGCCCGGCGAGCAGGATGATCGCGACGAACGGCGTCGTCTTCCAGATGTCCGCGACCATCAGCCCGGTGATCGCGGGCACCGGTTCGCCGAGGATCACCGGAGCGTCCCCGAACAACCCGAAGAACCACGTCGCGACGCCGTAGGTGCTGTCGTAGATGTACTTCCACAGCTGCGCGTTGACGATGGTCACGAGCGACCACGGGATGAGCATGAGCGCGAGCATCCAGCCGCGGGTGGCCCCGAGCCGCTCGAGCACCAGTGCGACGAGCATGCCGAGCACGAGCTCGACCGACACCGTCACCACCGTGTAGAGCACCGTGAAGCCCAGCGCCCGGTACCAGTCGGCGCTCTGCAGCAGGGCCGCGTAGTTGTCGAACCCGAACGACTGGATCGTGAAGCCCTCGTAGCCGACCTCGACGTCCGCGAAGCTCAGGACCACCGAGTACACGACCGGGAAGATCGTCACCGCCGCGACCACCAGGAGCGCCGGTGCCGCGAAGCCCCACGCGCCCCGCGAGCGGATGCGGTCGAGACGTGACCGCCCCGACGGCCGGGGCGGCGGGTCGACGCGACCCGCGCCTCCAGGCCGTGCCGGTCGCGTCGCCGTGCCGGCGCTCACAGCGCTGCTCCCTGCAGGGCGAGCGAGATGGCGGATGCCATCGCGCTGGTGCCGCCGTCGACGGACGCCTGTCCGCCGAGGATGCTGTTGCCGTTCTGGTAGACGCCCTGCGAGACCTTCGGGTAGTAGGCCGTCGAGGTCGGACGGGGCACGAGCGTGATGCCGGCGGCCGTGTCGTAGGTCGGACGCTCCTGCCGCTTCGCGTCCGCACTGACGAGGCTCGCCGACCGGGCCGGCAGGACCCCGCCCTCGCGGGTCAGGAACTGCTGCGCGGTCTCGCTCGACATCCAGCGCGCGAAGGTCAGTGCCGCCGCGGGTTCCTGGGTGTGCGGGTTGATGTAGTTCCCCCACCCACCGATCGTCGAGTGGTGCTCGTCCATGCCGTCGAACGTCGGCCGGGCGGCGAGCCCCACCTTGCCGGCGACCTGGCTGTCCGGGCCGTTCGCGATCCCCCAGGCGTACGACCAGTTGCGGAGGAACGCCGCGCGGCCGCCGGAGAAGGCGTCGTTGGTGTCCTGCTCCTGGTAGGTCAGGGTGGCCCGTGGCGACGCCCCCGACGTGACCAGCGACCGCATGAACTCGAACGCGCGCTTGGTCTCGGAGCTCGTCGTCTCCGGCTTCGTGAGGTCGTCGTTGAGCAGCGATCCGCCCGCGTCGGCGACGAACTCGGTGACGTTGCAGGTCAGTCCCTCGTACACGTCGCCCTGGAACGCGAACCCGTACGACACGTCGCCGGTGTCCACGAGCTTCGCGGCGGTCTCGCGCACTTCCTCCCACGACCCCGGCACCTGCAGGGAGTGCTTCGCGAGCAGGTCCTTCCGGTACAGGAAGAACGACTCGTCGATGTAGAGCGGGAACATGTAGTACGTGCCGTCGACACTCGCCGCCAGCCGCAGGCCCTCGGGGAACTGGTCGAAGAAGTCCTCGCCGACGAGCTGGTTCACGGGGGTCGCGAGCTTGTTCTTCGCGAACTGCCCGGGCCAGGCGACGTCACCCAGGTAGACGTCTGGCGTGCTGCTGCCGGCCGCGATCTGGGTCGTCAGGCTGGTGCGGTTCGTGTCGGTGTCGCTCGGGGCGCTGACGATCCGGACGCGGATGTTCGGGTGCTCCTTCTGGAACTCCGCGATGAGCCTCCGCCGCAGGTCACCGCCGTCCTTCGAGGCGACCTGGCCGGCCCACCAGCTGATCGTCGCCTCGCCCTCGGGCGGTTCGGTGGGCCAGTCCTCGACCCGCGTGCGCTCGGGTCGGGTGGAGCAGCCGGCGAGCAGCAGCACCCCCGCTCCCCCGAGCATGAACGTCCTCCGGTCGATTGCCATCCGTCCTCCTCGACGTGTGGTGCTGCGAACCTGTGCATCCACACAACCAGGCGGAGCCTGGTCTGTCCGCCAGGCGGCGGGGCGCCTACGCTGTCGCTGTCGCTGTCGCTGTCGCGAAAGCGACACCCTGCCGCGGAACGCCCGCAGGGATCTGTCGCTTTCGCGGGTGGGGGCGTGGGCCCGCGGGGCGGCGGCCTGGAGGCGCGTGGCGGGGCCGACCCGCGCCTCCAGGCCGGCAGGTGGTCGCGAAAGCGACAGAACTCGCACGGCCGAACCCGTCAGTCCTGCGAAAGCGACAGTGCGCCGCGAACCGTTCGCGGAGATCTGTCGCTTTCGCAGATGGGGCCGACCCGCGCCTCCAGGCCGGCAGGGGGTCAGGCCGGGGCGGGGGCCGTCGACTCGGCGATCCGCAGCGTGCACGGCAGCAGGAAGTGCGGCAGGTCCTCGGAGGTGCCATCGAGCTGCTCGATGAGGGCGTCGGCCGCCCGCACACCGAGCTCCGGGCCGGGAGCGACCATCGTCGACAGCCGCGGGTAGTGCTGGTCGGCGTTCGCCTCGGACGACGCGATGCTGAGCACCGAGACGTCCTCGGGGACCCGCCGCCCGGCGGTGTAGAGCCCGACCAGGACGCCGGCGGACGAGTCGTCCTTCATCACGAGCACGGCGGTGACGTCGGGGTCCGCCGCGAGCAGGTCGCTCGTGGCCTGCCGCCCGCCGTCACTCCCGGGCCCCGCCGTGACGATCGTCCCGGTCAGTCCGCGCTCGTCCATCGCGTGCCGGAACGTCGACTCGACGCGCAGGTGCGGTGCGTAGCCTGCCATCGGGGTGCCCTCGAGGTCCTCGAGGACGAGCCCGAACCGCCGGTGCCCGAGGGTTTGGAGGTGGTCGAGGCTGTCCTCGATCGTCGTCTCGAAGTCGATGTCGACGAAGGGCAGCCCGCTGCTGTCGCGGGTCCGGCCGATCAGGGTGAACGGCACGTCGAGGTCGGTGAGGACGGCGACGCGAGGGTCGTCCATCCGCACCTCCATCAGGATGACGCCGTCCACGAGCCCGCCGGACACGAGGTCGTCGAGGTCGTCTCCCGCGGGGTCCACGGGCCAGAGCACGAGGTGGTACCCCCGCTCGGACGCACGCTCCGCCGCGCTCATGAAGAACTGCGAGGTGGTCGGGCTGAAGCGGTTGCCGGTGGTCGGGAACAGCAGTGCGATGATCCGGGTCCGCCGGCTCGCGAGCGCACGGGCGACGACGTTGCCGCGGAACTTCAGCTCGCGCATCGCGGTCCGCACCCGCGCCGTGGTTCCGGGGGTCACGTACTTCGTCCCGTTCACCACGAAGGACACGGTGGCGATCGAGACCCCCGCCCGATCGGCGACCTGCTGCATCGTGGCCATGCCGCTGATCCTAGCGCTCGTCAAGTCAGAAAAGCGCTTTACAGGTGAAGCGCTTATCTGTTAGCTTCTCGCCCCAGGAGCACAGCGACGATGACGTCAGCGGCCTCGTCGATGCGTGCCTGTCCCAGCATCCGTCAAGAGAAGAGCTCTGCAATGAAGCAAAGATTCCCCTCCCAGTCGCGCCGGACCCGCGCCCTCGTCGGCGCCGTCGCCGTGCTCGCCACGGTCCCCCTGGTCCTGTCCGGGTGCTCCGGCTCCGGATCGGCCTCGTCGGGCGGCAGCAAGGCCCTGACGATCGAGGACTACTACGACGCGAACTACAACCCGGTCTACAAGCAGTGCGCGAAGGAGGTCGGCGCGACGGTCACGATCAACCACGTCGCCGGCGCCGGCCTGATCTCGAAGGTGCTGCAGCAGGCGTCGTCGAAGACGTTGCCCGACGTCCTCATGCTCGACAACCCCGACGTGCAGCAGATCGCCTCGTCGGGTGCCCTCTCCGACCTGTCGGCCTACGGGCTCGACGCCGACGGCGACGTCCCCGGCGTGAAGGCGGCGAGCACCTACAAGGGCAAGCTCTACGGCCTGCAGTCGAACACGAACTCCATCGCGCTCTACTACAACAAGAAGCTGCTTTCGGACGCCGGTGTCCAGCCGCCCAAGACGTGGGACGAGCTCAAGGCCGCCGCGAAGAAGCTCACCAAGGGTTCGACCTACGGCTTCGCGATGAGCAACATCAACACGTACGAGGGCACCTGGCAGTTCCTGCCCTTCTTCTGGTCGAACGGTGGTGACGAGAAGAACATCGCCACCGCGGACGCCACCCAGGCCCTGCAGCTCGTCGAGGACCTGCAGGACGACGGCTCGATGTCCAAGAGCTCGATCAACTGGGCCCAGGCGGACGTCAACAACCAGTTCCTGGCAGGCAAGGCCGCGATGATGATCAACGGCCCCTGGCAGCTCCCGGCGCTCAACGAGAAGAAGAGCCTCGAGTTCGACAGCGTGCCGATCCCGACACGCACCGGCGAGGCCACGGTCGCACCGCTCGGCGGCGAGGCCTTCACCGTCCCGCAGACCGGCGACAAGGACAAGATGCAGCTCGCCGGCAAGTTCGTCGGCTGCCTGCACACCCAGAAGATGCAGAAGGCCCTGTCCGAGGTGAGCGGCAACGTGCCGACGAACCTCGAGGCCGGCGCCGCGTGGGCGAAGGACCACCCGCAGGTCGCGTCCTTCGTGACCACGGTGCAGACCGCTCGCGCCCGCACCGGTGAGCTCGGACCCGACTGGCCCAAGGCCGCCACGAAGATCTACACCGCCGTCCAGCTGGCCCTCACCGGCAAGGCCAGCCCCGAGGCAGCGCTCAAGCAGGCGCAGTCCCAAGAGCAGTAGTCCACGGGGAGCCGGCCGACCGGTCGGCTCCCTCCGGCGACGAGGAAAGGACCCCGGCGTGAGCGCCTCGACACAGACACGACCACGGACGATCCCGCCCGTGACGACACCACGACCCGGGCAACGACGAGCCCGGTTCCGATCCGGCGTGACCCGATGGCTCTTCGTGGTGCCAGCGGCGGTCTTCGTGGCCGTCTTCTTCGGCTACCCGGTGGTGAAGAACATCGTCATGTCCTTCCAGGACTACACGACGGCGACCTTCTTCACCGGCGAGGCCCCCTGGGTGGGACTCGCCAACTACATCTCGGTGTTCCAGAGCTCGGTCTTCACGACGAGCCTCGTGAACACCGCATTGTTCACGGCGGGCTCGATCATCCTGCAGTTCGTCATCGGGCTGAGCCTGGCGCTGTTCTTCCGCCGACACTTCCCGCTGTCGGGCTTCCTGCGGGGGCTCCTGCTCCTGCCGTGGCTCCTGCCGCTCATCGCGTCGAGCGCGGTGTGGAAGTGGCTGCTCGACCAGGACAGCGGCGCGCTCAACCAGCTCCTCGGAGTGGTGGGCATCGCCCCCGTGCCGTGGCTGGTCAGCCCGAGCCTCGCACTCATCGCCGTGATCGGCGTCAACGTCTGGCTCGGCATCCCGTTCAACACGACGATCCTGTACAGCGGTCTGCAGTCCGTGCCCCCGGAGCTCTACGAGGCCGGCTCGCTCGACGGCGCCACCGGGTTCAAGGCGTTCTGGTACATCACGTGGCCCAGCATCCGGTCGGTGGTCAGCGTCGTGATCGTGCTCGGGGTCGTCTACACGTTGAAGGTCGTGGACATCATCCTCGGCCTGACCGGCGGCGGCCCGGCGAACTCGACCCAGACCCTGGCCACGAACGCCTACCACCAGTCGTTCATCAACTTCCAGTTCGGCATCGGAGCCGCGGTCAGCAACGTGCTGATCGTCGTCTCGTTCGTCTTCGCGATGGTCTACATCGCGATCTCACGGAAGGCGGTCGACGAATGAGCGTCGGACTCGCGAACCAGACCGTCACCGCCACCCGCGCGATCACGACCAAGAGCGCCCGTGCTCCCCGGCCACGAGGTTCGGCCAAGGGCATCCCGTTCACGATCCTCGGCTGCGTGTTCCTCGCGATCATGGTGTTCCCCGTCTACTGGATGGTGAACACCAGCCTGCAGGCGACGTCCGGGGCCGCCACGGCGACGTGGTTCCCGTTCTCCCCCACCTTCGCCGGGTACCAGGCCGCGTTCGCCCAGCAGGGGCAGAACTTCGTGTCGAGCATGATCATCGGGCTCGGGACCGTCCTGCTGACGCTGGCCATCGCGACACCGGCCGCGTACGGGCTCGCACGGTTCCGGATGCGCGGCGGCCGGGTGTTCCTGCTCGTGCTGCTGATCACGCAGATGATCCCGGCGATCGTCATCGCGAACGCGCTGTACACGCTGTTCAACAACATCGGGCTGCTCAACAGCTACGTCGGCCTGATCCTGGCCGACAGCGCGGTCCAGGTGCCCTTCGCGATCCTGCTCATGCGGGCGTTCATGGAGTCGATCCCACCGAGCCTGGTCGAGGCGGCACTCGTCGACGGCGCCAGCGACTTCCGGGCGTTCGTGTCGATCGTCGTGCCGATCAGCCGGAACGCCATCGTCACCGCGGCGCTCTTCACCTTCCTCGGCGCGTGGGGCGACTTCCTCATCGCACTGACCCTGACGTCGACGACCGCGGTCCGACCGATCACGCTCGGCATCTACAACTACATCGGGTCGAACGTCACCGACTGGGGGCCCGTCATGGCGACCTCGGTGCTGGCGTCCCTGCCCGCTGCTGTCCTGCTCATCTTCGCGCAGAAGTACATCTCCGCTGGTGCCCTCGGCGGTGCCGTCAAGTGACGGCACCGGACCGACGCCGCCACGCATCCCCCGAAAGGCACACACCATGACCACCACCCCGCTCCGCATCACCGTCTGGGGCGAGAACGTCCACGAACAGGTCGAGCAGCACGTCGCCGAGCGGTACCCCGACGGCATGCACGGCGCGATCGCGGACGGCATCCGCGAGCACCTGCCCGAGGCCGTCGTCCGGACCGCCACCATGCAGGAGCCCGAGCACGGCCTCACCGACGAGGTCCTCGCGAACACCGACGTCCTCACCTGGTGGGGGCACGCCGCACACCAGGACGTCGACGACGCCGTGGTCGACCGGGTGCACAAGCACGTGCTCTCCGGCATGGGGCTGCTCGTCCTGCACTCCGGCCACTGGTCGAAGATCTTCGGCAAGCTGATGGGCACCACCTGCACCCTCCGCTGGCGCAGCGAGCACGACCAGGAGCTCGTCTGGACCGTCAACCCGCAGCACCCGATCACCCGCGGAGTGCCGAACCCGATCGTCATCCCCGAGCAGGAGATGTACGGCGAGTACTTCGACGTCCCGACCCCCGACGAGCTCGTGTTCATCTCGGGCTTCACCGGCGGCGAGGTGTTCCGGAGCGGCATGACCTACCGCCGCGGCCTCGGGAAGATCTTCTACTTCTCCCCCGGTGACCAGGACTTCCCCGTCTACCACCACCCGGACGTCCGCCGCGTGATCGCGAACGGCGCCGAGTGGGCGCGGCCCGAGCGCGAGCGGGAGATCCCGACGCTCCGCCGCTACGACCTGGGCGAGTACTTCGACGGGCAGCACTATCGCGGCCCGTTCGACGACGCCGAGCCCGAGACCGCCGAGCCGGTGGCCAGCGAGCAGGCGGCCGAGCAGGAAGCCGAGCGCGACGGGGCCCAGGCGTGAGCCCCCTGCGCGTCCTGCAGGTCGGCGCCGGCGGGATGGGACGGGCCTGGCTCGCCACCGTCGCCGCCGACCCCGAGGTCGAGCTGGTCGGCATCGTCGACCTCGACCTCGACGCCGCCCGCGCCGGGGCCGAGCACGCCGGCGACCCGTCGATCCCGGTCGGCACGGACCTGACCGCGCTGGCCGCCGAGACCGGTGCCGAGGCCGTCCTCGACATCACCGTGCCGGTCGCGCACCACCCGGTCACGCTGCAGGCGCTCCGGGCCGGGCTCCCCGTGCTCGGCGAGAAGCCCGCCGCGCAGACCGTCGCCGAGGCGCTCTCGCTCACCGCGGCCGCCGAGGCCACCGGCAAGCTGTTCATGGTGTCGCAGTCCCGCCGCTACAACGACCAGCTCGTCGCGTTCCGGCAGCACGTCCGCGACCTCGGTGCCGTGGGCGGGCTGAGCACCCGGTTCGCGAAGGCGCCGCACTTCGGTGGGTTCCGCGAGGAGATGGACGACGTCCTGCTGCTCGACATGGCCATCCACGCCTTCGACTCCGCCCGGTACGTGCTCGAACGCGACCCGGTGTCGGTGTACTGCGAGTCGTGGAACCCGTCGTGGTCCTGGTACCGGGGCGACGCGGCGGCCGCAGCCGTCTTCACGTTCGAGGACGACGTCCGCTACGTCTACGACGGCTCGTGGTGCGCGCCGGGTGCCGAGACCTCGTGGAACGGCGACTGGCGTGCCTCCGGAGCGGCCGGCACGGCACTCTGGGACGGCGACCACGACCCGTCGAGCGACCTCGACGGCACCCCCGGTTCCCCTGCCGCTGCGCCGTCGGTCGGCCACGAGATCGCCGGATCGCTGGCGTCCTTCGTCCGGGCGGTCCGCTCCGGCGAGGTGCCGGACGGCGAGGTGCACGGCAACGTGATGAGCCTCACGATGGTCGACGCGGCCATCACCTCGGCGCGCAGCGGGCGCCGGGTCGTCATCGACGAGGTGCTCGAACAGGCGCACCGGGATGCCCTGGCCGCCGAGCAGGACGACGCGATCCGCGACCGCCTGGCCGGGTGGGAGTCGGTCCGCGGCGCCCTGCGCGAGCGCCTGCCCGCGTCCTGAGACGCGACCGCAGGACGGACGGGAGGCCCGTGGCGACACCGCCACGGGCCTCCCGTCCGTCCGCCCTCGCTTCGTGAGCAGGAATGGTCGGGTCCGCACGTCGGACCCGACCATTCCTGCTCACCATCCGTGCGAGCGCGGTCAGCGCGGGATGACGGAGAACAGGAACTTCTTGCGGACCATGTACCAGGCCAGCAGGATCAGCGCCGTGTGCACCACGAACCCGATCCAGAAGTCCCCCCACGGCACACCGGGGATCGACGCGATCGCCAGGGCGAAGAACACCTGCCAGACGAACACGTACAGGCTCGCCTGCCCGAGCGGGATCCAGAGCCAGCCGATGGCGGCGGCGATGGGCTTCCAGAACACCGTGAGGATCGCGTAGGACACGACCGCGAAGAACGCGATGTCCACCAGGCGGCCCCACTGCAGGTCCACCCGCTGGTACGCCGTGTTGTACAGGGACTCGTACATCGTCGCCGGGAACGGCACCGGGGTGAACCCGAAGTGGTCGCCGGCCCACACGTAGACCAGGAACGCCGCGTACCCGCCGACGGCGATGCCGACCAGGACCTTGCCGAGACGCCCGGTGAGCGCGCCGACGATCTGCCGCCGGTAGTACCCGAGCACGAGCCCGTGGGTGAACACCACCTGCCAGGTGAACAGGGGGAACACCGCCTCGAACTGGGAGTTCAGCGGACGGAAGTCGGGGTTGAGCGCCTGGAACACGTACAGCGCCCAGCTGGCGGCGAGGACCACCCACCAGAACCCGCGGCGGATCACCCAGATCAACGCCGGGATGAACAGGCTCAGCACCACGAACAGGCCCATGATGTTGAACGGCCACGGCCCCATCTCGAGCAGCAGGAACTGCCGGATCGCGTACCACGGCGGCGGGTAGGCGAGCAGCTGCATCGCGTTCGGGTACAGGTCGTAGACCCGGCCCTCGGCCTCGACACCGCCGGTGCCCGTGCCTCGGTCGGTGAACGTGGTGATGGCGTCGGTGTTCAGGAACGGGACGAAGCTCAGCGCGAAGACCACCAGGATCACCACGAGCGTGACGACGTACTGCTTGCGGGCGCGCTTCCACGCCCCGATCGCGGCCGCCCACTCGCCGAACTTCTTCACGGCGAACGGGTACGTCATGCCGAGGACCATGCCGGACAGGAACACGAACATCTCGGCGCCGGTGATCGCCCCGACGGCGTGCAGCGTGAGGTACGAGTACGGTCCGCCGATCTCGATGTGGGTGATCACCACGGCGAGGATGATGAACCCGCGGAACAGGTCGAGGCGCAGGTCACGGCCGGGCTTGCCGTCGTCGGGGTAGCGCCAGCTCGGCAGGAGCCGTCCGAACACCCCGCTCAGCAGGAACACGACCGCCAGGCCGGCGGCCAGCCAGACGATCCACGCCATCTGGTCGCCGCCGGTCTCGTACTCCTGCGAGATCGCGGCGTTGCCCTGCTGCACGGTCACGCGTTCGGTGACCGGGCCGAAGGCGAAGTCACCGGACCGCTCGAGGTCGGCGCGGAAGGCCTCCGCGACGTCCGGGTCCGCGGTGAGCCGCCAGTCGGCCACGCGGTTGCCGGCCTCGGGCTCTCGTCGCTCCGCCTCGAGCACGGTCATGCCCCGGATCAGCGGACGCTCCTGCACGGCGGCGAGCACCTGCCGCCACCAGCTCCGCTTGACCTGGAGCTCGGTGTCGCCCTGCAGCTCGCGGTTGTACAGGGCACCGGTGTCGAGCAGCATCGGACGGTCGTCGGCCGCCGCGAACCGGTCGTAGAACGTGCCCGACTGGGGCTGGTCGTAGCCCCAGTCCTCGTCGAACCGCGACTCGACCTCACCGCTGCGGGTGAGCGGCACGGCACGACCGGCGGCTTCGGTCGGGTCGCCCTTGCCGTACGAGAACATCGAGAGCCCGACCCAGTCGACGGCCTCGGCGCCCGGCCAGTACGGCCCGTACGGGTCGTCGGCACCGGTGAGCTGTCCGTCGCCGTTCGTGTCCGCCTTCGCGACGTCGACCGGGGACAGGTTCCGCAGCCGCCCGGCGGACTCACCGAACGGGTACCCGGCACCGTACCCGGGCGACCAGACCATGAGCGCGTCCGACGTGCCCGCGTGCACGGCCGTGCCGAGCGCCCGGAACGCCCGGACGAACTCCGTCGGCTGCTGGCCCCAGCGGACCCACGTGCCGTTCATCTGCGGTGCGAACCGGACGAGCACCTGGGTGTCGTACTGGTCGTGCAGGTCCTCGAACACGGTGTTGACGGCACGGGTGTCCGCGGTGTCGAGCGACCGCAGTTCGCGGTCGGGTTCGAGGCTCACGACGAGCACCGCACCCTGGGTCGCGGCCGCACGCGCCGAGCGGAGGAGTTCCTGCTTCGCCGTGCCGTCGAGCGGGTAGTCGACGGAGACCCCGTACATCGACGGGGTCGCGCCGAGCCGCCCCTCGTACCCCTCGGGCGAGTCACTGGCCCAGTCGAGGTCGGGGCCGAACCACGTCGTCCCCTCGGCCGGCTGCACGGCGGCGGCAGTCTGCACAGACGCCGCGGACGCCGGCAGCGCACCACCGAGCAGGAGCGTGGCGATCGTGACGAGGAGGGCGACCGCGCGGACCACCGGCTGCTTCACCGCTCGCACGCAAGCGTCCAGACGTTGTGGCCGGGCTCGTGCCGGTGCTCGAGGCGGTCGAGGGCGGCGATGGCGAGCGCCAACCCGCGCCCGCTCTCCTGCTCGACGTCCGCCATCGTCACGGCACTCAGGTCGATGTCGACGGGCATCCCGTTGTCGGTCAGGACCGCGGTCAGGGCCTGCTCGGTGGCCTCGAGGCGCACGGAGTACCGGCGCCCGGTCCCCCGGTCGGCACGGACGGTGTGCTCGACGATGTTCGCGGCGACCTCGGCCAAGGCGGTCTCGAGTGCGAACCGGAGCCGCACGTCGTCGATGCCCAGGCCGTCCCACCACGCGGCGAAGCGGTCCTGCACCTCGTCGAGGGAGTCGGGCGTCGCGGCGACCTCGAACGTGGTCTCGGTGCTCACAGGGGTCCTCCGGCGGTGCTCGACTCGTGTTCGGACTGGGCTGGGGTGGCCGGGCCCCGGTACCGGACGGCCCGGATCACGATGCTGAAGATGAACAGGTCGAAGACGACCCACGCGGTGTTCACGAGCGGCGCGATCCCTTCGGCCTGGCCGGTCAGGTAGCGGATGCCGATCATGACCAGGGCCGCGACCAGGGCACCCATCGCGTACAGCTGCGGCTTGACCAGGTCCCACCGCGGCTTCTGCTCGGTCTCGTCGCGCACCTTCGGGGTGACGCGGAACCCGAGCGGCCTGCCCCGGTAGACGTTCTGGAACGCGCTCGTCACCGACTCGATCCAGACCGGGAAGAGCGCGAGCGAGTACTGCTGCCCGCGCCAGGTCGGCCTGCCGGCGGCCACCACCCAGAACAGCAGCTGGTTGAACACCAGGAACGGGATGAGCCGGGCGAAGAAGTCGACGCTGTAGGCCTGCACCGGGACGACCCCGAACGACAGGCAGAGCACCGGAGCGGCGATGTAGACGATCGCGGCGAACCCGGACAGGTAGCTCCACATCGTCGAGAAGTACATGAGCCGCTGCCCCCACGACAGCCCCTTCTGCACCAGGGGGTTCTCGCGGAAGAACACCTGCATGGTGCCCTGCGCCCAGCGGAGTCGCTGCACGAGCATCGTCGGCAGGTCCTCGGGGGCCAGGCCCTTCGCCAGGATCTCGTCGTGGTAGGCCGACTTCCAGCCGAGGCCGTGCAGGCGCATCGCCGTGGCCATGTCCTCGGTCACCGAGATCGTCGCCAGCGGCATGATCGGCTGCGCCTCGTCGTCGCGGTTCACGTCGAGGGCACGGGCGAGCACGGCGATCGACTCGATGGCGGCGACCGGCGAGGCCTCACGCCGACCGAGCACGTCGAGCGCGGCGTCGTCGAGACCGGCGAAGGTGTTGGCGTCGGTGGACATCGCCGCGAGCTCCTGCAGGTCGTTCCGCACGGACTCGAGGTCGGCGGCGGCGAACCGGAACGCGATGGCGTCGATCCCCCGCTGGAACGCGTACGTCACGTCACCGAGGGGCTCACCGGCGCGGACCTGTTCGCGCGCCTGGTCCACCACCGCCTCGGCGTCGTCGAGGGCGGCGAGCACGCGCGGGTCGGTCTCGGTCTCACGGGAGCGGGCGAGGAGCTTGCGCGAAGTCGCGAGGGTGCGCTGCACGGACGCCTCGACCTCGGCCACGTAGCGCGAGATGCCGAGCTGCATGAGCGCTTCGCGTCGCAGGATGGCGTTCGACCCGCAGAAGAACGCGGCGTTCCATCCGTCCTTCGACTGCTGGATCGGACCGTAGAACAACGGTGCCTGGCTGCCGAGGGGGTCGTCGTCCGGCACGTTCTCGAACCACTGCGGCGTCTGCACGAGCGCCATCTCCGGGTCCTTGAAGTAGCCGAGGGTGCGGTCGAGGATCGCCGGGTCGGGCACCTGATCGGCGTCGAGGATGAGCAGGAACTCGCCCTGCGTCGCGAGCAGGGCGTTGTTGAGGTTGCCGGCCTTGGCGTGCCGGGGTCGGTCCACCCAGTCGGCACCGCGTGTGATGACGCCGATGCCGAGCGCCTCGGCCGCCGCACGCATCTCGGGGCGGTTGCCGTCGTCGAGGATCCAGGTGGTGTGCGGGTGCGTGATCGCCTTGGCCGCCCGGGCGGTGCGCTCGACCAGGTCGATCGGTTCGTTGTAGGTCGTGATGAAGACGTCGACGGTGACGTCGGTCGACGGCTTCGCCGGTGGTTCGCCGCGCTCCCGGAGCCGCCAGGCCCCGAGGGCGAAGAGCAGGGAGTCGATGACGCTGTAGGTCTCGGCGAGGATCAGCGGCACCGCGATCCACCACGAGTGCCAGTTCACCGAGGCCGCCCAGCGCCACACGATGTAGTTCACCCCGGCGATGGACGCCAGGAGCGCCACCGTCCGCACGGCCACCAGGCGTCGGCGCGCGGTGCCGGTGGTCAGGCGGCGGCGGTCCTGTCGGCTGACGTCGAGCGCGGTCACCGGGTCGCCCCGTCCGTCGTGCCGCCGCACGTGCTGCGTCGCAAGCATGCCTCCTGATCAGCGCGGGCCCCGGCCGCGTCGCACACGCCCGAGTGTGGTTCCGTCCGGCAGCCGCCCCGGAGGGCACCGTGCCGGTCGTCCGCTCCGGTCATCGGGCACGACCTCGGCGTGACGACCTGTCTACCGCACGGGCGGGGCCTCTGTCAGGCTGCGCACCCGATCTGGGGACAGCACGCGCGTCAGAACGTGGCGGTGAACCCCAGGTCATCCGCCAGGCGCACGATGACCTGGTCGAAGTAGGCGGCCGGGTCGGACACGGAACCCACGAAGTGCCCGAAGAGCTCGAACGAGATCGTCCCGAACACCGTCGTCCAGGCCATCAGGGTGCGGACGAGGACCTCGTCGGGCAGGGTGATGCCGAACGAGCGCAGGGTGGCGACCCCGTCCGCGACGGCCGGACCGGCCACCCCGGGAGCCGCCGTGGGCGCGGTGGGTGATCCGGGCCTCCCGGCCGGCCCCGGCGTCGACGTGACGGACGAGTCCGATGCACCGGGCGCACCGGACGTACCGGACGCACCGGAGCCGACGGCGTCCGCGACCACGCGCACCAGCGCCAGCGTCGTCCGCGTCGCGGGCACGACGGTCTCGCGCGGCGCCGCGTAGCCCGGCACGGGGGATCCGAACAGCAGCGCGAAGTCCCCCGGGTGCGCGATCGACCAGTCGCGGATCGCCCGGCACATCGCGACCCAGCGTGCACCGGGAGCCGGTCCGGCCGCGGCACCGGCGGCCTCGACCGCGGCGCCGAGTTCGTCGTAGTCGGTGATGAGCAGGGCCGTCAGCAGGTCGTCGCGGCTCGGGAAGTACCGGTACACGGCCGACGAGACCATCCCGACGTCACGGGCGACGGCACGCAGGCTGAGGGCGGCCGGACCCTCGTCGGTCAGGCGGGTGCGTGCCGCGGCCAGGATGTCCGCGGTGACCGTCTGCCGTGCGAGTGCTCGGGCGGTGGGTGCCATCCGACGATCCTGGCACGAGAGAGCAGCGCACACAAAGGAGAGCACTGCTCTTGCTTTCGCGTTGACGAGCCGCCATGCTCATTTTCGAGAGCGGTGCTCTCGCAACCAGGAAGCAGGAGACCATGACCCACCCCCACCACCTCGTCGTCGGTGCCGGCCCCGTCGGCCGGCACGTCGCGGAGCTGTTGACCGTCCGGGGCGACCGCGTCACCGTCGTCTCCCGCTCCGGTTGCAGCACGGGCATCGCCGGTGTCGAGCACCTCGCGCTCGACGCCTCCGATGCCGACGCCCTCTCCCGCGCCCCCGAGGGAGCAGCCGCCCTCTACAACTGCGCGAACCCCGGCGACTACACGCAGTGGGAGCGCACCTGGCCCCCGCTCGCCGCAGCACTGCTCACCGCGGCCGAACGCACCGGGGCGACCTACGCCATCACCGGGAACCTGTACCCGTACGGCCCGGTCGACGGGCCGATGCACGAGGGGCTGCCGGACGCTGCCACCGACCACAAGGGGATGCTCCGGGCGACGCTGTGGGCCGATGCCCTCGCCGCGCACGACGCCGGCCGTGTCCGCGCCGTCGAGGTCCGCGCCTCGGACTACCTCGGCCCCGGGATCGGCGCGAACGGGCACGTCACCCGCGTGCTGCCGTCGGCGCTGCGGGGACGGAAGGTGTCGATGGTCGGTCGCACGGACCTGCCGCACACCTTCACCGACGTGCTCGACGTCGCCCGGACCCTCGTCGCCGCTGCCGAGGACCAGGGCGCGCACGGTCGCACGTGGATGGTGCCGAGCAACGCACCGCGGACGCAGCGGCAGGCCCTCACCGACGTCCTCGCGGCGGCGGGGAAGCCCGCGGTGCCGGTGCGCCGGATGCCCGCGGCCCTGTTCCGCGTCGGCGGGCTCGTGTCGCCGATGATGCGCGAGCTGGCCGACCTGACCTACCAGTGGACCGCGCCGTACGTGGTCGACGACCGCGAGAGCCGGGCGCGCTTCGGCATCGAACCGACCCCGTGGGACGAGGTGTGCCACCGGACGGCCGCCGGCGCGGCCTGAACCACCGCCACTGCCACCGCCACCAGCCGCTGCCACCCGACGCAGCCCGACGCAGCCCGAACAACCGCCGCCACACACGGAAGGGGGTGGGACGCGCCGTTGCGTCCCACCCCCTTCCGCCTCGCACCGCCGGTCAGATCACCAGCAGCCTCGAGTACTGCGCCGCGTCGAGCTGCTGCGCAGCTCCACCCGCGGCGGGGACCTTCCACAGCCCGACCGAGGGGCCGCTGTCGATGGAGACGAACACGTCCCCGTCGGCGGAGGCGGCACCCAGGTGCTCGCCACGCGACCCGGCGGTCAGCCCGGTCACCGGCACGGTGGACGTGCCGCCGCTGCCCACCACGAGCTTGTCCGGGATGCCGCGGTCGATCGTGCACCCGCCCGGCCGGTACTCCGACGGGGCGGGGCAGAACTGCGCCGACTGCAGGAGCGAGAAGCCGTCGGCGTTCGCGGCGGCGTACTCGAACGCGTACCGCGGTTCGATCTGCGTCAGTTGGGTCGCCCCGGGCTTGAGCTGGTACCAGACCCACGACCCGGCGCCACCGGTCGATCGGATGTCGACGTAGACGTTGCCGTGCGAGTCGGCGAGCACGCCGGCGGGGTAGCCGACGACCGTGCCGATCGGCCCGGTGAACGTGCGGGGCGCGATGCCGGTGCCCTTGACGTACGGCTGGCTGACCGTTCCGCCGAGTACGACGACCTTGCCGTCCGGGGTGACCGTCCAGAAACGCTGATCGCTCCCGACGGCCTTGCCACCCAGGTCCAGCACGACCTTCGGGGTCGAGGTGCCGACGGACAGCTTCTGCACCGCACCGCTCACCGAGTCCACCCAGTACAGGTTGCCCTCGGCGTCGGAGCGCAGGTCCGGGGTCAGGTGCAGCCCGGACGCGATGATCGAGATCCCGCCGCCGTCTGCCGGGTGCAGCAGGATCTCGGTGCCGTCCGCAGTCGGGGTGAACACGTCACCGTCGGCGTTCGCGGCGAAGCCCTCGACGTCCCTCGCGACGACGGTCTTCGCACCGCTGCCGGAGTCCGCGAACCGCACGACGTCACCGTTGCCGTCGAGCGCGAACAGCGACTGCGTCGTCACCGGCTCGGGCACCGACGGTGACGTCCAGCGCAGCGTGATCGTGCGGCCGGTCCCCCGGTGGCCGAGGGCACGCACCGAGAAGCGGTACGTGGTCGCGGGCGAGAGCTCGTCGAAGCGGTCGGAGCGGGCGCGCGGGTGGAGTCGGTCGACCTGGCGGTCGTGGCGGTTCGAGACGGCGGCGACCGCGACCTTCCAGCCCGTCACCTTCGCGCCGTGCTTCGGGCCGCGCCACGTCAGCGTGGCACTGTCCGCGTCGCCGGTGACGCGGACGGCGGTCGGTGCTCCCGGCACCGACGGAGAGGTGTGCGCCGTCGCCGGCACCGCACCTCCGAAGACGAGCGCCGCGGCGGCGACCGCGGTGATGAGTGCTCGGTACACGATGGTTCCCCTGCCTTCTCCGCGGCTCCCTGCGTCACGGCTCCACGTATCACAGCACCGCGCTGACCCCAGGGGAACGCCCGCGGGTCGGATCTGCGGTTCCCCGCACCGCAAGATGCCGCAGGCCCGGGACCCGCACCGACGACGGACGGGAGGCCCGGTGCCAGCTGGCACCGGGCCTCCCGTCAGGAAGGGGTCGCGTCTCGGACGCGGCTCGTCTCAGTAGCGCGGCTTGCGCTCCGGACGCTCGTCGCGGTCGTCGCGGCGGCCACCACCACGGCGGTCCGCACGGATCTCGATGAGCTTGCCGCTGATCCGGGTGTCGGTCAGGCGGTCGAGCACACCGGGGTCCATGTCGGCCGGCAGTTCGACGATCGAGAAGTCCGGACGGATCTGGATCGCTCCGAAGTCGTCGCGGCGCAGGCCACCCTCGTTCGCGAGTGCACCGACGATCTGGCGCGGCTCGACGCGGTGACGACGGCCGACCTCGATGCGGTACGGGGACATCGGCTGCGAACGACGCGGGCCACGGTCGCCGCGGTCACCACGGTCGCGGTCGCCACCACGGTCGCCGCGGTCGTTGCGGCCGCCACGGTCGTCGCGGGCACCACGCTCGTCGCGCTCGCTGCGGCGGGCGTCGCGCTCCATCTGGCTGCGGAGGGCGTCGTCGGCTGCGGTGAGGAGCAGCGGCGAGTCGCCCTGCGCCACGACGGCCAGGGCCGCGGCGACGTCGTCCGAGGGGACGTCGTGGTGCTCGACGTAGTGCGCGATGACGTCGCGGAAGGCCGCGATCCGGCCCTGGTCCTCGAGCGCCGCGGTGATGGCGTCGTCGAAGCGGGTCAGGCGCGTCTCGTTGACGTCGTCGATGGTCGGCAGCTGCATCTGCGTGAGCGGCTGCTTGGTGTGGCGCTCGATCGCGGACAGCAGACGACGCTCACGCGGGGTGACGAAGCTGATCGAGTCACCCGAGCGACCGGCACGGCCGGTACGACCGATGCGGTGCACGTAGGACTCGATGTCGACCGGGATGTCGAAGTTCACGACGTGCGTGATGCGGTCGACGTCGAGGCCACGGGCGGCGACGTCGGTGGCGACCAGGATGTCGAGCTTGCCCGACTTCAGCTGGTTGACCGTGCGCTCACGCTGGGCCTGGGCGACGTCACCGCTGATCGCGGCGGCGGCGTACCCGCGGGCACGGAGCTTCTCGGCCAGGGTCTCGGTCTCGCTCTTGGTGCGGACGAAGATGATCATGCCCTCGAAGTCCTCGACCTCGAGGATGCGGGTGAGCGCGTCGACCTTCTGCGGGTAGGAGACCATCAGGTAGCGCTGCGTGATGTTCGCGGCGGTCTTCGTCTTGGTCTTGACGGTGATCTCGGCCGGGTCGGTCAGGTACTGCTGCGAGATGCGGCGGATCTGCGCGGGCATGGTCGCCGAGAAGAGCGCGACCTGCTTGTCGTCCGGGGTGTCGGCGAGGATCGTCTCGACGTCCTCGGCGAAGCCCATCTTGAGCATCTCGTCGGCCTCGTCGAGGACCAGGTACTTCAGCTCGGACAGGTCGAGCGTGCCCTTCGCCAGGTGGTCCATGATGCGACCGGGGGTGCCGACGATGACGTCGACGCCGCGGCGCAGGGCGGAGAGCTGCACGCCGTACGCCTGGCCGCCGTAGACGGGCAGGACGTGGACGTTCTTCATGTGGGACGCGAACTGCTCGAACGCCTCGCACACCTGCAGGGCGAGCTCGCGCGTCGGGGACAGCACGAGCGCCTGGGGCTTCTTGCTGCCGGACTCCATGCGGGACAGGATCGGCAGCGCGAAGGCCGCGGTCTTGCCGGTACCGGTCTGTGCCAGGCCGACGACGTCGCGCCCGGCGAGGAGGGTGGGGATGGTGGCTTCCTGGATGGCGGAAGGGGTCTCGTAACCGATGTCCTTGACGGCCTTGAGCACAGCGTCGCTCAGGCCGAGATCGGCGAACGTCACCACGGGCCCGTCGTCGAGGGTCTCAGTGGTGGGGGTGGTGTCCGTGCTCATACCACCAACGGTATCTCGAATGCGCGCTCCGCAGGGACGGGAGGCCCGTGGCGACGCCGCCACGGGCCTCCCGTCCGCCCCGTTGGTCACGTCAGGAGCGCGTGGTGCCGATCCCCAGGACCGCGTCCGCCCGGTCGTTCAGTCGCGTCAGCATCTCGGCGAGCGAGCGCAGCTCGTCGGAGGCGAACTCCTCCGTCAGCTCGTCGAACACCTCGGCGCCGGCGGCGTCCAGCTCGTCGAGCAGCCGTCGGCCGGCGGGGGCGAGCGTGACGAGCGTGGCGCGACCGTCCGCGGGGTCGGGCGACCCGATCAGGTGCTCGGCCTCGATCAGCGAGGCGACCCGGCGGCTGATCACCGGGCGCGACAGCCCGGTCGCGTCGGCGATCGCGGTCGCCCGGACCGGGCCGTGCCCGGCGACGGCGCGCAGGATCACGCGTGCGGTCGGGTCGAGCCCACCGCGCGACTCGATGAGCGAGGAGCGCAGGGTCTGCCGGACCCACAGCCGGTCGAGCTGGGATCGCAGGAGTCGCTCGGCGGCACGCCGGTCGTCGGTCACGCGCTCAGCGTAGCGGGCACATTTAGTTGCTTGCCGGAAGCAACAGATGTATCGTTGCGCGGTCTGCAAAGTTTCACAGCCAGAAAAAGGAGTTCGATGACCGCCACCGCACCCGTCTCGGTGCAGCACGGTCGGCACACCGCCGAGGCCCCCGCGGCCTCCGGAGGCGCCGGCCAGCAGCCGCTGATGACCCACCGTCAGATCCTCCTGGTGATCTACGGCCTGATGGCGGGCATGTTCCTGTCCTCGCTCGGCCAGACGGTGTTCGGCACGGCGATCCGCACGATCGGCGACGACCTGCACGGGCTCGACCAGCAGGCCTGGGTGACGACCGCGTACCTCATCACCTCGACGATCGCGACGCCGATCTACGGCAAGCTCTCCGACATCTTCGGCCGCCGCCCGCTGTACATCTTCGGCATCGTCGTCTTCATCCTCGGCGCCGTCCTGTCGTCGATGTCGACCTCGATGCTCATGCTCGCCGCCTTCCGCGCGGTGCAGGGCATCGGTGCCGGCGCGCTGATGTCGCTGCCGCTCGCGATCATGGGCGACATCCTCGCCCCGCGTGAGCGCGCCAAGTACCAGGGGTACTTCCTCGCCGTGTTCGGCATCTCGTCCGTGATCGGCCCGCTCATCGGCGGTCTGCTCGCCGGTTCCTCCGAGATCCTGTGGATCACGGGCTGGCGCTGGGTGCTCCTGATCAACGTGCCGATCGGTGTCGCGGCGCTCCTCATGGTCATCGTGTTCCTGCACCTGCCGAAGGTGCACGGCGCCGGCGACGCGAAGCCGAAGGTCGACTGGTGGGGCGCGACCGCCGTCATCGTCACCCTCGTGCCGCTCCTGCTCGTCGCCGAACAGGGCCGCATCTGGGGCTGGGGCTCCCCCGCCGCCATCGCCTGCTACGTCGTCGGTGTCGTCGGCCTGATCGGGCTGCTGCTCATCGAGTCGAAGATGGGCGACGCGGCGATCATCCCGCTCAAGCTGTTCCGCTCGGGCACGTTCTCGATGGCGACCGTCATCGGGTTCCTGGTCGGCTTCGCGATGTTCGGCGCGATGCTCACCATCCCGCTGTACCTGCAGATCGTCGTCGGACTCACCCCGACCGAGTCCGGCTTCGCGACGCTGCCGCTCGTCGGTGGGCTGATGATCGCCTCGATCACGTCGGGTCAGATCGTCGCCCGCGTCGGCCGCTACCGGATCTTCCCGGTGATCGGCACCGCGCTCGTCTCCGCCGGCTACGTCGTCCTGACCTTCATGTCGATCGACAAGCCGCTCTGGTTCCTGATGATCGGCATGTTCCTCATCGGTCTCGGCCTCGGCTCGGTCATGCAGTCGCTGACCCTGGCGTCGCAGGGCTCCGTCGAGGCTCGTGACATGGGCGTCGCCACGTCGTCCGCCACGTTCTTCCGCCAGATCGGTGGCACGCTCGGCACCGCGGTGCTGCTGTCCATCCTGTTCTCGGTGATGCCGGCGAACATCCTGACGGCCACGGCGAACGAGAAGGACCTCGGTCCGGCACTCGACGCCGCGCTCAACCCGACCGTCGCCAGCGCGAAGGCGAACCAGGGTGCCATGGACAAGATCTGGACGCCCGTCGTCACCCCGCTGACGAAGACCGTGCAGTCGCAGCTCGACGCCGCCTCGGCGAAGGCGAAGCAAGCCGCCGACGCCGCGGTCACCGAGCAGGTCACCGCGGCCGTGCAGCAGCAGGTCGCCGCCGGTGCCGTGCCCGCCGCAGCAGCGCAGACCGTCATCGACCAGCAGGTCGCCGCGGCCACGCCGGCCGCCGAGCAGTCCGCACTCGAGCAGGTCGCCGACCAGGCGCACGCCAGCGTGCAGGACGGGACCGTGTCCGTCGACTGGTCGAACGCCTCGCAGCGCTCCTACTGGGTCGACGAGCTCACCCCGGAGCTGGCGAAGAAGATCGACGACGGCAACACCACGAGCGACAGCGCCACCAGCACGAACGACACCTCGTTCCTGACCGGTGCCGACAGCCGCCTGACCCGGCCGTTCATGGCGGGCTTCAACGCCTCGTCCGTGACGATCTACTGGGTCGGTCTCGGCGTCATCCTGCTCGCGTTCGTGCTGACCTGGTTCTTCCCGGTGCCGCCGCTGCGCCAGCGTTCCGCCCTGCAGGAGCAGGCCGACATGTCCGCCGAGGCGCAGCTCGAGGCCGAGGCGGGCGCCGCCGCAGCCGAGGCCGGCTCGTTCACGGGTCCGATGACCGGGTCCGTGCCGACCGGGTCCGTGCCGACCGGTTCGGGTTCGACCGGTTCGGGTTCGACCGGATCGGGTTCGACCGGATCCACGCCGACGCACCGTCGGTGACCGACCGGGGCGTCCGTCCGTGCCCCCTTTCCGGGCGGGCGCCCCTCCCACACACTGCAACCCACCAGGAGTTAACGTGATCACCACCCCGGCAGCGGCTGCGGCAACGGAGCCGTGCACGCTGCGTGAACGGAAGAAGCAGCAGACCCGGCAGGCGCTGCACGACGCAGCGCTCACGCTCGTGTCCGCGCACGGGCTCGACGGCGTCACGGTCGAGCAGATCTGCGCCGACGCCGACGTCTCCCCCCGCACCTTCTTCAACTACTTCTCGTCGAAGGCGCACGCGGCGCTCGGGCTCGACTCCGTCGAGGTCCCGGAGCGCTCAGCGGCCTGGTTCGCCGAGGCCGACGGTGCCCTGGTCGACGACCTGTGCGCCCTGGTCGCGGCCACCGTCCCGCTCTCGCAGGACCGCCGCCGGATGAAGGAGCTGCTCGTGCTCCGGCCGGAGATGTCCTCGATGGTGATGCAGTGGATGGCCGAGTCGCGCCAGTCCCTGCTCAGCGTCGTCGGCACCCGCACGGACGCGCAGACCGCCCGCACCGCGGTGACCCTGGTGATGTCGGCGCTCAGCGAGGTCGCGCACCGCGAGACCGTGCGGAACAACGACGAGCTCGCGGACCGGCTCCGTGCCGTCGTGCGCGAGATGGCGGCGCTCGTCTCCTGAGGCGGGGGTAGCGGGGCGCGGGGCGTACCTGGTCGAATCGGGCGTACCTGGCAGGAACTTCCTGCCCGGTACGCCCGATTCCGCTTTCCAGCGCACGTGCTCTGGAAAGAAATCGCGCGTCGTCGACGCGAGCGAAGGGCGGACGGGAGGCCCGTGGCGGCGTCGCCACGGGCCTCCCGTCCGTCAGGTGGCCGGGTGGCGAACACGCCGTCGTGTCTGCCGGACGCCGCGAAGTCGTCGAGACGCCCCCGTTTCCGGAGGCGTCTCGACGTGACGACGGCGTCTCGTGCCGCAGCAACGGGTCAGACCACGGACCAGCCACCGTCGCTCGGCAGCACCGCACCGTTGACGTTCGCCGAGTCGTCGCTCAGCAGCCAGGTGATGGCGGCGGCGAGCTGCTCGGGCTGGGCGACCGGCGGGATGGTGGTCTGCATGATGGGACCGACCCGGCGGGCCGCGTACTCGCTGCGCATCGGCGCCTCGATGTTCGTGGCGACCGCACCCGGCGCCACGGCGTTCGCCCGGATGCCCTGCGGCCCGTGGAAGAACGCGACGCTCTTGGTGTACCCGGCGATGGCGT
>Ga0308157_10000897_pt1 | contig 76311 bp, 66 predicted proteins | sample PhyBR1_FD_201035 | JGI IMG/M metagenome (GOLD analysis project Ga0308157, IMG submission 201035) | Phyllosphere microbial communities from UC Gill Tract Community Farm, Albany, California, United States - DLSLB.R1 | ecosystem: Host-associated > Plants > Phyllosphere > Unclassified | place: USA...
CTAATGATTTCGTTTTACACGGATTTGCCGTTGATGAAGGTGTTCGCAGAAATAAAGGAAGACAAGGTGCAAAAGATGCTCCGGATGTGATCAGAAAAAATATGAGCAATTTTCCGGTGATTCGTCCCGATTTTTCACTTCTTGATTTTGGAAATATTACCTGTGAAGACGGAAATCTGGAAAATACACAGAATGAGCTGGCGAAAAATGTTTCTAAAGTTTTGCTAAAAGGAGGTAAATCTTTGGTTCTTGGTGGAGGCCATGAAGTCACATTTGGCCATTATCGCGGTGTGAGAACTGCCTTTCAGGAACAGAAAATTGGAATTATCAATTTTGATGCTCATTTTGATAACAGACAACCTCAAGATGGGGTAGGAGCAAGCTCGGGAACTGGTTTTTGGCAAATTGCTCAGGAAGGGGAGATCAATTCTTTACATATAGGAATCCAGAGAAATTCGAATACGTTAAAACTTTTTGATACCGCACACCAGTTTGGGATGAAATATATTTTAGCGGATGAATTGTTTTTCGAAAACCTTCCGTCAATATATGAAAGAGTCAATGAATTGGCAGAGTCGGTCGACTTTCTTTATGTAACGATTTGTATGGATGTCTTCAATGCGGCTATTGCGCCGGGAGTTTCTGCATCAGCTTACAACGGGATTTTTGCAGATTCAGCATTCATGCATTTATATAGACATATTCTTAAAAATGATAAACTAATTGCTTTGGATATTGCAGAAGTCAACCCGAGTTTTGATATCCAGGATCATACCGCAAGACTGGCTGCAAGTCTGGCCAACGAATGGTTTATGATTTAGCCTTAGTGAATACACTTCATAGAATTTATCATTAATTAAATAGGGTATAAGGAACACTATTTGTTGCCTTAAAAATGCTTTATCCAAAAGCAAAAGATTCAACATTTGTGAATCTTTAAAAATGGAAATGTAACATGGAAAATTTAATAGAAAACAAGCTTTTAAAAGCTGACGAGGCCTTTCACGAATGGAAAAAAGTTCCGTTTGAAGAAAAGCAAAAACTTATTGCAAAAGCTGCCGAAATTTTTAAGAATAAATCAGAAGTCTTTGGTGAATTGATTACCAATGAAATGAATAAACCCATTTCACAAGCTATTTCGGAGGTTGAGAAATGTGCGTTAATGATGAATTATTATGCGGATGCTCAAAATATTTTAAGACCAGAAAAAATAGAATCTGAATATGAAATTTCAGAAATTCATTATGTTCCGAAAGGAGTAATCTTGGGAGTTATGCCTTGGAATTTCCCTTTTTGGCAGGTTTTAAGGTTTGCAACGCCCGCAATTTTAGCTGGAAATACAGTGGTTTTAAAACATGCATCCATCTGTTTCGGAAGTGGAAATGCGATAGAAAAAGTTTTTGTTGAAGCCGGTTTTCCTGAAGGAGTTTTCCAAAATCTTGAAGTGGGGCATGGTGACGTGAAAGAAATTTTAGAACATAAAACAATTAAAGGGGTAAGTCTCACCGGAAGCGAAAAAGCCGGTGCTGAAGTCGCTGCAACTGCAGGAAAAAATATAAAAAAATCTCTGCTAGAATTAGGTGGAAGTGATGCTTTTATCGTTTTGGACGATGCTGATTTGGATGAAGCAGCTAAAGTAGGAGCTTTGGCACGATTACAAAATTGTGGACAGACCTGTGTTGCAGCAAAAAGATTTATTATCCAAAGAGAAGTAGAGTTTGATTTTCTTCCAAAATTTATTGAAGAATATAAAAAATATGTTCCTGCAGATCCGAAATTGAAAGAAACAAAATTGGGCGGTATGGCAAGACCTGATTTGGCAGATGATCTTGAAAAACAATATCAGAAAGCATTAGATCACGGTGCTGAAGCTATTATTCCTCTTGAAAGGATTTCTGAGAATGAATTTATTCCGGGATTGATCAGAGTGGAAGAAGGAAATCCTATTTTACAGGAAGAATTATTCGGTCCATTGGGCATGGTGCTGATTGCTCATAATGATGAAGAGGCATTAGAAATTGCCAATAATATTCCGTTTGGATTATCCAATTCGGTATGGACGAAAAATGAAGAACGTCAGCAATTTTTTATTGATGGTTTAGAATCGGGAACTGTAAATATCAACAGAATGACAAGTTCTGACCCGCGTTTTCCTTTTGGCGGAACCAAATCTTCAGGATATGGAACCGAGCTTTCTTTGTTGGCTTTAAAAGAGTTTGTGACGGCGAAAACAATATTGGGGAAATAGTTTGAAATTTTTTTGAATAATTATAAAAAATCCTCCTGAATATTCAGGAGGATTTTGGTTTATCCTTTCTTCTGAAATGTAGAGAGTTTCAGTGCATCTTTAATCATCTTTCCCGGGCGGAATATTGTTCTCACACTTTCTATGCTAGAAGAATTTACTTCTGCTGCAGTATCTCTTCCTTCACTGGAACCGCCTGCCTGTAAGGTAAAATATTCTCCTACATAAACAATTTTCCCGTCTGCTACATCATCGGCAATTTTAGAAAATGTACTTTCTAATACAGCAAGAATATCAGCTTTCGATGCGGTGGAAACTGTAGAAGCATATTTGGCGAGATCTGCAAGAGTGGTCTCTCCGTTGCCTACAATATCGGCGTAAAATTTCTGTGGCGCATCAGGATCTTGGGGATTTCTTTTTTGAATAACGTTGAATGTAATAGGCATTTTTTTTCATTTTTTAGTGTTAAACATTTGCTCATTTGTAATACTAATGTACATTAAAAAAACAAACGAAATAACGCCTGTAGATAAACATCTACAGATGAAAATAAAGACTCTGAAAAATAAGACGTCTAACTTAAAAAAATAAGACGTCTCATTTGATGAAGTTAGACGTCTAATATTTTCAACTAAGACGTCTCAATTTTTATTTGCGTATCTGCATCGTTTCAACTGAACTTATTGTAAAGGGAGATTTCCACTACACCTTTTTAGCAATTCTTTTTTAAAAACAATAGAGTAAACCGTAATCTTTCATGTTTTTTTTCGTAATATTTGTCACATATTTGTAGAGTTAAGAAAAAAGTATATATTTAACACGCTAAAACACAATCAATATGAAAAAAAATCTATTGCTCAGACTCTGCCTGATGATGAGTGTAGTACTAGCACTCAGTTCCTGTATCTCGGATGATCTTTCGTCGCAGGAAAACTCTACTCAAGATGCTTCATCTTTTCAGATTTTCAACAATCGCAACAGCCAATATGCCCAAAGAGGAAGCTCGGGCTCTCTGTATTATCAGGAAGCATTCCGTGATCTGTATTTTTCCTATTACAGAAACAACCCTGAAGGAGCTCCGGATTTCTCAGATTTCAAAAAGCCTTATGTAGATTTCAGATTTGCCTCGCAGGTACTCTATTCGGAAGATTCTACAAGATATGTTTTATTCCCCTTTATAGAAGGCGCAAAGGTAAAGTATGTAATGGCGTGCTCTGTGAATAGCAAACACGATAAAGTAGCATTTTATTTTCCCGAGAAAAGCGAAATTGTACAGAATGCTATTGCTTCTTTCTCTATTGCTATTGAGGGAAAGGGAACTCCGGGATTTGATATGGATAACCCTGCACCTATTGAAGAAGTCATCATTACAACTCCGCCAAAAGCTCACTTTACGCTTACACCTTTTGAACCTAATTTTAATTACCCGATGCCACCAAGTGGAGGTTGCGGTACTTATAATAACTGCGGTGGTGGTGGAGGTGGTACACCGCCATTACCGCCTCCACCTGCAACACCTTGTGATAAAGCTAAACTTATTTCTAACAGTACCATTAACAAAAACTTATTTAATATCTTAAAAGGACAGACTACAAGTTCTGGTGCTGAGAATGCTTACACAATAAATCCTGATGGAACATATGCTTACCATCCCGGTATTACAAGCGGTATTGGTACTGGAGAGCTAGCTTGTCTTTTAATGAACCTGTTAATGCAGTTCTCCACTCACACTATGCTGGATTATTTTCCACCTTTTCTGTTTCTGATGTTTTTGCAATAGCATCTATGTATAAGCAAGGATTAATCAGTAACACCAATACTTTTGTTTTTGGGGTAGTAACTGCATCGGGTACGCAATATTTATTGGTTATAGATGATTTACAGAAATTCGGTAACTTTACGAGTAGTGCTGTGGATTCTAATGGGATGCTAAATAGTGAATTCTTTAGACAATATGAAAGTATGTTTAAAAACTTGGGGATATCTACATTGAATACTATTCAAAATAATGAATCGTTATTTACAAAGTTTTTGGAAATGACAAATACTGGTATGAAAATGGTAAAAGGATCTTCAGATTTTTCCAATTGGAGTACTCTTATTCTTAATTCTAATGATGAAGCGATAACTCAACAATGTAATTAATATAATAACAATAATAAGATGAAAACAATGCTAAAAATAATAAATATATTTATATTAATTTTTTTATCAATTAATATATATTCGCAAAATACAGGAAACAATAACCTCAACCCAAATTTTAATAAATATGTTGGAACGTGGAAATGGGAAGGTAATGGAAAATCTTTTACTATTATTTTTAAAAAAATTTATGGACAGTACCCCATTAATGTAAACGTTAGTGGCGATATGCTAATAGGTTATCACGAATACAAAAATAATGGTGTTATTGTAGAAAGCTCTTTATCGAATAAAGATTCATCCCCAGATCAAAAACTTTATAGTATTTCCGGAGGATATACTCCTACAGCAAATAAGTTGGAAATCGGTATTTCGCATATTTCAAAAAGAAAATCTGTAGAAGCAAAAATAGAATATGTAGACTCTACACACATAAGAATAGTAAGTTTTTCTAACTATCAAGGGATAAAAGTTAATACTCCTACTTATACTTATGATCCAGCGATCAGTTTTCCTGATAACATTATTCTTACAAAGCAATAATAAATAAGTGGCTGTCTTAGTTTTTGGGCAGCCTTATTAGTATAATTATAAGAATGAAAACAGTATTAAAAATAGCATTTGCATTTATATTAATATTATATTCAGTAAATGCATATTCACAAAATGATATTCCGAAACCAGAGGATGTAATACTTAATCCTAATTTTGATAAATATGTTGGTACTTGGAAATGGGAAAACAACGAAAGTTGTTTCACGTTGATTTTAAGAAAAATATTAAAAAAAATTACACCTACAGGAGATTATAAAGCTGATATGCTCATTGGGTATCATGAATATAAAAAAGATGGAACAGTTATTATTAGTTCTCTGAATTTGGATAATTTAAATGTAGACCAAAATAAACACACTATTCAAGGGGGAATTACTCCAAATAAAAATGAACTCATTTTGTTAATCACTACTTTGGAAAACAAGAATGGAGTAAATGCAGCAATTGAATATATTGATACTAATCATATTAAAATTATACGTTATGATAAACTTAACTTACCTATAATAAGTTCTCCAGGTCACCCATATAGAGAAGCCCCAACTATTGATTACCCATCAAATATAATTCTTACAAAGCAATAATAAATGAGTGGCTGCCTTAGTTTTTGGGCAGCCTCATTTTAGTATAATTAAAAGAATGAAAACAGTACTCAAAATAGCAAGTGTATTTATGTTACTGTTATATTCAGTAAATGCATATTCGCAAAATCATGTTCCGAAACCAGGGGATGTAATACTTAATCCTAATTTTGATAAATATGTTGGTACTTGGAAATGGGAAAACGACGGTAAATCTTTTGTAATCATATTCAAAAAAATTAATGGTCAGTTTCCCATCAATGTAAATTATAGTGGAGATATGCTAATTGGCTATCACGAATATAAAGATAATGGCTCTGTTGTAGAGAGTTCTTTAGCTTTTGTAAATTCTCAGCCTTCTCAAAAGCTTTATACTATTATTTCAGCTTTTAAGAGCTCAACTCCTACTCCAAATGAATTGTTGACAGGAATCACACATATTTCCAAGAATAAATCTGTACAGGTGAAAATAGAATATTTAGATCCTACACATATAAAAATAGTAAGTTTTTCTAACTATCAAGGGATAAAAATTAGTACTCCTACTTATACTTATGATCCAGCGATAAGTTTTCCTGATAATATATTCTTACAAAGCAATAATGAGGAAAAATAAAGTCAATATATAAATGAAACCTCCCGAAAATTTTCGGGAGGTTTCATTTATGTCAAAAAACAATAATTAAATTGTTGTTAATCTCAATGTATTTGTTTTTCCACCTTCGTAAGACGGCGTTGCATTGATGTTGATTACGAAATCTCCGGTTTCAATATAACCGTGATTGTGCGTCAACATATTTACCTGAATAATCGTTTCATCAGTAGGTTTGTTCATATCATAATAATATGCACGAACTCCCCAAAGTAAATTAAGCATCGTAATGACTCTCTTGTTTCCACTGTAAACAATGATGTGAGAGTTTGGTCTGTGTGCCGATAACTGGAATGCTGTGTAACCAGAACTTGTAAGCGTTACAATTGCAGCAACATTGGTGCTTTTTGCAATTCTTACTGCTGCAAGGCAAACTCTGTTTGTAATGAAACGTTCGTCAATACAGTTGTAATCTTTTTCCATAGGCTCGTTTTTGTTCTGATAGAAACTTGTCATTTCAATATTCTTCACAATTTTCGCCATGTTTTCAACTACCTGAACAGGATATCTACCTACAGAAGTCTCACCTGAAAGCATTACCGCATCAGCTCCGTCTAGTACAGAGTTGGCAACGTCATTTACTTCAGCTCTTGTAGGTGTTAAACTGTTGATCATCGTTTCCATCATCTGGGTTGCGATAATTACAGGTTTTGAATAAAATCTTGCTCTTTCAACCAGATTTTTCTGAATCGCAGGAACTTCTTCCATAGGAACTTCTACCCCTAGATCTCCACGTGCAACCATCAAACCGTCACATTCCAATAGAATCTGATCGATATTTTTTACACCTTCCGGTTTTTCGATTTTAGCAATAATCGGTGTTTTGAATTTTCCGTTTGGATGTTTTTTTATTAATTCTTTCAAATCAATAATATCCTGTGCGTGACGTACGAATGATAAAGCGATCCAGTCAACCTCCATATCCAACATGAAATTGGCATCCTGAATATCTTTTTCCGTCAAAGCTGGAAGAGAAACGTTGGTATTAGGAAGGTTTACTCCTTTTTTAGAACTCAAAGGTCCCCCTTGAATTGTTTTTGCTTTTACGGTATCTATTTTGTTGGTTTCGATAACCTCCAACAGTAGTTTTCCGTCATCAATAAGGATTCTTTCACCCACATTTACATCCTGAGGAAACTGCTGATAAGTCATATAAACTTTAGTAGAATCTCCTTCAATTTTTTCGTTGGTAAACGTAAGAATGTCTCCCGGATTAAGGTAAGAACCTTCTTTTACAACGCCCACTCTTAATTTTGGACCTTGTAAATCTCCTAAAATACTTACGGAATAACCGTATTCTTTATTAAGATCTCTAATAATTTCTATATTGGAACGAACTAAATCGTAGTCGGCGTGAGAAAAGTTAATTCTAAAAACGTCAACACCCGCTCTCATCAATCCCAACATTACTTCCTTTGAAGAGGAAGCAGGTCCTAGTGTTGCAATAATTTTTGTCTTCTTTAAATACTTATTCATAATACTGTATTATTTGATAGAGTTCTTCTTCAGAACTCAAATTGTAATCTTGAATCGGAAACGCAAGATTTTCAGCCAGCAAAATTACGGAAAAATCAGGAAACTGTTCCGAACTGTGCAGAATATATTCTACATCTGGATGATTATTTAATAAAAATTTAATGTTTTCTTCTTCTGCGAAGAGTTCAGTTTGTAGTTTTTTTTGACTACTTTCTGAAGATCGGTTAGAGATAAATGTAAAGCAGGTCTTGGTGTACTTATGATAGCCTTCAAACCGTGGAAAATAAAAATCATAATGTGTCCCATGATAAACAAGATCATTTATTCTCGAAAATTTTAGATCGTTGTATTGATTGATCTTAAAAAAAAACTCATGATCTGGTATATGTTTGACTAATCTTACCAAGGCTATGGCAATATCTTCAAATTCTATATCATCAAGATCATAAAGTTTTTGGATTTCCAAGTATATTTTCTTTTTTATTTAAAATATAAAATGCTCTTTGTGCAGCTTTTTCTTCTGCTTTTTTCTTTGAAGTTTCTGCGGCATTCGAAATTTTTTCGCTTCCCAGCCACACATGACATCGGAAGACGACTGATTTGTTTACCTGAATTTCTTCACAGGTTTCGTACTTTATATTCAGTTTCTTTTTCTGGCTCCATTCCAGCAAGAGACCTTTGTAGCTCACAATTTTATTTTCAAGCTTATTGATTTCTGTTGGCGTAAGAAGTCTATCCAAAACGATTTTTTTGCAAATTTCGTATTGGAAGTCCAAATAAACAGCACCAATTAACGCTTCAAAGAGATTTCCTGAAATGTTTTCTCCTAAAGCGACAGCATGATTATTTTTTTGTAAAAGATCGGTAAGCTTTAAATCTTCTCCTAATTTATTAAGATTCTTCCTATTTACAATTTTAGATTTCATCTGTGTCATATATCCTTCATTCGCTTTAGGATAAGTTTGAAACAGATGGCACGAAACAATTGTACCCAAAACAGAATCTCCTAAAAACTCAAGCCTTTCATAGTTGCTTTCCTGATTTTTAGAAGATGTTTTAATTGAAAAAGCTTCACGGTAAAAGCTGACATTTTGAACCTCAATCCCTAAAATTTTATTTAGTTCTGTGCTCAGGAAATAGTCTCTTTCCGTAAGTTGTCTTTTTCTTTTTTTGATAAGGAATTTAGAAAAGTATTTCTGTAACTCCATTCAGTAATAATTAGATTTTCTTAAAAAGAACGCAAGCATTGTGCCCACCAAATCCAAAAGTATTACTCATGGCAACTTTTACATCTTTTTTTACAGCGTTATTAAATGTGAAATTTAATCTGCTGTCGATGTTCTCATCATCAGTAAAATGGTTGATTGTAGGAGGAACAATACCATGAATAATAGTTCCTAAAGCAGCAATTGCTTCAATAACTCCGGCTGCACCCAGAAGGTGACCCGTCATTGATTTTGTAGAATTAATCTGAATGTCGTAAGCATGCTCACCCAATAATCTCGAAATTGCGCTAGATTCTGCAATATCCCCTAATGGAGTAGATGTACCATGCATATTGATGTGATCTACTTCATCAGCAGTTAAACCTGCATCTTCAAGACAATTTTTCATTACTAAATAAGCTCCTAAACCTTCAGGATGAGGCGCCGTCATGTGATGTGCATCTGCACTCATACCGCCACCCAATAATTCTGCATAGATTGTTGCACCACGCTTCACAGCGTGTTCGTATTCTTCAAGAATAATAGTACCTGCACCTTCGCCTAAAACAAAACCGTCTCGGTCTTTATCAAAAGGTCTTGACGCTGTTGTGGGATCATCATTTCTTGTAGAAAGTGCCATCATTGCATTAAATCCTCCAACGCCACTTGCCGTAACGGCTGCTTCAGATCCGCCACAAACGATAACGTCTGCTTTGCCGAGCTGAATAAGCATTTTAGAATCAATCAATGCGTTTGCTGATGATGCACAGGCAGAAACTGTAGTATAATTGGGACCATGGAAACCATATTCAATTGAGATATGCCCAGGTGTAATGTCCGCAATCATTTTAGGAATAAAGAAAGGATTAAATCTTGGAATGTCAGTATTTGCCCAACCCAAAACCTCGGTTTCAAAAGTTTCTAAACCACCAATTCCTGATCCCCAGATCACTCCGACTCTGTTTTTATCAACATTGTCTTCCATGATTCTTGAATGGCTTACTGCTTCTCTTGCAGCAACCATCCCAAGCTGGGTGTTTCTATCCATTTTTTTCGCCTCTTTCTTATCGAAGTGGTCTAATGGATTGAAGTTTTTCACCTCGCAAGCGAACTTAGTCTTAAAGTTTGTGGCATCAAAAAGAGTAATCGGAGCGGCACCGCTCTCGCCTTTTAAAAGACTTTCCCAGTATTCATTCGCATTATTACCGACCGGTGTTATTGCGCCAAAACCAGTTACAACTACTCTTTTTAATTCCATAAACTTTGTAAATTTCCTTTGTTGAAGAATATTATTTATTTACTACTTCTTCTATATAAGCGATAGCGTGCCCTACAGTAGTAATTTTTTCAGCTTGGTCATCAGGGATTTGAATGTTAAATTCTTTTTCAAATTCCATGATTAACTCAACTGTATCTAGTGAGTCTGCTCCTAAATCATTTGTGAAGCTAGCCTCAGGAGTTACTTCTGTTTCTTCAACGTCAAGCTTATCAGCGATGATAGCTTTTACTCTTGATGCAATGTCTGACATAGTAAATTATTTTTTTTATTGTTAGATGGTGCAAATATATAAAATTCTTTACGATAAAACATTTTTTTAACCTTTTTTGTCGGTGGAGTAATGATTATTTATTGCATTTTTTGGTAGTCTTTTCGTAATCAGGGTTTTATAGTTTTTATGTTTTTGCAGAGTTTTAAAATTATCTCTGATCTTGCTTGTGGTACCGTTATATTATAGGTGATTTACTTGTAAAGAAATTATTGTTATTTTGATTGATTTTAAAATAGCTCTCTTATTCGAAAGCGTTTGTTCTATATTTTATATTTGCGTTTTAAAAATAAATATCAATGCCAACTGCTTCTCATATGCTGCTTCCGATGACAGATTTTGTAATAGAATACTATTCGCATGAAGGATATGCAGATCTTCATACCCTTAAGGTGATGAATAATTATGCTAAATTTCTGAAAATGCCTCTGTCCTTGGAAATGTTTGTGCCAACAGATCAGTTTGGTACTGTTTTGAAGGAGCCTAAAAATTATTCTGATTGGAAATCTCTTTCTCATAATAAGATATTGGATGAGAATGGTTCTCCTTCGATGCTTGACGAATATAAATATTATAATAAAGCAGAGAGTAAATGTCTATTTGATGATTTTAAGGTTGCGTACAACGGTTTTTCGGTTGTGAGAATTGTGGCTGCTTATAATAACGCTATTGAATTGTCTTTCAATAAGGTTGAAGGTAAATTTCAACATTACATTACTATAGAATCTCTTCTGGCTTTTGATACTGTATTTCTTTCAACAACAGCCTTGAAAAAGATTGGATTAAAGATTTAGATTTGAATTTCTGAAATAATAACAAAAAAAAACAGGAACTTTTTAAGGTTCCTGTTTTTTTGTATTCAAGTGGAGTTGGAGGGATTCGAACCCTCGTCCAAACAAGCAATACATAAGATTTCTACATGCTTATTCTACTATTAATTTTCGACTGGAGGCAGAGAGCAGACGCCCAACTTCCAGCTTATCTTCTAAGGTTTTCGAGTTTTAGCCGAAGCGTCTAAAACCTTATTTCCGCATTACTATATCCCAGAATCAAACGCCGCAGAACAGAGCATTTGTGGAATATCTTGCTTCCCTACTGAAATCTTCGGGAAAACGCTTGATCTACTATACTTCGATATTAAGCTGCAAGAGCGAACTCTTCGTTGCCAGTTAAAATTTTGTAGCAAGGGATTTAAGAGATCGCGCTACGGTTCTCTGCATGCTTACTTACCCATTGGTCTTGCTGTCGAAACCAGTCAACCCCATGTTTAAAGTGAATGCAAAGATACGGTTTTTGTTTAAATTCCATTAATATTGATGAAAGCTTTTTTAATTACACTTTTTAATTGGAGCTTTATCCCGCTTTTCATTGCAATTCCTCATTACGCGGCTCCACTTCGTTCCGCCGCTCCATTGCGGGATTTTCATTGCAATCGGGGCTAGGGTTATTGGTATGTAATTTAAATATTTGGCAGCATCTACAAAGTTTGGTATAGATTATTTTAACACATATTAATTATTATTACAGAATAAATCAAAAAAAATCTGCGCCATCTGCAAAATCTGCGGGATATTTTAAAATATAAAATTCCCATCAGTCTTTGAAATCTTATTCAGGAACAACAAAAAAGTGCCGGAAATAATTCCGACACTTATATTCAAATTAAATTTTATCCTAAACCGAACATTAATCTCTGTTTTTTAACATAATCCAACCAGATATTTGTACTGTTTTTTGGGTAACTCTATCTTCCCAGCTTAATTTGTACCAGTATGTTCCTGTAGGTAAAGGTCTGCCAATATATTTGCCATCCCAAATCGGTGTTTTGGGTGATGCTTTGAATACTGTTTTTCCATATCGGTCAAAAATACCTCCTGCAAAATTTCCATATTTGCTGATTTCACTAAAATCGATAACATCATTTTTACCATCACTATTTGGTGTAATGACATTTGCCATAAAGAACGTGTAATATTCAGCTGAAGTTTCACACGTTGCACCTTGGTATTTTACCTTTATAGAATATTGAGTGTTTTTCATTACACTGAATACATTTGAATTTTGCCACGTGACGCCATTATCTATCGAGTATTCTACGGGTAAAGTTCCGGTGTTTTTAATAATTATTGTTAATAGATTGTTATTGTATGTGATTTCTGTAATTTCTGGAACTACAATATATCCTACGGTTGCGCTGAAAGTTTTTGAGCAAACTCCATTGTTGATGGTAACTGTATAATTTCCGGCTGTTGTTGTATTTATTGTTTGTGTTGTTGCTCCTGTGTTCCAGATGTAGGTGTAGTTAGGTCCGGCTCCTGCATCCAAAACTCCTTTGTCGCCTTTGCAAATTTCAATACTGTGTAATGTTGAAACGATTTCCGGCACTACAGTAATGGTAATTGTTGCTGGATTTGCTGCTGCACACCCATTTGCTCCTATTCCGGTTACGGTGTAGGTTGTTGTGGTGGTTGGTGAAACAGTTTGTGTGCTTCCGTTGCCTGCTATTCCTGTCCATGTGTAAGTGTTTGCTCCAATTGCGGTAAGAGTAGTAGATTCACCTTTACAAATTGTTGTTTTGATTGCTGAAACATTTATTACCGGAGGAGTGGTGTTTTTAATAACATTTACAGAAGCTTGTTTTGTACATCCATTTACAGTTGCGCTCGTAATGGTTAAAGTATAGGTTCCTGCATTATTTACAATTGGAGTTAGTGTATTTGCTCCTGAAACAATATTTCCACCTCCGGTTGCCGTCCATAAAAACGTAGCTCCGGGTTGAAAAGTAGAAAGTGTTGCATTTAAAGTGATCTGTGTATTGATGCAGTTTATTTCTCCCGGCATATTAATATTAACCAAAATTGCAGGATCCATAATTGTTGTTACAGATTTTGTGTATTGACAACCATCTGGAGTAGTTACTGTTACGGTATGGATTCCCGGAGTATTTATTATTGCTGTTGCTGTCGTTGCTCCGTTTGACCATAAAAATGTGTTTCCTGCTCCGTTTGCTGTCGCTGTTAATGTTGTTGAAGCGCCTTCGCAGAAATTTAATGTTCCGGAAATTTGAACATTAGGATCTGTTCCCTGAACAATATTTATTGAAACAGGTTCACTTGTACACGTTCCATTATTATGAATTAAAGTATATGTTCCAGGCGTAGTGATGGTTATTGTTTGTGTTGTTGCGCCGTTTGACCAGGTATTTCCTGTTGCAAAATTTGATGTTAAAGTAACAGGAGTGTTATTACAAATTATATTAGACGAACTTGTAATGGTAGGAATTGGTTTTAAATTAACAATTAACTGCAATTCTGCAACTCTAGAACAAGAACTGGTTTTAACTAAAACATAAATGGTTGTATTTCCGGAGGTATAAGTTGTCGGAACCGTAATTGTGTTGCTGTTTTCTGCTAAAGCATCAGCTTGATTCTGGTAATAACTAAAGGTAACTCCGGGAGTGGTGCTTATGCTTGGTTGAGCTGAAACTAAATTAAATGTTCCTGTATTTGAGTTGGAACATAAACTTAAAGATGTGTTTTGCGTAACCGGAACTGCTCCTTGAGTAACTGTTACAGATTTTGTATACTGACAGTTTGCTGCAGTTGTTACACTTACAGTGTATGTTCCGGGTGTAGAAAATGAAATTATATTTCCTGTAGCTCCGGTTGACCATACATAAGTGTTTCCTGCTCCATTAGAAGTTGCAGTTAAGTTAGAGGGAGATCCGCAAGTAATCAGATTGCCTGAAATTTGAAGATTGGGATCACCTTCCGTTGTTAAAGTGACTGAAGTAGGTGTGCTTGTACAAATTCCATTAGAAACAACTACTGAATAAGTTCCGCCAGTTGTTACGGTGATGGTTTGTGTTGTAGCCCCGTTTGACCATGTGTTTCCTGTTGCTGAGCTGGACGTTAATGTTACACTTCCTCCAAAGCAGATTGTGGAAGATGAGCTTGTAATTGTCGGAGCAGAAAGTTGGGTAACATTTAATTGCAGTGTAATGACTTTTGCACAGGTTGTCGATTTTACTCTCACATAAATTGTAGCATTTCCTGAAGTAAAAGTTGTCGGGGTAGCTATTGTACTTGTATTTCCGGCAATAGCATCTGCCTGATTCAAATAATAGTCGAATGTTACTCCTGAAGTTGTACTGATATTTGGTTCTGCAGTAGTTAAATTAAAAACCGCAGTGGTTGTATTGGAACAACTTGCTAATGTTGCATTTTGAGCTATCGGAACAACGCCTTGTGTAACCGTTGCAGATTTCGTGTATTGGCAATTTGCTAAAGTTTTTACAGTTACGGTGTAAGTTCCTGGAGCTGTCACGTTGATGGCAGCTGTTGTGGCTCCCGTTGACCATAGATACGTATTTCCTGTGCCGGTTGATGTCGCAGTAAGAGTAGTGGAGCTTGCTTCACATAAAGTTAAATTACCGGTAATCTGCGGATTTGCGTCGGTATCTTGAGTTATAATTATTGAAGCTTGTGGACTAGTGCAGATTCCATTTGTGCTTGTTAAAGTGTAAGTACCGGGAGTTGTTACTGTAATGGATGGTGTAGTTTCTCCTGTTGACCATGTGTTTCCTGTAGCATTGTTAGAGGTTAGAACAATACTTCCTGCCGGACAAAGTTTTGTTGTGGGTGAGGATATTGAAGCGGTTAAACTCTTGTCTTTAAAAACAATAGCATTGGTTTGTTTGCAGGAGCTTGCTGTACTTGTTGGGTTGTTAGGATCTTGATAACTAATACTGTAGTAATAAGTTGTTGTTGTATTTACCGTAATTGGGGTGGTTATAGGATTTGTTCCTGTTGCAGCATTGTTTGCGGTATTATAATAATTTACTGTGAAATTAGGATTTCCATTTAAAATTCCTGCAGATAGAGTACTAAAGTTAAAAGTTGCGGTATTTCCACAAATTCCGATTTCTCTTGGTGAGTTTGCGTTTGGTCCGGCCGTTCCTGGTGGAATAAATGGATTCGGTGCAGTTGTGGCATTAGTAAAAGGAGATACAAACGTTGCTGTTCCTCCCCATGTTAAATTAAAAGTAAATACAGTTGATGACCAGTTGTCAATATATAAATAATAGGTTTGGCCAGCGACAACATCCATGTATTTACAGTAAGGATTGGTATTTCCGGCTCCTGATGAAGTGTTGGTATTGGTCGTATTCATCCCGGTATTGGTGAAATTTCCCGAAGCATTACATCTTATTGGTGTACCCCTGTTAGAACAGGTAACATTAGGCCCGTAAATTGCCCAGTCATAATCAACAGGTCCGGTTGGTACAAGATCGAAAGTTAAAGTTCCGCTTGTCGCAATAGTAAATTTGTACCATACGGAATGATTTTCAAAAGAAAGACAGCCGCCAAGTGTTTCATTAATATTTCCTATTCCTGAAGGAGTATAGTTGATGTTTGAATTTCCACAAACGGTGATCGCAGAGATACAGTCTTCCTGAGCAAAAACTGAAATATGGAAAACGAATAATAAAGAAAAGAGTAATTTTTTTATCATATCTAAAAAATTTAGAGTGTTTTTTGTATTAAGCCATCAATAACTCAATATTGTTAAATAAAGAGTTTTTAAAGTGATTTTGGTGTGATTTTTTTAATTGCCGTAAGAGTCGATAGGATAGAGTAAATAGCTATTCATCATTGTGTTTTGTTTGGATTAGTTACAAATTTATATAAATAATGTTAATTAAGGTCTTTTTTTTAATGAAATTACATTTTTTTATTAGTTATTAAGATTAATAAAGGTGTAAAACACCTTATTCTTTAAATGAAATAAATAATATACAATGTGTATTTTTATTTTTTTAACCTTAAAGTTTTGTAGTTTCATAAAAAACCTTTAGTTTTGCAATCCAAAATGAGATGTAATATATGTTAATAATTCCAGTAAAAGACGGAGAGTCTATCGACAGAGCACTTAAAAAATATAAAAGAAAATTTGATAAAACGGGTACAGTTCGTCAATTAAGATCTAGACAAGCGTTTATCAAGCCTTCTGTAACTCTTAGACAAGCTAGATTAAAAGCGGCTTATAAGCAAAGAGGATTAAGCAAGGAAGAGCAAGCTTAAGAAATTTTCTTAAACACATACTAAATCACTTCTTAAATAGTTATATTTGAGAAGTGATTTTTTCGTTTTATACTTTACAACAATGCGAGATAAATTTTTGGATTATTTGCAGTTCGAAAAGAGGTATTCGCCTCATACCATTACAAGTTATCGTCGTGATCTTGACGATTTTTATTCTTTTTATCTTAAAACCGAATCTTCCGAGAATCTTCTGAATGCTGATAAAAAAGTAATCAGAAATTTTATCGTTGAACTGAGTGAAAATGGGATCTCAAAAAGAACGGTTAACCGGAAGCTTTCTACGCTTCGTAGTTTTTATTTATTTCTTCTAAAATTGGGTGAAATTAAAGTTTCTCCGGTCGAAACGGTATCATCATTGAAATTTTATCCTGAAAAACAAATTCCACTCTCGCAGGATGAGATGGGAGTTTTGCAAAATGAAATTTTTTCTGAAGTCGAAGATTTGCTTGAGAAATCTATTGTCGAAATTTTATATCAGACAGGAATTCGAAAATCTGAACTTTGTGGCTTAATATTTGAAAGTGTAAACTTAGAAGAAAACCAACTGAAAATCGTAGGAAAAGGTAATAAAGAAAGATATATTCCCATTTCTGAAAGTTTGAGTTCGTTGCTTAAAGACTATCTTAAGATACGGAAACCACAAGAGGAATTTAAATCTTATTTTTTTATCAATAAAAAGGGAAAAAAACTAACGGAAAAATTTGTCTATGTAGTAGTTAATAAGTACCTTAGTCTTGTTACTTCTAAGCAAAAAAGAAGTCCTCATATTTTAAGACACAGCTTCGCGACGCATGTTTTAGACAATGGGGCAGAGATATCAAAAGTTAAAAAAATATTGGGTCATTCTAGTCTTGCAAGCACACAAGTGTACACTAATGCCAATATTGAACAGTTGAAAAAAGTGTTTAATCAGTCTCATCCAAGAGCAATTAAAAAAGAAGAATTATGAAGATTTCAGTACAAGCAATCGGCTTAACTCCACACGAACCACTAGAGTCACATGTAGACAAGAAAGTAAGTAAACTAGGTACGTTTTATGACAAACTTCAGGAATGCAAAGTCTTCCTAAAAGTTGAAAACAATTCAGATAAAGCAAATAAGACCACCGAATTGATTTTGGTAGTTCCAGGTGACGATATCGTTGTAAAAAAGACATCTGCAAGCTTTGAAGAAAGTTTAGATCTATGTGTTGAAACTGCTAAGAAACTGTTAATCAAGAAAAAAGAATTAGCTTAATAAAAAAAGTAAAAAAACTTTAATAAAAAGTTTGAGATTTCAAAAAATCTGTTCTATATTTGCACTCGCAAAAAGGAACATCGATCTTTTGAAATCTTTTTAATTTTGCCTCCATAGCTCAGTTGGCTAGAGCAGCTGATTTGTAATCAGCAGGTCGTGGGTTCGAGTCCCTCTGGAGGCTCAATTTAATATAAAATATCTGGGGAGATTCCAGAGTGGCTAAATGGGACTGACTGTAACTCAGTTGCTTCGGCTTCGTAGGTTCGAATCCTGCTCTCCCCACATTTTATATTAAAAAAAGTCTTGCAGGTTTAAAAGAATTTTTCTAGATTTGCAGACCGTTAACCAATAGTTTTGGAAACAAAATTGCGAAAGTAGCTCAGTTGGTAGAGCGTCAGCCTTCCAAGCTGAATGTCGCGAGTTCGACCCTCGTCTTTCGCTCAAATTTCACACCGCATTAGGCGTGATTTTTTTTAACTGCTGATGCAGCACAGAGTAGAGTTTCTCTGAAAGCTTTCAGTTTTTATTAAATTGCCTCCATAGCTCAGTTGGCTAGAGCAGCTGATTTGTAATCAGCAGGTCGTGGGTTCGAGTCCCTCTGGAGGCTCAATTTAATATAAAATATCTGGGGAGATTCCAGAGTGGCTAAATGGGACTGACTGTAACTCAGTTGCTTCGGCTTCGTAGGTTCGAATCCTGCTCTCCCCACATTTTATATTAAAAAAAGTCTTGCATTTTTAAAGGGTTTTCCTTAAGTTTGCACAGCGTTTACCAATAGTTTTGGAAACAAAATTGCGGAAGTAGCTCAGTTGGTAGAGCGTCAGCCTTCCAAGCTGAATGTCGCGAGTTCGACCCTCGTCTTCCGCTCAAAAAAAAATCATACTCTATAGTGTGATTTTTTTGTTTAGGCCGACTTAGCTCAGCGGTAGAGTGCTTCCTTGGTAAGGAAGAGGTCACGGGTTCAAGTCCCGTAGTTGGCTCACTTTTCATCCCGATTTCTTCGGGATTTTTTTATGGCGTAAACTTTCTTAATGTCATTTTAAATAAACATCACTTTCAAAATTAAAGTTTAATATTATTTTAATCAATCATAATATAAGGTTTAAAAGACTTTAGAAAGAAGTCTTTATGAAATCTGAGCATTAGACTTAAAGGTTCCATCAAATCAATTCCAACAAATCGTCTTGAAATTTTCATTAAATTCGTTATAAATATATTATTGATGAATATTCTCTTATTGGAAGACGACCTTATTCTATCGGCAGAATTGAGTAAGTTTTTAGAATCAAATCATTTTACCTGTGATAGAATTTACGATGGCGAAACTTTTCTCCGTCAAATAAAGAGCAGCAGCTACGATCTTTATCTTTTAGATATTAATGTTCCAAAAGTTAATGGACTGGATGTCTGCCAAACCATTCGCTCTTTCGATAAAAATACGCCGATTATTATTATTTCGGCTTATGGAGATATTTCCGATAAGAAAGATGCTTTTACGAGATTGGCAGATGATTATTTAGTTAAGCCTTTTCAGTTTGAAGAATTATTACTTCGAATGAATTCTCTTTTAAGAAGAAAAGTTCCTTCAGACAATATAGATTTAGACATTATAAGGATTGATGATTTAATTATCAATAAAACCGAACAAAAAGTTTTTCGTGCAGGAAACGAAATTGCTTTGACCTTAAAAGAATTTCAGCTTCTTGTTTATCTTGCAGAAGCGCAGGGTAGAACGGTTTCTAAACAACAGATCACCGAAAATGTCTGGGAACATAATTTTAATACGAATACCAATACGGTAGAAGTGTACATCAATTTTCTAAGAAAAAAAATCGACAAAGAATACAAAGTAAAGCTTATTCACACCAGATCTGGTTTCGGGTATTATCTAAATCCTTTATAAGCAGATCAAAAACTGACAACCAACCACCAATAACTATTTAAATGTCTTTAAAAAGAAAGATTGCGCTTACCTTAAGTGTTTCGTTTTCCCTGCTTTTTGGGGTTGTTTTGATCATTATTTATATTTCGTTCAATGATTTCCGTAGGGAAGAATTTAAAGACCGATTTGTAAGGCGATTAGGATTTACCACCAATTTTATTTCAAAATCTAAAAATTTTGAGAACGAAGCCCCTATCTTTTTTAATGAAAATTCTGATAATTTCCTTCTCAATGAAACGATCTTGATTTTTAATGGTAACAAAGAACTTATTTACAGCACGATTAAAGATCAAAAAGTTACCTGGAATAAAGAACTTCTTACCGAGCTCGACAAGAAAAAAGATATTTACAACGAAGAAACGGTTCCGGAAGTGTATGCCGCTTTAAAAAACATCAACGGGGAAAACTATTACATTCTCACCAGCGCCTACGATACCAACGGAAAATCGAAGCTTGAGTATTTGAAATACCTTTTAATTACCGCTTTTATTACCTGCACTTTGCTGATCGGTTTTTTCAGTTATTATTTTATGGGAAAATTTCTTCAGCCTTTGGAAGATTTGAACAAAGAAATTTCTGAGGTTACGGCTCATAAACTTACAACACAAATCCCGGTGGAGCAGTCAAATGACGAGATCAGCATTTTGGCGCAGTCTTTTAATACAATGATTGTAAGATTAAATGATGTTTTTCAGTCGCAAAAAGATTTTACGGCAAGTGCATCCCACGAAATCAGGACGCCGATTACAAGAATGGCTTTTCAGCTGGAAAATTTAATTAAACTCGAGCAGCATTCTCCTGAAACTCTTTCCGCTCTGAAACAGATGTTGAAAGATGTATATCAATTGTCTGATCTTACAAATTCACTTTTACTTCTCACAAAATTTGATAAAGAAAATATTCAGACCATTTATGAAGAAGTAAGAATAGATGAAGTGATTTTTGAATCATTTGACCGTGTACAAAAAAGTTATCCTAATCTTAAAATGGATTTTCTCATTTCTGAAGAAACACAGGAAAATGCTTTTTTAACGATCAGCGGAGTTCAGTCACTTTTAGATATTGTCTTTATAAATTTATTGAAAAACGCTGCAGTCTATTCTGATAATGCTGATGTGAAAATTTTAATTACCGAAAATGAAACTCATCTTTCAGTAGACGTATTTTCGGAAGGTAATACCATTTCAGAAGAAGAGCAGCCAAAACTTTTTGAAGCTTTCATGCGAGGAAACAATTCTCAGAATATTTCCGGCTCCGGTCTTGGACTTAGAATTGTAAAAAGAATCTTAGAATATCATAATGCAAATATTGAATACAATTCTCCTTCTGAGAACATGAACAAGTTTAGTGTGATTTTCAATAAATAAAATTAAAAATATTAAAAGTGTCTTTAAAGTATAAATCTTTTATTTTCTCGCAGATTAGCAGATTAGAAATTCTAAAATAATCTGCTTAATCCCTCAATCTGCGAGAGTAATTTTTTCGGCTATCTCATATTATTCAATAATAAAAATAGATCTGTGAAATCTGTGTCATCTGCGGGACAAATTATCCATCAAGATTTATAAAAGATTTGAGAACCTTAAGTTGAGTTCACTTCAAGCAATTAAAATCGATTAGATTTTTCTTACTGAAACTTAACTTTTTAAATCCCTTAATGTTTCAAATAAATGGTTAGAAAAAATATTTCAAAACCTTCCCAAAACCAAATTTAATTTTATTTTAAGCCTCCTTTAAGTTCGTTTTAATCGAGCAACCGCACTTTTGTCATCAAAATTGAGAGAATGAACAAAATTGCAGGACTGCTCGTGGCGATTTCTTCGATGATATCAGCGCAGCAGCAAATGTCGCTTTTGGAGTGCGAAAATGCCTTTCAGCAAAACAACCTTCAGCTTCTTGCCGAGCAATACAGCATCAACATGGCAGATGCAGATATTTTGCAGGCGAAAATCTGGGAGCTTCCGCAGATGAGTGGTTATATCAACGGATATAATCCCCAAGACCGTAGATTTTTAGACGCAGGAAGAGCTAAAGGTTTCGAAGTTACCCAACTCATTTATATGGGTGGTAAAAAGAAAAATGAAATAGCTTTTGCAAAATCTAATAAAGAGCTAGCGCAATTACAGTTTTCACAACTTTTGGTAGAATTGAGAACGCAGCTTCATACCAATTATTACAATCTTTACTACGAGAAACTAAAGCTTGAAAATACCAATAAGCAATTAGGATATATGAACGATCTTTTGAAGGCATACAAAGTACAGTCTGCAAAAGGCAATGTTTCCCTGAAAGACGAAGTAAGGCTTCAAAGTATCGTTATTCAGCTGAATAATGATAAAGTAAATATCAATAAAAATCTTTTGGAGTTTGAGCAAAATCTTAAAGTGCTTACCGGAATTACAGAAAATATCGAGCCTGAGATTTCAGAAGAAGAAGCCAAACTGGTTTTAACGGCACAGCCTTTCGGCGATAATGATGAATTGAAAAGAAAAGCGCTCGAAAACAATGCAGATTATTTATTTATTCTAAAACTGATTGATAATTCTAAATTATATGCGCAGTGGCAAAAATCGTTGAATGTTCCCGATTTGAATGTCGGTGCAGAATACGATCAGGCGTCCGGTACTTTTAATAATGAAATTAATCTGAAGGTCGGAATTCCCATCCCATTATGGAAAAGCAATAAAGGAAATGTAGAAAAGGCCAATTACGCCATCAAGCAGAATCAGAAAAACGCAGAATTCCAAAAACTCAATTTAGAAACGAAAGTACAATCTGCATTTCAAATCTGGAAAACCCAATACGATCAGTTAGCCGAAATAAAATCTACAGACTTAAGTAATCTTGATCTTGTTTATGACGGAATGCTTAAAAATTTCAGAAACGGAAATATCAGTCTGATTGAGTTTACAGATTTCATGGAAAGCTATCGTCAAACCGCACTTCAGATCTATGATATGAAAAATGATTTGATGGAATCTGCCATTCAGCTCAATCAATTAGTACAAACCAAAATCTTCTATTAACAATACAATGAAAAAAATAATTATACCCTTGTTTTCAGCTTTGCTTTTATGGTCATGCTCAAAACCTGAAATTGCAAAAACTCCCGAGCCAAAAGGTTTTGAACTGAGCAATACAATGCTCGAATCAATTTCCACTGCAAAAGTTGAGAATAAAAATGTAGAAGATTCTTACAGCTTTTACGGTAAAATTGCTGCAGATGCCAATTCATATATCGATGTTTTCCCTTTAGTCGGAGGAAATGTGATGAGTGTAAACGTGGAACTGGGTGACTATGTAAGAAAAGGACAGGTTTTGGCAACCATAAGAAGTACCGAACTGGCAGAAGTACAAAAAGATGTAAGCGATGCAAGAACAGATTTGCAAGTTGCTAAAAACAATCTTCGTGTTGCAAGAGAAATGTATGAAGGAAAGCTGAATACAGAAAGAGATGTTCTGGAAGCAAAAAGCCAGCTTCAGAAAGCAGAAGACCAAATGCAGAGAGCATCTGCGGTAAGCACGGTCTACAATGTGAAGAACGGAAATATTTACAGTGTTTTGGCACCAATTAGCGGTTATATTGTTCATAAAGACATCAATAAAGATATGCAGCTGAGAAGCGACAGAAGTGAAAATATTTTTGATGTTGCCAATACTACAAATGTCTGGGCAATTATGAATATTAATGAAGCCGATATTGATAAAATAAGTCTTGGAATGCCAGCGCAGGTTTCCACATTGTCTTATCCGGATAAAGTTTTTGACGGAAAAATTGATAAAATATTTAAAATTATCGATCCTGAAACCAATGCAATGCAGGCAAGAGTTGTTCTCGATAACGCCAACGGATTGTTGATTCCTGATAGTAAAGCAACGATTAAAGTTTCAAAATCTGAAAATAAAACTGCTCTTTCTATTCCTTCAAAAGCCGTGATTTTTGATGATGACAGAAGTTATGTTGTGGTTTTTAAATCGAGAACTGATGTAAAGATTAAAGAAATTCAGGTTTTAAAACAGCTTGGTGAGGTCACTTATATTTCAGAAGGCCTTTCGGAAGGTGAGAACGTAATTACCAATAATCAGCTTTTAATCTATCGCTCTCTAAAAAATTAATTTACCAAACCATTAAGATATTTTGAATACATAAGCGATTAAAATTAACCTATTATTTAACCAAAGCTAAGTCATCTTTTTGATGCGCTTTAATTCAGCTTTACCATTCATTTTCTTAATGGTTTTTAAATCATTTAGATACAATTAAACATTAGAGATTAGCCTGAAAACTAAAACCTAATATCTAACATCTATTCACATGAATAAATTCATAAAAAATATAATATCGTTTTCACTTAAAAATAAGGCTTTTACCTTTATTTGGGTTGCGATTTTGGCAGTTGCAGGATTTATAAGTTTCAAAAATATGCCGATTGAAGCTTTTCCTGATGTTACCAATACGCAAATCGTAATCATTACCCAATGGGATGGTAGAAGCGCTGAAGAAGTGGAACGTTTTGTCACCACACCGATTGAACTGGCGATGAGTCCGGTTCAGAAAAAAACAAGTGTGCGAAGTACCACAATGTTTGGACTTTCTATTGTTAAAATTCTTTTTGATGACGGAGTTGATGATATGTTTGCCCGAAATATGGTCAACAATCAGCTTCGAAATGTAAGTCTTCCGGAAGGGATTGATCCCGAAGTACAGCCTCCTTACGGACCGACGGGAGAAATTTTCAGATATACTTTAGAAAGCAAGAAAAAAGATTCACGCGAACTTCTCACTTTACAGAATTGGGTCATCGACAGAGCGCTTCGTGGTGTTCCGGGAGTTGCAGATATTAATGTTTTTGGAGGTCAGGATAAAGTTTTTGAGTTGAGTATCGATCCGAGAGCTTTAGATAAATATAATTTAACACCATTGCAAGTGTATGAAGCGGTGACGAAAAGCAATCTGAATGTCGGTGGAGATGTTATCGAAAAAAACGGACAAGCCTATGTGGTGCGAGGAATTGGTTTGGTACAGTCGATAGACGATATTGGCAATATTACCATTCATAATGACAGCGGAAACCCAATTTTGGTAAAATATGTTGCTGAGGTACATGAAAGTTCACGACCGAGAGTGGGGCAAGCTGGATTAAACAATCACGATGATACCGTAGAAGGAATTGTCGTGATGAGGAAAGGAGAGAATCCACGTGAAGTTTTGGTGGGTGTGAAAGCTAAAATTAAAGAGCTTAATGAAAAGATTCTTCCCAAAGATGTAAAAATGGTCACCTTCTACGATCGTGATAATCTGATGGATTTTACCACAGAAACCGTGATGCATAATTTGATGGAGGGAATCATCCTTGTTACGGTAATTGTGTTGATCTTTATGGCAGACTGGCGAACGACTTTAATTGTTTCCATTATTATTCCTCTGTCTTTGCTTTTTGCATTTTTATGTTTAAAAATAGCAGGAATGAGCGCCAATTTACTGTCATTGGGAGCGGTAGATTTCGGAATTATCATTGACGGAGCAGTCGTCATGGTTGAAGGAATTTTCGTAATGCTCGACCATAAAGCCAAAAAATACGGTACTGAAAGATTTAATAAGCTCGCAAAAGCAGGCTGGATCAAACAAACCGGAACCGGTTTAGGAAAAGCTATTTTCTTTTCAAAATTAATTATCATTACCTCATTAATTCCGATTTTCTCATTTCAGAAAGTGGAAGGTAAAATGTTTTCACCTTTAGCATTTACCCTTGGTTTTGCATTGTTGGGAGCTTTGATTTTTACTTTGACGTTGGTTCCTGTTTTAACGCATTTACTTTTAAATAAAAATGTAAGAGAGAAGAATAATCCGTTTGTAAATTTCTGGGACAGAATTGTGTTGAAAGGTTTCAAATTTACATTTAAGAATAAAAAATTAAGCTTAATTATTTCTATTTCATTTGTAGCAGTGACTTTATTTTCAGGGAAATTTTTGGGAACAGAATTTTTACCTCAATTAAATGAAGGTTCACTTTGGATTACTGCAGAAATGCCGATGAGTTCATCCTTAAAAGAATCTTTGAAGACCGCCGATATTTTGAAGAAAGATATTATGAGCGTTCCTGAAGTGACCGATGTTTTGGCGCAAACCGGACGAAGCAACGACGGAACAGACCCGAATGGATTCGGATTTGTGCAGTTTGCCGTAAATCTTAAACCTAAAGATGAGTGGAAAAGAAAGATCAGCTATGAACAACTCACCGAAGAAATTGATAAAAAACTCAGTAATTATCAGGGAATAACATTTAATTATTCTCAGCCGATTTCTGATAACGTTGCTGAAGCGGTTGCCGGTTTTAAAGCAGAAAACGGAATTAAAATTTATGGTGACAATCTTCAGACATTGGATGAACTGGCGGATAAAGTTTTAAAATCAATAAAAGATGTGGATGGAGTACGTGATGCCGGAATTATTAAAAATATCGGTCAGCCGGAAGTAAATGTGGTTTGGGACAGAAATAAAATGGCAGCGTATGGTGTAATGCCGGAAGATGCGCAAACTGTTCTGGAAATGGCTTTTGGTGGAAAAACAGCTTCGGAAATGTATGATGGCGAAAGAAAATTCCCGATTCGTTTGAGATATTCTCACGAATACAGAAAAGATGAAAACGATATTGCTTCATTGATGATTCCAACGCAGGAAGGAACGATGATTCCACTGAAGGAAGTTGGAAATATTGAAAAAAATAATGGAGCAGCATTTATTTATCGTGATGATATCAAACGGTATATTGGAATTAAATTCTCGATTCGTGACCGGGATTTGGGAGGAACCATTGCTGATGCACAGAAAGAAGTGGCAAAAATTAATCTTCCGGAAGGCTATAAAGTAGGGTGGACCGGTCAGTTTGAAAATCAACAGCGAGCAACAGCACGTTTAACAGAAGTAGTACCCATCAGTATTTTAGGGATATTTTTTCTGCTATTTATTCTTTTTGGAAACATGAAAGATTCACTTTTGGTTTTAGCGAATGTACCGTTTGCTTTAATTGGCGGAATTATCGCATTGCATGTGACCAAAATGAATTTCGGAATTTCTGCCGGAGTAGGGATGATTGCTTTACTGGGAATCTGTATTCAGAACGGAGTTATTTTAATTACAGAGTTCCATCAAAATATCAAAGATGGCCTCAAATTGGACGAAGCTGTTTTTAATGGAGTAAAATCCAGAACAAGACCCGTCATTATGACTGCTTTAATGGCATCGATCGGATTATTACCTGCAGCATTATCTACCGGAATTGGTTCTGAATCTCAAAAACCTTTGGCAATTGTCATTATCGGAGGTTTGATTACGGCAACTCTTTTAACCCTGTTAATTTTCCCAATTATCTTCTGGATCTTTAACCGAACAAAGAAAACAGTAGAAATTATTTAAAATTATCTTTCATTTACATTATATAGTTAGAAGCGCTGAAAAATTATTTTCAGCGCTTCTTTAATAAATATTAAAACTATGTTGGATTTTATTTTTAGAATCCTAAACCAATTGTAAAGCCTCTTATAGCATTCGGGTAATTGGCTACAGAAGTAGTGGAACCGTTTGTTGTATTAACCGTGTAAATTTTTGTGGTTCCGGCTGTAGTAGCTACCAAATAAGCTTTTTGGCTTGTACTGCCTATATCGAAACCATTGGCGCCGTCGATATTGATGCCTAAAGATCCCTGCTCAATCAAAGTTCCATTGTTGGGCGGATTTTGTAAATATAATTTGTCTGTTGTGTGATCAATCACAAAAAGTGAAGTTGTAGTGGCGCCTGCAAAATTATTTGTATATGCCGCTGCACCTAAAGTAGGCGTTCCCGGATTAATTATGCCATCTGTAGCAGTAATTCCTCCTGTGACAGGATCTAATCTTAAATTCTGTCCGGTATTGCTTACCACTCTTATTTTGTCAACGGTAGGATTAAAATCAAAACCGAATTCTGTCCCTGACAGTAGAGTAGGTAACTGTGTTCCAACAACGGTTGCCGCACCATTTCCTAAATTAATTGTATAAATTCTGCTCGAACTTCCTAATGCATAAAGCTGCCCGTTTAAAGGTCTGAAATCAATACCCAAGATATTTTCTCCAGATTGAAGTCCGGTGATTGCTTTCGTTACAGGTTGCGGATTATTAGGATTAAATATTTGTAATGCATTAGAATTATCAACGGCATATGCAACAGGATTTGTAGGAATTGCCAAATCGATTACTTTTTGTGAAAGATTTCCAAGGCTTGTCGCTTTTCCATTGGTTAAATTTACAGTATATAGACTATTTTGGGTACCTGTTGTAGCCGCCATTACTGCCAGAGTGTTATCAGGATTGATGTCGAATGCAGCTTGTCCTGTAAAAGTAATTCCTAAGCTTCCTACTTCTACTAAAGTACCATTATTTGGAGGGTCTTGCTTAAAAAGTTTTCCTGAAGTAGCATCAAGATCATATAAAATGGTAGAAGCTGCTCCCGAAACGCTGTTGGTATATGCAACGCCCATAATAGATGAAGTGGTTGCAATATTGGTATCAACAGCTACGATAGCGCCTGTTTCAGGATGTAAACGTAGATTTTGTCCCGTATTGGTCACCAATCTGATTCTGTCTACAGTTGGATTAAAATCAATAGAGGCCACAGTTCCCGAAATGACAGGTAAAAAAGATGTTGTACTTACAGCTCTGCTAGAGGTGGTAGAAGTATTGATAATATAAAACTTGCTCGCATTGGAAACAGCGTACAATTCACCGGTGGCGGGTCTGAAATCAATACTCATTAATTTTTCTCCCGACGGAATTCCCATGATAGATTTTGTAGAAGCAAAGGTTGAGGAATTGTTGGTATTAAAAGATACCAACTGATTATTTTCTGTTAACCCATACACCATTGCATTGGGTAAAGCAGTAACAGGCTCTTCAGGCATCGTCATCATATTTTCGTCATCGTCACAAGAGATTACCGTGACAAAAGCAAATGTAGCCATACAAAAGTAGAATAGTTTTTTCATAATAATTTATTTTAAAGGATTTCTGATGGTATATACGGAAGAAAATTATCCACGGATTTTTACAAACACTTTTTTTAATTGATTTTTTTTGCTTAAATTTGCATTCTGTTTAGAAAAAGCAGTCTGGTTTGTGACTTTCTGGGTTTAGTATTAAACTTTTTTTGATAAAAAGATTTTGGTATATAAAAATTCATTATATTTGCACACCGAAAATTTGAATAAAACAATAAAATAAATAATTTAAATCATGGCAAAGGAAACGTTTAATCGTAACAAACCACACTTGAACATTGGTACTATTGGTCACGTTGACCATGGTAAAACTACACTTACTGCAGCTATTTCAGCTGTATTAGCGAGCAAAGGTCTTGCTGAGAAAAAAGATTTCTCTGCTATTGACTCTGCTCCAGAAGAAAAAGAAAGAGGGATTACTATCAATACTGCTCACATCGAGTACGAAACTGAAAAAAGACACTATGCTCACGTTGACTGTCCAGGTCACGCGGATTATGTGAAGAACATGGTAACGGGTGCTGCTCAGATGGATGGAGCTATCGTAGTATGTGCTGCAACTGACGGTCCTATGCCTCAGACTAGAGAGCACATCTTGCTTTGTCGTCAGGTAAACGTACCTAGAATTGTTGTTTTCATGAACAAAGTTGACATGGTAGACGATGCTGAATTATTAGAGCTAGTTGAAATGGAACTTAGAGACTTATTGTCTACTTATGATTTCGACGGAGATAACTCTCCAGTAATTCAAGGTTCTGCATTAGGAGCTCTTACTGCTGCTACTGCTGCTACTCCTGATAGCGAAGACAAATGGTTCAAATCTGTTGAAGAATTGATGGATGCAGTTGATAACTGGATCGAGCAACCACCAAGAGATACTGATAAGCCATTCTTGATGCCAATCGAAGACGTATTCTCTATTACTGGTAGAGGTACTGTAGCAACTGGTAGAATCGAAGCTGGTATTATCAACACAGGAGATCCTGTAGATATCATCGGTATGGGTGAAGAAAAATTAACTTCTACTATTACAGGAGTTGAGATGTTCAGAAAAATCCTTGACAGAGGTGAAGCTGGAGATAACGTAGGTCTATTGTTGAGAGGTATTGAAAAAACTGACATCAAGAGAGGTATGGTAATCGCTAAGAAAGATTCTGTTAAGCCACACAAAAAATTCAAAGCATCTGTTTATATCCTTTCTAAGGAAGAAGGTGGACGTCACACTCCATTCCACAACAAGTACCGTCCTCAGTTCTACGTAAGAACTACTGACGTTACAGGTGAGATTTTCTTACCAGAAGGAGTAGAAATGGTAATGCCTGGTGATAACTTAGAGATCACTGTAGAATTGTTACAGCCAATCGCTCTTAACGTAGGTCTTAGATTTGCGATCAGAGAAGGAGGTAGAACAGTTGGTTCAGGTCAGGTTACTGAAATCTTAGACTAATCATCTTAAAATAAATAAAGCTTCCGAAAGGAAACTCTCGGAAGCTTTTTATCTACGGGCATCGTCCAATGGTAGGATACCGGTCTCCAACACCGTTGATCAGGGTTCGAATCCTTGTGCCCGTGCAAATATAAATTATGAGTTCATTTGTCAATTTTTTAAAAGGTTCTTATAACGAATTCAGACATAAAGTTGAATGGCCAAAATGGTCAGACTTACAGTCTTCTACAATTGTAGTTACTGTTGCTACTGTCATTTTAGCATTATTTACTTTTGGTGTTGATGAGTTGTTTTCAAAATCAATCAGCAACATCTTAGGAATACTAATTAACAGCTTCAACTAATTAAAACTATTTTCCATAATGAGCGAATTGAAATGGTATGTGCTGAAAGCAATCAGCGGACAGGAAAATAAAGTGAAAAACTATATTGAGACAGAAATCAAACGTTTAGGGTTTGAGCAATATGTTACTCAGGTAGTTATTCCTATGGAAAAGGTGATTCAGCTTAGAAACGGAAAAAAAGTTCCTAAAGAAAGACCTTACTATCCAGGTTACCTGATGGTAGAAGCAGATCTGATGGGGGAGATTCCTCACGTTATAAAAAACATTCCGGGTGTAATTTCTTTCTTAAGTTTAACCAAAGGTGGTGATCCTGTACCAATGAGAAAATCTGAGGTTAACAGAATGCTAGGTAGAATGGATGAGCTTTCAGAATTTGCTACCGATGCAGAAATCCCATTCATTGTTGGAGAGAATGTAAAAGTAATCGATGGTCCTTTCAACGGATTCAACGGTACAGTAGAAAAAATTCTTGAAGACAAGAAGAAAGTAGAAGTTTCAGTTTTGATCTTCGGAAGAAAAACTCCAATGGAGTTGAGCTACATGCAAGTAGAAAAAGTTTAAATGTATATATTTAAAATATAAAAAAAGGGTGCTTTTCAAAGCATCCTTTTTTTATCCATAAAATTGAGAATATGATACTGTTTGCAAAAAAGAATACTCCTTTTTTATTGTATTGCTTTTTTTTAGTTGTAATCTTTTTTTATGTAGTTGTAAAACTACATGGGAAGGCAACATTACCTGTCCATGAATGGACTATGTCTGACTGGTTGGTTAACTATGAAGATGGAGGTTTTAAACGTAGAGGTGTTACCGGAACTTCTTTTTTTGCAGTGCAGGACCTATTTGGCATACAATTGCCTTTTCAGGTATTTACTATTCAAATTATTTTTTATACCCTTATTTTTTTTTCATATTTTAAGCTGTTAATTGTAAAGAAAATAGATTGGAACATTTTGGTATTGCTGTGCTCTCCACTATGTTTTATGTATTTTCCAATTAATTTGTCTTATTCAGGGAAGAGAGAAATTGTTCTTTTTGCGCTTTCTGCGTATTTTGCATTCGGTAAAATGACCGTTCTAAAAGAAAGAATCTTTTTAGTTTTATTTTGCGCAGGGTTGTTTATCCATGAAATGTTTTATTTCTTTTTGCCATTTTTCATTGCCATACATTTTTTTAAAACAGGAGAAAGGAAATATACTTTTTGGATGCTTTTTTTAGTTCTTTCTACTATTATAATGGGGATTATGCTTTTCTTCGGTAAAGAAATTAATTGTGGAAAGAGTGTAGAGATTATAAGAAAAAGAGGAGTGGCTTTTGGAACAAACAATATTTTTATTTATAATTTTTGGGAGGGTATAGAACTAATTAAAAAAGAAATTACGTCCTACTCTCTATTTGTTTTAGAACTCGTTATCGAAGTTTCAATGTTTTTATATTATGTCTTTTTATTTTATAGAAACAAATTTTATACTTTGCTTAAGTTTATCATTGCAAGCTTCATTTGGGTGATGCCATTGTATTTTCTGGGGATTGATTGGTATCGTTGGAATCATATATATTCTATGCTTTTATTAATCGTTGTAATTACGATATTGCCCAACAATGAGAGTCGTGATAAGGTTTCATTTAATCGGAATGTTTTTATTAAAAAACTTCTAGTTATTAACATTCTGTTTTTTGTCTTCTTTTTTATTCATATGCAATATGATGCGAGAGGGCTTTCCTTGCAAAATGTAATGGAATATTATTTTTTAAAACTTTATTCTTAATCAATTGATTCACTAGTTCCTTATTAATAACCTTTGTAAATAATCTAAGATTCAAAAAGAGACAGAAAATATTTAAATTATCTACTTAAAACTCAAATAATTAATTTGCTAATTCAAAAATATTTCATAATTTTGCAGTCCGAAAAGTAGGTTTACTTTATGTGAGTGCGGTAACCTACTGAATAATGAATGCTTCCAAACTCATTAATTATTCAAATTTAAAAAATAAAAAATGGCTAAAAAAGTCTTTAAAATGGTAAAACTTCAGGTGAAAGGTGGCGCTGCTAACCCTTCTCCACCAGTAGGTCCAGCTTTGGGTTCTGCAGGTGTGAACATCATGGAGTTTTGTAAGCAGTTTAACGGAAGAACCCAAGATAAGCCAGGACAAGTTTTACCTGTAGTAATTACAGTGTACGAAGACAAATCTTTTGAATTCGTAATCAAAACTCCTCCTGCAGCAATCCAGTTAATGGATGCGGCTAAAATCAAAGGTGGCTCTGGAGAACCAAACAGAAACAAAGTAGGTGCTGTGTCTTGGGCTCAGGTTCAAAAAATCGCTGAAGATAAGATGACAGATCTTAACTGCTTTACAATGGATTCTGCAGTTTCTATGGTTGCAGGTACTGCTAGATCTATGGGATTAAGAGTAACAGGAACTAAACCAACTTTTAACGCTTAATACTTAGAGAAATGGCAAAATTGACTAAAAAGCAAAAGGAAGCTTTAAGCAAAGTAGAAAAAGGAAGAATCTATAACCTTGAAGAAGGTTCTGCTCTTGTAAAAGAGGTGAACACTGCAAAGTTTGATGCTTCTGTAGATATCGCTGTAAGATTGGGTGTAGATCCAAGAAAAGCAAACCAAATGGTAAGAGGTGTTGTATCTCTTCCTCACGGTACTGGTAAAGATGTTAAAGTTTTGGCTTTAGTAACTCCAGATAAAGAAGCTGAAGCTAAAGAAGCTGGTGCTGACTATGTAGGTCTTGACGAATATTTACAGAAAATAAAAGAAGGTTGGACAGATGTTGACGTAATCGTTACGATGCCGGCTGTTATGGGTAAATTAGGACCATTGGGTAGAGTATTAGGACCAAGAGGTTTGATGCCTAACCCAAAATCAGGTACTGTAACTATGGAAATTGGTAAAGCAGTAACTGAAGTAAAAGCTGGTAAAATTGACTTTAAAGTAGACAAATACGGTATTATCCACGCTGGTATTGGTAAAGTATCTTTCGATGCTGCCAAAATCAAGGAAAATGCTCAGGAATTGATCTCTACTTTGATCAAAATGAAGCCAACTGCTGCAAAAGGAGTTTATGTAAAAAGCATTTATTTGTCTTCTACAATGAGTCCTGGTATTGCAATCGATACTAAATCTGTTAACTAATTATAATCCTTAAGACAATGACAAAAGACCAAAAAGTTGTAGCGATACAAGAGATCAAAGACTTGCTTCAGGATGCAAAAGTAGTTTATGTAGCAGATCTAGACGGTTTGAACGCTGCAAAATCTTCTGACTTCAGAAGACAGGCTTTCAAGCAAAATATCAAAGTAAAAGTGGTAAAAAATACACTTTTGCAAAAAGCAATGGAACAAATTGACGGAGTAGATTTCTCTGAAATGTTCCAGACTTTCAAAGGTAACTCTGCATTAATGATTGCTGAAACGGCTAACGCTCCGGCAAAATTAATCAAAGACTTTAGAAAAAAAGAAGAGAAGCCGGCTTTAAAATCAGCTTTTGTACAAGAAACTTTCTATGTTGGTGACAACAACCTTGATGCTCTAGTAAGCATTAAGTCTAGAGAAGAAATGATCGGTGAAATCATCGGATTACTTCAGTCTCCAATCCAAAGAGTTGTTTCTGCTCTTCAAAACAAATCTGAAACTGCAGAAGCTACTGCTGAAGAAGCTGCACCTGCTGTAGAAGAAACTCCAGCTACTGAAACTCCAGAAGCTGCTGCAGAAGGAGAAGCTCCAGCTGCAGAATAATTAGACTCTCAAAAAAATCAATCAATAATCAACAAAAACATTACAACAATGTCAGATTTAAAAAATTTAGCTGAAACGCTAGTAAACTTAACAGTAAAAGACGTAAATGAATTAGCTACTATCCTTAAGGATGAGTACGGAATCGAACCAGCTGCTGCTGCAGTTGTTATGGCTGGTCCTGGTGCAGGTGAAGCTGCTGAAGAAAAGACTGAATTCGACGTAATTCTTAAGTCTGCAGGTGCTTCTAAATTAGCTATCGTTAAATTGGTAAAAGATTTAACTGGTGCTGGTCTTAAAGAAGCTAAAGATATCGTAGACGGAGCTCCTTCTGCTATTAAAGAAGGTATCTCTAAAGACGAAGCTGAAGCTCTTAAGAAGCAATTAGAAGAAGCTGGTGCTGAAGTAGAATTGAAGTAATCATTTACTTTCAAAATATAAGAAGCAACTACATTTTGTAGTTGCTTTTTTTTTGCATTATATCGAGCTAATTCCGTCATATTTTATTTTTAAATAATTTCCTAAGATTTTCCGCATTGAAAAAATTATCGTTGACAATGTTTAAAGTATTTTGCAGAAAAACATTTATTGTTATGGTGTTGGAATGAATAAATTTCAGTTTAGATAACCAAGTCATTATGAGTGCTTTTTTGTTGTATATGAAATTAATAATCCGTATATTTGCAGTCTCTTTTGGCGCTAAAAATTAAACATAATACGGTAAAATATTGAAAATCAGCTCTTTCATTAATTTGGAAGGGTCTTCTGTGTTTTTACTGTTTACGCTTTTTTGCCATTAGATAAAAAAAATAAAAATATTTTGCATTACACTGTGAAAAGATATACCAGTGTTGCAGTTAGAAAGAGACATTTATAAAGTAGTAAGAGCCAAGGTCTTTCGTGAGCGCCAAAAACACTTCTTCCTTGTTACTTTTGCCTTTTACCTTTCTTTTTCTGATATTTTTGAATAAAAACAAAATATTTTTTAACCCTTTCTTAAAAGTTTTATGAGTAAAACAACATCAACAACTAGGGGAGTTGAGAGAATTAATTTCTCTTCGGCTAAAGGAAAAATCATTACTCCGGATTTCTTAGATATCCAGCTAGAGTCATTTAAAGATTTTTTCCAGCTAGACACACTTCCTGAGGACAGAAAGAAAGAAGGTTTGCACAAAACCTTCCAAGAAAACTTTCCAATTACCGATTCTAGAAACCAATTTGTATTGGAATTCTTAGATTATTTGGTAGATTCTCCACGTTATTCAATCAATGAATGTGTGGAAAGAGGTTTAACGTATTCAGTTCCTCTAAAAGCTAGACTTAAATTATACTGTACAGACCCTGAACATGAAGATTTTCAGACTGTTGTACAAGATGTGTATTTAGGTCCGGTTCCTTATATGACAGACAGTGGTTCTTTCATTATCAACGGAGCAGAAAGAGTTATCGTTACGCAGCTTCACCGTTCACCTGGTGTATTCTTCGGACAGACTTACCACGCAAACGGAACAAAATTGTACTATTCAAGAATTATTCCTTTCAAAGGATCTTGGATGGAATTTACGACCGATATCAACAGCGTAATGTACGCGTATATCGACCGTAAGAAAAAATTACCTTTAACAACGTTATTAAGAGCAATCGGTTTCGAATCTGATAAAGACATTCTTCAGATCTTTGACCTTGCAGAAGAAGTGAAAGTTTCTAAAGCTGCTCTTAAAAAAGTAGAAGGCAGAACTTTGGCTGCGAGAGTATTGAACACTTGGTTCGAAGATTTCGTAGACGAAGATACTGGTGAAGTAGTTTCTATCGAAAGAAACGAAATCATCTTAGACAGAGAAACTATTCTTGAAAAAGAACATTTAGATCTTATTTTGGATGCTGGTGTGAAATCTATCTTGATTCACAAAGAAAATTCAAACGAATTCTCTATCATCCAGAATACTTTACAAAAAGACCCTACCAACTCTGAAAAAGAAGCGGTAGAATATATTTACCGTCAGTTAAGAAATGCAGATCCACCCGATGAGGAAACTGCAAGAGGAATTATCGAAAAATTATTCTTCTCTGAGCAAAGATATTCACTTGGTGAAGTAGGACGTTACAGACTAAACAAAAAGTTAGGTCTAAACATTCCTACAACTACTGAGGTTCTTACAAAAGAAGATATCATTGCGATTGTAAGACACTTGATCGAATTGGTAAACTCTAAAGCGGAGGTTGATGATATTGACCACTTATCAAACAGAAGAATTAAAACTGTTGGTGAGCAATTAGCAGGACAGTTCGGTGTAGGTCTTTCTAGAATTGCAAGAACAATTAAGGAAAGAATGAACGTTAGAGATAACGAGATATTTACTCCTCTTGACCTTGTTAATGCAAAAACTTTAACATCAGTTATTAACTCATTCTTTGGTACCAACCAGCTTTCTCAGTTCATGGACCAAACCAACCCATTGTCAGAAATCACGCACAAGCGTAGACTTTCTGCACTAGGACCTGGTGGTTTATCAAGAGAAAGAGCAGGTTTCGAGGTACGTGACGTTCACCATACTCACTATGGTAGAATCTGTCCTATCGAAACTCCTGAAGGACCAAACATTGGTTTGATTTCATCTTTAGGTATTTATGCTAAAATCAATACATTAGGTTTCATCGAAACTCCATATAGAAAAGTAAATGACGGTACTGTAGATTTAAATGCAGATCCTATTTACTTAAATGCGGAAGACGAAGAAGATAAAGTAATTGCTCAGGCAAACGTTGAGCTGAATGACAACGGTACATTTATCACAGACAGAATTATTGCTCGTCTAGATGGGGATTATCCTGTAGTTGAGCCTTCTGAAGTTAACTTGATCGACGTTGCACCTAACCAGATTTCTGGTATTTCAGCTTCATTAATTCCATTCTTGGAGCATGATGATGCGAACCGTGCATTGATGGGATCAAACATGATGCGTCAGGCAGTTCCTTTGTTGAAGCCACAAGCTCCAATCGTAGGTACAGGTCTGGAACAACAAGTTGCGAAAGATTCTAGAATCTTGATCAATGCTGAAGGTACAGGTACTGTAGAATACGTTGATGCTGATAAGATTACTATTAAATATGAAAGAAGCGAAGACGAAGATTTAGTATCATTCGAATCTGCTACAAAAACATATAACCTTACGAAGTTTAGAAAAACTAACCAGAGTACTACAATTACCCTAAGACCAAACGTAAGAGTAGGTGAAACAGTGGTAAAAGGGCAGGTACTTTGCGACGGTTATGCTACTGAAAAAGGAGAATTGGCTTTGGGTAGAAACTTAGTGGTTGCGTTCATGCCTTGGAAGGGTTACAACTTTGAGGATGCGATCGTAATCAACGAAAAAGTGGTACGTGAAGACTGGTTTACTTCTATTCACGTAGATGAATATTCTCTTGAAGTTCGTGATACCAAATTAGGTATGGAAGAATTGACAGCAGATATTCCTAACGTTTCTGAAGAAGCTACAAAAGATCTTGATGAGAACGGAATGATCAGAATCGGTGCTGAAGTGAAGCCTGGTGATATCATGATCGGTAAGATTACTCCAAAAGGTGAATCTGACCCTACTCCTGAAGAGAAACTTCTTAGAGCAATCTTTGGTGACAAAGCCGGTGATGTAAAAGATGCTTCATTGAAAGCAGATTCTTCATTGAGAGGTGTTGTGATCAACAAGAAATTGTTCTCAAGAAACATTAAAGATAAAAAGAAAAGAACTGAAGAAAAACTTAAACTTGAAGAGATTGAAAACACTTACAAGGCTAAGTTTGACGAGTTGAGAAATAGTTTAATTGAAAAATTAAATACTCTTGTTAGCGGTAAAACTTCTCAGGGAGTTACCAACGACTTAGATGAAGAAATCATCGGTAAGGGTATGAAATTTACTCATAAATTATTGACTTCAGTTGAAGATTACGTTAACGTTAGCGGTGCAGATTGGACGGTTGACAACGATAAGAATGAATTGATCAAACAATTGATTCACAACTACAAAATCAAATTCAACGATATTCAAGGAGTTAAAAACCGTGAGAAATTCGCAATTTCTATCGGAGATGAACTTCCGGCAGGTATCATGAAGTTGGCTAAAGTATATATCGCTAAAAAACGTAAACTAAACGTTGGAGATAAAATGGCAGGTCGTCACGGTAACAAAGGTATCGTTTCGAGAATTGTTCGTGAAGAAGATATGCCATTCCTGGAAGACGGAACGCCGGTAGATATCGTATTGAATCCACTAGGGGTACCTTCTCGTATGAACATCGGACAGATTTATGAAACAGTTCTTGGATGGGCTGGTCAGAAATTGGGTATGACGTTCGCTACGCCAATCTTTGATGGGGCAACGCTAGATCAGATTACAGAGTATACTGAGAAAGCAGGAGTTCCTAAATTCGGTCACACTCACCTTTATGATGGTGGTACCGGAGAAAGATTTACTCAGGCTGCAACGGTAGGTATTATCTATATGTTGAAACTTGGGCACATGGTAGATGACAAAATGCACGCACGTTCTATCGGACCTTACTCATTGATTACTCAGCAGCCATTAGGAGGTAAAGCTCAGTTTGGTGGACAGAGATTCGGAGAGATGGAGGTTTGGGCTCTTGAAGCATTTGGAGCATCAAATATCTTGAGAGAGATCCTTACTGTGAAGTCAGATGACGTGATTGGTAGAGCAAAAACTTATGAAGCGATTGCGAAAGGTGAAGCAATGCCTGAACCAGGTATTCCTGAATCATTCAACGTACTACTTCACGAGTTACAAGGTCTTGGATTAGACGTAAGACTAGAGGAATAATTTTAAATTTTAAATTATAAATGTTGAATGGCAACATTCAAAAATTAATCTAAAATCTGAAATCTAAAATTTAAAATCTAACAAATGTCAAATAAAAATAAATCAAGTAGATTTAATAAAATAACCATCGGTTTAGCTTCTCCGGAGTCTATTTTACAGGACTCAAGAGGGGAGGTTCTTAAGCCGGAAACTATTAACTACAGAACGCACAAACCTGAAAGAGACGGTTTGTTCTGTGAAAAAATCTTCGGTCCTATCAAGGATTACGAATGTGCTTGTGGTAAATACAAGAGAATTCGTTACAAGGGGATCGTTTGTGACCGTTGTGGTGTAGAGGTTACGGAGAAAAAAGTACGTAGAGAGAGAATCGGGCATATCAATTTGGTAGTTCCTATTGCTCACATCTGGTATTTCCGTTCTTTACCAAACAAAATCGGTTACCTTTTGGGTATTCCTTCCAAGAAATTGGATATGATTATCTATTACGAAAGATATGTGGTAATTCAGCAAGGTATTGCTAAGAAATTAGACGGTGCTGATTTTGACCACATGGAATTCCTTACAGAAGAAGAATACCTTGATATCATGGAAACTCTTCCTGTAGAAAACCAATATCTTGACGATTCAGATCCAAACAAATTCATCGCTAAAATGGGTGCTGAAGCTGTTGAGGAGCTATTAAAAAGAATCGATCTTGATGCATTGTCTTTCGACTTGAGACACAAAGCTCACAACGAAGGTTCTAAGCAAAGAAGAACTGAAGCTCTGAAAAGATTGAACGTTGTAGAAGCATTGAGAGGTGCTAATACTAGAATGATCAACAGACCGGAGTGGATGATTATGCGTGTACTTCCTGTAATACCACCAGAACTAAGACCTTTAGTTCCATTGGATGGAGGACGTTTCGCTACTTCTGACTTAAATGACCTTTACAGAAGAGTTATTATCAGAAATAACCGTTTGAAGAGATTATTGGAGATCAAAGCTCCTGAAGTAATCTTGAGAAACGAGAAGCGTATGCTTCAGGAATCTGTAGATTCATTATTCGATAATACAAGAAAATCTTCAGCAGTAAAATCTGAATCAAACAGACCATTGAAATCACTTTCAGATTCATTGAAAGGTAAGCAAGGTCGTTTCCGTCAGAACTTATTGGGGAAAAGGGTAGATTACTCGGCTCGTTCGGTAATTGTTGTAGGTCCAAACTTACAGCTTCACGAATGTGGTATTCCTAAAGATATGGCTGCTGAGCTTTACAAACCGTTTATCATCAGAAAACTGATTGAAAGAGGGATTGTAAAAACAGTAAAATCTGCAAAGAGAATTATTGACAGAAAAGAACCTGTAGTTTATGATATCTTAGAAAACGTGATGAAAGGTCACCCTGTTTTATTGAACAGAGCACCAACTCTTCACAGACTGGGTATTCAGGCTTTCCAACCTAAGATGATCGAAGGTAAGGCAATCCAACTACACCCGTTAGTAACAACAGCATTCAACGCCGATTTCGATGGTGACCAGATGGCGGTACATTTACCATTAGGTCCTGAAGCAATCCTTGAAGCTCAGTTATTGATGTTAGGTTCTCAGAATATTTTGAACCCTGCAAACGGTTCTCCAATTACGGTACCTTCTCAGGACATGGTTCTTGGTCTTTATTTCATGACCAAAGAATTGAGCTCTACAGAAGATATGAAAGTTTTGGGAGAAGGTCTTGCATTCTATTCTCCGGAAGAAGCGGAAATCGCTTATGCTGAAGGTAGAGTTTCATTGAACGCTAAAGTAAGATGTAGACTTCCTATTAAAGAAAACGGTGAAATCACAACGAAATTAACTGAAACTTCTGTAGGTAGAATCTTATTTAACCAAATCGTTCCTAAGCAGTCAGGATATATTAATGAGCTTCTTACGAAGAAATCATTAAGAAATATTATCGGTAGAGTACTTGCCGATACAGATTTCCCTACTACTGTGAAGTTCTTGGATGCAATGAAAGATTTAGGGTATTCAAACGCATTCAAAGGAGGTCTTTCATTCTCATTAGGTGACATCGTTGTTCCTGTTGAGAAAAAGAAAATGATCGCTACTTCAATTGAAACAGTTGACGAAATTAGAGCCAACTATAACATGGGTCTAATTACAGATACAGAACGTTATAACCAGGTAATCGACGTTTGGACAAACACAAACGCTGGATTAACTGAGATGATCATGAGCAGAATGAAAGTTGACCAAGGTGGATTCAATTCTGTATATATGATGCTTGATTCTGGAGCAAGGGGTTCTAAGGAACAGATCCGTCAGTTATCAGGGATGAGAGGTTTGATGGCAAAACCGCAGAAAGCTGGTTCTACCGGTGCGGAAATTATCGAAAACCCGATTCTTGCAAACTTTAAAGAAGGTCTTTCCATCTTAGAATACTTTATCTCTACTCACGGTGCTCGTAAAGGTCTTGCGGATACCGCTCTTAAGACTGCCGATGCGGGTTACTTAACGAGAAGATTGGTAGACGTTGCACAAGACGTTATCGTTACAGAAAACGATTGTGGAACATTAAGAGGTACAGAAGTTACTGCACTTAAGAAAAATGATGAGATCGTTGAAAGAATCTCTGAAAGAATCTTAGGTAGAGTTTCTCTACACAATATCTATGATCCTGAAACTGATGAGTTAATCGCTCCTGCAGATCAGATCATTAATGAAGCTTTAGCTAAAAGAATCGAAGAAATCGGTCTTGAAGCAGTTGAGGTTCGTTCACCATTAACATGTGAAACCAAAAAAGGAATCTGTGCTAAATGTTACGGTAGAAACTTAGCAACAGGTAAACCAATTCATATGGGTGAAGCAGTAGGTGTTATTGCTGCACAATCAATTGGGGAACCGGGAACTCAGTTAACATTGAGAACCTTCCACCAAGGGGGTGTATCTACAAACGTATCAGAAAATCCTTCAATTACTGCAAGAAGAGATGGTATCGTAGAATTGGATGAAGTAAGAACAATTACTTCTGAAGATGAAAACGGAAACACTGCTGAAGTAGTAGTATCTCGTACAACAGAATTTAGATTGGTTGCTGATAACGAATCTAGAACTCCATTGATGATTGCCAACGTACCTTACGGTTCTCAGTTATTGGTAAAACCTGGTGATAAAGTGAAAAAAGGAGATACCATTGCAAAATGGGATCCTTACAACGCGGTAATCATTGCAGAAAATGCTGGTAAAGTAGAATACGAAGATATTATTCAGGGTATTTCATTCCAATTGGAGATTGACGAACAGACAGGATTTGAGGAGAAAGTAATCTCTGAATCTCGAAATAAGAAAGCCGTACCTACTTTGAAGGTGGTAGATTCTAAAGGAGTTGAGCAGAAAGGTTACAACTTACCGGTAGGAGCCCACTTAATGGTAAACGATGGTGAAAAAATTAAGGCTGGTAAAGTCTTAATCAAAATCCCAAGAAAAGCTGCTAAGACAGGGGATATTACCGGAGGTCTTCCGAGAGTTACAGAATTATTCGAAGCAAGAAACCCTTCAAACCCGGCGGTTGTTACAGAGATCGATGGGGTAGTTTCTTACGGAAAAATTAAGAGAGGTAACCGAGAATTGATCGTTGAAGCTAAAACTGGGGAGAGAAAAATTTATTTAGTTAAATTATCAAACCAAATCTTGGTACAGGAGAATGACTTCGTGAGAGCTGGTTCGCCACTTTCTGACGGTTCAGTTACTCCAGACGATATCTTGAAGATCAAAGGGCCAACTGCGGTTCAGGAATATTTAGTAAATGAAATTCAGGAAGTTTACCGTCTGCAAGGGGTAAAAATCGACGATAAGCACTTCGAAATCATCGTAAGACAGATGATGACAAAAGTATCAATCGTTGATGGAGGTGATACTCAGTTCCTTGAAGCTGCTCTTGAGCACAAATATGATTTCTTAATGGAAAACAACAGAGTATTTGGTCTTAAAGTAGTTACAGAAGCTGGTGATTCTAAAGAATTCAAACCAGGACAGATGATTACTGCAAGAGAACTAAGAGACGAAAACTCTAAGTTGAAGCGTGAAGATCAGGCTTTAGTTGAAGTGAGAGAAGCACTTCCTGCAACGGCTACGCCGGTATTGCAAGGAATTACAAGAGCGGCTCTACAGACTAAGTCGTTCATGTCTGCAGCATCGTTCCAGGAAACAACTAAAGTTCTAAACGAAGCAGCAGTTGCTGGTAAAGTAGACAGCTTGAATGGTCTTAAAGAAAATGTAATTGTAGGACACAGAATTCCTGCAGGTACAGGTCTGAAAGAGTATCAAAATGTAATCGTAGGTTCTAAGAAAGAATTCGAAGACCTTAACTAAAATTAATGATTTGAAATTTGAGGTTTGAAATTATTTTTATACTTTCACAATCTCAAATTTCATATTTAAAAATATAACTTATACAATGGACAATCAAAATCAAAACAACGATCCAAACAACATCAACATCCAACTTAACGAGATGGTAGCTTCAGGAGTTTACTGTAACCTTGCGTTAGTAAACCACTCTCCATCTGAGTTTGTAGTAGATTTCATCCAGTTAATGCCGGGTGTACAGCAAGCTAACGTGAGATCAAGAGTAATCTTGGCTCCACTTCACGCTAAGAGAGTTTTAGCTGCACTTCAGCAAAACATCACAAACTACGAGCAACAATTCGGAGAAATCAAAGAAGTTGAGCCTTTCGTATTAGGAGGAAACAACGTTAACGCTTAAGATTTATCTTAAATATATAAAATACCTCAACGAAAGTTGGGGTATTTTTTTTGTCATTTATATAAATATTTGAACGAAAATACAATACGGATCATTCAATTGTATATCTTTGGTTTAGGATATGATAAAATGACATGATAAATAATGAGTTTATATTAAATAAATTTGGCTACTTAGGTAATGATTTTTCAATAGAGCTTCAGAAGCACGCTGTGGTAACAGAAGTGAAAGCTAAAACCGAAATTATCAGAGAAGGGCAAAAGAATAAATATGTACCATTTTTAGTAAGAGGTTCTATAAAAGTATATGCCTTAAACGACGGCAGAGAACTTATATATTATTATATCAGACCCAACGATAGCTGTCTGATGACATTTTCGTCAATATTCTCAGACTGTATCAGCAAAATATACGCTGTTTCGGAAGAACACTCAGAAGTGATATTAGTTCCGGTTTCTGTCGTTCTCGACTGGCTCATCAAATATCCTCAAATCAACAGGCTTTTTTACCACGAATACGACAAAAGGTTTTCAGATGTCATGAATATGGTTAATGAGGCGGTATTTCATAAGCTTGATAAAAGAATTTTAAGCTATATTAAACAGCAGATCTCAATTACCGGAAACAATCCTATTAAGCTTACTCATAAAGAAATTGCTAACAATTTGGGGACTTCAAGAGAAGTGGTCAGCAGGGTTCTGAAAAAAGTGGAAAATGAAGGCGAAATTATCCAGACTAAAGAAGGAATAAGAATACTTGTAAATGAGGGTGTTAATGAAACTAAGTCATCTTATTAAATAAATTTAACAGATTGATTGATTAAAATAATTCACTCGGTGACTTTTATCACCAAATTTTAGCATCATAAGTTGATAAGTTTGTCATACGAATTAAACATTTATGCGTATGACAAAAACTTTCCTTTTTTTGTCAATATTTATTTCAGGTTTTGCCTTTGCTCAGGATGACCTTTTGAAAGATATTGACACCATTCAGACAAACAATACAGAAAATTCACCACCAGCATTTAAGGCGCTTCAGATTGTTACAGGTCAGTCTACAAAATTGTCTGCAAAAAATGAATGGTACATTGTTATTGCACATCGTTTTGGAGATGTAAGCAAAGGCTTCAAAGACTTCTTCGGGTTAGATGATGCTTCTACGAAATTGGGGGTAATCTATGGTGTTACAGATAATATCTCATTGAGTCTTTCGCGAGAAACTAATCTCAAAACTTTTGAAGGTGCTGCGAAATATAAATTAATCAAGCAAAGTGAAAATTTTCCGGTTGATATTGTAGGATATAATGTTATGGCGGTGAATACAGACCTCAGCAAAGATAATTATCCGCATCTTCAATTTGGAGACCGACTTTCTTATCTTACTCAGGCATTGATTTCGAGAAGGTTTAACGAAAATTTTTCCTTACAGTTAACACCTTCGTATGTTCACAAAAACCTTTATGAGCCGGTGATTGAAGATAAAAATCAATTTCTTGCAGGTTTGGGCGGTCGTTATAAAATTTCGAAAAGAATATCAATTAACGCCGAGTATTTTGTGAATTTTGATAATCACAGTTTTTATAAAAATCCGCTCTCTTTAGGGATGGATATAGAAACCGGCGGACATGTGTTTCAGCTTTTATTTACCAATTCACAATTGAATTCAGATATTGGTTATCTCACAAACGCTTCAGGAAAATGGGAAAAGGGGCAGATTTTTTTTGGGTTTAATCTTTATAGAGTTTTTTAGGTATGAAAAAAATAATCTACATCGTTTCACTTGCAGTAGTATCAATTGCTTGTGAAAGCAGAACCTACGAAGAGATTTCAGACAAAACTCCTATTGCAGAGCTGGTAACCTATAACAAAGATGTAAAACCTATTATTGATGCCAACTGTATAAGTTGTCATTCGCCGGGTGGTTCAGCTTCATTTCAACCTTTAACAGGCTATAATCAGGTGAAAAATAATATTGATAAAATTATTGATAGAATTAACCGGCCAACCGGAGATCCTCAAAAAATGCCTCAAGGCGGTAGTTTATCATCATTACAAACTATGATCATCACAAAATGGAAAACCGATGGGTTGACAGAAAATTAAAAGAAGCAATATGAAAAATTTAATATTATTAATCGTTATACTAAGTTTCGGATCTATTGTGTCGGCTCAGAAGTATACAACCAAAACTGGCAAAGTAACGTTTGAGGCATCAGTACCATTATTTGAAGATGTTTTTGCACAGGATGATAATAATGTTGCTATTGTTAATGCTGATACCGGAGATTTTGCTTCTGTTTCATCGGTAAAGAATTTTCGTTTTAAAGTTAAATTAATGGAGGAACATTTTAATGAAAGCTATGCCGAATCTGCAAAATATCCCAAAACAACCTTTAAAGGTAAGATTGTGAACTTTGATAAAACAAAATTAACGGCATCACCACAGAAATACACAGTTCAAGGCACTTTAAATTTTCACGGAGTAGATAAAGCAGTGAGTTCAAGTGCTGTAATTTATTCTAAAGACGGCAAAATTTATATGCAGGGAAATTTTGTTGCAAGACCCGCTGATTTTAAGGTAACCATTCCTAAAATGGTTACTAAAAAAGTAGCAGAAAATGTAAATGTTGAATACAATTATATACTATCAAAATAATGAAAAAAATATTTTTTATCCTAAGTTTCATATTGAGTTTTACCGTAATGTCGGCTCAGGAAAAAGCAAAATCTATTTTTGATATTGCCAGAAGCGGAACTGTTGCAGAAGCAAAAGAGCTGATGAAGCAGAATCCCGATGTTATTAATCAAACCAACGAAAACGGATTTTCTCCGCTAATCCTCGCTTGCTACAGAGGAAATACTCCTGTTGCAGAATTTTTGATGGCAAAAGTAAAGGATATTAACTACGGTAGTGATCAAGGTTCAGCCCTTACGGCAGCGGTTTTTAAAAATAACAAAGAACTCACTCAAAAACTATTGGCAAATGGAGCCAATCCAAATCTTGCAGATACCAAAGGCACTACACCTTTGATATATGCTGTTCAGCTTCAGGATAAAGATCTCGTAGAAACACTATTAAAAAACAAAGCCAATAAAAATTTGGCAGATAAACAAGGTAAAACAGCATTCGAATATGCCGTATTTACTAAAAATATCGAAATTATTAACTTATTAAAAAATTAAAGATGAAAAAAACATTATTTTCTTTACTATTAACTATTGGGTTTTTGGCCTCTTCACAGCAAAAATCTACAGGAGTGATGACATGCACGGTTGGCACAAGATCTGTAACCGCTAATATTACCTTAAATAATACGACAAATAAAGTGAGACTGGATTTAACAGGACCTTCTGACAGATGGTTTGGATTTACATTCAGAAGTGCAGCCAACTCCGGGATGTCCGGGGCTCCTACAGATGCTTTGACGTATAGCAGCGCAGGCTTTTCCGACAGAAATCTGGGAGGCATCGGAGTTTACAACACAGACACTCAAGACTGGACTGTAGTAAGCGCTCCCGTAGTTTCTGGTGGTATAGTTTCAATGGCTTATGAGCGTAATATGACAACAGGAGACGGGGTTAACGATTATCAGTTTAATTATGCTTCAGCAGGCAGTATTACTACCAAATGTGTTATTACAGGTGCAGCAGACTTAGCTATAGCACCACATGGAGGATCTGCCAATACAGCTGTTACAAGCGGAACATTTTCAATTTTGGGTATAAGCGAGCTGGAAGCTGAAAGCAAAGCGATTAAAATGTATCCTAATCCTGCGAAGGAAACAGTATATTTCAAAAATGCTGATAAAATAAGATCTGTTGATATTTACGAAACTACAGGCAGAAAAGTAAAAACAGTAAAAGTTGACCGAGAAAACATCAGTGTAGCTGATTTAAAATCGGGCAATTATTATTTTGAAATCACTTTAAAAGACGGTTCTACTTCGTATCAACAGTTAATTAAAGAATAAATTGAAGCCACTGAAAAGTGGCTTTATTATTTAAAAATTCAAATACATCTTTCTACCTTTTAGGATTGGGGGGACGTCTTGTAATCTTATCAAAATTACTCCATTTAGGGGTAATTTTTTTGATGAGATTAAACCGGCTCTTAATGTTTTTTTAACGTACGAAACTTTTTTGTGAAATTTACTGAGGCTACCTTTGCAAAAAAAATAAAATGAAAAAAGTATTGGCATTTTTAATGCTCACTTTATCACTAACAATATTTGCTCAGACAGGAACAGTTGACACGGCCCAAATTGTTATTCCTAATCGTTTTAATAATGCAGAAGCGATGCAGAAGCCCTATGTTATTATGATTTCTGCAGACGGTTTCAGATATGATTATGCTAAAAAGTACAATGCTCAAAATCTTTTAAAATATTCAGGTGAAGGTATCCGGGCAAAAGCAATGACTCCGAGTTATCCGAGCATTACTTTTCCAAATCACTGGACATTAATTACAGGATTATATCCTTCTCATCACGGTTTGATTGATAATTTTTTCTACGATTATCAACGTAAAGAAGCGTATGCAATGAGCAATCGCCAAAATGCTGAAGATGGAACTTGGTACGGTGGAACTCCGCTTTGGAGTTTGGCAGAAAAGCAGGGGACGATCAGTGCTTCTCTGCAATGGGTAGGTTCGGCAAGTGATGCAGGTGGAATGAGACCAACCTATTATTATCCTTATCACGAAAAATTTACGCCTTCAGAAAAAGTGGATAAAGTAATTAAATGGTTGGAGCTTCCTGAAGATAAAAGACCGCACTTTATTTCATTATATTTTCCTGAAGTCGACGGAGCGGGGCATCATTTTGGTCCCGAAGCCAAAGAAACTGAAATAGCAGTTCACTTAATTGATGAAGCAATAGGAAATTTGGTTCAGAAAGTAAATCACTTAGGTTTAAATAATGTAAATTTCATCTTCGTTTCCGATCACGGAATGATAAAAGTTGATGGCGGAAATCCACTTGAGATTCCTGCTATGCTTTTTGATAAAAAAAGATTCGATTATTATAATTCTCAGACCTTATTGAGGGTTTATGTGAAAAACTCTGATGAGGTTAAAAAGGTTTATAAAGAATTAAAAGCCAATAAAACGGATGACTACGAAGTTTATCTGGATAAGAAACTCCCAAAGTATCTTCATTTTGCTACGAAAGATGACCGTTATAATAGAATAGGACAAATTTTATTAATCCCAAAAGCTCCAAAAATATTTTTAGAAAGAGATAAAAGAACTTCCGTAGGAAAACACGGTTACAATCCTAAAATGGTTCCTGAAATGAATGCTACATTTTTAGCTTGGGGTTCAGAATTTAAAAATAATTTGGTTATTGATCAATTTGAAAACATCAACGTTTATCCTTTGGTTGCTGATATTTTAGGTTTAAAAATCATAGAGCCGATTGACGGAAAAATAAAAGTGTTGAAAAAAATAGTAAAGAAATAATATAAAAGTCCTGAAAGGACGACTTAGAAAAGGATAGGGCGAAACCCTATCAAAAATAATTAATCAAACAAAAGAAGGGGTGGATTTTTACGAAAGCAAAAAGACGAGGTAGTTAAATTTCCCTCTGAAGCTGACAAGATTAATTAAACTTTTGTAAAACAAAAAAAAAGACTCTCCAAAAATGAAGAGTCTTAATTTATAATTAAATCTGAGGAGATTACAGAGATTGCATATCAATCACAAAACGGTATCTCACATCGCTTTTCAGCATTCTTTCATACGCTTCGTTGATGTCTTGCATTTTGATGACTTCAATTTCAGAAACGATGTTGTGCTCGCCGCAGAAATCAAGCATTTCCTGAGTTTCAGCAATACCTCCGATCACAGAACCGGCAACCGATTTTCTTCCCATAATCATAGGTGGAGTAAATAAGCTGTCTTCCATTTTACCGATAAAACCTACCAAAACATGAGTCCCGTTTATGGTCAAAGTAGAAATGTAAGGGTTTACATCATGATCGTAAGGAACGGTGTCGATAATTAAATCAAACTTTCCTTTAACAGAATTCATCTGCTCTTCATCAGTCGAAATAATAACGTGGTCTGCACCCAATTTTTTTGCATCTTCAGTTTTTCCGGGAGTTCTTGAGAATAAAGTTACTTCCGCTCCCAATCCTTTCGCAAGCTTGATTGCCATATGCCCTAATCCGCCCAAACCGACAACCGCAACTTTAGAATCAGAACCAACATTCCAGTGTCTTAAAGGCGACCAAGTGGTAATTCCTGCACAAAGAAGCGGTGCAACTGCAGCCAAATCCAGATTTGCCGGAATTTTTAAAACATGTCCTGCATCTACCACTACTTTTTGAGAATATCCACCAAAAGTATGGCCTCCCAAATGCTCATCTTTTCCGTTGTATGTTCCGATAAATCCGTTTTCGCAATATTGTTCCAAATCATGTTTACAGCTGTTGCAATGTCCGCAAGAATCTACAATACAGCCAACTCCTGCAAGATCACCCACTTTAAATTTTGAAACGTCGCTTCCTACTTTTGTAATTTTTCCTACAATTTCATGACCGGGAACTGATGGATATTTCGTTCCGCCCCAATCATTTCTTGCGGTGTGAAGATCAGAGTGGCAAACGCCGCAATATAGAATTTCAATTTCTATATCATTCGCTGTCACTTCTCTTCTTTCAATATTCATTTCTGCTAAATCGGCAGCTTTAGATTCTGCTCCAAAAGCTTTTACTGTGAATGTGTCCATATATTTTTTTAAGTTTTAAATTAATTATAATATTTCTGTTTTCTATTTACAAAATTCGATAGATTTAATGTAAAAGTACTTATATAAATTACAGAATCATTTACCAATTTTACTTACAGTGAAAATTGTAGGCAGGAAATTGGTAATTTTGAATAAAAATTTACTTCATGGAAGATCAGGAAGTTGAAATATACAACAGCGTTTCAGAATACAATAAAATGGTGAATCAGGAAACGATGCATCCTTTGGTGAGTGTGGTAGATTTTTCAAAATCTGATCCTATTTGTCAGTTCAAAAGAACCTTTGGTTTTTACACTGTTTTTCTGAAAGACGTAATGTGTGGCGATATGCAGTACGGAAAACACAGCTATGATTATCAGGAAGGAACTTTAGTTTTCATCGCTCCCGGACAGACTTACGGAATTTATAATGCAGGAGCTTATATTCAGCCTGCAGGTTTTGCCTTAATTTTTCATCCCGATTTATTGAAAGGAACCAATTTGGGAAAAAATATCAGAGAGTACAATTTCTTTTCTTACGATGTTCATGAAGCGTTGCATCTTTCAGAAAAAGAAAGAGAGATTATTTTAGAATGTTTTAAAAATATAAAACTCGAGCTCGAGCAAACCATTGATAAACACAGTAAGTCATTAATTGTTAATAATATTGAACTGTTTCTGAATTACTGTATGCGTTTCTACGACCGCCAATTTATTACAAGAGATCATATTAATCAGAATTTTATAGGCAAGTTTGAAAAATCCTTAGATGATTATTTGAAATCTGATAAGCCTAAAAATCTAGGGTTTCCAATGGTTAATTATTTCGCAGAACAACTTAATCTTTCAGCGAACTATTTTGGGGATCTGATAAAAAAAGAGCTCGGAATTTCTGCTCAGGAATTTATTCATAATAAGCTGATCGATGTAGCAAAAGATCAGATTTTTGATGCATCAAAATCTATCAGTGAAATCTCTTATGATTTAGGATTCAAATATCCACAGCATTTCACAAGATTATTCAAAAGTAAAGTAGGGGTTTCTCCAAGCGAGTTTAAAGCTCTGAATTAAATTTGTGATTAGTTTTTTTAACAAAAGTTTGTAAATTGTAATTATAAATAAATTTAAAGTCTATTGCGAAAACGATGACGGCAAATCGAAATAATACATATACTTTTCGGACACCTTTTGGAAAAATTTTAGCTTTTAGAGAAAACGGAATATTAAAAGCTAAAAACATTCGCTATGCGTATTCTGAAAGATTCAAAAAGCCAATTGCTGTACAGCCTTCAAATTTGGAAATTATTTTTCCTGAAAAAACTCCTGTTTGTCCGCAAAATATCAGCCCACTTCTTGAAAAAATGATTGGTAAAACCAATTTAGATGATTTTGAAGTGGATGAATCTCCTCAATATATTTCCATTTTTCGCCCTGAAAATTTTAATGAAAACGAAAAATTTTCTGTCATTGTATGGATTCATGGAGGTTCGTACGAAATAGGTTGCGGCGATCTTCCAACAGCAGATCCTACAGATTGGGTAAAAGAACAAAACATCATCGTTGTTACCGTTTCTTACCGATTAGGAATTTTCGGATTTTTGGGAGGTGACGAAGAAAAACCAGCCAATTTAGGTTTGTTTGACTTAATCGAAGCTTTGAAATGGATTAAAAATAATGTAGAATCTTTTGGTGGAGATTCAGAAAATATTACCCTTTTCGGGCAGTCTTCTGGTGGCGATGCAATTGCTCATCTTATGATTTCAGAAGGAACTGAAGATTTATTTAAAAGAGTGATTATTCACAGTGCTCCTTTAGGTTTAAGAAAAAACCGGCAAAAAATGTCAGCTGAATTTCTGAAAAACACTCAAGTTTTTAACGGAAAATCTGATGCTCTGGAAATTATTGAAAACTATAAAAATTGTACGCCTTCTTTTCTAAAATACGGATTAAAAGCGGCAATGCCTTTCGGTACACAATATGGTTTTCCGCCTTTGTGTAATGAAGATGAAGCAGAAGAAAGATGGAGACAAAAAGCAAAAGAAGTAGAAGTTTTAATTGGTTTGAATGATGAAGAAACCTCCTTTTATCTGAAAACTTCCGATATTATAAATAAATATTTTCCTGTAAAAATTTTGAACAGGGCGATTCGTACGACTACAGAAATTATTTATGGAAAACCCGCAAAAGACTTTGCTGAAAACTATGCGCAAAACGGAGGAAATGTTTATTTGTTCAGAATTCATCCTCGTTTGAAAATAACCAATCATTTTTTAGGAGCACATGCAATTGATTTACCTTTCATTTTCGGAAATGAATCTGCATGGAAATCTTCCGGAATTTTAAAAAATATTCCTTGGAAATACATTGATGAAAACGGAAGAAAATTAAGAAAGCTTTGGACTGAATTTGCCCAATACGGAAAGATTTCAGATGATTCAGAAAGACCGGAAATTCTAGAAATTTATAAAGTTTAATTTTCCACTAAACTTCATTTCATTCATAAAGACAAACTTTGTAAACACTCTTTATGCAGCCTCTTTGTCATTCTGACGAACGAAGAATCTCAACCTTTTATCAAAAGATTCTTCAAAACACTTCATTCATTCTGAATGATAAGCTCGACGCAAACATTTGTCTCGACCTAAACCTCAACCTCAATCTCAACCTCAAGTAATTTAGAATCATTCAAAATGTGACGAAAATCATAAAAATTTTGTCATGTTCCAAATTCTTTTTAAATTTACACCTAACAAATGTTAGTTAGTAATGGAGTTTGATGTTGAATATCTAAGTCTTGATGAATTGAGAACTCTTCAGTCCGAGAGATTGAAGAAGTTGGTTGTATATCTTGAAGAGAAATCAGATTTTTATAAAGGAAAATTTGATGAATTAGGAATATCAACTGAGGAAATAAGGACAATTGAAGATATTACAAAGCTGCCGATTACTTACAAACAAGATTTAAGAGACAATTATCCATTCGGATTATTTACCGTTCCGAAGAATGAATTACAAAGAATTCACTGTTCAAGCGGAACAACAGGGAAACCGACGGTTGTAGGATATACAAAAGAAGACGTTGATTTATTCAGCGAAGTGGTAGCAAGATCGTTGAACGCAGCCGGAGCAAAATCGGGAATGCAATTACACAATGCTTATGGTTACGGAATTTTCACGGGCGGACTTGGACTTCATTACGGAGCAGAAAAATTAGGAATGAGCGTTCTTCCAATTTCGGGAGGAATGACGACAAGACAAGTCGATTTAATTATAGATTTTAAACCTGAAGTTATTTGTTGTTCGCCGTCTTACGCTTTAACAATCGCTGATGAATTTGCGAAAAGAGGGATCTCAGCAGAGGAAATCAGTTTAAAATATGCCGTTTTAGGTTCAGAACCTTGGACGGAATTGATCAGACATCATATTGAAGAAAGATTGGGAGTTCACGCAACGAATATTTATGGTTTAAGCGAAATTATCGGACCGGGAGTTTCGATGGAAGATTTTGAGGAAAAAGGAGGTTCTTACATTTGGGAAGACCATTTTTATCCTGAAATTTTAGATCCGATCACAAAACAGCCGGTTCCTTTCGGGGAAGAAGGAGTTTTGGTTATTACAACTTTAACGAAAAAAGCAATGCCACTTTTACGTTACTGGACGAACGATATCACGAGTCTTTATTATGAAGAAAACTCAAAAAGAACGATGGTTAAAATGAAACCAATTCTTGGAAGAGCCGATGATATGTTGATTGTAAGAGGCGTAAATGTATATCCAAGTCAGATTGAAGAAGCATTTTCTCATGTGGAAGGCGTGGTTCCGAATTATTATTTAACACCAATTGAAAAAGAACAAATGTGTGTTGCATTGGACATTGATCTGGAAATTGATGATGAATTTGTGAAAGCCCAACAAATTGAAATTAATACCGATGATTATACTATTTTTGTCGGAAACTATGGAAAAAGTATAGAAAACGAAATAAAAAAACGAGTGGGGATCACCACAAAAGTGAAAATTCATGCTCAGGACAGTTTGCCTAAGTGCGAAGGTGGAAAAATTAATAGAATACTTAAAACAAAATGAATTCATTTTATAAATTAAAAACGGTAAGGGTTCAGAAAGATACCAACGATGCAGTGAATGTAGCCGTTGAAATTCCTGAGGAACTGAAGGATAAATTCAGATTCAAACAGGGGCAGTATCTTAACTTCCGAATGATGATCGACGGAAACGAAGAGAGACGTTCTTATTCTATCTGCAATGCGCCGAGTGAAAAAAGCAACACGCTGGAAGTATTGGTTAAGCTTTTAGAAAACGGAAAAGTTTCAGGTTATTTCAATGAGCATCTTCACATGGATGAAGTTCTTGAAGTGATGCCTCCGATGGGCGGTTTCAATACGTCTTATCACCCGACAAACGTAAAAACTTACATTGGTTTGGCGGCAGGAAGTGGAATTTCTCCGGTTTTATCAAATATTAAAGAAAGTCTTTACCAGGAGCCGAGTTCAAACGCTTATCTGTTCTACAGCAACAGAAGCATGAATCACGTGATGAAAAAGGCTGAAATCGATAAATTGGTTGAAACTTTTAACGGAAGACTGAAAGTTGTTTATTTAGTAAGCCGTGAGCAGCATGAAGACCCGATTTTTGAAGGTAGAATTTCTCCTGAAAAATTAGATTTATTATTTGAAAGATATGCAGATATCGATGTAAGAGAATCTACATTTTTCATTTGCGGACCTTCAGAAATGATTAAAGGCATCGCTGATTATTTAAAGAAAGAGAAAAAAGTACCTGCAATTCAGGTTTTATTTGAATATTTCACCGCTCCTGACGAAGAAAATTCTGAGGAAATGAGTGATGAATTCAAAGCAATTGCCAATTTAGAAAGTATGGTAACGGTGATCATTGATGATGATGAATATTCGTTTCACCTTAATTCTAAAAAAGAGAGTATCTTAGATAAAGCATTGAAAGACAATCTTCCTGTACCTTTCGCATGCAAAGGAGGAGTTTGTTGTACGTGTAAAGCGCAGGTGTTGGAAGGAGAAGTTTTCATGGAGAAAAACTACGCGCTTACCGAAGACGAAGTAGCCAGAGGTTACGTTCTGACGTGTCAATGTCACCCGACAACGAATGTGGTGATGCTTAATTATGATGTATAATTAAATTAATGTAACAATATATCAATTTACCAGTGTAAAATCATTGGTACATTGTTAGACTGATACATTGTTAAATTGGAAAAATTATGGATTTAGAAAAATTTGTACAATACGTACACGACGAAAATAAAGTAGAACCAAAAGATGTAATGCCCGATGATTACAGAAAGCTATTGGTTCGTCAGATTTCACAGCACGCGCATTCTGAAATTGTCGGAATGTTGCCGGAAGCGAACTGGATTTCCAGAGCGCCTTCATTGAGAAGAAAAATGGCTCTTTTAGCTAAAGTTCAGGATGAAGCGGGTCACGGTTTATACTTGTATTCTGCAACTGAAACTTTAGGAAACGGAACAATCAGAGCTGACAGAGACGCGACTTACGAAGATATGTTGGAAGGAAAAGCAAAATATTCAAGTATTTTCAACTATCCTACATTAAGCTGGGCAGATATCGGTGCCATCGGTTGGTTGGTTGATGGAGCTGCAATTATGAATCAGGTAATGTTGATGGGGAATTCTTATGGTCCTTATTCAAGAGCGATGGTGAAAATCTGTAAAGAAGAATCTTTCCACCAAAGACAAGGTTATGAGATTTTGATGGCACTTTGCCGTGGAACAAAACAACAGAAAGAAATGGCACAAGCTTCGTTAGATCGTTTTTGGTGGCCGGCTTTAATGATGTTTGGTCCAAATGACGACAGTTCACCAAATTCTAAAATCTCTATGAATTACAGAGTGAAAAGAGAAAGTAACGACAGTCTTCGTCAGAGATTTATCGACGTTACGGTTTCTCAGGCTGAATTCTTAGGATTAACCATTCCAGACAAAGATTTGAAATGGAATGAAGAAAGGCAGCATTACGATTTCGGAGAACTTCCTTGGGATGAATTCATGACTATCTTAAAAGGAAACGGACCTTGCAACAAGAAAAGATTACAGACAAAAGTGAAAGCGCAACAAGAAAACCTTTGGGTGAAGGAAGCGGCTGCAGCTTTTGCAGAAAAACAGGAAAAAATTTCAATGTAACAATATACCAATGTAAAAATGTAACAATCAATTTGTCATGCTGAGCTTGTCGAAGCATCTTAATTGGTAAATTGTTAGACTGATACATTGTTAAATTTAATTTTATTTATGGCAAATTTAGATATGTGGGAAGTGTTTATTCAGACTAAACCGGGATTATCTCACAAACACGTTGGAATTGTACAGGCACCAACAGCAGAAATGGCTTTGCAGAACGCAAGAGACGTTTATACAAGAAGAAAAGAAGGAACTTCCGTTTGGGTTGTTCCAAGTAAATATATTGTGACTTCAGAAGGAATTGATAAAGAAGCATTCTTTGATCCGGCTGATGATAAATTGTACCGTCACCCGACGTTCTACGATATTCCAAACGATGTAAAAAATATGTAATAAAAGAAGTTAGAAGTTAGATTCTAGAATTTAGTCTAATTTCTAACCTCTAATTTCTAAATTCTATAAAAATGAACCCATTATATAATTATTTATTAAAATTAGCGGACGACAGTTTCATCATGGGACAGCGCTTGTCTGCTTGGTGCGGTGAAGGTCCTTATTTGGAGGAAGATATTGCATTGACAAACATCGCTTTGGACGAACTTGGACAGGCAAATAACTTTTATGTTTACGCTTCAAGAGTTGCCGATAACGGTAAAAGTGAAGATGATTTGGCTTTTTTAAGATATGAACATGAATATCTGAATGCCCATTTAACCGAGCTTCCAAATGAAGATTATGCACAGACAATTCTTAAAGTGTATGTTTTTTCTGTGTATCAGAAATTAATGTACGAAGCATTGTCAAATTCTGCCGATGAAGAACTTTCTGCAATCGCTCAGAAATCTTTGAAAGAAGTAAGATATCATTACACGCATACTGCTTCTTGGATGAAAATTTTCGCACAGGGAACGGAGGAAAGTAAAACCCGTTTGGTAAAAGCCATCGAAAATGTTTGGGAATATACGAAAGGATTATTCGCGAAAGTGGAAGGAGAAGATGATTTAATTGCTTTAAATATCACTCCGAATGTTGATGAATTGTACAATCAGTTTATCTCGATCACAGAAAAAGATTTTGCAGATTTTGGATTAGAATATCCGACAGATCATTTCATGCAGCCAAAATCAAGAACAGGTTATCACACTGAATATTTTGGATTTATCCTTTGCGAATTGCAGTATATGCAGAGAGCGTATCCGGGTTGTACGTGGTAATAAAATCAATGAGTTAATTTGAAAATGAGTTAATTTGAAAATGGCGGGCACCCTTAAATTTTCAAATTATCCAAATTTTCAAATTTTCAAATTAATAAATGAAAAATCCTTTAGAAATATTAGAATTAGTTCCCGATCCGGAAATTCCGGTAATCAATATCGTGGAATTGGGCATTGTAAGAGAAGCGAAAGTTACTGGCGAGAATTCTTGCGAAGTGACGATTACGCCGACTTATTCTGCCTGTCCCGCTATGTTTACCATTGAGGAAGACATCATGAAAATCATGAAAGAAAACGGTTGGGACGCTAAAGTAGTGACTAAAATGTTTCCGATCTGGACAACAGATTGGATAACGGATGAAGCGAGAGAAAAACTCCGTGTTTACGGAATTTCACCGCCCGAAAAAGGAGCAGACGAACATCACATCGGGAAACCGAAAAAATGTCCGCGTTGCGGTTCGATGAACTCTAAGCAAATCAGCAGATTCGGGTCTACTTTATGTAAGGCTTCTTACCAATGTTTAGATTGTTTAGAGCCGTTTGATTATTTTAAATGCCACTAGATTAATGTAACAATTTAGCAATGTAAAAATGTAACAATTTTGAATGCGGCAAATATTGTTAGACTGGTAAACTGATACATTGCTACATTTTTATGCGTAAATTTACATTAATTATAAAAAAATAAAACTATGTACACACAACTTGATATTGAGTCACATTTTGATGGAAAGCTGAAAATTGCTTACCTCAATCAGCCTGAAACGATGAATGCGCTTACAAAGCCATCTTTGGGAGATCTAAAAGATTTTATAAAAGAATGCAGTGATGATCCTACGGTAAGATGTGTAGCGATTTCAGGAAGAGGAAGAGCTTTTTGCTCAGGTCAAAACTTAGATGATGCTTTCGTACAAGGCAACGACCATCATGATGACGATATTATCAGAAGAATTGTGACGGATTATTACAATCCTTTGGTACTCGAAATTACACGTTGCAAAAAACCTGTTGTGGCTTTAGTCAATGGTCCTGCTGTTGGAGCTGGAGCAATGTTGGCTTTGATTTGTGACTTTGTTTTAGCTAATAATAAAGCGTATTTTTCTCAGGCATTTTCAAATATTGGGTTAATTCCTGATACAGGAGGTACTTATTTCTTGCCTAAATTATTGGGAAGACAACTAGCAAACTATTTAGCATTTACTGGCAAAAAATTATCAGCTGAAGAATCAAAATCGTATGGTTTGGTTGCTGAGGTTTTCACGGAGGAAGAATTCAATTCAAAATCAATGGAAATTTTAGAAAAAGTATCAAATATGCCAACTGTTGGTTTAAAATTAACCAAAAAAGCCTTCGCAAATTCTTACAACAACACTTTGAAAGAACAGTTGGAACTGGAAGGAGATTTACAGCAGGAAGCTGCCGAAACAGAAGATTTCAAAGAAGGGGTACAAGCCTTTTTACAAAAAAGAAAACCTGAATATAAAGGGAAATAAGAATTAATATAACAATATACCAATGTAGCAGTTTACCAATTATTAGATTATTGGAATTCAATTAAATTGTTACATTGTTACATTGATACACTGTTAGATTATGAACGTAGGAATTATCGGTGCCGGTACGATGGGAATTGGTATCGCACAAGTAGCCGCAACGAACGGATGCAAAATTTGGGTCTTCGATGCCAATGCAAAACAAGTAGAAACGGCAACCGTAGGTTTGGAAAAAACATTGACCAAATTGGTTGATAAACAGAAAATTTCGGCAGAGAAAATGACCGAAATTTTAGCTAATATTTCCATTGCTACAGAATTGAAGGACTTTAAAGATTGTGAATTAATCATTGAAGCCATCATCGAAAATAAAGAAATTAAAACCAAAGTCTTCACAGAATTAGAGAAACACGTTTCAGAAAGCTGTGTGATTGGTTCAAATACATCATCTATTTCCCTCACCTCTCTCGGTGCGGAATTACAAAAACCGGAGCGTTTCATCGGAATTCACTTCTTCAATCCGGCTCCTTTGATGCCTTTAGTTGAGATTATTCCATCTCTCCTTACAGAAAAATCTTTAGCCGAAAAAATGTACAACCTCATGAAAGATTGGGGTAAAACTCCCGTTATTGCAAAGGATATTCCCGGATTTATTGTTAATAGGATTGCTCGCCCTTACTATGGGGAAGGCTTGAGAATTGTTGAAGAAAACATCGCAACTGTAGAACAAGTTGATGATGCTATGAAAACAATTGGAAACTTCAAAATGGGACCTTTTGAATTAATGGATCTCATTGGTGTTGATGTGAATTTTTCGGTAACAAAAACAGTTTACAACGAATATTTCTACGATCCTAAATACAAACCATCTCTTCTTCAGCAAAGAATGTCTGAAGCAAAACTTCACGGCAGAAAAACCGGAAAAGGCTTCTACGATTATAGTGAAGATGCTATAAAACCTGTTGCTCAAAAAGACGAGACCCTTTATCAACAAATATTTCTGAGAATAATTTCAATGCTGATTAATGAAGCGGTTGAAGCAAAAAGATTAGGTGTTGCAAATGATGAAGATCTAGAATTGGCAATGCAAAAAGGTGTAAACTATCCAAAAGGATTATTAGCTTGGGGAAAAGAGATCGGATATGCAAAAATCTCAGAAACCCTTCAAAATCTTTACGAAGAATACCAGGAAGAAAGATACAGACAAAGCCCGTTACTACGTAAAATGTAACAATATACCAATCTAACCATGTAGCAATCTGTCTGTCATGCTGAGTTTGTCGAAGCATCTCAATTGGTAAACCGTTACATTGTTAAATTATTACATTAAAAAATGGATATAGATGGATTCAGAGCCGAATTGGAAACAAGGCTTCTCATTGAAAAAGAATATTTAATTCAGGAACTTTCTTCAATAAATGATGATAAGGAAAAGCTTGATTTATTAGGAAGGTTTAATGAAAAATATAAAGAGCTGATCAAGAGATTAGCGAATGAAAGTGGGATTGATTTAAATGCTCTTTATCCAACCGAAAACCCATTAAACTCAGAAAATCTGTCAAACGAGCAGATAATTCTCGGTAAAACCATGGGTGTTTACGATAAATTGGCTGATGAATTATATGAAAAAATAACAAGCGTACATTAAAAATGAATCCAAGACAGGTTGTAGAATATATGTTTGATCAGGATTATTTTTCCCAATGGATGAATATCAAAATGATCGAAGTCAAAGAAAATTATTGTTTAATAGAAATGCCCATCAAAAAAGAAATGATTAATGGGTTGAAAACCGTTCACGGAGGCGTAACCTTTGCTTTTGCGGATTCCGCGTTGGCATTTTCGTCTAATAATACCGGCGATGCAGCAGTTGCTTTAAACTGCATTATTAATTTTACCAAAGCCGGAAAAGAAGGCGATATTTTCAGAGCAGAAAGTATTTTGGTAAACGACACTAGAAAAACCGCTGTTTATGACATTAAAATTACCAATCAAAATCAAGAAATGATTGCAAAATTCGTCGGAACAGTTTATAAAATCGGAAAAAAAATTACAGAATTGTAATTTTAATGTAACAATGTATCAGTATAGCAATCTAACAATGATGAAATAAAAAAAATTAACACAAATGATAAATTTTGAAAATAATCCATTGATTCAGAAAACAGTTCAGTTTTCTTTAGATATAATTGAGTTTTGTGAATTGTTAGAAGAAAAAAGAAAGTTTGTAATTGCAAAACAATTGTTACGTTCGGGAACAAGCATTGGTGCAAATGCATTTGAAGCACAAAACCCACACAGTAAAAATGATTTTATCAACAAGATAAAAATTTCAGCTAAAGAATTGGAAGAAACCAAATATTGGCTTTATCTGTGTAAACATTCCAAAAATTATCCGTTTGATGAAAAGCTTGAACATCAAATTGTAGAATTAGGAAAAATTATTTATAAAATATTAAGTACAAGTCTAAATAAGAATTAATCTAACAATGTACCAGTTTATCAACGTATCAATCATTGTTACACTGTTACATTAATAGATTGTTAAATTGAAATATCATGAACAACGTATACATCATAGATTACATCAGAACTCCTATTTCAAAACTAAGTGGAGGATTATCAGAAGTGAGAGCCGATGATTTGGCAGCAATCGTTCTAAAAGAAATTGTTGCAAGAAACCCAGAAGTTCCCGTTGAGGAAATCGAGGACGTTATTTTCGGATGTGCAAATCAAGCGGGTGAAGATAACAGAAACGTTGCAAGAATGGGACTTTTATTGGCTGGTCTTCCGTACAAAATCGGAGGGGAAACAGTAAACAGGCTGTGTGCTTCTGGAATGTCGGCGGTTGCCAATGCTTTCCGTTCGATTGCTTCTGGTGAAGGTGAAATTTACATTGCAGGTGGAGTGGAGCACATGACGCGTTCGCCTTATGTAATGTCAAAACCAAGTGCAGCTTTCGGTAGAGATAGTCAGATGTTTGATACCACTTTCGGATGGAGATTTGTGAATCCGAAAATGAAGGAAATGTATGGCGTAGATGCAATGGGAGATACTGCTGAAAACTTAGCAGAAATTCACAATATCAGCCGTGAAGATCAGGACAAATTTGCGCTTTGGTCACAACAAAAAGCAACGAAAGCTCAGGAAAGTGGAAGGTTAGCGGAAGAAATTGTAAAAGTTGAAATTCCTCAAAGAAAAGGCGATCCAAAGATCTTCGATACAGACGAATTTATCAAGCCAACTTCTTCAATGGAAGGATTAGGAAAACTTCGTCCAGCTTTCAGAAAAGAAGGCGGAACTGTAACTGCTGGAAATGCTTCAGGAATGAATGACGGAGCTGCAGCTTTAATTTTAGCAAGCGAAGAAGCGGTAAAAAAATATGGTTTAAAACCAAAAGCTAAGATTTTAGGTTCATCTGTTGCCGGTGTTGAACCAAGAATCATGGGAATTGGGCCTGTTGAAGCAACTCAAAAATTATTAAAAAGACTGAATCTTTCATTGGAAGATATGGATGTTATTGAATTGAATGAAGCTTTTGCTGCTCAATCTTTAGCCGTAACAAGAAGTTTAGGGTTGAAAGATGACGATTCAAGAATAAATCCAAACGGAGGAGCCATCGCAATCGGTCACCCACTTGGAGTTTCGGGAGCGAGGATCATCGGTTCTGCTGCAATGGAACTTCAAAAACAAGATAAAAAATATGCATTGTGTACCCTTTGTATCGGTGTCGGACAAGGCTATGCAATGGTGATTGAAAAAGTATAACTTTTTCAATAATGTAACAATTTGCTGATGTACCAATATAACAATTTACCGATGTAACAATATTTTTGGCCTTGTCATGCTTAGCTTGTCGAAGCATCAATTGGTAAACTGTTAGATTGATACATTGTTAAATTAATTTTTTAATTAAAAAATTATGAATATCTACTCATATCACGGCATTCGCCCTATCATAAAACCTTCCGCTTACGTTCATCCGCAAGCGGTGATTATCGGAAATGTTGAGATTGGCGAAGAAGTTTATATAGGTCCCAATGCGGTTATCCGTGGAGATTGGGGAAAAATTATCATCAAAGGCGGTGCAAATGTTCAGGAAAACTGTACGCTTCACGTTTTTCCGGGTATTGAAACGATTTTAGAAGAATCTGCACACATCGGTCACGGTGCGATCATCCATTCCGGACATATTGGTAGAAACTGTTTGGTTGGAATGAATGCTGTTGTGATGGACAAAGCCGTAATAGGTGACGAATGTATCATCGGTGCTTTGGCTTTTGTTCCTGCTAATTTCAGATGTGAAGCTAGAAAATTAATTGTGGGAAGCCCTGCAAGAATCATCCGTGATGTTTCTGATGAAATGATTAAATGGAAAACAGAAGGAACAAAACTCTATCAGGAATTGGCAAGAGAAGGAAAAGATGCGATTCTACCTTGTGAACCATTTACAGAATATGTTCAGCAGATTCCTACGAAAGTTGTTGATTACAGCATTTGGGATGATGTGAAATAATAATGGATAAGAAATTAATATTAGAAATAGAAAAATTTATGGTTGACAATCAAAATAAAATCAATCATATAATAAAAATACATTCTGGGATGTCTACTAACAAACGTAATTTTGACAGACATTTTACTACCTATATCACTATGAAATTTAATTTGGAAGATTTAGGATGGCGTTTTAGTGGAGCACGTATATTTTTTGATGGTTCAGAAAGTCTTTATGAAATTTCAATGGATAGAATTATAGAATTTACTAAGATTGACAATAAGTATATATTTTTAGAAAAATACAGTCAGGAAATCTTTAGAAAGTCTACGATAGAATTTCAGGGAATTGTGAAATAATTGAATTTCAAGATTTAATATGATAAAAAAACTTCTCATTTTCTATATTCTCTTTGCATTTCAATCAATGGTTTTAGCCCAAAATGGAAATGTAAAAGCATTGACTATTGGAGAAATCAGAACCATAAAGTCTAAGATTTTAAACGAAGATAGAACCTTAAACATCTATCTTCCACAAAATTTCGACAAAACAAAATCTTACCCAATTATCTATTTGTTGGATGGAAGCATGAATGAAGATTTTATTCACGTTACAGGATTGGTGCAATTCTTTAATCAAATGTATTCTATGCCGGAAACAATTGTGGTGGGAATTGCCAATATTGACAGAAAGAAAGATTTCACTTTTCATACTGATTTAAAAGATTTACAGACAGATTATCCTACAACGGGGCATTCAGATAAATTTATCAGTTTTTTGGAGAAAGAATTAAAACCGTATATAGAAAGTCAGTTTAAAACAGCAGATAAATATTTATTCGGGCAATCTTTAGGTGGACTTTTGGCAACAGAAATTTTGTTGAAAAAACCGGAAATGTTTAATAACTATTTTATCATCAGTCCGAGTTTGTGGTGGGATGATGAAAGTCTTCTAAAACAAGCTTCTCAATTGTTAACTAAAATTCCCGATACAAAGAAATTTATTTATGTTTCTGTCGGAAAAGGGGAGCATCCGGTAATGATAAAAGATGCCGAAAGTTTAGATGATATTCTGAAAAAATCAAACAAGAAAAACTGGACGGTAGAATATAAAATGATGGAAACAGACAACCATGCAACCATTCTTCACAGAAGTTTGTATGAAGGTTTAGTGAAATTGTTTCCGTATCAGGAACCGAAATAAATAAATGTAACAATATACCAATGTAAAAATCTAACAATAATGTCGTTATGTCATGCTGAGCCTGTCGAAGCATCTCATTGGTAAACTGCTAGATTGATACATTGTTAAATTAGAAATATAAAAACTATATGGAAAAATTAAAAAACTATATTCATGGTGAATGGGTGGAAGGTAAAGGAAACGGGATTCCTTTATACAATGCCGTGACAGGAGAGCAGGTTGCTGTTTCGGATACAGAAGGGCTTAATTTTGAACAGGCTCTTGATTATGGTAGAACGGTAGGTTACAAAAATCTTTCTTCAATGACGTTCTACGATCGTGGAGAAATGTTGAAAAAAGTAGCGCTTTACCTTTTAGAAAGAAAGAAAAAATATTACGAACTATCATATAAAACAGGGGCAACACATGCAGATTCTTGGGTAGATATTGAAGGAGGTTTTGGTACGTTCTTCACCTATTCAGGGTTGGCAAAGAGAATGCTTCCGAATACTCCATTTTGGGTTGACGGCGAAACTCAGAAAATTTCTGCGAACGGAACTTTCTTGGGAACTCATATTTTGACTCCAAGTGAAGGAGTTTCTGTACAAATCAATGCCTACAATTTTCCTGTTTGGGGAATGTTGGAAAAGTTATCCACATCTTTGTTGGCAGGTGTTCCGTCAATTGTGAAGCCTTCGCCATTTGGTTCTTATTTAACCAATGCGGTTTTTCAGGATATGATTGAAAGCGGTGTTCTTCCTGAAGGAGCTCTCCAATTGGTTTGTGGTGAACCGGGAAATATTTTGGATTACGTTCAGGATGGAGATTCTGTATTGTTCACAGGTTCTGCAACGACAGGTAGAAAATTAAAAGCTTTGCCTTCTGTTTCAGGAAATTCTGTTCGTTTCAATATGGAAGCCGATTCTTTGAACTGCTCAATTCTTGGATTGGATGCAAAACCGGGAACTCCTGAATTTGATTTATTCATCAAAGAAGTTCGTACAGAAATGACCACAAAAGCCGGACAAAAATGTACAGCGATTAGAAGAATTTTGGTTCCTGAAAACTTAATTGATGATGTTCAGAATGCTTTGTCTAAAGCTTTAGACCAGACGAAAATCGGAAACCCGTTAAGCAGAGATACAAGAATGGGTTCTTTGGTTGGAAAGCAGCAATACGATGAGGTTTTAAGGAAAGTAAATATCTTAAAAACTGAAAACGAACTTGTTTATGACGGAAAGCATGAGCTTGTAGATGCAAACTATGAAAATGGAGCATTTATGAGTCCTAAATTGTTCTTAAATGATTCTCCTTTCACCAAAAATATCTCTCATGATGTTGAAGCTTTCGGTCCGGTTTCTACGTTGATGCCTTACAAAGATGCGGAAGAAGCGGCAGCGTTGGCAAAAAGAGGGAAAGGAAGTTTGGTGGGTTCAATTGTTTCTCACGATGAGAAGTTCGTTGCGGAAACTTCGTGGAAAATGGCTTCTCAGCACGGTAGAATTTTCGTGTTAAACAGAGATAATGCGAAAGAAAGTACAGGTCACGGTTCTCCGCTTCCTACCTTGATGCACGGTGGTCCTGGAAGAGCAGGTGGAGGCGAAGAAATGGGCGGACTGAATGGTCTTCATTTCTTCCTTCAAAAAACGGCAATTCAAGGTTCACCGGATATTTTAACAGCGATTACAAAAGTATATCAGCAAGGAGCAGAGAAAAAATTTGCAGACAAACATCCTTTCCAGAAATATTTTGAAGATGTTGAGGTTGGAGATTCTTTGGAAACCGCAGGTAGAACGGTTACCGATGCAGATATCGTGAATTTCTCGAACGTTTCGTGGGATCATTTTTATGCACACACAGATGCTACGAGTTTAACGGGTACTATTTTCGATAAAACAGTGGCTCACGGATATTTTATCCTTTCAGCGGCGGCGGGCTTGTTCGTTTCAGGTAAAAAAGGTCCGGTTATCGCCAATTATGGATTAGAAAACTGTTCGTTCTTCAAACCTGTTTATGCAGGAGATACGATTACGGTTTATTTAACGGCAAAAGAAAAAATCAATCGTGGTGTAAAGGGTAGAAATATTCCTTCCGGAGTGGTAAAATGGCTGGTTGAGGTTGTTAATCAGAGGGACGAAATCGTTTGTGTGGCGACAATTTTAACATTAGTTGCTAAGCATTCTCCGTTTATTGACTTTAAAGTTCAGAATATTCAGAAAAAATTAAATGCTTTGACTGAAAATACGCAACCTGTTTTTGGGGATTTTACTCCGCAATTAATGGTTGAGCATTTGGAAGAAGTATTGAGAAATGGTTTCGGAAATTTAAAACCTGAAGATTTTCCTGCAATTCCTGCTGAAAAATTAGAAAAACTTCAGGACTGGCTATATACTGATCAAAAAATTCGTCCGGGAGCTCAATATCCCTTATGGAAAGAAGGAGAAATTCCTCAGAATAAAAATAAAAATCTGGATGCAGCTAAAACTCAGTTGATAGAAACATTAAAAGAGTTTACGGTTTATTTCAAAGAAAATCCTTTTGCAGAACATTATAATCCAAGATTTGGACATTTAAACAAGGAAATGATGGAGCTTTTCCAGAGAAAGCATTTCACACATCATTTTGAACAGTTTAGCTTGATTTAATTAGTTTAAAACTGGAAATGTATCAATTTAACAGCGTAGCAATTTTTGTTACGCTGTTTTTTTATAATCTTTTGTTAAAAACTTCGAGACGTTTGATGTCTTTATTTTAATTCCTTATTTTCATGTTTAAATCAATTCAAAAAATATTTATCATGGAAGAAAGCTGGGTGCAGAAATATGAGGAAGTAAAAAATATACTTACTTGTCCTACAGATTTGGAATCTTATTTTACGTCAAAAGAAATCGCTGGTGAAAAAATGGAAGTCATGGAAATCGGAAATGTTTCTCTGCCTTCCGGAAAAGTGGTAGTACGAGATCCTTTGGTATTTCTTAATTCAAAACAAAAACCATATTTTCTTGAAACTCCAAAAGGAAATTTTCCCGTAGCAATTGCTGTTGTAAAATCGGAGGATTGGGGGGATCGATATGCTGCTGTAAAGGTAAAGTTTAGTGACGAAAAGCCTGTTCTTTATCAAGAAGCTTTGATTGGAAACGAAAATCTTGAAGGCGTAAAAGAAGATGATTTTTTTGGATTTCATGTGGATGCCGGATTGGGATGTATTGCCGATGCAGAAGCGCTTCCTGTATTCGATAAGTTTTTAGAAGAACTAAATGTAGACAATGTTTATGATGATTATTTTGCTGAATTGTTTGCTCAAAGTTATCAGCAAAATCCACAAAATCAAAGAGATGCAGGTGATTGGATCAACTGGAAAATACCAAATACAGCATTTCAAATTCCTATGTTTGCGAGTGGCTTTGGGGACGGATCTTATCCTGTGTATTTTGCGTATGATGCAAAAGGAGAGATCTGTGGCTTGTATATTCAGTTTATCGACATCGAATTGGCACTAAGTGATGAAGAAGAGGATGAAGACGAAGATGAAAATGATCAGCCACAAAATTTTGTTTTTCTATCATAAACTCTTTATATGAGTAATACTTTTGCTGAAAAAATTGTTGAGTTCAATAAAAACTTGCACTACTCTGGACCATTGCCGAAAGATTTTCAGATTCTGAATCCGTATTTAGATAGTCCTGAAACAATGGTTGTCATGGAAAAGTTTTATCATAAATATTACAACGATTCAATTCAAAGAAAATTTTTAATCGGAATTAATCCCAGCAGACACGGAGCAGGAGTTACAGGCGTTCCATTTACCGATACAAAACGTTTGGAAAGTGTTTGCGGAATTAAAATGGAATCAGCCCATACGCATGAGGTTTCTTCCGTTTTTATGTATGATATGATCGCGTCTTATGGCGGTGCAGATGAATTTTACAGAGATATTTACATCAATTCACCTTTTCCTTTAGCAATTGTACGAAAAGCAAAAAACACCTGGATTAATGCCAATTATTACGATGATAAAGAACTTTTCAATGCTGTAAAAGATTTCATGATCGACTGTCTGAAAAAACATATCAGTTTGAATCTCGATACTTCGGAAGTTTTTATTTTAGGAAAAAAGAATGCCCAGTTCATTTCAAAATTAAATACGGAAGCAAATCTGTTTGAAAAGATGACGGTTTTAGAACATCCGAGATATATTCAGCAATATAAATCAAAAGAAAAGCAGCTTTTTATTGATAAATATATTCTAGCTTTAAAGAACAAATAATTTCACCATGTAAAAATATAAATATGCCTTGGAATCCTGAAGTGTACAATCAGTTTAAAAACATCCGTTATCAACCATTTTTTGATTTGATGCAGCTTATTTCCGCAGATGGTTTAAAGAAAGCAATCGATATTGGTTGCGGAACGGGCGAACAGACTCATATTCTGTCAGAAAAATTTGTTGATGCAGAGTTTTTAGGAATTGATTCTTCAGTTGAAATGCTGTCACAATCTATTTCCTTTCACAATGATAGATTAAGTTTTCAGCAAAAAAAAGTTGAAGAATTATATGACTCCGAAGAAAAGTGGGATCTAATTTTTAGCAATGCCGCTTTACAGTGGTCAGACGATCATGAAAAATTGTTTCCCAAACTGCTTTCTCTACTAAGTGAAAATGGGCAATTTGCCGTTCAAATGCCTTTGCAGTCTGAAAATATTCTCAATCAAATTTTGTTTCAACTCGCTTCGGAAGAATCTTACGAAACACAACTTCAACAGTGGAACAGGATTTCTCCGGTTTTAGGTTTGGACGATTATGCTAAAATGATGTTTGAGGCAGGGTTGAAAGATTTAAATATTTCTATAAAAGTGTATCCGATTATAGCTGATGATGCAGAGAAGCTATTTCAGTTTATTTCGGGTTCAGCGTTAATTCCGTATTTGGAAAGATTGAATGAGGTGAATAAAGAGAAATTTATTGGTGAATATAAAAAGAGAATTGCTGAAGAATTTAAGAAGTTCCCTGCAATTTATTCATTTAAAAGAATGCTGCTTTACGGAAGAAAAATAGGATAAGCGTTTTCTGATAACAAAAAATTCCCTGATGACAGGGAATTTTCATTTATGCTTAGAATCGTGTTTTAAAAACTTTTAGCGTTTAATAAAAGTTTTCATGGGAATTAGTTTTTACCTTTTTAATTACCACAAAATAACAGATTTTAAATAAATTAGAATAGGGTATAAATACTGTATTTTTATGTCCGTATAAATACGGATATAATTTTGCCTTCTACATTTTTAGTGCTAAAAATTATAGCATTAACTTTCTCAAAAGTGCTTTATTTAGTACTTTTGTATAAATCGAAAAAGACTAAAATGAGTGATTTTGTAACATCAGAAATTAAAAATAGTATTGCCGAAATTACTTTCGGAACGGCAAAAAGTAACGCTCTTCCAGGGGCTATTCTTGAAAAATTAGCACAAACTATTTTAGAAGAAGGTGCGAAAAATGAAGTAAAAGCTATTCTTGTAAAAAGTCAGGGTGAAAAAGCCTTTTGTGCAGGGGCGAGTTTTGATGAGCTTTTGGCCATCGATGAATTAGAGGCTTCCACAAAATTTTTCGGAGGTTTTGCCAAAGTTTTAAATGCAATGCGAAACTGCGGTAAAATAGTCGTGGTAAGAGTTCAGGGAAAAACTACAGGGGGCGGAGTAGGAATTGCCTGCGGAGCAGATTATTGTTTTGCAACCAAAGATTCTGCTTTGGCTTTAACCGAGATCAATTTAGGAATCGGGCCTTTCGTGATCGGTCCGTATGTAGAAAGAAAAATCGGCAAATCACAGTTTTCGGCAATGGCAATTGATGCAGACTTCAGATCGGCAGAATGGGCCGAACAGCATAATATTTATCACTCAGTTTCAGAAAACATTGCAGAAATGGATTCTAAATTAGAAAAATTCTTAAATACGCTGTCTACAAGAAGCGAGGATGCTCTAGCTTTAATAAAAAAAGTTTCTTGGGAAGGCACAGAACATTTTAATGAATTGATGCCTGCAAGAATTCATATGAGTGCAAGTTTAATTCTTGAAGATTCTGCAAAGAAAAATATTGAGACTATTAAAGAAAGGTTAAGATCAAAGTAATATTTTCCTGAAATTTAATTAAAAAAACCATTGAGAAATCAATGGTTTTTTTAATTAAAAATAAAAGCTTTATATGAATAAATGATTTTCAATATTTATATTTTACTCATAATTGATTATTTTTAATTGAGGGTTTTTTATTTAAATAGTGTTTAGTATGTTTTATCGTTAATATTTTTAATTAAAACTTGTATATATTATAATTTATTAACATATTTGATGAAAATTATTAAACACTTATAAGATGAAAATAAAATTATCATTAGTAACTACTGCTGTTGTCTTCTTTATGGGGGCGCAAGCTGTTGATGCCCAAAAAGTAAAGGATACACTTATTCAAGAAGAAAAGATAGATGAAATTGTAATTGTTGCTTATGGTTCTCAAAAAAGAGAGACAATAGTTGGGTCTAACACACAGGTAAATGCAAAAGAATTTGCAGATCGTCCCATTACAAGTATTGGTCAGGCTATTGATGGAGCCAGTCCCGGAGTAAAAGTGAGTACATCTACGGGGCAACCCGGAAGCTCTCCCAGTATTCAAATAAGAGGTATAGGATCTTATGGTATCACCACATCACCTCTGTACGTGATCGATGGAGTAATATATAACGGATCATTGTCAGCAATTAATACAAATGATATTGCCTCTTTTAATATCTTGAAAGATGCAGCATCTACATCATTGTATGGTTCAGCTGCAGCAAATGGCGTTATATTAATTACTACAAAAACTGGAAAAAAAGGAGCCGATGCTCTTAATTTTAGTATGAGTACAGGATATGTTGGAAGATCAATCCCTGAATATGACAGGGTAAATGCTTATCAGTATTATCCTCTTGTATGGGAGGCAATGAGAAACGGACGTCTTACCTCTGTACCTGCGAGTACTGTAGCAGATGCAAATAAATATGCCACAGAAAGACTGATTTCTGATGTTTTAAAAAATAATGTTTTTGATGTAGATAATAAGCTATTGGTAGTAGATGGTGTATTAAATCCTAACGCAAAATTGAAATATACTGATTTGGACTGGCAAGACCCATTGATCAAAACGGGATTCAGACAAAACTATGAATTAAATTATAGTGGTGGAACTAACAAAACAACATATTTTTCTTCGGTTAGTTATACTAATGAAGCCGGATATTTAATTAAATCCGACTTTGAAAGGTTTACTGCAAGGTTAAAAGTTGATTCTCAAATCAAGAATTGGCTAAAAGTGGGAACAAGTATAAGCGGAGTTTCATCCAATGGAAATAATTCCGTAGATGGTGCAGATAATAACTCTTCATATATAAATCCTTATGCATGGACGAGAAGAATAGGACCCATCTATAGTCCATACGCTCACGATCCGGATACTTTTGCAACTTTATATGATTCTTTTGGGGATGTTATCTATGATTCTGGAAGTGCAAGAGGCGCAGATGCGGCGGCAGGTAGGAATGTTATTCAGGAAACGCTTTTAAATAAAGATATATCAAAAAACTATTATATCATTTCAAGAGCTTATGCTGAAGTTAAAGTTGATCCCTATTTAACTTTATCTACAAACGTAGGATATGATATTCAGAATAACAGAAGAAACCGTTACATCAATAAAGTGATTGGAGATGCCGCTCCAGGTGGTGCTGCCGAAATAAGAACTTTTACTGAGCAGACTCTTACTTTCAACCAATTATTGAATTATAAGAGAAAATTTGGATCACATAATTTCGAATTTTTATTAGGTCATGAAAGCTATAAATTTATTTACGAATATATGCTTGGGTACAAGCAAGGGCAGGTTGCAGATGGAAACGATGAATTAATCAATTTTGTTACTCCTACTACTCTCACCTCACAAACGGATAACTACCGAAAAGAAAGTGTATTTTCGAGATTAAATTATGATTACAAATCAAAGTATATACTTTCAGGATCTTACCGTGCGGATGGTTCCTCAAGATTCGCTAAAGATGTAAGATGGGATTATTTTTGGTCTGTTGGAGCAGGATGGAGAATAAAAGGAGAAGATTTTTTGAATGACTCTAATACGATTAGTGAATTAAAATTGCGTGGATCTTACGGAGAAGTAGGAAATGACAGAACAAATAGTTATTATATGTATAAAAGTACATATGCTTTGGGATATAATAATGCGCAAGAACCAGGCATTTTGTATGATTTTAAGGCTGATCCGAAAGTTTCTTGGGAAACCAACAAACAGTCGGATGTAGCAATTGACTTTGGATTTTTCAATAATAGAATAACAGGAACTGTAGAATATTATAATAGAATTACCAATGATCTTCTTTTTAAGGTACCTCAACCTGTTTCAGCAGGCATACCTGATAGTGAAATAACCCAAAATGTAGGTACTATGTATAATCGTGGTTTTGAGATCGGAATAAATGCTGATGTTATTAAAAATGAAAATTTCACATGGAATTTAAATGCAAACGCATCAACTCTTAAAAATCAGGTTACTCAGCTGTCAAAGGGTATAACGGAACTTATTGAAGGAACTAAAAAGGTTTCGGTAGGGCATTCTGTCTATGATTATTGGTTAAGACAATGGTATGGTGTAGATCCCACAGATGGATCTCCTTTATATTTAGCTGCTGATTCTTATATAGGAACTACCGCAGTTGATATAAGAACTGTAAATGGTACTTTAGTTACCACGAACCATAATAAAGCTAAATATGATTATTCAGGTACAGCAATTCCTGATTTATTTGGTAGTTTTGGCACATCCATCACCTATAAAGAATGGTCTTTATCGACAATGTTTACTTATCAAGTAGGAGGGATGACTTATGATTCCAATTACCAAACTCTAATGTCAAACTATCCACAAGGAGGCGCATTAAGTACAGATATTTTAAATCGATGGACAACTCCTGGTCAGATTACGGATGTTCCGGCTTTAAATTCTGCGACTTATACAAGTTCTGGCGCAGCTTCAAGCAGATGGCTGATTAAATCTGATTTCATCACTTTCAGACAAGCAACATTAGGATATAGCTTTAAGCAGAGTGTTATTTCACAATATGGCATTACGGCATTGCGATTATTAATGTCCGGAGAAAATATTTGGAGCAAAACAGCCAGAAAAGGATTAGAACCTGTTCAGTCTTTTAATGGAACAACCACAAACAGATATACACCGGCGAGAATTATCACAATAGGATTTAATATATCATTTTAAAATAGAAATTATGAAAAATATAAAAAAACATTATAAAAAAATAATATTACTATCATTTGCTTTTTTTGCTTTAGCTATGACATCCTGTTCGAGTGAATATCTTGAAACAGATCCTACCACTGCAGTTTCAGAAGACGCAGCATATTCGAGTGCGTCCAATCTTAAGGCTATTATTAATGGGATGCATAGGGATATGTACTATAGACAGAATAGCAACCAAGGGCAAAACGGCCAAGGAGGTATAATGATAATGATGGATGCTTTAGGCGAAGATTTGGTTTTTCCGTCTACGGGTAATAATTGGTATATTTCTACAGTAAGATGGCAGGATAATGTAAACGAAAATGCATCAAATGATTTTTATCCTTATCAGTTTTATTATGCTCTTATCAGAAATGCAAACTTAGTAATTGCGAATGGACCAAACGTTCCCGCTCCTACTGCTGCTGATGAACTCACTATAAAAAAAGCTATTGGTGAAGCTTATGCTTTTAGAGCTTTTAGTTATTATATGTTGGTACAGATTTATGGGAAAAGATATGTGCCGAGTACAACAAATAGTCAGCCCGGAGTTCCAATACGATTAGTTGCCGATGAAGTTCCTTTGGCTAGAAATACTGTCGAAGAAGTTTATACTCAGATTAATAAAGATTTGGGTGAAGCGCTTGCACGACTTACAGGAAGTAGTAGAGCTACAAAATCACATTTTGATAAGAGCGTTGTTTTAGGTTTAATGGCTAGAGTTGCTTTGACGCAAGGAAATTACCCTTTAGCGGCAACTTCAGCAGTATCTGCAAGAGCAGGATTTAGTTTAATGGAAGATGTAGCAGCCTATACTTCAGGTTTTAATACTGCTACAAACGGCGAATGGATGTGGGGAGCAATCATTATTTCTGACCAAACAGATTATTTTGGAAATTTTGGAGCTTATATGTCGAGAAATTATAATTCTACAAATATTCGCCAAGCGCCTAAAGCTGTAAACAGTAAGCTTTATGATCCGTTTCCAAGTACAGATATCAGAAAAAAAGTATTTGATCCGACAGGAAAACATCTTGATCTTTCATTACCAAGTAATTATGCTAAATATCCTTATACGAGTCAAAAATTTTTGGCAGTAAGTACTTCGGATAGTAGATTGGATGTACCCTACATGAGAGCTGCAGAAATGTATCTTATAGAAGCAGAAGCATTAGCTAGAATGAATAATGAAACAAGTTCCAAAATAGTTTTTAACATTTTTGCTAAAAAGAGAAACCCTTCTTATACAGGGGCAACTACTACCGGCGCTGCTTATATTACTGAAATTCTTAATAGCAGAAGATTGGAATTGTGGGGTGAAGGATTTAGGTTTTTAGATCTTAAAAGACTTAATCAGGGTCTAGACAGAACGGGAGCTAATCATTCATCTGTTGTTATAAATAACGTATCTACAGTTGCAAATACGGATCCTAGATGGGAGTTCCTAATTCCTAGAAGAGAAATAAATGCTAATCCGCTTATTGTACAAAATCCACTATAATAATCTTTGATTCAAATTTGTTGAGTCCTGCTTTCAAGCAGGATTCTTTTATATAGATATTTTTAGGTAATTTGGAAAATCTAATTTTGATCTTTCAAATCATAGAAATAATTAATCTTAATCTATGCCAATCTGTAAAATTTCCATAATTTAAAAGCCGGATACTCTTATTGAGTTTCCGGCTTTTAAAATAATTAATTATAATTTATATGAGCATATATTTAGTACTGACTTTACTCATAAGTCTATCAGCTTTGTTCGCTTACATCAATCAGAAGTTTATAAAATTGCCTTTCGTTATTGGGTTGTTCTTTTTATCAACCATATTA
>Ga0308157_10000898_pt1 | contig 76199 bp, 64 predicted proteins | sample PhyBR1_FD_201035 | JGI IMG/M metagenome (GOLD analysis project Ga0308157, IMG submission 201035) | Phyllosphere microbial communities from UC Gill Tract Community Farm, Albany, California, United States - DLSLB.R1 | ecosystem: Host-associated > Plants > Phyllosphere > Unclassified | place: USA...
CTGTTTGACTTTTTGAAAAGCAACTCCGCCATACGGTCTAAATTTCCGCTCCTAACGAGTGGGGAACAAGTAGAGCAGCTCTTGGAAGAGTTGGTGCAAGAAGGGTTACTAACGAAGTACTTGTATGCGGCACATGATCGGCGTTACTACGTAACGGCTGACATTGGGAACCCCAACCTCCCAGCGGTAACGTTGCGTCGGTCGGAGGAGGACGAGGCGGCGTGGAACGCAGCAGGTTGGGAATGAGCTCCTTCAACTGAACAGCGCGCGTTTATTTTCAGACCGTTAAACTGAACCCAACCTATTACCATGCGCTTAGCCTGCTTTTTCACCTTCGCATTGGTGTGCAGTTCGTGCACGGTCGCACGACGGCCAGCTGGCACTTTCGGCTACGACTGCCGGTTATTCGCCGGGCCCTTCGTCGTGGCGCTAACAGCGGGCCCCGCGGCAGAAGCCTTCGGCCAAGCGCCAGACGGGGTGCTACTAGTCGAGCAGTATTTCAACACCGAGTCGTTGAACGAAACCCGCTTTCTGGACCTGAAAACCCACGTGTTAACGGTGTCGGGCAACCGCGGCATATCCCGGCAACCCTTGAGCGCGGCGCAGATCGAGCAAGTGGACGGCCTCTGCCGTGACCTGGAACGGGGCGCCTTTCGGCAGGCCTGTTTTTCAGGGCCGAGCGAGGGCTCGCGCACGTTGCTGCTCGTCAAGGTCCAAGGCGATACCGTCCTGCGCTACGAATCTCCCCAGTACGATTACCACCACTTGAACCCGGACGAACAAGGCAAGCTCCCCCGGACCCTCGCCCTTATTGAGCTCATCAGCCAACCTGCCAACTAGGGGCCGCTAGCAAACCGCTGCTTACAGTTTGCTTTACCGAGCCTACAAGCTAAACCTGTTCGACAAATTAGTTCGCTACTACAAGACACAATACACACCGTAGCGAGGAATTTCGTGCACCCGCAAGGCTTCCAGAAAACAGTGGTCAAAAATGGATCTAAAAACCTGCGGTTTCGGGCCGCTATAGCACGCTGCTGAATAGCCCAAAAAACGAGCCTTTTTTGGACTAGGACAAAATCCACTTATTGTGATTGGGGATAAACTACGAAATCATTGAATGGTGTCGCTTCTTTGCCATCAATAAAAACGAGTGGATAATCAAATTCCCCGTCAATTAAGACGGATACTGAATCTGCTTCATAGAAAATGACATGGTAGCCTCCCTTTAACTCAGGTTGCTGCTCCAGCTTCAATGTTTCACCTAGGCGCAGGTAGTATACCTCTGCCCAGGGCTCTAGCTGTACAGCGAGCTTAGGCTGAATCTGATTCTCCAAGTGGAATACATTCATGGTTCGCAAACCTACTGTTTCTCGAACGACTTCCCCGTCTCAGCCAATAGCCCCGTAACCGCGTTTTTCGCGGCCTTTTCGTGGAGAGTTTATCGAACGAGCAGTTAGCAGACCGTTTTGCAGGCTAGACGTTACTATTCTTCGTACGGCCGGCTCTGCCCCTCCTCCGCTACCAGGAATCTCTTACGTTGGCGCTCTAGTTCCCGGTGAGTCACAAACAGGGTCCACGCCGACGGACTCAGATGGTCGCGGAATAGAGAGGTGAACGGCTCGTTGTAGTAATAAACCTCCGTAAACAGTTCGAGGGTAATAGCCTCCTCCATATAGTCACCCCCTACCTCTAGGGAATGATTGATAAAGTTCAGGACTTGTTTTTGCTCCTCAAGCGTGCGCGCGGGATGAAAAAGAAACCGCCGCAAATCATTTATCACCATATAGGGACCGTCCTCTTCCTCGCAACTGCCGCATAAGGCAGGGATCAGGGCATTGGCGTGTTGCGCCAACTTATCAAAGTAAGAACGAGCAGGTGGAATGTGAGTCATAGACCGAGCTGGTGGCGCACCTATGAGGACGGCTAGTGAGGGGTAGAAGCAGGGATAGGATGCGTTCGCTACTCAAATTAGGCACTAGAACCGCTGTCCAGCACTTCCTGCTAGGATAGCGCGAAGCAGGTTCAGAAAGGCCTTTCCCGAGCAAGTGGCTCAGAAAGTCCACAGCAAGTGCGTTTCTGGTGCAAGGTGAGGGTTCAGGAAGCCGAAAAAGGGCGGTTCCGAAAGGTGCACAATACAGAGCTAAGTAGCCGGCAGCACAGGTTTTCTCTTACGAGAAGCGTCTACAGATAATCTCTCTGACTAAGCACTACATGGAACGCCCGAGCAGCTAGGCCAACGCACTCTATCATCTGCTAACCTACACCCAGGCCCCCGAAGGAGCCCCGTGCACTCCAAGCTTTGCTATCTTCCCCTAATGGACCTCTTCCAAAATAGTAATGATAGCAGTCTAGGCATCTTCGTCTTACTGCTCTGCCTGCTGGTGCCCGGCGTGGGTATCCTCACGCTCTGGCAAGCTTGGTGGACCTACCAGCGTCCAAACCGTGCCCGGAGTATCAGTCAAGCTATCCTGCTTGGGCTCAATGCCCTGCTTGGGGTAGTAGCGGGCTATATGGGTAGTATTATGCACTACACGAGCGTCAACCCTTTTTTCGATCTATACGTGGCCGTTAGCCTGAGCTTGGGCGCGCTCTCCTTCGCCAGTCAGGCCACAGGTGTGCGCACTCGCCTAGTGGCAGCTAGCGCGGCTCAAGTCGCGGCCAGTAGCGTGTTATGCACTGGGATACTGCTGCTGTGGCCAGGTACTCTTTTCTACTTTCACGCATTGGCCTATGTGCCGCTTGTACTTGGTCACCTAAGTGCCTGGTGGCTTCTGTTGCGCTTGGCCCGGCGCTATCCCACCCTGGCGGCAAGCCTGGGGCAGAATAAGTGGCGTTTACTCGCTTATGCCGGTATGACGGCCGCTGCGTGGGTAGCAGGTGGGCACGTGGCCCGGGTTGGGCTAGCCGCTTACTGGCATGTGGTGGGTAGCCGGTATGGGTTCGACTTGCCCGTGGAGCACCTATCCTGGGCTATCCTGCCGCAAGCTGTAGTTGCGGCGCTAGCCACTTTGCTAGCTGGGCTGCTCGTGCTGGGCCGGCGGCCTACCATTCCGGCTAGGGTAGCCTAATCTCAACTCGCTAAGTTCAAGCGGAGGGCGTCGGCTACAAGCATCCAGTTCAATGGCCTACCCACGCCCTATAAGGTGCTGGGGCTGTTGCAAAAGTCAGGCGAGGGTTTTGTGCGCGGGGGAGCGCGCGCACAACGGGCGCGTAAATGGGCGCTAAAGCGGCCTGTTGAACGTTATAGTGCTAGCCATAATCGCTTGCCGAACGAGCGTGAGACGTTTGCAACAGCCACAAGCGTTTTTTGAAGGGCAGGGGAGTTTACAGACCGTTTGGCGTTGCCGGAAATGCAATAGTGATGCGGCTTATTTTCCATTCCCCTTTTTCCTGCACCAGGGTGACGCTGGGGTAACTGTACTCATAAGCCGCCCCGCTAGCTGAATCGCCAAGGGCCACCACCACGACGGCACTATCCGCTAGCAGGGTGGTTTTTTTAATTTTAACGGTGTTTACGGATTCTCCCTGCCCGCCCGTCCACACCATCCAGCGCAGAAAGTCGCACGCGGGGCCCTTAACGAAATCGCCCGCAAAGCCTCCCGCCTCGGCGGCCTGCTTCGCGCTCACCTGGCGCAACTGCTGAGTGCAGCGCCTAAAGACCGGCGCTTCATTCGCGTAAAAGCGAGGGGAGAAATAGCCCGCTTTTTGTAGAAAGTCCTGATGCCTGGTAGGGTCGAGCTGGTAGTGGCCATCCTTAGCCAGGGTAAGGCGCGGACCTTCCGCCTCCACGCTAGGTTCGTGCAGGTAGACCTCTTTCAGGTACCAGTGGTAAAAACGGCTTACTACTTCAGCAGGTGGCCTCACGCCCGAATGGGGGAGCGTTGCGCCTGCTGGTAGAGAACTGCTAGGTTGTTTGTGGGGAGCCGGCTCGCCGCAGGAAACCAGCACCAGGGAGCTGCTAGCTAGCAGCGCAGCGGCCCAACGTTTACTAGTCATGGAGTGGGGTCAAGAGGGTTCGGGAGGAGCAAGCCAGTAAAACTATTGCTGATGCAAGGATTTGGCTCCAAAAGGCTGGGTCAAGTTTACCACAAGCAAAAACTTTTAGAACCCAGTTAGTGACCCCGTAAAGTAGCGGACAGAAACAGTTGAGCGAGGCCAACGAATGCTAGGCAGCAAGGTGCGCCTTACAGAGCTACGGCTTCTGAAATAAGGCAGTAGTTGGTTTACCTGCCCTATTCTGTCTGTAGCAGTTTTCGATGGGCCCGGTACAATGTAGGAGTTTCAGCAAGCTGCGCCCGAAAAGCTTTAATCAAGTGGCTCTCATCGGCGTAGCCATACTCAAAAGCGAGTTGCGACACGGTTTTGTCGCTAAATTCTAGTTGTAATTGGATGGCGCGGATGCGGCTCTTCTGGATGAACGCCTTAAGCGTTTGCCCCGTGTGCCGCCGAAAGTACTGGCCGAGGTAGCCGGAACTAAGGTGAAAATGGGCGGCAATGGCCCCCACGGCCAGCGCAGCAGGCGTTCGCAAATGGGCATGGAGGTAGTGAATGATGGCGGGCACCAGTGTAGCAGCTGCCGTGGACGCTTGGGTAGTGGTTGTTTGTTGCTGGCGCCGGGCCCGGGCCAGTAACACCAAAACACTTAAGACGCTGGCATGAATCGTATTAGCGTACATAAACTGCCGCTGCTCAAACTCTCGCATGCAAAACTCTATTTGGCTGCGCAGGTAAGCGCGAGTGGCGGCCTCAAAGGCGAAGGGCGCCGGCGCCTCGTCGGCCTCGAAGAGCGGCTGCACCAGAGCAAAGGTGTCATTGGCGGCCAGCAGAAACGACAGGTTCAGCTTGAGCAGACAGAAGCGCGTGGGTTGGGTAATGGTGAAGCGATGCGCATCGCGGGGGCTGCACAGGAAGATATCGTCGGGTTGGTAGGGGTAGTGCTGCTCGTTGAGGTGGTGCGTACCCGCGCCGTGGAGAATATAAATCAGCTCGTAGTGCGTGTGCCGGTGCAGGGGGTAGCGCCATTCGTCGGCTTCCACCACCCTGACAAAAAAGGGGCACACCTGCGAAAAAACCTCCATCTTCATTTTCTACCGGATTCTCTCAAAGTTCTACAAGGTACTGGCTAGCCCCCGCCGGGACCTTTGCTGCTGAACTCACTGGGCTGCCCTAGGCCCTTCGAATCATATGGAAAATACCCCAAAAGTGGCCCTCGTGGTGGGCGCCCAAGGCATTATCGGCCGCAACTTAGTTGACCACCTGGCGACCCTACCTGATTGGGAAGTGATTGGTCTATCGCGGCGTGGCGGCGTGGCCAGCCGCCGCGTTCAGCACTTAGCCGTGGACCTGCTCGACCCCACCGACTGCCACGCCAAGCTCCGCGACCTGACCCACGTCACCCATCTGTTCTACGCCGCCTACCAGGACCGCCCCACCTGGGCCGAGCTGGTGCCGCCTAACCTAGCTATGCTCGTTAATGCGGTCGAGGCGGTGGAACCAGCGGCAACTGGGTTGCAGCACATCAGCCTGATGCAGGGCTACAAGGTCTATGGGGCCCACCTCGGCCCCTTCAAGACGCCCGCTCGCGAAACCGATGCCGACCACATGCCGCCCGAGTTCAACGTGGACCAGCAGCGCTTTCTGGAGCGACGTCAAGTGGGCAAGCCCTGGAGCTGGTCGGCGCTGCGGCCCTCGGTGGTGGGGGGCTTTGCCTTAGGCAACCCGATGAACCTAGCTGTAGCCATTGCCGTGTACGCGGCCATGTCCAAGGAACTGGGGTTGCCGCTGCGCTTTCCAGGCAAGCCGGGGGCCTATGATAAGCTGCTGGAAATGACCGATGCCGGCCTGCTGGCGCGAGCCACCGTATGGGCGGCCACCGACCCACGCTGCGCTAATCAAGCTTTTAATATCAACAACGGCGACCTGTTTCGGTGGAACGAACTGTGGCCGCGGCTGGCGCGCTTTTTTGAGTTGGACGTAGCGCCGCCCCTGCCCTTGCCGCTAAGCGTAGTAATGGCTGACAAAGAGCCACTTTGGCAAGCCATGGTGGCAAAGTACGGCTTGGCCCCGCACACCTACCAGCAGGTTTCGTGCTGGGGCTTCGCCGATTTCGTCTTCTCCTGGGACTACGACCTGTTTGCCGATGGCTCGAAGGCGCGGCGCTTCGGCTTCCACGAGTTTGTGGATACGGAGGCCATGTTTTTGGGCATTTTTGCCGACCTGCGTCGGCGCAAAGTAATTCCGTAGCCCCGAGCAAGTCACCCGGCCGCCTGGTAGTAGGCGGTTAATAAGTCCCTACTACGAGGGGAGCTTCTTCCGCGAGACCGGGCAGGCGGGCCGCCCACGCCGCTAGCTCAGCGGCCCGCTCTTCGGCCGACTGGCGGGCGGGACCATACACGACCTGGGGCGCCAGCACCGTGAAGCCCGTGAACTGGAACATGCCCCGGTGGATGGGCCGCAGCATACCCAGTAAGTCCCCTTGCAGTCCGCCGGGCTGATAGGCTTCGGCGGGGCTGCCGCTGCCGGTAGTAAGCGAGAGCAGCGCGCGCTTGCCCTGAAAAACCCCGGTTTCATAAAAGCGGCCCGCGCCGTAGGCCTGGCCCATGGCGAATACCCGGTCGACCCAGCCCTTGAGCACGGCCGGCACGCTGAACCACCAGAGCGGGAACTGCCAAATCATGACGTCGCACCAGGCTAGCTTTTGTAGTTCCGCGGCGACGTCGGGGGCAAAGCCCTGGTGAGCGGAGGCGTACACCTCTTCTTGCTGCTGCTTGAAATAGGCCGCATCGTAGACAGTAGTGAAATTGGGGCGGCCGGATACCGGCTCGAACGCCTGCGCGTAGAGGTCAGAAACTTGCACTGAATGGCCCGTCGCCTCTAGAGTAGCAATGGCGGTGCGCAACATGGCCCCGTTGAAGCTCTGAGGCTCGGGGTGGGCAAATACGAGGAGAATATTCATCAGAAAAGGGGCTTTGAGTGTGGCAAAACTACTTTTGCTGCTACTCCATCGGCTAGTTGACGGCCCCTTGTGAGGTACACACAAAAAAGGAAGTAATGGCTGCTCGCAAACCCTCCTCCACCAACAGTCGCAACCGTGAAGTCCTCAGTGACTTCTGCGGTATCACCTACGCCCTCAATCTAGTAGGTGGCCGTTGGAAGCTGCTGCTGCTGCACAAGCTGGCGCCGCAGACGCTACGCTTCAGTGAGGTAAAGAAAATTCTGCCCCATATCACCGACCGCATGCTCACGCTGCAATTGCGCGAGTTGGAGCAGGATGGGCTGCTTACACGCACTGTCTTCGCGGAGGTGCCTCCGCGGGTTGAATACGCCCTTACGGCGAGGGGTCGAGCCTTAGCCCCTACCTGGCAAAACTTAGAAGCGTGGGGCAATGCCCATCGGCAAGCCACGCAAGCCAATGTGGCAGACGAAAGCTAGCCTGCATCCCTGAACGTAGCAATCTGTGACTGTTTGTTACCCAACTAACTATCATGAACTAAGACGCTTTTTCAACGTTGGTGGCTGTTGCAGAACCCAGCCTAGGGTCTGGTGCGAGCCTATGAACAACCGAATCGGACCTAAAAATGGTCGATAAAGCAGCTTTTTACATTAATCGAAACCGCTTGTTGAACGAGCAAGAGAGTTCTTCAACAGCCACTGTGCCTTCCTGGACCACTAACTAATTTGTTGACTTGTCAATTTCTCGCCTGACTGTAGCTTCGTTTCAATGTTCGCTTTGTCTTTACGCCTTCGCAACTGGGTACTTATCGCTGGATTGAGTAGTGGTACTTTCGGCTGCACGACAGGTCACTATGAGCCGATTGATGACAACTTTGAGTTTGGCTATGAAGACCGACAAGATTACACGAATGTGGGGATATTATTGTCGCCCGAGGGCTGCGCCTGAATCACTCGTATAAGTGGTCGCCGCGAAGTCATACCCTAGAAGGGGAGGCCTGCTACTTCATCATCCACAAGACGCGCTACCTACGCGGGCCAGGCTTACAGGAGCAAAACCCCGGGTTTGTAGGTCCGCTGGATGAGCGAGAATTTGAGACGCAGGACCCCCTACCAAACAAAGCATTTCGTAGTTCCGACCTCTAGCCGGCTGCGGGAGGTTGACCTACTCGGCTCTGGTATGGGCTTTGAATACTGGCTGGAAAAGGTGGTAAACTCGGTTACAGTCATTTGACAAACGTTCGTGGCTGTTGCAGAACCCGGCCTAAGCGACCGAGCGATGTCATTATGAGCCAAATCTGGCCCGCAAACCGGCAGAAAGCACCTGTTAGAAGAAGTGGGATCCGGTTTCAAGAGAGCCAGTGGGTTCTGTAACAGCCACCGCACCTTTTGAGGTCAGCTAGGACCTTGAACTGTTGACCATCTCCAAAGCCATCGCTATTCTACTGGCGTAGCCATGTCGGTAGTAGCCGGCGGCCGAAACAGATAGAGCAGGATTACACCCGCTACCCAACCGGGCACAGCAGTTAACAGCACATTGGGCAGTTGAAGGAGAGGTAGTCCTACTAGGTTACCTGCTCCTGTGACAGCTGCTGGGCGCCACAAAGGCAGTACAGCCGGGATGTCTGGTGATCCCCGATTCACCGGGGTGCGAAGATATGCCTCTGCAACCCAGTGCTTACTGGAAAAAGTGGGGCGTGAAACACGCTTTTGTCGAACTGGCGGCGCCGTTTTAGCCGGCGTGTTCTCGAACCGGATACAGAAAGTAGTCGCCTAATTCGCCGGTCCGGATGAGGTTACCCCCGGGTCCTGCAACCACATGCAGGACGAGATGCTCGAAGACGAGCTTAAGGCCAGTAGGGGCATTGTCGTCGGCAAAAGTATAGATAAACACCTGTTCCACGTGCGCTTGCAATACCGCCTGCAAAGTGGGAAACCCCGCCAGGGCGAAGCGCTCATGTACCCAGTGGGAGTCGTCGCCGGCCGCAGACCAAGCTTGCCATTGGAGCCGTCGCGAGGCCAGCTCCACCTGCCGGGGCAGGGTTAATAAATCGCCAGCGGGCTTATGCCAAACCCGGGGCGTTTGTCCATCTACTTGCAGCTCCAGCGCAAAGGCTCCGGCGGTAGTAGTCAGGTAGAGGTCCGTGGAAGTCTGGTATAGCTCCTCGGATTCAGTGGTGGGGAAAATCAGCAGGTCGCCGTCGAGGACAATGGCCCCTACCAAGGGCCGGAGTTGAGTTTGAAGGTGGGTGAGGGAATCCATGGTGTTACGTACTGGTAGCAAGCTACTCAGCAGTTCAAGAAGGGGCAGTGGCTGTTGCAGAACCCACGGATTGGCGAGGTTAACCATTTGGACCCACCCGGAGGGCTAGTTTAAGTTATTCCAGAAGGCTTGTAGCCCGTTGCTAACTCCCCTCTGCACCATTCAGGCCAGTTGCTCCGACTTCTGCAACAGCCACATAGATTATCCTGTAAACTACTTGATGAACGCGCGCAAAAGGCCCATTTGCTAGCCTTCCTGGCATGGTTCAACAGCCTTACTCCTCGCTGAAAGAAGACGCGCCGAGTTCTGCAACAGCCACGGTCGTTTACAACACGTAAAAGGGTCTGGGGAGGCAGAATTAGGCCACTTGACTGGCGTGCGCAGCGCAGGTCACTAGCTTATTTGTTGATAGTCAGACCAGGGCCAACGGTGAGTTGGCAGCGGTAGCGCGGCGAGTAGTCGTGCTCCTGGCCCGTGAGTTGCGGGCGAAATAGGTGCAGTAGGGGCGAGCCCGGTAGCAGGGCCCGGCGCCGCTGCCTGTCTTGCAGAGAAAGCTCCGCAATAAAGGCGTCATTTCGGGCATCTGTTGGGATAGTATACGTATTGATAAGAGGTTGCGCACTGCGCGGCGGAACCTGGTAGTGAAGGATGCCGCGCGCGTGGTCTACCGGAGGAACCTGCGCAGAACCCGAATCGTGAGGGGCAGGATACGTAATGGCTTGGGTGTTTTGTACGATGTACCACTGCCCTTGGTGGCGAGTAAAGCGCCGTAAACCAGGTTCGTAGTAGCCGTATTGACGCGTCATTTCCGTTGAATCTACTCGGCACCTATACCGACCCTCGGTGAGTTCTGCCAACGTCAAGACGGCGGAGTCAAGCGGGTAGCGTACGGTTATGTGTAAGGTGTCGAGGGTCTCATTGGCTACCAGCCATTCGGTATCTGGGGCAGCGCTTTTAGGAGGGGTACACTGGGTCGCAGTAGCCAGTACTAGTAGCCAAGCAGCCCGCTTCAACAAGGTAGGCAGCTGCATAAGCGGGGTCAAGGGGGTTCTCCTGTACGACATGGCGTGAATGACCAACGCATCCTGTTCCCGGCAAGACCGCAGGTAATCGGGTGAAATTAAGGGAGGGAAGACGGCTTCTGCTACCTTAGGCGTCTTTACTCGTCTACCCACCAGTGCCCGAGCCGGATACTGCTCAGGTAGGCACCTCAAATGGGAGATTTATATTTTCTCGTTTCAACAAGATAATGCCTCAACCTGCACTTATTCCAAGATTGGGGATAGAAGCAGTATTATGTGAAGGGACTTTTCCAAGGTGAAACAGTAGCCATCCTATTTAATCCACTGCTTATGCTGTTAACCGCGTCCTAATGAGAGCAATTTGCTATTTGAGAAGCAACTTGCAAGATATTTTACTCTATTTGCCTTGTACGAACGAGCCCAATAGCACGCCGCATGGTTCTTCGCTTGTCCCATGCTGCTGACTACCTTTCTCCATGACCTACTAACTACTGGCGCTGTGACGCTGCCCAGTCAGTCAACCCAATTTGAGATAGTGGATGAACAAGCGGCTCAAGTTCTGCTTCACGCATACTACTTGGAGGACATTGTGGACCTGCCGCATGCGGCACCAGCGTTTGAGGCAGGCGCTGCACAATGGGCCGCGCAATTCCTCTACCGCACCGTTCAGTTGATACTGGTACGTGAATTAGACGAAACCGCCATTTCCGAGCAACTGAACGACTATCCCGGGTTGATAACATCCGAAGTGATGTATTCCATCGACTTGTCCTTTCGCTACCTCCCTGACTTGCTACGACTAGCTAAAGGCCTAGCACCGAGCGATGCGCTGGTGGCGCGCTTACAGGTCACCGCCCAGCAATGGCCACTCTCTTTCGCAAGCGGCGAAACCCCGCTTGCTGAAGCAGAAGCCACCGTGCTGGCGCATCCGGCGTTACGGCAAGCGTACGTTGACCGCATCATACGGGCGCAATACCGAAGCCGAGCAAATCAGCCTCATTTGAAGCCCTTGATACAAACTGCTCTGGGCGGCCACGCCGCGGTCCTGTGGCCCGACTTTGCGGCCTTTAACAATCCTGCGTAATGGAAACTCCCCTGACCCCAGAATGGGATTCGGTTGACCAGCTCAACCGGGTGGCCCGCCACCTCAAAGCCACCTTCGTGGGCAAAGACGATATTATCGATTTGCTGAGCATCTGTCTGGTAGGGCGCGAAAATCTGTTTTTGCTGGGCCCGCCTGGCACGGCCAAAAGCGCCCTAGTGCGGGCCCTGGCTCAACGCTTACAGGGCCAAACCTTCGAGTACCTACTCACCCGCTTCACCGAACCCAACGAGCTGTTCGGGCCGTTCGACATCCGGCAACTGCGCGCGGGCAACCTCGTAACCAACACCGAGGGTATGTTGCCCGAAGCGCATCTCATTTTTCTGGATGAGTTGCTTAATGCCAACAGTGCCATCCTCAACAGCCTCTTGATGGTGCTGAATGAGCGGGTATTCCGGCGCGGCCGCGAAACCCGCGCCTTGCCCGCACTCCTTATCGTTGGCGCCAGCAATCACTTACCCGAAGACGAAGCTCTACAGGCCCTATTCGACCGTTTCTTGGTACGCGTGCACTGCGACTACGTGTCCCCCGATGCCCTAGCCGAGGTGCTGGAGGCCGGCTGGAACTTGGAGCGACGCGCTGGCGAAGCGGCCCCTACCATCGCCGCTGAAGACATCCTGCGGCTGCAAGCCGCTCTTCCGTTGGTGGACCTAAGTGCCGTGCGCCCAGCTTACACCGACCTCGTGCGTAAGCTACGCTTAGCCGGCGTGGCCGTGTCGGACCGCCGGGCCGTAAAACTCCAGCGGCTGCTGGCAGCTAGTGCCTTGCTGTGCCAGCGTACCACGGTTATTCCGTCGGATATGTGGGTGCTTCGCTATATCTGGGACACCGACGAGCAGCGCGAAGTGGTGGCTGGCATCGTTGATGCCGTGGTGCACGCCGATGCCCTGCCGGCCCAGCACCCCCGCGCCGCCGGCCAAGACGCCCCCAATGCAGATGCACTGCTACGCGAAGTCGGCACGCTGACGACTCAGTGGGAGTTGCCGGACACGTCGCCCGCCGAACGCACCGCTATCAAGGATCAGTTGCGCTACCTACACGGCCGTACCCAGTGGCTCACCAACGAAGTACAGCGCGCCTATGTGCAGGCGCCACTCGACGCACTTTGGCAGAAAGTGTTGCAGGCATGATAACGGAGCGCGTGTTCGTATTAGCAGTCTCAGACCGCGAAACCCTCGGCGGGGTGCGCGCGTTGCCTGGCCTGCAAGCCGCTGAAGCTGCCGGCGAGCTGTGGCTGCGCGGCCTCCCTGCCACGGGCGAGTTGCCGCTGGCGGTGCGAACCCTGCCTGCTACGGCCGCCTACGCGCTGGATGCACCCGGCCGGCTATTTCCGCTTGGCAGCCTCACGCCCACCGCGCAGCTGCCGACGCTGGCCTGGCAGCCCATTCAGGCGTTTATGCCGCTGGAGCTGCCTACGGCGGCCATACCAGCCAAGGAAGCCCCGCGCTACCGGGTGCGGCTAGTGCCCTCGGCCCGGGCCGAGGCAGGAGCCGCTTTGCTTACTACACTCACAGCCTGGCATGCATATGCCGATACGGCACCCGAAATCCGGCTGACGGGCCTGCGCTTCGCCGTAGCGGCCGACCAACGGGTGCTGCTACTGGGCACCCCGCTCCCACCCCTTCTTGGCCAAGAGCACTGGTTGCGGCAGGGCCTACTATTGCCGGCCGGCTTCGATTTTGAAGCTCCCTTGTTGGCTCCTTTACTTGCCAAACAACTCAACCCGGCCGCCGCTGGCATCCTGCTTTTTGCGGCGGATGGTAGCTGGGAGCGGATTTTGACCGAAAATATAGTACCCGTGACGCGTAGCGCGGTCCGGCTCACCATGAAAGGGTTTGCTGATGCGTGAGTCGCAAAACCCCATGCAAGTAGTACGCGACCTGGCGCCTACTTATTTCCGCAACCCCAAAGACTATTTCTGGCACTGGGTAGAGAAAGGAAGCATTGTGGAGTGGCGCACCGGCGACACGCTATGCTACCGGGAAGAGTTGGCGCGCGTATTACGCAGCTTAACGGAACAAGGCTTGCCACCGCTTGCATCAGTACTACTGCTACTAGCGGCGTGCGCCGATACCTGGACAGCGTCGCACGGCGATACTGCCCCCTACACTTACCTGTGGCAAAACCTGCCCGTTGAGCCCCAGGACCCCGGTAATGCGGAGTTGGAACGCCAAATGCGGCACGTGCTCCTGTTTCTGGACGAGGTCAGCTTATTGCCCGCCACGCTTCGAACGAGTGAGGCTAAACTGCATCTGTTTCAGGAGGTTTTTTGTGCACAGGCCCCGCAGATAAGCGCTGTCTTAGCCCCCACTTTGCTGGATGAATGGGAAAGTGGCCGTTCAGAGCTGGTGCTGCATTTTAGCCGTGAAAGACTTACCCGCCGCCAGCACTACAATGAGCTGGCGGTTCTCGCGCAAGCGCTCAACCGTTTTCCTACCGCCGAAGCGCTAGCCCTGCACTTGCGCACCGGCCTCGATAAGCTACCGGCGCCCCTGCCGCTGCCCAACCCCACGCCCGCGCCTGCTGCCCCGGCAGGCCCGGCTGAGCCCCTTGACCTTTTCGAGCGGCTAGCCCACGACCCGCGCACCGCTGGCCTGGCCCGCCTGGCGCAGCACCTGGGGGCGGCGTTGCGCATTCCGATGCAGACGCAAGGTGCCAGCAGCCTGCCCCTGGGCGGCGTGTCAGACGTGACCAACCGGGGGAATTTCGACCGGCTGCTGCTCAGCGAGCTAGCCCAGGATGACCTTTCCCTGATGGCGCGCCTGGTAAACAATGAGGCGCTGTACCTACGCCGCGAGGAGCCACCGCACCAAGCCCCCCGTCCGCGCTTCATTCTGCTCGATACCACCTTGCGCATGTGGGGGGTGCCCCGCGTGTTTGCGCTGGCGGCCGCGCTGGCTTGGGTACGCAGCGCGGGCCAGGCCCGCCCGCCGATTTCAGTAGCGGCCGTAGCCCTGGGTGGGAAAGAGTTTTCAGCGCTCGACCTGGAGTCGTTTGAGGGCGTAGTGGCGGCGTTGGAGCTGCTCGACGTGGCGCCCCACGGCGGCGTGGCGTTGCAGGCATTTGCGCGGATTTCACAAACGCAGTCTGCTGCTGACACGCTACTCATTACCGATGCGCAGCTGTTACAGCAGGCCGAGTTTGCCCTGGCGCTTGCCGAGGCTAAGCCTGCCCTACGTTTCCTGCTCACAGTGGACCGAAGTGGCGACTTGCAGCTCTATGAGTACCAGAATGGTCATCGCGTGCCGCTTAGCGCGGCGCGCTACGATTTGGAGGAACTCTTGTTTAAAGCTAGCACGCCGGTATGGCGCCTGCCACCGCTATCCGTAAGTGGTATCAGTACGCCGGCCTTTTTGCAGCAGGAACCTACTCCGCTCTATTTTCCCACGGTAGGCCTCCGGGTATTAACCAGCAATACCTATTTTCCCAAGCACCTTGGGGTCCTGAGCGTCAACAACGTGCAGCGCGTGCTATACTGGTCCCATCATCACTATGGCGCGCGGGAGATACTGCCAGTGATTGAAGACGGCACCTATAGCTTTGGCTATGACGAGCGGACCATTTATGTAATGGTTAGCGGCAAAAACCAACTGGTTTTTTATACTTTGTCCGTTGATACTGACGCAGTTGTTCGCGTTGACTTGTCGGCAGAACTACCCGCTGGCATGGCTCCTGCCAAGGTAGTTTATATTAACTGGCACTTTTATCTGTGGCTTCCGGCCCGACCTGCTGACCCCGAAAGTATCCCCGTGTCAAGCATTATGGTTTTCGATTGCAAACGGCAGCAAATCGCTGCTCGGGGCAATACAAATTGGCCGGCCGCTCGTGTGCACACCTTGAACCATCAGCACGTGAAGCAGCTCATTAACAGCGGCTATAATGTGCTGCAGCGCGTAACCAAGCTAGGGTTGAATGACGCGGGCGAACTACTCATTGAAGGGCAGGAGCTGCGAGTAGTAAGCGTCAGCGGTACGTTGACCCATGAGCTCTACCTGAAGAGCAAGCGCCCGGAAAGCCAGCCCCGCGCCATCGCCCAGGTCAGTGCCGAAACATTTACCCTCACAGCTAATAAGCGGCTGCAATTTCGGCTGTTTCGCTGGCCCAATGGCAGCGAAGCCGTGTTGGACCCGCGCGGCCTGCTGCACCTGCGCAGCGTCAATGCCAGTGTACCGGAAATTACGCTGCTACTCATCCTCAACCAGCCCACTGCCGCTTGGGCCGCCGATGATTCGGGATGCGGCACAGTATGCGGCTCGGCCTACTTCACCGGCCCCAATCCAAGCCGGGGGCTGACTGTGCCGGAGTTTTACCGGCAGTACATCCAACGCTTTATCGAGCACTTGGCCTAACCCATGCACCTTACGCTTCGGTACCAGGAATCGGCCCAGCGGCCAGCGTGCGCGGCGCTTTTGCGTGGCGTCGAGGCGGCGGCATGGCTGCGTGAGATTGGGCGCTGGGGCCTGGCGGCTGGGCAGTTGAGTTGCTATCTGATTCCCGAGTCCATTCGCTCAGTGCAGCCCGCGGGCCTGTTTGTGGTGGTGAAGGACGGTAGCCCCCTGCCCGTCGATGTGCTTGAGCCCTACGGCGTGGTGGCCGGCCGCCTCTATGTGCCCGTGCAAGCCACCCTCTGGCCCGCCACCACGCCGGCCGAACTGACCAACGCCCTGCTTTGGCCCTGCCAGCTATTTCACCCAAGTATCGGCCTGGTAGGCTTCGATACTACCGATGAAATCGACCTGGCATCCTTACTGGATTGCGCTGCGCCGCGCCCCACGGACTGGGGCCGGGCCCAGCCGGGCCTCGCTCCCAAGCCCCGACTGGAGTGGGTGCGCTTGCTGGCGCCCACGGTGGCCGAGGTGGTGGAGTCGTTTCAGCAGGATGTTGGTACCGTGCCGCTAACGGAGCTACCCGGCGCAGCTGCTTCGCGGCCTAATCTATTGCAACGGGGTCTCAACAGCGTGCAGCGGGGATTGCTGACGTTCTTGCTAACCCTAGGACGGTGGTGGCCCGCTCCCGCGCTGGGCCAGGCAGGCCGCGCCATGGGAGCGATACTGTTGGCCGTGATGGGTATTGCGCTTTTGGTAGGACTGGTTGGCCGCCTGGGCAGCGGCGGTGCCAGCGGGCTGATTGTGCCCCTGATTATTCTATTAGTGCGCCTGCTGCAAAGCTTCGGGAATGGCGCCAGCAGCGGGGCTAGCCGCCAGCCAGCTACGCACCGACCGGGGTCCGGTTTGTTTCAGCGCTTGGAAAACTGGGTGGGCGGCCGCATTCGCAACTTGGAGCAGAAGCGGCAGAGCGAGATTGAGCGCCTGCTGCGGCTGTTTGGTGAGAATACGGAGGAGGCGCTGAAATATGCCATTCCACTAGATGGCCCCTACCTGAATAGAGGAACCGCGCCGCAGTCGTCTTGGCTAGGCCGCCGCGCCGCCGATTTCAACCTCGGCAGCTTGGGTGGAGGCGGCCGAATTGATGTGTGGGATTTGGGCGCTTACCGCCACAACCTAGGCCTACAGTACCGCGCTGCTGCCACCCGTGAGATAGCGGCTGGCCGCTTTAAAAAGGCGGCCTACATCTACGCGCACCTGTTAGGCGACTACCAAGCCGCTGCAAATACCTTGGACCAAGGTGGTTTCTACCGCGAAGCCGCGGCTCTCTTTAAAGACCACCTGGGCAACCTGCCCGCCGCTGCCAAGTGCCTCGAACATGGTGGCCTACTGCTCGAAGCAGCCGAGCTCTACACTGAACTGACAGCGTACGAAAAAGCTGGCGACCTCTACCAACGCCTGGAGCAACCCTGTCTGGCAGCCCGCCACTACGAGCGCGGCGTCAGCCTCTTCCTCGACAACGACGACCGCCCCGCCGCCGCTCGTTTGCTAGCCGACAAGCTAGCGGCCCCCAACCGCGCCCAGGAAATACTGCTGCAAGGCTGGGCAGGCTCAAAACAACCCGAAGTATGTCTCAAGCAATATTTTGACGTGCTGGCGGCTACCCCGGAGGCCAACTTGGCCCCCCACATACAGGACATTTACCGCAACTATACTGCTACTAACCAACGTGTGCCGCTGCTGCACGTCCTCAGCGCCGTCACCGAAAAGCACGCCACACCAGCATTGCGAGCTACCTCGCTGGAAATAGCTTATGAAGTAGTGAGTGCCGAAGCCGCGGCGGGCAACGTGGGCCCCCTGGCCCTGCTGCGCACCTTCCTGCCCAGCGACCGGCTCCTTGCCGCCGATTGCAGTCGCTACACCACCCGCCAGCCCCGCCCGGCGGCTGGTAGCAGCAAGCCGCAACAGATAGGTGATGTGCAGTTAGAGGCTACTATCCACTGGAAAAGCGCCGTGGTGCACGGCCACCAGTGGGTGGCCATCGGCACGCGCGATGGGCGACTGCACTTGGCCCGCGGCAACTGGTACGGCAACGTAGAGTATTATTCTTGGCTAGCCGAGGTGGCGGGCGTAAAAGTGCTATTAATAGCTGACGAGCAGCACGGCAATCGCATCTTGCTACGGACTTCAGCAGTACTAGCACTCGAAACGAAGTCCCTGCCCAAGAATAAGTACTTTCCCCAAAGCCTCACGGTAGAATGCCCCAGTTGGCTTCCCGGCTGGCCGGTTCGGGTAGCCGTGCTACCCAATGGAGCTACGGCCACGGCCGAGCTCCGGGGCTCTTTCATCCATACCACCGTGTATTCAGCTGGGGGCAAGGCCGAGGCGCCATTCATCCTGCTGCCCGACAAAACAGACCCGGAAACCATTGACTGGGAGCGGACTTGGCCGGCCGAATTATTATACCGCGACGGCACATACTACAGCTATTACGGTAATCGGCTGATAAGCTGGACCGAGAACCGCCAGAGCAGCAGCACGCATAAGGTTCCGGCCCGCACGGCTTACAGCATGATCTATTCCACGTATACTACTGATTTGCAAATACTAATGGCAACAGAGGGGAGTTTATTGCTATGGAAGCCTACATCCGGCAACCCTGCACCCATGCCTGTAGCTGCATCTGAGGGGGTGTGCATAGAGATAAGATTCGTAGGACCAGAGCACGTCGTGATGGTAGTTAACTCTGGCACAAGAAAACAGACCAGGGCACTGCTGTATCACTTGCAATACGAGGCGCTTCAACCGATTCAAACCATTGAAGCCCAACACAACATTGTGGCAGTTCTACCTACCATCAACCGTCAGCAATTTGCTTTGCTGGAAGATACTGGGCGAATTTCGTTGCATCTTATTGGCAATAGCTGAGGGGATGCCTCACTGCTTGCTGTTTAAAATAAGGGCCCAAATAGTATTAAAAATACTGCACCTGTTTAGTAAGAGCAGATGATACGCAAAAATTGCTATATCGATTACTTAATTAGGCTAACCCCTGAAAGGTGCAGTGGCTGTTGCAGAACCCCTGTACTCGCTCGACAGGTGGTAGCGGAGAATAGAAAGACCTCCAAAAAGCAGCCTTATCACTAGTAGGCAAGCCCAATTTGATGGATAGTGGCTTCGGGCAAGATCCTCGACCGAGTTCTGCAACAGCCACTGCACCATACGGACCCACCCTTTTTCGCCTTCCTGAACCTCTACTGCGCGGTGGAAACGCAGTTAGTAAGGACTTTCTGAGCCACTCGCTCGGGAAGGGGCTTTTTGAGCTTCTTACTTTGGGTCTGCGAAGTACTTTTAACGCATGTGGACTGACCTGCAAACGCGCCACCGGCTACAGCTAACCGACCAGGACTTCGCGCCGCTGCCCTTAACCACTAACTGGGACCAGTTGGAAGAGCGCGTCTACCAGACCTTTTGCCAGTTGCCGCACCCGACGGCCCGCCCCCGTTGGTTATGGGAACACTTCCGACCGGGCGCTGTGGGTGTCATGAGCGACGAGGAGCCGCTTACCCAGCTCACTTCCTTGGTGGATGCGGAAGAAACCGTTTGGCTCATGCTGAATGAAACAATCCATCTCGGCGACAAATTCTGGTTCTACCAGGGGAACCCCTCCGCCATCCAGCACGTGCTCGCCGAGTGTTGCTGTCTAGACGAGATTTACGTGCTTTCCAAAAAGTACGTGTGGCTTCTATGCCTAAACCATCATAATGCCCTATATGGCGTTGGGTCGCCAATGAAAGAGCGGCTCTTGGCCAGGGGCGCCCAGTTCATTACTGCCCTACCGTCGGGTTCTTCTTCTGCTTAGGTTGTGGCAAGAAATGTTCGCTCATTTGCGCGCCTTTGCCAACGGTTAGGGTAGTCGTCTTATTAGCTAGACGAACACTGTTCACTCAAACGACCGTTATTTTGAATGGGGTTTATTAATCTTCCCTCGCTTGGTGCATCACCAAGCAATCGTGGTTCCGTCGTATAATTCGTTTGGGTCCAAGTCCTCCGCCGCGGTCCCGCACCGGGCGAGTCCGGCCAATACCAAGTCACGCCATTCGCCCCGGTTGTGCTGCAGGGCCGGGTGTGTCAGCGCCTGGTACTCGGTCGCCACCAGCGTCCTCGTTAATTCCGCCAGCGTGGCGGCCGGCAATGCCCAGCGGGTGACTCCCAGGGTGCTTCCCACCAAAGCGGCGCACAAACCCGTGGCCAGGGCCACGCCCCACCCCGTGCCCGAAATGCAGAACGCGGCGGTAGTTCCCGCCCACAGGGCCAGACACACGGCCACCGAACTCCGTAAGGCGGGCAGCGGTAGTTGGCTGGCTTGCTGCCAGTGGCGCCACCGCCGAGGCCGGTCGCGCCACGGAAACAATGTGGTCAAGGATAGGCGTGGGGTTACGGCTGCGCGGGCCACACCTTGGGCCACCAAGTCCCGGCGCAGGCTGTAAAACGTGCGCTGCGTGGCGCAGGCCGCTGTCACGCCCGGCGCAGGCTCCCCAAACTTGACCACAAGTTGTTGCTCTACCACTGCCCACACCTGTCCCACGGTCGCAGTATGTGCGAACGCATCGCGGGCGAAGCGAATGCCGAAACTGTGCTCCCAGCCGGGAACAACGTTCCAGTAGAATAGCTCGTCATCAAGTTGGACGCGGGTTTGGACCATTGCAAAGCATCAAGGAAGGAAGTAAAAGTAGTTCCCCACCTACGTGTCAGTCTAAACGCTCGTTTTGCTGAACCCCCACCTGCCACTGACTCTGACCCGTCCAAAAAAGGCTCCCTCTCGCAAGGAGTCCGAGCCTTTGGCCTGCGCCGTTCGCGCTACGTAGGCCTGGCCAGAACCCATTTACAGTAAGTCTTTGTTGCCACGGCGATGAACCAGTGCCGTATCGTTAACTGGTCCGTTAGCCCAGACCCGTAAGGCCGCTTTCGAGCGATTACTGCCTCCAGTAATCGCTTGAATATGAATTCGCTACTAGTATCCCGTTGCAACGAGAACCCCAATATGACTTACTACCTGGACTTCACAAGCACCGCTAGCTGGCCAGGGCCTTAAGTACCTTGTCAGGCGTGAGGGGCAGCGAGCGCAGGCGCTGGCCGGTGGCGTGAAATACGGCGTTGGTAATGGCCGCAGGCGTGCCCACGCAGCCAATCTCGCCAATGCCGCGGGCCCCCAGGGCGCTGATGTGCGGGTCAGGAATATTGAGCGCCTCCGCAATGATGTCGGGTGTGTCGGCCATGCTGGGTACGTGGTAGTCGGCCAGGTTGCGCACCACCGCGCGGCCGTTGCGGGCGTCGTAGTGGGTAGCCTCCATGAGGGCAGCGCCCAGGCCCATGGCCATGCCGCCGATGAACTGCGAGTGCGCCGTTTGCGGGTTCATGAGGCGGCCTACGTCGTACACGGCGCACAGCTGCGCCACCCGAACCGAGCCGCTAGCCTCGTCCACGCGCACCTTGGCAAACACCGCCCCGAACGAGTAGAACGAGAACTGCTCGCGCTCGTCGCCCGGCTTGGTCGTGCTCTCGGCGCTGATGGAAGGTAGCTTGGCGCGCTGCAAAATGGCCCCGTAGGTTTCGCCCTGGGCGGCGTTGGCCTTGCGCACCAGGCGACCGTCGCGGGCCTCGATGGCCTCTTCGGTTGCGCCGAAGAGCGGCGACTTAGCATCGCGGATGGCTACTTTCTTGAGGACACTGAGGGCCGCCTGGCTAGCCGCTGTGGCGGCCGGCCCGATGGTGGCCGTAGTAGCCGAGCCGCCCGTGGTAGGCGCCTTCGGCAAAGCCGAATCACCCAGCTCAAACCGCACGCTGTCAACGGGCAGGGCCAGCGCGTCGGCGCTGATTTGGCGGAAGATGGTGTAGGCGCCGTTGCCCAGTTCGTGGGTGGCGCTCTGCACCAGGGCGCGGCCGTCGGCGAAGATGGTGGCGCGGGCCGAAGCTTCGCGGCGGGCGGCCGGGTACATGGTGGTGGCCATGCCGTAGCCGATGAGGTTGTTGCCCTCGCGCATTGAGCGGGGCTTGGGGTTGCGGGCCTTCCAGCCGATGAGCTCCTGGCCGCGGGCGTAACATTCGCGCAGGTGCTTGCTGCTGAAAGGCTTGCCGGTTTCGGGGTTTTTGTCGGCGTAGTTGCGCAGGCGCAGCTCCACGGGGTCAATATTTAGCTCGGTGGCCAGCTCGTCGATGGCGCACTCCAGGGCCCAGCCGCCCACCGTTTCGCCGGGGCCGCGCATGGGGCAGGGCGAGGGCAGGTTGAGGTGCGAGAGGTGGTGCGCAAAGCCTAGGTTGGGCACCGCGTACAGCATGCGCGAGACCCGGGCGCAGGGCTCGGTGTAGCCGCTCACCATCGAGCTTTGGGCCTGCGTATCATGTTGCAGCGCCGTGAGCTTGCCATCGCGCGTGGCCCCTAGGGAAAGCGTTTGGCGGGTAGCGCCACGCTGGCCCGCCGTGCTGAACATATCCTGCCGCCGCAGTTCGATTTTGACCGGCCGGCCCACCACGCGGGCCGCCATCGCCGTGAGCAATGCCGGGGCGTAGAGCCAGCCTTTAGAGCCAAACGCTCCGCCGATAAACGGGCAGATAATGTGCACGTTTTCCTTAGGTAAATTCAGCGACGCGGCGAAAACCTCTTGTAGCGTATCGACGCCGCGGGTGGTGTCGTAAACCGTCAGGTAATCAGCCCCGTTGCGTTTCTCCCAGTGCGCAATCGTGGCGAGCTGCTCAATGGGATTGTGGTGCGTGATGGCCGACTCGTACACCCGCTCCAGCTTCACTGGCGCGACGGCGAGCGCCGTCTTCGGGTCACCCACGGTCACTTGCAGCGGCTCCTCTTTGCTGCCGGTGAAGGCCTCGGGCAGCGTTTGGCGACTGGCGGTGGCGCGGTCCAGCTCGGGCTTGGCTTCGTCGTAGGTGATGCGCACCAGCGTGGCGGCGTAGCGGGCGTGCTCGTGAGTGTCGGCTACCACCACGGCCAGCGGCTGGCCGGCGTATTCGATGGTGGCGTCTTGCAGTGGTTGCAGCGTTTCGGTGATGCCGCCCTCGCCACGAAACAGCGAGCCGCCCACCTTGTCGGGCATGGGTTGGAGGCGCGGGGCGTTGAGGTAGGTGAGTACCGCCAGCACGCCGGGGGCCTGCTGCGCGGCCTTGACGTCAAGGGCGCGCACCTTGCCGCGGGCGATGGCGCTCGTGGCGAGCGCGCCGTAGGCGAGGCCCGGCAGGTCCCACTCGGCGGTGTAGCGCGCGCCGCCCATCACCTTCAGGCGGCCATCTACGCGGTCGAGCGGTTGCCCGGTAGCTTCGGTTAGCATAAGACTATTCGCTAGTTAATTGGGAGTGGCTACCTGGCCGGCCATGCCGCCCACGCTGGCCGCAAAGGCGGTGCCGGCCGGGCCGGCTAGGGGCTGCAAACCGCTAGTTTCCAGCAGGGCGCGCACCAGCAGGTTGCGGCCCATCGGTATTTTGTAGGCGTTGTATTCCAAAGGCTTGGCGTCGGCAAAAGCGGCAGTAGCGGCAGCCTGAAACAGCTTTTCGGTAGGCCGCTGGCCCACGAGCAGCGCCTCGGCCGCCGGGGTGCGCCAGGGCTTGTGAGCCACGCCGCCCAGTGCGATGCGCGCGCGCTTGATTTTCGGGCCATCCATTTCCAGCGCCACGGCGCATGAGGCGAGGGCGTAGGCATAGGAGGCGCGCTCGCGCACCTTGAGGTAGTGCGAGCGGCCCGCAAAGGCGGGCAGGTCGATGCTGGTAATCAACTCGCCGTGCGCTAGTGTCGTGTCGAGGTGTGGGGTGGTGCCGGGCAGGCGGTGCAGGTCGGTGAAGGCGATGGTGCGGCTGCCCTGCGGGCCAGTAGTCTGCACGCGGGCATCGAGGGCGGCCAGGGCCACGGCGAGGTCGCTGGGGTGGGTGGCCACGCAGGCGGCCGAGGCCCCAAATAGCGCGTGCACGTGGTTGTAGCCGCCGATGGCCGCGCAGCCGCTGCCTGGCGTGCGCTTATTGCAGGGTTGGGCCAGGTCGCGGAAGTAGGGGCAACGCGTGCGCTGCAAGGGGTTACCGGCCATGGTAGCCATGTTGCGAATCTGCACCGAAGCGCCCGCCAGCAGCGCCTCGCTCACGGCCGGGTAACGCGCCTGAATGGCGGGATAGTACGCCGCCTCGGTATTGGTCGCGTTGGCGCCAATGCGCACGCCGCCTTCAAAGTCCGTTATTTGGCGCAGCGGCAGGCCCGCCACATCCACCAGCAGGCTGGGCTGGTGCACGCCTTCTTTCAGCAAATCAACCTGCGATGTGCCGCCGGCGATGAAGGCCGCTTCGGGATTTTTGGCGACGGCTGCCACGGCCTGGCCGGGGTTTTCGGCGCGCTGGTATTGAAACGGATGCATAGGTAGGGGCGGGGCGGCTAGCCGCGTTGGGCCTCCTCAATGGCGGCGATAATGTTGGGGTAGGCAGCGCAGCGGCACAGGTTGCCGCTCATGGCCTCGCGGATTTCAACGGCTGAGCCGTGGCGCGTGTGCGGGTCGGCGAGCAGCGCGGTGGCTGACATAATCTGGCCCGGCGTGCAGTAGCCGCACTGAAAAGCGTCGTGCTTGATAAACGCGGCCTGCATGGGGTGCAGCGTGTCGCCCTTCGCTAAGCCCTCGATGGTGGTGATGGCTTTGCCCTGCGCCATCACGGCCAGCGTGAGGCACGAGAGGGCGCTGTGGCCATCGAGGTGCACGGTGCAGGCGCCGCATTGGCCGTGGTCACAGCCTTTCTTGGTGCCAGTAAGGTGCAGGTTTTCGCGCAATGCATCGAGCAGCGCTGTGCGTGGGTCGAGCTCTAGGCGGTGTTTTTTGCCATTGATAGTCAATTCGATGGGTATCATGACGGCACGGTTTTCGGTGGAAGTGGGGCTAGCAGAAGTATCCTCCGGCGCGGCGGTTACGACGCTGGGCAATGCCAGCAGCGCTGCCGCAGCCAGCGTGGCCAGCACGAACGTGCGGCGTGACATGCCGCCAGTTACCGCTTCAGTGTCAACGGCTGCCGTTGTATTGGGGGCCGTCGTTGAGGCGGGGCGCAGGGCTTCGAGCGCCGCCAGCACTTGGCCGGCTCGCAACTCCTGGCCGGGCTCCACTACTGTTTTCCAGCGCAGCACGCCGGCTTCATCGAGGAGCAGCAGCGCCCGTTGCCCAGCCACGCCCAGCCGCTCGGCGAGCTCGCCGCGGTAGTCGAGTGCGTGCCAGGCTTCGGGGGCCGCGTCGGCTAGGGCTGCGCTGTTGCCAAACTCCTGCGACAAGCGCGCAAAAATGGCGCTCTGGTACGCCTGCGCCGGGTTCCACTCGCTGGACGCAAACGCCAGGATGACAGGCCGGCCGCGCAACGCTAGCAGGGTGGAGCCGTTGGGTAACGTGCCGTTCGGGGCCACGTCGCCGGGTTGCAGCCCGGGTACTGGTTCTTGGGTCATGGGGGTAGCCGTGCGCGGGGATTGCAGTAGTTTCCGGGTCGGTGTGTCGTGCGGAGCAAAGCCAAAAACCTGACCGTTAGATTTCTAATTTTTAGCTTTCAAGCAGCCATTCAAAACTGAACGGGAGGTCTACTGCTCTTTGTGGGGCGTCCGCCACAGGTTTTGCTAGCTGCGAACAATCGGCAACCAATGCCTGACAACCTCATTGCGTCTACTCAAATACGTGCTTTCACTGCTATCGTTGGCGCGTAGCGGCAAAACCTGGGGTGCGCGGCGCCTAGTTTTGGGTAGATGAACAAGCTTGCGCCCACAATTGGGGCGGCCCGGCGGTGCTGCCGGCGACGCTCGTTGACTCGAAAAACTGCTGCTACAGTAGATTCCTGCCCATAGTAAGTAGTTATAAATATGGTACTTATATTTATGACTACGTGCTTTTTAACTCCGTCAGGTGATATGCGCTAACTTGGGAATCGCAAAAGTTCCCGCCGAGCGCACCAGTAGCTCGGCAGGGGCTTTTACGACCATTGGGGGCGATAGTGACGGCGTGCATCAGTAGGCGCACGCCCTTCCCAAACCCGCCGATAATGGGGCCTTTATTGGATGGTTTTATGGATTGCTTTTCCAGCGCGTAGAGACACTTTTTTCGGGCACTTTTCACTGACCCTTATTGGATTACCTTTAGGGCATGACAACCGTCGACCTTTGCGCCCGCGTTTCTACCGAGGATAAAGGTCAGAGCACCGAGAATCAGTCCTCCCCCAACGCAGCAGAAGGTGCGGCTACACCAGCGAAATGGCGGCTTCAGGCTTTTTGCTGGGCCAGCTTCACTTTCTCCACCAGAAAACTGAAAATTTCCTGCACAAGGTCTTCGCTGGAGTAAAAGGTCTTAGCCGCCACCCATTGCGGCTGTTCCCTGGGGCCTAGGTCAAACGAATATATTTTCTCGCGTAAGGGGTGCTTAGGCCGCTCACTGGGTGGTAGTTGCCCAAAGTTGAACGGGATGATACCCGGCAAGTACACAATCCGCAGCGAGGAGCCTTCGACGACGTTGTCATAGGCTTGCCGCCAGAAAACCATGACGGTATGGCGGCCGGCGACGATGCGGCACTGCTGCTCGCCGTACTGCTCGTTGCCTTCAAAATAAAACCCAAACCCTGGGGCAGCTTCCTTGTAGCGGCTACTTTTTTCGCGGAGCAGCTCGAACACGTGACGGGCCTCCGCAATGGCGCGGGCCAGGCCCGCCGGAGAATTCAGAATTTCGGTCAGGCGCTCGGTTTCCCGTTGCGCGGCGCTCAGCTGTTGCAGCTCGTGCAGGTTGGGGTCGATGGCGGTGCTACCGAAGTCGGGCACGGGGCCGAGGGTCGGCTTCACCAAGTCCGGCTCGTCGTAGAGGCGCTTGGCAAGCTTAAAAAGCTGCGGCTCATACGGCTCGGCGGCCCGCATATCGTGGAACAAACGGCCCTGTACGTAGAGGGGAGCGGCTTCCTCTAGGGTTCCGGCGCGCAGTACAGGAATGAACTTGGCGCTACCCACCTGGGTAGCCATCATTTCCTTGGATATCATGGAATACTCAAAGCCCGCTCCACCCAGGCGGTCGCCGGCCCTACTCTTGTAGCCCGGCGTGAGAATGACGAGCACCTTGTCGGCCCGCTCCAAGGCACTCTCCATAAAGTAGGTAAGCTCGTGCCCGGCCTCCAGTTCGTACTGGTCTAGTAAAACTGGCACCCCGTACCGGCTGATGAGGTCATCGGCTAGCTGGCGCACCCACCGCTTATGCTCCGGCGAGTCGTAAGCGTAAGAAATGAACGTAGTCGGGCGATTCATGCGTGGCGTGGGTGAATAGAGCTAGGCGGCAAACTTACGCCTTGTCGAAATCGCAACGACAGCTTACCGCGCCCGTGCTCGCTTGCCGTTTGCTCTCGCTCCGATTGACGACGGACTCACAGTTTTTCGAAAAGGAACATCTGGGGGCCAATGGGTAGTTATAAACTCCTGTTCAACGGCCGTTGCGGCGAGCGGTTGGCTGTGTTCCACACTTTGAGCATTTTACTTCATGTACGTTCTGAATATTGACCTGCTGCAATTAGGTGACATAATCCTGTCGAGGTCAGCTGAGCCACTGTCAGCATTTGTGAGACGGCAGTCGAACAGCAATTACTCTCACGCCGCGCTGGTCGTGGCCGACAACAGCTGCGTGGAATCAACGGGAGATGGTGTTCATGCAGAAACCCTTCAACGCCTGGGATTTGAGACGGAAAATGACGCACTGGTCCTGCGTCTGCAAACGCCCGCCTCAATAGCGGACCTTGACACCTCAATGAATTTTGCCCGAACCAAAGTTGGCACTGATTACGCGTCCCGGAGTGAGGTTACCCGCTCCTACTCCGGCAGTGCTACGTATGCTCAGGAGCAGAACAGGCAGTACTGCACCCGGCTCGTGGCGCAGGCTTACGCGGCCGCCGGCATCGCGTTGGTGGCCAATGCGGACTATTGCACGCCCGGCGACATCGAACAGTCGGCCTTACTCAAAGTCGTACCGAACTGCCTGGTTGAGGCCAACAAAGAGCAGGAAGAGTGGGTGCGCGAGGCCGAGCGGGGTGAGTCAATCACCATAACCCAGGCCAGTATCACCTCTAATTTTCTAGAGCAGGTGCAGCAACTCACCGACCTGGACTTGCAGACCCTTGAGCAGGTAGACAGCTACCTAGCAGCTGACCAAACGTATGACAGCCAGATTGCGGAGTTGCTGACGCAATCGGGTTATCTCGGGATAGGTGACGAAGAAAAACGGTCTAATCCGTGGTTTTACGACCTCGCCGAGTTCGAGAAGCAGGGCAACGAACAGCATCGGTATGACTTCGCTCAAGGCCAGGAATTTTCTGAAGCTGTCAGAAGCCACGCCTACTCGAAAGCGGCGCAAGCCTACCAGCAGCAGGCTCAGGCTCTGCAAAGCTCCTACTTTACGGTGATGGCCAACTGCGCTGCACGCCAGTACGAGTTAAGTCAGGAGCGCATGAAGGTGTGGCAAGCAACCATCGCATCTTACCTACCCTTCTAGCTTTACCAAGGCCGAGGTTAGTCGCGCAACCACCTTAAAGTAACAGATGTTGTTCTGGGCTTTTATCCTTTGGTTAGCGCGAAGAAGCCTTCTTCTTTACGCCGGAGGTAAGCGTGTAAATCCAGAAAAGAGTTTAGGGGCAGCTTTAGCAGCTCGTCCATCATGGCAACTAGATAATTTCTCAGCTGAGTCTCATCGAACCGGGAATCATCGGCGTACATGAATTCGGGAATTTCGTGTACCATGTACTCATTCTCAATGGCCCTTTGCAGCATCAGGTAGATGCGCCGGAAGAGGTAATTATCAATCATCATGCTCTGATTGCGCGACAACTTTTGATTGGTGGCGGTAGGATGCAGCTTGTCGATAATCTCGTGGAGCTGATTTAGCAGATTGGTACGCCGGCTCTCCGCATACTGCTTCGCATCGGGGCTTTGCGCAATGCGTTGAGCCAGCCCCGCGACAGTTTGCTGAGAAACGCTGACCGCACGGCGTTGCTCATTGAGTGAATCTGTCAGCTTGGCCCGGCTGGATGCCTCACTGGCCTGCTCCCAGTCGTATTCCATTTGTCGCAGCCGAGCTTCGGCGTAGCTATGGTCTTCCTGCTTCTTAAGCCAGTCTTGAATGAGGCGCTGCATATGTGGCGTTGCTGTAAGTCGTCGGAAAAGTAACAGACTACACGTCGGGCGCTGATGGTGCTAGGCACCAAGCAGCACCATCCGGTGTGCTGGCGGGAAAGTACGACGCAGATAGAATCCACAACCGCGTACTACGGAGGAGCAGGCCCGCGCTATCACAGCCGAGCAGGCAGCCGAAATGATTAAAAACTACAAAGCATGGAAGAAGAAAAACGCGGGTAGGAAGTAGCTCCTCTGCGCTTCCCCGACCTGAGCTTGGCTTTATTTACCAAGACGCGCTGCTTTACACCTAGAGTCGCCTGAAAATGATTGCTTGGGGCGGTTTACTTCCCTTTTGTGAAGCTCACAAGTTCCCCTACACCACCATCAACCTCAAAAACGGCAACCTAAAGAAGGAGGAACCTCGGCTACTACACCGCCTACTGCACAGTCTCGATGTACCTAATGAGTTGCTGCAGTTTCCGCCGGATAACCCGAGTCAGCGGTTCCTGCTGCCGGATAATGAGGCGCTGGCCACTTTTCGAATACAGATGACATTTTTCAAAAATGTGTAATGAAACTAAGATTAGTTGGAATTACCAACCATCTTCTCATTCTGCATTACCATTTTAGACATTTGGCGAGTTAATTTATATTTTTGAAATAAGAAAGAATTTATTTCATTTTTGTCTTTGAGAGAAAGTAGGATGTCTTCTTCTTCCTTATTAAAAACAGGAATGCTAAATTCTTTAATGTAGTTCTTACCAAGGCCAAAGTAATTCCCTGAATAAGGTTTACTTGTATGTTTTACAAAAAACCAAAATAAATCGCTAGTAAGAACCTTTTGCAAAATTTTCAATGTCCGTTTATTCCAAGAAACGATAGAGAACCCTGTGTAGAAAAGTAATTGACTATCCTCTGTATAAACGAAATAAGGTTTGTCTGATATGTGCGGAAATAAAAGCTTGTATCCTTGTACGTTTAGCCCTTGAGCCCGTCCGTAAGCATACCAAGCGTTATAATCGCCAGCAGCGCCTTTGTCCCGCATCGCAAGTTCTGCTCGATGAGCATTGAGGTAGGCGTAAGTATCTGGATACTGCTTAACAAAGTCCTGCTCCTCCATGGGAACAACTCTCCGTTCTATAGTCTGATTATCTGGAAAAAGTGTATTGGCTGACTGTTGCTGGTACTTGTAGGGAAAGATGATTTTTTCTTCGTAAGAAGAAAAATCATCTTCAGTTTTCAAACTATTGGCTTTAACAGCTGTACGACAAATACTTTTCTCAATGAGATAGATGGTTTTGTTCTTGGTTTCAAGCTTAAAATGTGTTTCTGTTTCTCCAACCGGCCTGAAAACGAATACCTGATTTTTTAAAGTAGCAAAGCCACCTCGAATACTCGCTACTTTTTCTAAGGATGGGCCACTGGTGCGTAGGCGATGCAGCACCTCTTTAATAGATGCGGGGCTAAGTTCCCATCCTTGATGGTCTGTGAGCGTCTCGTAAGGAATGCGTACAAAATCAGCAGAGCAGAGATAGCTCAGTTCACTACTCTTGCTTAAGCAATACTGTACATAGGAGCGCGGCTGCCGGCCAATGATGCAGATGCAGGTATAAGTAGTACGCCCTTTGAATACCTGTTCCCCGCCAAAGTCAACAATGGTGAGAGCAGAAGATCGTTGGTGGAAGTATTCCCGAATTCTGCGACCGTTCATACTGCGAGTAAAACTGTTCACAGTAATGTAGCCCAGCACACCTTTTTCGTGGAGAGCTTCTAAGCCTATTTGAAAAAAGGGAATATATAAATCCGGATTGCCAGATGCGCATACTGGCCAATTCGCCAGTAATTGGCGAGTTTCAGGTGAAATGTTTTTAGCGCACACATAAGGAGGGTTACCAATAACGAAATCAAACCCGTTCTGCTCACCAACCCGTGGAAATTCCTTCTTCCAATTAAAATCTAGCGAGTTACCCTCTTTAAGGTTGAATTGAAAGTCAACATCCTCCCCCTCGCCAATTGCTAAAAGTGAGAGTGTAATCGCACTTCGCTCAATGCTATAAGAGGCTACATCTACCCCATAAATAAGCTCACGGTAAATGTACTCGTATGATAGCTGGTATTTTTCTCGAAGAAACTGAGCGTAACTGTACAAAAACCCCCCGCAACCACAAGCCACATCACAAACCAATGCCTTGGTTAAGTCAATTGTCGACTCGGTAGTTACCTGATTAATGATATATGACTTGATGTTGTCAGGTGTGTAAATTGCACCGTTAACTTTTTTGTCGGAGGGCGAAACTACAAGTTCAAATATCTCGATTAGGTCTTCAAATGAAAACGTTTCTTGATAAGAAGTAAAGTAGTCATTAAACCTAATATAAGTATCCCATTCTTCATCAGATTCGTCGATGATTAAACTGCTAATGAAGATACTGTTCTTAGGTTGTAGCTGATTTACGTTTAAAAAATTAGTAACCAATATTTTATTCGCTCTCTGAGGCTCGGAGGGCAGAACTTTATTGAGGGCTTTAAAAAACTCCTTAATCATCTAGAGCAAGTTTGGCCAGATGACGTTCTTCGCGTTCCAGCAATCTCTATCACGGTGCAAGTCCCAGTGCCGTGCAATAGCGTGAATGTATGGTTTCCAGAATGCAGCTTGGTACTTCCGACATAGGCTGATATACGGCCCATCTCGTTTAAGCGCATCCCAAGCATCTGGGAAATAGTTTGATAACAGAAAATCGACTCCTAGTACCAAGTCAAGTGGATGGTGCATGAGGCGCGGCGTATCCATAAATAGATTGCCGCTATTTGCCAAATCCAAGCTACCAGCCTCTTTCTCCTTGCGAATTTTTGCGCTGCCAAACTGAATATGATACAGCGGATGTGCTTCAGCTGGTACTACCTTTTCAGTCTGAGAAACAGTTGCTTTTGCTTTGGGGGCGTGAAGAGGCGTTGGATCTAAGTGCTTATCTAAATGAAAAGAAGATAAACAGGTACTAGCATCCTTTTTTTTGCCCAGCAAAAGCACATCAAGATTTAACTGACGAGAAGGGTCTAACATTTTTTGCCAGTCCTGCCAATTTGCTGTGAATTTGATGCTAATATTTATAGATAGTTGCTGAACAACGGGGAAGGTATGGCGAGGAACATTAGGAATGACTACAGATAATCTGTCAATGGTATATCCCCACAAAAAACTATTAAGCTCGCCACTTTCGTCGCGAAATACATAATTTTCGTCTCTCAATGAGCGAATAGCCTCTTTAAATGAAGGGTTTTGATTAATGATAATCCCTCGCTTGTTCGTGAAGGTGGCGAGTTGCTCTAAGTCATTAGCTCGGTCTCGGCGAAAAGCCATTACCCTCGGGTCTATGCGTATCATACTACTCTGGCTTCTAGGAGTAGTTCTCCCGGATTGCTTCAAACCGGAGTACCTCGTCTGGATGCAAGGGGCGATGCAACTCAGTGGTGTGCAATTGCTCTAGTAGGGCTTTCAAAGAGATATAGTCGTACTCTTGCCATACGGTTGGCTCGCTGCCGGCCAGTCGGAATCCTTCAGCTGGGTCGAGGGGTGCCTGATAGGCTTCGCAAATGTTCCAGTACCAAGTGCTGTGATTAAGCTCAATGGGCGTGGCGGCCACTAACTCGGTCAGACCAGTACGCTCGACAAGGGCGGTGACCCGTTCAGCCGCATCCAGTGAAGCAATAGGAGTTCCGCACAGTGACTCAAAAATCCGGTTAACTTCGGGTTGCCACCATCGCTCCCAACTTTGCCCGAAAGCGCCCTGGTAGCGAGCTGCGCCAAACACCTCGTCCCGTAGTCGTGGCCAGCCGTCGGCCGTGGTAGTTACGCCTAGGCGAGCCGCCAATATTGCTTCTTTAATAAGCTCGTTAGTAGGAATCAGCAGTCCTTTTAGAAGGTGGCGGGCGTATTCGTGGGTGGCTGCTGGGGTGCTACGGTTTGTAAAGCGGCTGAAGATGCGCGCATCTAGTTGAGCCGTATCATAAGCGAGCATGGTGCTCCAATTGCCTTGCGCAGCAGTAATGGTCTGGTAACCTTCGACCAGCGCAACAAGGTTGCTGGAAATTTCCTTGGCTCGAACTTCAACGTCTTCTTTGGGAAACTTGTAGTCGAACAAGTCATGGCTACTCATGTCAGCCTCGTACATGCCGATTTTTGATTGTTGGGAGCACAGGACGATAGGAAAATCCCGGATGCCTGCTTCCTGATCGTACACCTTCGTGCGCAGAAATTGGGCGAGCGTAGTGGCCGTGTATTCGGCCTTTTGACCATCTGCACGTGGTTCCTGGTCTAGACGCAGGTCAAGTAGCAAACCATCAAACCCCCAGTCTGGGACAATTAGCTGCTCTATTTGAGGCTTAAAAAAGGAAACGGGCCGGTAAGTCACTTCCAACTTACCCTCAATAGACAGGCTTCTAGCAATTTGACCTACCCGTTGTTCCGGGTCGTCGTCAAGGTACAAATACTTAACAGCCATACTACTTCGTGCGATTTGTGGGTATCTGAATGCGGAGGGTAGTGCTAAAGCCCGGTTCAGGTAAAGCCACGAAGATACTTCCTTGATAACTCTCCACGATATCGCGCACGATTTTCAAGCCTAGTCCCATTCCGGTAAGCTCCTCGCGAAAGCTGGCCTGTCTGGACGGGGGCTGCGAGGTGGTAAAAAAGGCATCAAATACTTTCTCCTCATTTTCAGTAGGAATGCCCACCCCATTGTCCGAAAACTCTAGGTAAACGACCCCGCCAGCTTTACCGCATTTGATGAGAATTTGACCTGCTCTCTCGGTGGGATGAATTGCTTTCTTGGCGTTTGAATAAAAATTAAACAGAATGGAAGCCCACTCGGACCGGTGCATGGGCACCGTAAACAAATCGTAGCCTTCGAATACCGTAGGCAGAATAGTAATGCCCGATTTTTCAGCGTCTGGAGTAATCGTTTTGACAAAAGGCCGGACGACTTCTCTCAACTCAAGCGGCTGTAGTTCGCGGGAAACGTTGTCAGAGATGACCCGCTCGAAATAAGAGCGGTAAGTAGAAAATGCTTGGACGTTGTGTTTAATAGTGGCTAACACCTGGGTGGCCTCGTCATTCCCCCCAAGTAGCTTAGAAAGTTCTTGGATATCCAAATTGAAAGACGTTACATAAGTCTTGATTTCGTGGACGAACTGACCAATCACCAGCCCCAAACCTGCAAGCACCCGTAACTGGTTGATTTCCTCAATCAGTTGGGTAGTTTGCTGCTCTTGTTGGGCAGTGGCACCCAGAATGGTTTTGAAAGCGTCTTCGAACTGGGTTAGTGCTGAGATAGGGGAGGTAATGTTTCCTACTGCCGGCTTATCATCTTCCAAAGTCGGAGTAACGACTGGTTCACCTGTAGCAGGGGTAGTGGTTTCCTGTTTTAGGTTCTCAATTTTACTGAGAGCATCTTGTGCAGCATCCTTGATAGCATCAGTGGGTTTTTGTGGTGGTTGCCTTTTTTCTCCTGCATTCCCTTTCTTACCACGGGCAGCGGCAATTCTGCGGACTCCTCCAAGTATTGCCCTTTGCGTAAAGTCAGAAAGCTCTTCAAAAGCGGGATTTTCAACAAGCTTCTCGCGACTAGCCGTTTCATCAAATTGCTGACCTTCTGCGTCTACAAGCTCAACAAAGCCTAGGAAATTGTTGTTGCCGTGCGGTGCGATGATAACATTCCGCCGCACGTGTGCATCCAAGCCAGTCCAGTCATCATCTTGCTCGCCATAGGGTAGCACCCGGAAGCCATTTCGATAGATTCGGACACCTCCTTGCTCTCGGAGTGTTTCACGAACTGTCGTCATCGTGCTAGGTGGGAAAAGTCCTGCTTCAAAAATGAAATAATATGCTTTTAAGTGAACATTGCGCAGATGGTCATATGGTTTTGATTGAATACCGTCCGACTTGCCCAGCGGCTGTACATCTTGTGTAACACCTAGTCTTTTGCTTTCTACAGCCCAATAACCGACGCCTTTTTCATCCACATAACCTTCAATTATAGCGATGGCATGGTCGTAAAACGCCCGTTGCTCATTGATGATAACATGAAGGATGCCAATGGCATCTTGTTGATAGACATCAACCTTAAAGCCTAGGTCGTTTTCGCTCTGTGATAGTTGCGCAGACAGCGGAAATGGCTGCAACAGTTCGGATAGGTACCGGTAAGCCCTTTTAATAGAAGCTTCTGACCAAGCCTCCCGCAATCCCTCAATAAGAAGTGTAGTGCCTTTACCTTCCGGGCGAGCGGTTACCGTTTCGATCTTGGACTCAATAGTCAGTAGATTAGAATCGGTAATGAAACGGCTCCAGTCGATGGTTACTTTAATAGCCTCAGTAGCAGTGGCTGTCTGTGTAGTAATGGTCAGTTTCAACCCCAAACGTTGCGTAGCAAAACGTCCAATCCCTTTTCGGCCGGCGCGGGTACGCTTGAAAATGGGTGATTTTGGGTGGTGAATCTTATCTGTCGAAGATAGCCGCATGAAGCCGTTTACAAGCTCTGGCTGCGTCATCCCACTCCCATTATCCACCACTGTCAGTGTACCGCCAATCTTGTTGTTGTTGGCGAACGTCAGCGTTACCTGAGTGGCATCTGAATCATAGCCATTCTTTACCAGTTCTGAGAGAGCAGTTTCGGCCCGGCCCACCAACTCTTTGCCCAAGCGGTTGATGATGCCAGCGTCTACACTGAAGCGCAGGTTAGCTTCATCTAGGCTAGCTAATTCGCTCGATAAGTTGATGATTTTAGAATAATCCAGGTTTTCTTGTTGAAGGGCTGTTCGAATAGTACCTCTCAAAATCTGCTCCCGGTTCAATACCGCTTTCGTTTCTCGGGTAACGACCACATCTTGCCGGTGAGGCCCTAGACGCACTTCTTCAATGTACCATTTGTAGATACTCAAGGCAGTGGAATTGCGCGAGCCAAGTGCATTGCCATCTGCTCCCACAATAACCTGGGTGGTTGCGGGCCAACCGTGGATGGTTTCGAGGGCTGCTAACGTTTCTTCCAACTCCGTTTGGCCAGTCACAGCTAGGCCATGTATTTCAATAAACCACTGCTCGCCAATGGATACCTTTCGGTAGGTATAAGTAGAAGAGTCCATAAGAGTCGATTTCAGTCGATTCATTTTCTGTGTAACGGCTACTTAAATAGCGCGAAAACCTGTTGAGCAGCAGCCAAGCTGCTTCACCGATACAGGCCAAAAACTCTAGCGCTAGCACATAGCCAACTAGTATTGCTTCACAAATAAGGCGCAACGCAGATTGCAGGTCAAGTGCGCTAAGATACTCGGACCCGAGGAATGTAAGCTGGCGTACACCCAAGGCATTTCCTTCCCAAAAGCAGTAAGTTCGGAGTCTGAATTTCATGCCGCACTTGCCGGCCCGAGCTATCTCCGTGACTTACCCCGACTTCCTCGCCCGCTGGCAAGCCTCTGGCGGGGCCGAACACGCCAACTACGGCCTTTTCCTCCAAGACCTCTGCGACCTGCTGGGCGTGCCCAGGCCCGACCCCACCACCGACGACCCCGCCCAGGATGCCTATGTGTTCGAGCGCGGCGTGAGCTTCGACGACGGCGCGGGCAAGCGCAGCACCGGCCGCATCGACCTGTATAAGCGCGGCTGCTTCGTGCTCGAAACTAAGCAGGGTACCGACACGCCCAACCAGCAGGCGCTAGCTGCCAAAGCCGAGTTGGGTCAGGCTGCCGGTAAGCGCCGCAAGGGCCACGCCGTGCGCGGCACCGCCAAGTGGGGCCAGATGGTAGAAGCCGCCCGCGAGCAGGCTCTGCGCTACGTGCGCGCCCTGCCGGCCAGCGAGCCGCGCCCGTTCTTCTTGGTGGTGGTCGACGTGGGTTATTCGATTGACTTGTACAGCAACTTTGCCGGGGTGGGCGACAGCTACGTGCCATTTCCCGATTCGCAGCAGTTTCGGGTGGCGCTGCCGGCGCTGGCCAACCCGGCCGTGCGCGAGCGGCTTCGGCTGCTCTTCACCGACCCCCAGCAGCTCGACCCGGCTCGCTTGGCGGCCCAGGTGACGCGCCAGCTGGCTGGCTACCTGGCTGGACTTAGCACCCAACTGGAGAAGGCGGGCCACAAGCCCGATGTGGTGGCGCAATTCCTGATGCGCTGCCTCTTCACCATGTTTGCCGAGGACGTGGCACTAATTCCCAAAAAGTCGTTTTCCAAGCTGTTGGCCGAGTACGCCGATACGGCCGAGGCCCGTGCCTACCTGCCGCAGGCGCTGCAAAGCCTCTGGCAAACGATGGACACTGGCGGCTTCTCGCCGGCCCTGCGCACCAACGTGCGCCACTTCAATGGCAAGCTCTTCCACGATGCTACGGCACTGCCCCTGAATGCCGACCAGATAAAGCTGCTACAAGATGCCGCCGCTGCCGACTGGACGCTCGTAGAGCCCGCCATTTTCGGCACCCTGCTCGAACGTGCCCTCGACCCGCAGGAGCGCCACAGCCTAGGTGCACATTATACCCCTCGCCGCTACGTAGAGCGCCTAGTGCTGCCGGCCGTGATAGAGCCGCTGCGCCGTGAGTGGGCCGCCGCCCAGGCCGCCAGCGCCCAACGCCTCGAAGAAGGCAGGGGTAAGAAAGCCGTGGACGAGGCCCGCGCCGAGCTGCATCTCTTCCTACATCGCCTCACCTCAGTGCGCATTCTGGACCCGGCCTGCGGCTCGGGCAATTTCCTGTACGTGACGCTCGAACACCTCAAGCGCTTGGAAGGGGAGGTGCTCACGGCCCTGGGCCAGTTGGGCAGCTCCGGCCGCCTGGAGCTGGGCGACGGCACCACCGTTGGCCCGCGCCAGCTATTGGGGCTGGAGTTGAACCCCCGCGCTGCCGCCATTGCCGACGTAGTGCTGCGCATCGGCTACTTGCAGTGGCACTTGCGCACCTACGGACTCACCCAATTGCGCGAGCCGCTGCTTGATGATTATCAGAATATCCGCCAACAGGATGCAGTGCTGAGCTACGATGGGCCAGACTTTCAGAACGCCCGGCCAGCGGTGTGGCCCGAGGCTGATTTCATTGTGGGCAATCCGCCGTTTATAGGAGGTAAATGGCTGCGTGAGGCATTAGGTAGTCATTATGCTGAAGCACTGCGCAAAGCCTACAAAGGGTACTTGCCGGAAGCCGCTGACTTCGTGATGTATTGGTGGCACTCAGCAGCTAGTCTTGTGCAGACTGGTAAAGCGGAGCGTTTTGGCTTTATCACAACCAATTCTATTACAATGGCTTTTAATAGCCGGGTAGTGCAAACGCATCTGGAAGTGACTGCGCAGCCCTTATCTATCATGTTCGCTGTTCCTGACCACCCGTGGGTAAATAATACAGATGGTGCGGCCGTGCGGGTGGCTTTTTCGGTGGGGCAGGCGGGCGTGTCGGAAGGTGTACTCGCCCAAGTAGTGATGGAAAAGAATTCGGTGGATGATGAAGCATCAGAGGTAACACTTTATGAGAGTGTAGGTCGTATCAATGCCGATTTGAGCCTTGGTGCTGATGTAGCTACTGCCGAAGCCCTGGTAGCTAACGAAAAGCTGAGTAACCGTGGTGTACAATTATTTGGTGCTGGTTTCATTGTCTCTGCCGATAAAGCCCAAGCGCTAGGCTTAGGCAAAGTGCCAGGTCTAACACAATACATTCGTCCTTATCGCAATGGCAAAGACTTGACATCCAGGCCGAGGGAAGTATTGGTTATTGATTTATTTGGTCTGACGGAACAAGAAGTAGTTGTGCAATTTCCAGCGGTTTATCAGCATCTTTTTCAAAATGTCAAACCTGAAAGAGACACAAACAATCGTGCTTCTCGAAGGGATAAATGGTGGTTGTTTGGAGAGCCTAACCCAAAGCTGCGGACTATGCTTGTCGGTTTGCCGCGTTATATAGTAACTGTTGCAACGGCTAAACATCGCATTTTTCAGTTTCTTTCGGCCGGCATCTTGCCAGATGATAAATTGGTTGTTATTGCTTCAGATGATGCTTACCATCTGGGAGTACTCTCTGCTTATTCGCATACAATTTGGTCACTAGCCACGGGCGGAAGAATGGGCGTTGGAAACGACCCTGTTTATAATAATTCACGCTGTTTCAATACGTTTCCCTTTCCCGCCGCCACCGAAACCCAGCAAGCTCGCATCCGCGAGCTTGCTGAAGCCCTCGACGCGCACCGCAAGCGCCAGCAGGCCAAGCATCCCAGCCTCACACTCACCGAACTCTACAACGTAGTCGAGAAGCTGCGCGCTGGCCAGCCCCTCACCGCCAAAGAGCAAACCACTCACGAGCAAGGCTTAGCTGCCGTGGTGCTCAGCCTGCATCAGCAGCTTGATGCCGCTGTGGCCGAAGCCTACGGTTGGCCCGTCGACCTGCCCGAGGCCGACATTCTCACCCGCCTGGTGCAGCTCAACCACCAGCGCCAGCAGGAGGAAGCCGCCGGCACCATCCGCTACCTGCGCCCCGCCTATCAGGCTCCCGACCAGCAGCAGTCGGCCCTAGCCCTACCTCGGGAAATCACTGCTTCTACCAGCACCGCCGCCGAAACCGGCCCACAGCCCTGGCCCACGGCCCTCGCCCAGCAAATGCAGGCCGTGCGCGCCGTGGTGCAGCAAGCTGTCGCGCCGCTGGCGGCCACTCAGGTGGCAGCCCGCTTCCAGGGCAGCAGCGCCAAAAAGGTGCAGCCCCTGCTCGATACGCTGGCACTAATGTCGCTGGTACGCTTTGTGGAGGAAGAAAATAAATATGCCGCTTAAGTAACTCACATAATGGAAAATGGTACCCGAATTCCGTTTGCTGGTCTCGATGACAAAAACCGAGAGCGGGCCAAGCGCTTTTTTGCAGCTTACCCAACGGCTGTTGGCGTTTCCGATTCGCCTACACCAGAGTTCCTCGGCACCAAATCGCCACGCCGCTGCCGTTTCTGTCACGGAGTACGTCCTAATGTTAAATTCAAGGATAACGCCCATGTGCTGCCGCAGTTTATGGGCAATAAAAACCTGCGCTCGTATTTCGAGTGCCAAAGCTGCAATGCCCGGTTCAGCAAATATGAGCATTCATTCGCCCGCTTTATTGGGGCCAGCCGCACCCTAAGCCAGATACCAGGCAGCAGTAATAAAGTGCCTACGCATGAAGACGCGGCTAACAAGCTAAAGCTGCAAATGGGCGAGCATGCGCTGCAACTCATTTTTGATGGCGAACACAAGAGCTACGCGGTGGACTTGGGAAATAAGGAGCTAACCATCAAGACAATTCGCCACTCTTATGTGCCTATTCATTTGCTGAAAGTTTTGGTAAAAATAGGGCTGAGCCTACTGGATGAAGAGGAGGTAGCCGAGTATGAGTTGGCTCGACGGTTTATTCTAAACGACGAGTTGGACGCTTTGCTAGCGGGTAACCCCATGTTGCATCTCTATTTCTACTCGCTGCCCGGTCCGGTTTGGTTTCCTTCGCCAGTCGCGCAACTTTGCTATCTGGCACCCGATTGCGCTGACCCGTTGCCAGGCAAGCAAATCGTGCTGTACTATGGTAACTATTGCTTTCAGCTGGCCATGCCGTTCGGGTCAGCCGATACGGCGCGCTTGCTGGGTAAAACGGTACAACTACCTCGGTTTCCGCTCTTGTTAAATCAGGAAAAGCTACGGCAGTTTGGCGATTATCGAGAAGTAAGCGCTGATTTTACTTCAGCAGCGCGGCGCAAGGAAGAGCCACACGAGATTATCTGTTCTTTTACCGAGTACATCCAAGTGGATTCAGACGAAAACGAAGAAGATACGCTTAGAAAGTATGGTCATTGGCCGCTCAGCGAAGTATCATGAACATTTCAAAAGACATAGCACCAGTTATTCTGAGTGCCGTACACATCGGCCCCAAGCTTCAACAACGGGCCGGAATTTATTTTAATCGAAACGAGGACGGCTATAATCTATTTGCAGAGCAGCTCGGTGGCCAGGAACAAGCCTATCTCTTCAATATGTACGGTAGCCTGCTCGCCCTTGATACCGCAGAGATTCAGTACGTATTCGGAATCAAAAAATTAACCCAGGCTGTCTTGCGCCAGCTACCCCTCGACTACCTCGCCGACACCTTGCGGCATTCCCGGGAGGTTACCAGAACTATTTCAAGGACGATAGCCGCTACCCACCCAGTATTGGCTGAATGGCCCTCACCACGGCCCGCGCCCTGGGTGCCAGTGCCGCCGAAGCCAACCGGTACATGAGAATAGTGGATGCCGCCTTCGGTTGCTTGGGCTACCACGCCGAGGTTGTAGCTGATGGTATTCGCATATCCCCTCGCACCTACGAAGTACAACCGGCTAGTATGTACCGCAACTTGGCCAGCTTAGCTAAGCTAACCTAACCTTGCTCACATTCAGCCGCATCCAAGATGACTTCGTGGTTCGCCTTGCTCACGAACATTTAACTGGCTTGGATATGGTGCCCGCCCCACGCTTTTTGAGCTTTTTTGTCTATTGAGTTTTTGCAAGTTTGGGCGAGGGTAGTAGCGCAGCCATCGGTGTTTCATCTGCTAACAGCGTGCGATAAGAATCTTGTGTTCGGCGTGCTAGCTACCTTCGGGGAAGGACGGAAGTAGGGCTAAAAGCTGGTGTATATCTGTGCTGGGTTCCGAGAATTGACCAGTTACACTATCGCGAAGAACGTAGCTTACCGGTTGCGTATAAGCTGTTTCCGGATTGTCTCGCAGGCTTATGTTATTTAAGAGTTGGATTCTAGGATTGTTGCACTTGTCTTCGAAAATCATCTGACTTTGCAAATCGGCAATAATGTGGGGTAGTCGCTCCGCTGGTAGGTTGTGGAGTAACAGGATTTTGTGGGCATACTCTTCGACGCTTCCGACTTTGCCAATGTTCTGCCACGGATTCAGCATGCTCTTTATCTGTTGATGCGTTGCTGTGATGACGGACTCGAATGGTGACAGTCCAAGTTTATCCCCCAGCTGCTGAATGCGTTCTAAAACTTCGGCATGCGTTTTTGTTCCAATGGATTTGCCATACCGCAAAAGAAAGATGCTTTGTAGCTCGGCCATATTAACCAGTGTCTGGTGGGCATCCTTCCACAAGTTCAGCTCATCAAATCGGTTGTAAGCCTCACCAGCCAGATTCATATGTGAGATGTACTGCTGCTCTTTCTGAAGCGTAAGCGGAAGATTGTCTTCGATTTGCAGTATCATCAAATCGAACTCGGTACTCAGAAAATAGCGGCTGAGATACTGCGCTGCATTTGCTTGCAGATAATCATCGGCGTGCTGCTGTGCATACTGATAGGCAGAGTGAGCATAGTGTTTTGCCTGAGTCAAGCGGTCTACGCTCTTTTGTATCCGCGCCATCCTTGCTGGGTCGAGCGCAAGTACCTGAAGTTCCTCTTGGGCTTTGAGCAGCGTTGCTTCCTGCAAATAAATACTACTGCCCAATATCTGTAGGCTCTCAGAGTTGTAAAGAGTCAGCAGCGTTTTCATAGCCTCGTCCAAGGCGGAGTCAGTTATCTGAGCGAACAATGCTTCAATCCGAGTGGCTAACTCCTGCTCGTTGCTCCAGTCCCTATTGTCAACGACGGCTAGGTATAATGTGTTGATACGTAGGACTAGCCCATTAAGTAGGCTAGAAGACCTTGCTGCTAGATCATTAATACGCTCAGCGTAGGCCGCTATATCCAAGTTGCCTCGCAGAAAGTCCAGTCGTACCCGCGTGAACTCAAGCAGTACCTTCGATTCCTCATCTAGTTGATGCAGATGGTGCTTGGACTTAGCTAAGTAATATTCTCCTTCAACTAGGTCACCGACTTGCCCGTGGGTGACGGCGGCCAGAAACGTGAGCGTGGAAGAAGCATTGATGGTGGCCGCCGGAAGCTTGGAAAACAAGTCCAGTAGCATAGAAAACTGTTGTTGATTAAACAGCGCACCGCCATATTTTTCCAATAATTCTACTACTTGTGCTGGGTTGTTGAAGTCCACTTTGGGAACGGCGGCCGTAGGGGAAGTCTCTTCGAATCCAGGCAAGTTGTAGCGGCTACCATGCGTGCGCATCAGCAGCTGATGGCGCTCATAATGGCCCAGTACAGTCTGGTGGATTTCGAGCGCAGCCGCTACATTTAGTACCTGAGCAGGCGCAATGTAAACGGTCACTTTTTGCTGTGCGTACCAGTCTTTCGTGGGATTGAATTCCTCAACTCGCTTGATTAATTCAAACACATAGTCAAAATAGCAAGTCTCGGTGGCCTCATCGTAAAGAACCAAAATGCCAAAGCCGAGGTCGCGCTTGCGCAGGTAATTCAGGCGGGATGTTGCGAACGAAAAAGCAAAAAAATCCTTCCCATTCTTTTTTACCGTATTCAGCTTCTCAGCGCTCTTAATTTGAACGGCAAATTTCCGTGCGGAGGCGTTTTTGCCGTCCGTAATCAACTCAATATCTAGGTCGACCCCATAGTCGGGGAATTCTTCCCGATTAATAAAGCCGTTTTTTAGGCTGAGAATGGATTTTACACGCAGCACAGATTCCTCGCTTCGCTTAGAATTATCGTCTACTTCAGGACTATCAGAATAAGCCAACGACTTGTAGGGTTAAAAAGGAGATGCTGGCACTCCTTAAGGTACTGGGTTCTAATGGCTGCGTAACGCTGCCGTATTCAGTTAATTTTACTCGGAGGAGAAGTGGGTTATCGGTCACCATCGACTACAAAAGATGCAACGATATCAGGCACAATGCCGTTAACCACGTCGGTGTCGTTATAGGCTTGAGGCCGTCGAAAAAAACGCAGTCGTACTACACAGCGCAATGACATTGTTTGATCAGCATCGCCGTAGGGTACCGTTACCGAAAAAGCATCGGTAGCCATTGGCAATGCACCAATGGCATTGCCAATTTCGCACAGTTCGGGCTCAATGATGCGCTGGTACTCATAGTTAGGAACTGGTTCATTCTCATTGGGCGAGCTATAGACTACTCTTACAAGAATGTACTTGCCATTTAACAGAATAAAGCCAGGTGGCACTTGGACGGGCATAAAATATTTGCTGTTTTTAAGGTGTTATCTGGTTCACAAACCTAATGAGTGAGCCGCATTATAAGCAATGATGTCGTCGAGCCGCGAGTAGCGACTAATCATGGCATCAGTCTTCTGCTTCGTCTGGTTTTTGATAAATTCGTTAGACTGGCCATTGAGTTTAGCGGTGGTGATAAAGGATGCACGCAGCGAGTGGGCCGAATACTTCGCGCCCAGATGCTCTTTCACGAGCAAATTCACGCGCCGGTCGGATAGCCGACGGCGGGAGGGTTTGCCAGCCTCTCCGGTCTTACCCCGCGCCAGTGACACAAATACTGGCCCTTCAGTGCGCCCACCTAGCAATTCCACCCACGCCTTATAGGCCCGAATAGGACAGAAAAGCGGATTAGAAGCATAAAAAACCGCTTTTTGCTCCAATCCCCCTGTCTGGTTGGTCTTGCTTTTGGGCAAACTCAGAATGAGCGCCGCATCCGTCAGTTCAATGTGCTCCAGATTCAGACCCACCAGCTCGGATCGGCGAAAGGCTCCAGTGAAGCCTATTAAAAGGAGTGCGCGCGCGCGTACACCCTCGGGCCTAGTCAAGTCAAGCTCGGCAATGCTTTTTTTTAAATGGGCCACCGAAAAAGCCGGGGCCTGCTTTTGCTTTTTGCCCACGACGCGCGCCACGCCCTTACGGAGCACATCCAGCGCCGGCGCGCTGATGGCCGAGGGCAGCCCCAGCAGCTGGTGGTTTTTCTCGATGGCGGCTAAGTGCCGGTTGATGGTGGCCAGCTTGCGCGGGATGTCAGCCAAGTGCGCGACGTAGCTGGCGAGCGTCGCTACAGCCGCCGGCCAGGGCGTGAACTCATGTTCGGCACAAAAAGCCTCGTAGCTCCGCAAGTCGGCCGAGTACGCAAGCCGAGTATTTTCCGCGCCTTCGAGACCCAGGGTCAGGTAGCGCCCGACGTTCGGTGCGACTTGTCTAGCCAAGTCGTTGGCCAGCGCCAGGGCTGGCAGGTCGCCGGTCACAGCCGGCAAGTTCTTTTTTCCCGTTGGGGCCATCTACTTTGGGGCAATAGCAAAAGTTGGGGGTCGCAAGTGCGGGTCAAAGGTAGGTAAAACTTAGGTCCGATAATGTTTACTTATCGGACCTTATCGTTACCTTCGTATTCGAATCCGAAAACTCACGTTTTACTCCTTACTATATAGGTCGCATGGAAAACGGTGCTGCCCCTGCCCTCCCCGCCAACCCTTCGGCCGCGCTGGCGCACTTGGCCGAGCACACGTCTCGCTACGTCGAGGCCGGGCTGAGCGGTGCGGCCAATACGGCCAAAGCGTACGCTGGAGATTTGAAACGCTTTGGGGCGTGGTGCGCCGAACATGAGCTCGACCCGCTGCCGGCAACGGTCGCAACCCTTGCTGGCTTCGTGACCCACTTGGCCGAAACCGGCAAGAAGGTGTCGACTATTCAACGCCACTGCGCGGCCGTTTCCAAAGCCCATGCCCTGCGCGGGGTGGACTCGCCTACGGACGATAAAAAATTCAAGGTGCTCCTGGAGGGCATTGCCCGGCTCAAGGGTGTGCGGCAAAAACAGGCTCCGGCCTTTACGCTGACTAACTTTAAGCGCACCGTGAAAAGCATCGATGGCAAAACGCTAGCTGGCCTGCGCGACCGGGTGATATTGCTGCTGGGTTTTACGGGCGCCTTCCGCCGCTCCGAACTGGCGGCGCTGAACGTGGAGGATTTGGCGTTCTCGGAGGAAGGGTTGATTATTAACTTGGCCAAGAGCAAAACCAACCAGCTGGGAGCGGCCGAAGAGAAGGCCATCTTCTACTCCCCAGACTTCAAGCTGTGCCCGATTCGCACCCTGCAAAGCTGGGTGCAGCGGTTGGACCGTACTACGGGACCGGTATTCGTATCCCTCCGCAAGGGCGAACGGCTCACCGAGCGGCGACTAACGGACAAGCACCTGAACTTGATTGTGCAGCGCTACCTCGGGCCCAAGTACTCAGCGCACTCGCTACGCGCTTCCTTTGTGACGGTGGCGAAGCTAGCCGGCGCGGACGACTCGGAAGTGATGAACCAGACCAAGCACAAGACGAGCGAGATGATTCGCCGCTACACCCGGCTCGACAACATTCGCCAGCATAATGCCGCCCAGAAGCTGGGCTTATAAGCCGAGTTTGAGGGAGCTTATACGAAGCCAATCGTTGACTAGAAATGTCTGCTTACTGGTGGGCGGCCAAAAAAGGCAGCAGGACAGCGGCCATCTCAGCCGGCACCTCCTCGGCCAAGTCATGGCCGGCGTGGAAGACGTGTCCAGTCACGTTGCAGGCCAGTTGCTGCATGATGTCCTCGTTGCGCTGCCCGATAAAGGCATCACCGCCCAGCGCCAGGACCGGGAGCTCCAGCTTAGTTTTGGCAGACTCCCGATTCTGTTCGCCGTCCACCAGCATAGCGCGGTACACGGCCAGCATCGAGCGGATGCCACCCGGCAGACTATAGCAGCGCACGTATTCCTCCACGGCGTCTACCGTGGCCGTGTCGGGGAACAACCGCTCCGACTTGATCATATAGGTAATCAACTCGCGCTCGTGGCCGGCAATCAACATTTCGGGGACATCCGCCTTGAAGTAAAACCCCAAATGCCACAGGAACATGCCAGAGACATTTTCGGGCGTCAGGGCCGTGTGCTGCTCGAAGTTAAAGCCCGGCATGAGCGCTTCCGCAAAGACCAGGGCCTTGACCTGTTGCGGGTGGCGCGCCGCGAGTTGATAGCCGATAACTGCCCCCCAATCCTCGCCTACCACGCTGTAGGCGGTGTGGCCAAGCTTGGCCATGAGCGCCGCAATGTCGTCGCTCATGGTAGCGGAATCATAGCCGTCAGCGGGGTGGTCCGAGTCGCCCAAGCCGCGCAGGTCTGGCACGATGACGGTGTACTGGTCGCTGAGCAGCGGGAGGAGGTGCCGCCAGTGAAACCCCGTTTTAGGAATACCGTGTAGCAACACTACGGGGGCGCCCGTGCCAGCGAAGCGGAAGTGCAGGTTCGTACCATTGACCGAGAGGCGGTCACTTTGCACCGGTGTTCCCTGGTGGTCGACCATCCGATAGGTATCTTCCTTTGTAGGCAGTGCTTGTTTCATGCTGCAAAGGACTCTGTTGCGCTCTCCCACTCCAATAACTCACCCGAAAGTGAGTCTCCTCTCCTTATTCTCTCCCGATGGCCAGTAACTTGAAAGAAGGCACCACCAACGCGCAGAATCTCCAGGTGTTATCGGCGTGGTGCTCCGTCAATGATGTCTTGCGCGACATCAGCCCTCGCTGGAAAATGGTGCTCTTGCACCGCATTGCCCATGGGGTAGTCCTATTCAGCCGGCTCAAACAGGCCTTTCCTACCTTGTCGGACCAGGTGCTTGGTCAACGCCTAACAGAGTTAGTGGCCGAGGGGTTAGTCGAGAAGAGCGCGGTGGCGGACACCGTCCCACCACAGATTCGCTATACGCCCACCCCCAAGGGCTGCGCCCTGCTCACCATTATCGAGGCCCTGCAACACTGGGGTCAACAGGATTGGTCCAGCGACCAGTCATGAGGGAAGTCAGGCGAGCAGGATCGTCCTGAAGCGAGCCAGGTAGCCCGAAAGTCAATTCTTTCACACAGGCTATGAAAAACGTAGTGGCCGTTACAGCAGTAGAACTGACCAGCAGCGTCTAAAGTCTCACTAACTCTTACGCGCAAAACCGAACAGCCCCGACCTTCTGACGAGGGCTGAGGCTATTTGGTTTTGCGCATATCGTACCTAAGTCAGGTTGTCGAATGTAGGCTTGATAAGAGAAGGTTATCAGTCCTTATGACAACCGCTAAGTAGTGTAGTAACTACTCGTTCCTATCGGATAAGTGCTGAAGAAGAGCGTGCGCTACAAGTGGCGCCATTAAGGAGGCATTGGTCAACGAAAAGAAGGAGTTGGTCACTCGAAGCGTACTAGCCGCTGGGTAACCTACTTCTTTCGAGCTGTCAACCGCTTGGCTGACTCCTCAAAGGCCATTCCTTATCTCGGAGCAAGTGCATAGAAAAGCCGCTGAACAGCAACCGGGAGGACTGCTCAAATAACTCAGCAGTGAGGCACCACCTGTGACCCGCTACGTTAACATTTCGCGAGCTTATTTTCAGGGTGTTCTAAGGAGTGAACACGACGCGCAGGCAGTGGTCTTTTTTCTCCTTGAACAGCTTATAACCCTCCATGGGCTGGTCCAGGCTCATGGGGTGGGTCAGCAGGTAAGCCGGGTCTACGTGGCCGCTGGCCACGTAGTCGAGCAGGCGGGGGATGTACTTCTGGGCATGCTGCTGGCCCATTTTCAGGGTAAGGCCCTTGTTCATGGCGGCGCCCATGGGAAACTTGTCAATGAGGCCGCCATACACGCCCACAATGGAAACGGTCCCGCCTTTGCGGCAAGCGATTATCGTTTCTCGGAGCACCGTTGGCCGGTCTGTTTGCAGGCGCACGGTCTGCTTGGCCTTGTCGTACAGATAGTCCAGGCCGTCACTGTGGGCTTCCATGCCGACGGCGTCGATGCAGCGGTCGGGGCCCCGGCCCCCGGTCAGTTCTTTCAAGGCTTCCTGCACATCTACTTCTTCGTAGTTGAGCACGTGGGCGTTGGCCTTGGTGCGGGCCATTTCCAAGCGGTCGGGGAAACGGTCGATGGCAATCACCAGCTGGGCCCCCAGCAGGTAGGCGCTGTGCATGGCCATCAGGCCCACGCCCCCGCAGCCCCAGACGGCGACAATATCGTCCGGTCGAATGTCACACATATCGGCCGCCATAAAGCCGGTGGGAAAGGCATCCGAGCAGAACAGCACCGACGCGTCGCGCACGCCTTCCGGCACTTTAAAGCACCCGTTATCGGCATACGGCACCCGGATGTACTCGGCGTGGCTGCCGGCGTACCCGCCAAAGGCGTGGGAGTAGCCGAATATCCCTGCTGGGGCATGCCCGTATAGTTTCTCGGGGATATGGGCGTTGGGGTTGGAGTTATCGCATAAGGACCAGGCCTGCTGCTGGCAGAAGGAACATTCCCCGCACCCCAGGATAGAACCTACCACGACTTTGTCGCCTTTACGGAGCTTCTTGACTGCCGGCCCGGTTTCTACGACTTCCCCCATGAACTCGTGGCCGATAATATCGCCCTCCCGCATGGTGGGCACGTAGCCATCGAGTAAGTGCAGGTCGGAGCCGCAAACCGACGACATGGTTACCCGGACAATGGCATCCTGCGCGTTGAGAATACTGGGGTCGGGCACCGTTTCGGTGCGTAGGTCCATGATACCGTTATAGCAAATCGCTTTCATAGAATCAGGTAATGAAAAGGTGGGAAGACAAGTGGGGCAGGAATGCGGCGGCCGGCCTAGGGCTAGGCCGGCCGCCATCCCTACTCAGGTAACCTGGTTAGAATATGGTCAATCTGGCCAGCAGCGGTTCGTGGGTGCGGCCGGCCGGCTGGCCCTCGATGGTGGGCAGCTCCCCCGTTTCCAGCAGCTGCTTCACGCGCCGCAAGTCCTCCTTGACCAATTGCGCGAAGACCTCATTGAGCAGACTAGCGGCCGCCTTACCTAGGGCGCCAGCCGGCGGGTTGTAGGAGATACTAGCGTGTAGCTCGGTGCCGCGGTCGCCCGGCGCATCCTCAAACCAGACTTCGCCCGCGTTCTCGATTTGGGAGCCAGGTAGGGAGTGCCAGGCTAGGCGGGTGTTGGGTTCTTCGGCGGTAATTGGGGTGGTCGGGTACCAGTGGACACGAAGCTAAGGTAGGTTGAAACGGTAGTGGAGTTCGATTTCGAGCGGGGTGCAATAGCCCAGGGCCGAGTGCAGGCGCTGGGTGTTGTAGTAGTGGTCAATGTATTCGGCCAGTTCCAGGCGGGCTTCTTTGAGGTCGGCAAAGCGGGCTCCACGGGGCAACAGCTCGGTTTTAAGCGTGCTGTTGCCACTCTCGGCCAGGGCGTTATCGTAGGGGTTGCCGGGCCGGCTTAAGCTGGCAATGGCCTGGGTGCGGTCGAGCAGGGTAGTAAAGGCGTCGCTGGTGTACTGGCTGCCCCGGTCGAGCAGGCCGGGCGGGGGCTGACAGACGGCTACGGCCCGGTTAAAAGCGGTCAGAATCAAGTCGGTGTGCAGCGACTCGCTCACGTGCCAGCCCACCACCCGCCGGGAGAAGGCATCGCGCCAGCAGGCCAGGTACGCCCACTGCCCCGTCGCCAGGGCCAGAGTAGGTGATGTCGCCGACCCAAATTTGATTTGGCGCGACGGCCGCCGGCCAGGTCGCGAGCTTGTTAGCGGCGGCACTAGCCTGCGGGTCTGCCTGCGTAGTGCGCGGCGGCCGGGTGCCGACCCGGGTGCAGAGGGCGCGTAAGCCGCTGGCGCTGAGTCAACCGCGCAGCCGCTGCCGGCCCACCGCGTGCCCTTCGCGCCGCAGTTGGGCTCGTAGCCGGCGCTGACCATACCGGCCGGCGTGGGTGGTGAAGACGCGCTGGGCCGCCACTTGCCAGGCGGGCAGCGCTGGCTCGGCCGCAGCCAGCGCGCGCTTCTGCCACGCGTAGTAGCCGCTGGGGCTAACGCCCAGCACGCGGCACTGCTCCCGCACGGGCCAGTCGGGTGCGTGCAAGGCAATGAAAGCGAAGCGTCTCATCGGCCCGTCGGTTGTGAAAATATCGTCAGCGCTTTTTTTAAAATATCGCGCTCGATTTCGGCGCGGGCCAGTTGGGCCCGTAAGTGCTTATTTTCCTGCTCCAGTGCTTCGCTGCCGGCTGGATGGGCGGCTTGGCTGCGGGCCGCCCGCACCCACTTGCCCAACACGGCCTCGCTTATGCCCAATGCTTGCGCGACCCGTGTGGCCAGTTGTCCGTCCTGCGTTACGCGGCGGACCGCCTTGGTCCGAAAGGCCGCATCATACTTGGTTCGCTGCCGTTTACCGGCTGGTTTCGCTGCTTCCATGACAGGGGAAAGTTACTTTCTCCGTGTCCACTTCTACCCCACCACCTCAGTAGGCCACTTCCAATCGCGCCTCTTCCAGCGTGGCAAAGGCCCCGCCGTGCGGCAGTAATTCGGTTTTGAGTGTGCTCCAGCCCGCCTCGGCCTGCGCGTTATCGTAGGGATTGCCCGGCCGGCTAAAGCTAGCCAGCGCCAGGGCTTTGGCGATGCGGGTACGGCACGCAGTGCTCGTATACTGACTGCCCCGGTCAGCATGGACAATCAGGCCAGGAGCCGGCTGGCGGAGCGTCAAGGCCTGCTCTAGGGCACTGAGCACCAGCTCGGTGGGCATCTGCTTATCGAGCTGCCAGCCCACCACGCGCCGCGAGCAGGTATCACGCTAGGTGGCTAGATAGCACCAGCGCCTGCCCGCCAGGGGCAAGTACGTATATCGCCTACCCAGACCTGATTGGGCGCGGTAGGGGCGGGCTGGCCGAGGAGCAGGTTTTCAGCCACGACTGCCGCTGGGTCAGCCACCGTAGTGCGGGGGCGTTGCGGACGAGTGCTCAGCGCGCGTAGGCCACAGCGACGCAACCAAGTACGCAGCGCGGAGCGCCCGACGGCATGCCCTTCGGCGCGTAATTCTGCCCGTAAGCGCCGGGTGCCGTAACGCTGGGCATGGCGCAAAAAGGCGGCACTGGCGGCGGGCTCCCAGCTGGGCATCGGACGCGCGGCCCGGCTCAGCCACTGATAATAGCCCGCGGGGCTCACGTGTAGCACGCGGCAGAGCACCTGCACCGGCTCGGTGGCCGCAACCTGCTCGATGAACTGATAACGCGTCATGACTGAGGCGGTTGTGCAAAGATGGTCACGACTTTTTTTAAAATATCGCGCTCCTGTTCCACGCGCCGCAACTCAGCGCGCAAGCGCTTAATCTCCTCGCGCTCAGCACTGCTAGGCACGGCTTCGACCAATGCCTGGCGCTGCCAGCGGCCGAGCAAGGCGGGCGACAGGCCCTGGGCACGGGCCACGTCGGTCTGCCGGGCGCCAGCGGCCACTTGGCGCACGCACTCGGCTTTAAAGGCAGGCGTATACTTTTTGCGGGTTAACGGTGAGCCGTTCGGATTGCTGTTGTTGGGCATGAGCAGTGGAAGGTAAGACTTCGCACTGTCTGTTTTTACTCGACCACCTCACCTCGTACGACTTGTATGGCTGCGGCTAGATGTGGTTACATCATTTGCTTGGCAATAAATTGTAGACCACATAAACCTGTGCCGTTCTGTTATAATAGGATGGATTACTGACATTACCAGTGTAGCTAGCACCTAGATTAGCTAAGCCAACACTGAATGCTGCCTGAGCCAGCAACCGATTGTAACGATAGCCTATCCCGGCTTGAAAGCCATAATCATACCGTTTAGAGTAGAATGTATTAGTAGTTCGATCGAATTCATTGTTAGCCTCAATAGGCTGGTCTATAGTGTAAGAAGAGCGCGGTATTGAAGGAACATTAGTAACGTCAAAGTAGCCATTCCCTTTTACTTGCCCACCTAAAAGGCAGCTGACATAACCACCTGCGAATCCTTGAATGCCCTGTGCATCTTCACGCAGGCTATACGCCAGATTAATAGGAAGGGTGAGGTAATTGAAGCGATAATCACTTTGACTTACATAATGAAGTATTACTCCATGATTCTCTACGTGGTCGTCAGTCAATTTATAGCGGCGCTGCGAGTAGAGTATGGACGGCTGTACAGCAAAATGAGTCCACCTAATTTCAGCTGCAAGACCGGCCTCCCCACCTACTTTATAATCTGCACTGTAAGTGCCTTCGACATTGTCTGCACTGCCTTTATAAGAAACAGTCGACATACTAGCTCCTACTCGGGGGCCTATGCTCATAGCAGCTTGCGCGTGTACTGCACCGAATTTGACGGATAGGACAGCGAAGAGCAACAGGTATTTAGGAAGAGCAAAACGCATGAGTATCGGATAAAAATGAATTAAATGCCGGTGATTGTATTAAGGTAGCTTTGTTAAGCGCCGCGTTTCCAGGACGTTTCCACTACCTGTTAATTGTAGAAAATAGATTCCGGCTGTTGAAGCAGGTAAAGTCAGCTGATAGCTACTCTTTGAATACGCGGCAGCAATCAACTGCTCAATTATTACCTTTCCGGTTACATCAAGGAGTTTGAGAGTTACTGGCTCTTTTTGAGCCGGCATGTCCACTGTAAGTGCATTGGTAAACGGGTTAGGATAAGCTTGCCAAGCTGGTTCTGATGTGGTGCTACGCGTGGCTAGTGGCACAACCATACCCCGTTTCAGTACTGTCCCCCCGCCACCGGCTATCCAGATAGCAGAACCATCGCTTGTTGCGTCAATACTCGTAAGTGTTTCGTAAGTATTACTCGCTTCGGGCTTCCAGGTTTTGCCCCCATCCGTGGAGAGCAGTAGCGTACCCAGGTCACCCACGATAAAGCCAGTCGTGGCATTAAGGAAGCGGACGGCATTGAGGTCGGCAGTCGTGCCCACAGGCATCATCGTCCAAGTTACGCCCCCATCGCTCGTGCGCAGCGCCGTGCCAGCATCGCCTACTACGTAGCCCTGCTGTGCCGTGACGAACCACACCCCGGTTAATCGGGCGGTAGTCGTCGTGTTTAACGCCTGCCAGTTAGAGAAACCGGGGCCAGTAGCTTTACGAAGGGTGCCTTTGCTGCCTGCTACATAGGCCACGGTACCATCGGGCGAATCGGCGGCGAATAAATCGTTACTCGTGCCGCTAGAACCATTCGCCCAGGTAAAGCCTTTGTCGCGCGTTAAGGCGAGTGCACCCCCGTTCCCCACGGCAAAGCCAGTGCTCAGTTGGCGCAGGCTTAGCTTGTTATGGTCGCCCAACCCATCTTTCCCGGCCACATAACCGTAAACCCCAGCGCTGCTACGGGCGGAATGGTAGATAACGGTTGGAGTAGCTAGGGAGGGTAATTGTTCAAGGACGACCACCATATCGCCGCCCGTAGCGGCAACGGAAAGCATGTTGTTGTGCGGCTTGAAATTGTAAAAGTTGGGAATAAAGGTCCACGTCTTCCCACCATCGATGGTGCTGTAAAAGATAGAATTCGCTCCGCATACCCAGCCGATATTAGCATCGGTAAAACTGACCGCGCTCAGCGATTCCCCACCGGGTCCGATATTTGTCCACTGCGCAAAGGCCGGGCTGGTAAGCAGTACCGCACAAATAGTAGTAAAGAATAGCTTCATACGAAATAAACTGTTAACCGGAGCCGTAATGTTAAGTTAGCGAAGGTGAGTTACGGGAGGCGAATGAGGCGACGGCTCATTGTAGGCTGCCCTGGTAAAGATACCCGCAGCGTGTACACGCCCGGTGCCAGACTGGCTGGCACGACTAAGGAAACCTGCGATTCGGTAACAGTGCCTGACATCAGGGATTCGTGTATTACAGAGCGGCCTAACTGGTCGAGCAACGACACCTCTCCACTAGTGGCGCTAGTCCGGGCTGGCAGCGTGAGGGTGATAGTTGTAGTAAACGGATTGGGATAGGCCTCCCATTGCGGGGCTAGCGTGGCGCCGCGGTTAACGAGTGGCACTACGGCCCCCCGCTTGAGCACGGTGCCATTGCCGCCCACAACCCAGGTGTTAAGCCCATCGTCGGTGGCACTGATTGCCGTTAGGGTTTCAAACGTGTTACTGGCTTCAGGCTTCCAGGTATTGCCCCCATCCGAAGTAGCTAAGAGCGTACCCAGGTCGCCTACGATGAAGCCGGTATTCGCATCCAAAAAGCGCACAGCATTCAGATTGGCGGTTGTATTGACGGGCATTGGTGTCCAAGTGATGCCACCGTCGATAGTACGACGGGCCGTGCCTCCATCCCCTACCACGTAGCCTTGGTTGACATCGACGAACCAAACCCCTGTGAGGCGAGCGAAGGTGCCGCTGTTTAGAGCTTTAGAGACAGGCTCATACTGAGAGCCTTTGCGTACTGTGCCCTTACTACCGACCAGAAAATAAGTTACGCCATCCGGCGAGTCAGCCGCCCATAAATCATTTAGGGTGCCGCTAGGTACTTGGTTCCAAGCCTGGCCTTGTGCCCGGCTGAAGCGGAACGCCCCACCCGCCCCAACTAGCAGGCCGAGCTTATAGGTGTGAAAGCTCATCTGCGCAAACTCGCTAGTAGCTACCCCTCCAGTTACAGCAGGCTGAAAGTCGAGGCCGTTACGCTGAGAGTAAAAGACCTGGGTAGGCAAAAGTGAGTCAGGCTGTTGGGCTAGCACTTGCACATCGTACAGATATAGGGTTGTAACCGACACTAGCCGGCTGCGAGGACCAGTAGTTTGGAAACCAGCATTAACGTTCTGCCAGGTCATGCCTCCGTCACGGGTGTGAAAGAGTGCCCCTTTCGCTCCGCATACCCATCCATCAGTTGATGAACGGAAGCTTACACTGGAAAGAGATTCGTTACCGGGGCCTACGTTCAGCCATTGAGCATAAACTTTTTGTCTATAAAAACCCACTATCAACAAAATATAAAGCAACGTAGTGCTTTTAGAACTTCTAGAGCTATTAAACATACATGCATTCTTTTATATTTATATCTTTGTAATTAATAGATTCTTTAATTAAGAAAATATATTTTATAATATTTTTGAACCCAGCGCTATTAAGTTTATAAAACCACCACTTTTCGTATAGAATAAATCTTTTGTTTTCATTCGGGAAAAATAAAACAATTTTTCTCTCCTTTTTGCTAAAAATAATATTCGCATCCTTCTGGTTCAATAAAAAATAATTGTGCTTTGCATCAAGCAAACTTATTGCTCCATCCTTTCGGAAGTCAATAATTGTTTTTTTTGAAAAAATAAACTCATAATTATAAATCATAAACCCAATAAATAAGAAATAAAATAACAACAATAATGCTTTAATCCATGAATCAATAAGTATATCTATTTTATAAGGTCCTGAAATAATTACAGGTATTGATAGCATAATATAAAAGGCAAATTTTATCAATTTGCTTGATTGGGAGAGAGGGAGCAAAGCATTTATTTTCATTTTCCTGCTGGGAGTTGTGGTAAGTCATATGATGTTATACCATTGCCGGCATTATTCACCTTTAAATCGCCTACCTCTACAGTACCTCTTATTTGTCCTGCCGGTAGAGCACCTCTTGGATAGCCATGCTGAAGGGGTGGAGGCGCACCAAAGTTTATAAGTTTGGTAGTAGAATAACCAATGATGGCGCCAACACTTTGTTCCAGATTTTTTTCTAAAAACGTCTTAACGCTCTGATTTACCATAGGAGAATATACCAACTTACTCAAGCGTTGCGCTGCTCTTCCACCTATTAATCCAGATAATCCAGCTAAATAAATATCAGACTTTTTGTAGCTAGATACATCAGTGCTAAAATCTTTATCGATTGCTTGGTCTAAAATATTCCCAGCTATGCCTAAACCAACAGCAACAGGAAGGCCTCCTAATCCAGAGCCAGCTATGGCTCCCCCAATCGCTGATGCAAAGATTCTTTTCCCAGCTTTCGCATCAAATTTACTACCACTTAAATAGATATCCAGGGCAGTACTTCCTGCATTTAAGGTAGCTCCTATTGCCATAGTAGCAAGAATAACCCATCTCCCATCTGAATCAATATATGAGACAGGATTATTTCCCATTGAGGGGTAAGGATTATCAAATTGTTTTAACGGGTCAGGGGAAGACCAACGACCTATTCTAGCATCATAAACCCTTGCATCAAACGCCGTATAGCCACTCTCCGCATCCTGAGTCGTATTCTGCCCCTGATACCCCCGACCATACAGTCGCTCATCAGTGCGCCGCCAGCTCAGCCCATCCAAACGCTGGCCGTAGGCATAGTAGTGGTTCTCCTCGATAACCGGTCCCGGCGTGTATTGCACCGCTAGGTCATCGAAGTAAGCAGCTACATCCAAATCATTGCTTTGAGCAGAAACCTCCACCGCTACTGGATAGTCTTCCGTAATGGTAACATCTAGTGCAAGCTGTTCCCAATCAGTAGCAGCATTTTGTGATAACGTTGCCATCCCGCTACGGACTAGTGAGTTATCACTAGCCCGACGTACTACATACTGTAAAAAGGCATTAGGTGGTGTATTCGTTGACTGAGTGGCAGCCGTTTTAAAAGACGAATACGGCTTGGGTGACCCCGCTCTAGAATAGAGAGGGATACTGACGCCTAAAGCTACTTGACTCAAGGCGTGCTGCCAGTTACTTAAATTAAGTTGCGTGCGTTCAGGACCTGAAGGTGAACTTGGCTTCACTTGCATACCGACAAGACCTAATCGCACTCCTTTGCGAACTACCTCTGTTTCATAGGGGGGATAGGGACTTGGATAAGGGGTTGGGTCTTTAGGAGTGCGAACGGTAGAAGTCGAATAGGTAGCGTAAGCCGACAGATGAAGCTTATCACCTTTCTGAGCTGCTAGTATTTTAGTAGGCCCTTGCTGGCCTAGCAACTGCATAGAATAAGCAACACCACCAGTATTATAGGGAGATGCCCCGTAAGCTGTGTAGCTGGTCCGCACATCATTGTATGTATTTGCAGATGGACCAGGAAAGTCCTGTTTTTCCTGGCTCACTCGACTATCCTCCATGCTTAACACATAGGTTGTCGTCGTTGGGCGGCGAAAGACTACGCGCGTATTACCTAAGTGGTCATTCAACTCATAGAGCTGTTCGGCAGGGGTTCGGTCGCGCGCCTGCCGATAAATACCTAGCCGCGTCATCCCGTAAATGGGCTGCTCATAGAGAAATGTTGGGGCCGTAGAATTCGCAGTCGTTACGGCTATATAGGAAGCCAATTCATGTCCCGTTACGTCGCGTACAAACGTTGTGGTTGTATAAGACGTCTGGTCGAGTGGATTAGGAAATACCTGTTGCACTAAGCGCTTACCAAACTCATCATAAGTATACTTAGCAACCGGTTGATTGTGGGAATTATCTGCGTAAATTGCCGTTACCTTGCCACTGGCGTCATAGTCAAGATACTTTGTTTTAGTCGGGTCGCTTTCTTGTTGTACAGTAACCTGACCAATGGCATCATAGGTGTAACTCACTGTCTGCGAGCCCGCATTAAGTACCTGATTGAGGCGGTTTGTACCAGGCGCATAGTCGTAAACGCCCGCTAGCGTTGCAACTCCCATACCATCAGTACGTTGCAGGTGACCGATATTGCCATTTGCATCGTAATCCAAATTGCTTTCCTGGTAGCGACTAGGGTCGGCAATGAAGGAGTAGCGATTCGTGACATAATTATACATTCGCCCATAATTAGCTTTTACTAGTTGACCTTTATAATCATAATTATAGCCATACGCATTTAATTGACTGCCGGGAGTTTGCCAATTCATGCCACTTACTAAGCCATTGTAGTGTTGAACATAATCAACTGCTCCAGTAGACATTGAGGTGATCAGGGAAGGTACAGCTGCCGAAGCATAGTCATTTTGATAGTACTGAAGGCTGGTGCCAAAGAAGTCAGCGTACTGCGCGCCGAAGAAATTATTGCCATCCTGCCCTGGGTCGCGCTGAATATCGCCATCATTGATGGATTTGAGTTGACCCGTAGTAGTGTAGGTGTAGTCTACCCCTTGTAAATTACCACCGTACACAACTCGTTTTAGTGGACCATGTAGGTAATACGTGTAGCGCGCCTGTTCAGTCCGGCCATATGAAGGGGAAGTAGCAGGGTCTAGGTTGTCCGTTTGCACAAGGCTAAGTCGGCTGTCCGCGTCGTACGTGTAGTAGTGTGTCAGCCGCTCGGCCGGAGTGTTTTTCTGATAGCAGACAGTAGCCGTATTACCAGCAGCATCGTAGCTGTAATCTATCGTACGGGCTGGTTGATTATTGCCACCCGTCTGCTGCACCAGCCACTGGGTTCGTCCTTTCTCATCGTAGCTGTAGAGAGTGCGAGAAGTTTCTGCAAAAACGGCACAAGGAATGTACAAAGAGGCTTTTTGAGTAGCGGCTACTCGCCCACTCAAGAAGCTAGGCGAATAGCCCGAGGGCAAACTGAAGTTGGTCGCCTGGTCATAATAAGTGCGTACAATGTCCTTTCTCGTTTGGCAACCCATCCCACCATCATCGTAGGTACCGTAAGAGGGAATATACTCTACAATAGTTGAGCTAGCCTTGCAATTGGCGAATAGTGTGGCACCTCCCTGGTTTTCACCCACTTCCAATACACGGCCTATCGTATCATAATTGAGATAAGAAAAGTAGCCATTGGCACGTTGCTTCGCGTTTTGAGAAAAGCGCCGTTTACCGTCGGCCCGGTAGACAAATTCTGTTCGCCCACCATCCGTTTCAATCTGAGCCGTCTGCCTGCCTTGCTGGTCGTATTCGAAAGTAGTCACATAGGCAGGCTGTGTAATGGTGCCTCCCCCAATTACATTTTGCAGCAACTGTTGTACGCCTTTAGGAGCAATGCTTTCGATTAATTGCCCTTTTTGATTGAAGAAGTTATAGCTAAGATCCTTGTAGCGGTTAGTGTAAGTCAGGTTTACCGCCCCCTGCTCAATGCGTAACTGATAGCAGCCTGGTGGTAAGGCTGTACCGCTACTATAAGAAGCCGGCTGCCCAGTAATAGTATTTACTAGGGTGTAAGTACTTGAAGGCAAGCCTGATTTACTCGTAATGGTAGTGCTCCCATCGCCTACAACATAGAAATTGAAAAACGGATATGCTTCTCGCTGCTGTGAAGTATAGGTTGTAGAAGTACCCCCCGTAGTAGGTGCGGCGGCTATCGTAAAGGCAGAAGTCGAGAAAAAGAGGTAATTACCCACATTGCCACTCACATTTGGATTGTTCGCAATGGCATCCGGTGACCCTGTTACAAGCCAACTACCCTGATTGTCGAAAACCATAATGTCTGCTGCACAAGTAAAGGCAGCAGCAACTGCTGTTCCCAGTGTGGTATTAGCAGGCAGTTGTACGCTGTAGGGCCAGCCTACCTCGACCGCATTAGTAGTCGTCATCCAAGCGTCGGGCTGACCAGCAACTACTGCCGTAGTGGCCGGTCGAGCGCTCATAACTGAATGCCCTTCCTTATCTAAAAACACCAGTGCCGTGTTGCCATCGGCATCCGTGCTAAGTTGCTGCACCGCTGCCTGTTTCATTGTACTTACCTGCCCCCCTACTGCAGATGAAGGGAACAGGTTATTTCGGATGGTGGCGTAGGTGTCCAGCTCGGTACGAACCGGAAAGCTGCCTTGTACTACCTCGTGTGTTTTTCCATCCGCAGTGGTGCCACCCAGTTGGAGGCCCGGGCTAGGTCCGGCCATCCGACTGACGCCGGTACTGCCATCCGGCATTGCATCCGTACGGGAATACGGGAATGCCGTAGTCGCCGTGTACCGCTCCAGGTCGTTATTAGTGCTGTAATACCACCCTAACGTATTGCGGGTAGCGCTACTGACTGCCTCCGGAGCATTTAGCTTGGCTCCGTCATCAAAGCGCGTATAATCATACGCAGCTGAAGTTGCCGAGACTGGCGTAACAAAAGTCGGTTGGTAAGCAAAATCCACGGGTGCGATGGGCGCCGCCAGCGTACTGCCAACGGCTAGGTCATATTTGCCATACAGGGGCTGCGTAGCTAATATTTTTCCGGTACTAAGACTTTTGGCCTGGCTTTGCAGCGGTTTGGCAAAGCTGTCCATGTAGGTCCGGCTGTCACTTGTAAGGGTAGTACCGTTTAGGGCAAAGGTTTTGGTTTCCGTCCACGATAAGTCATCCGTTGCCGCATGTACCCGGATGGGGCAGCTGGTCGAGGTATAAGTGACGCCACACTGACTGGTAATTGCCCGATAGAGGGTTGTAGTTGTGAGATTCACGTACGGCAGGTCCTCCGTTGTTTGACTAAGCGTGGTCCAAGTATTCCCGTTGTCCTGCGAGCTCTGCCAAGACTGAATGGCCCCGTTGTAATTGGTCAGCGTAACTGCGCCTTGGTTGGCGCCTGTTATTACATCCCGTTCACCGGCTACCTGACTTAAGTTATCTCTTAGTGGAGTAATGGTAATGGACCTAGTTACAGTGACGTTACTTGACCCGCACCCCCCACTGATGCTGACTTGAAACGTGGTCGGACCAGTAATTCCATTGGGTATTTGTAAGGCAAAGCCGTTACTAGCATTTGAAGATGCTGTGTAACCTATCCAATAAACTGAACTCACACCAGAAATATTGGTCAGCGATAAGGTAATGGGTGTATTAATACAAGCAGGATTAGCAGAGGCTGTAATAGCTACCGCTGATAAGTTATTAGTTCCTATGTAGTATTGGTTTGTAATAGAAGTGCTAGAACCCAGCATCGCCCGGATGGGCTGACTGGAATTAGCCGAACTGGAATAAACGACATCTATTGTAGGGCTTGACAATGACCCGCCCACAATCGTAACGCCGGGTGGTACCCCGCTGCCGGCGTTAGGAAAGGCCCAGCCTACCGCTGCGGAGCTGCTAGAGCCGGGGGAAGTCGCGGTAAAGTGGTATTGACACCCAATGAGCGGGTTGCCATAGTTTGGAATGGCGACCGTAGGATTACTGGCCAAAGAACACGTAATCGTATACCCGCTCTGCGCACAGGCGGACGAGTAGAGACTGGTATAGAAAAGAACTAGCAATAGTCTAATCCATCTCACCGAGGTAACGAGTTTAATCATAGCTATATGACGCAACAAGGCGTTTGAAAATCTTGCGAAACCGTAAGTATGTGCGCAATCGGCCCTAATTCAGATGCTTCACTATCTCCCGCACATTGCCCTGTCCATCTTGGATTCGAGCCTTTACCCATTTGTTAGCTCCGGAAACGGCGGTAAAAGTGAACGGCCGAATACTGGAGGTGTATGGTCGGTAGCTACCATCGCCCGGGTCGTAGGTGATCGAAACCGGGTCGGCTGCCTCTGGAATGTTTACCGTTACTACTCGGCTAGCAGTAACATCCAGCGTGACCGCATCCAGAATGCCAGCAAGGTGATAGGAGTGCTCCGCTACCTTTCTAGCCCCATACTGGAAAGTTTCGTGGCTTACCCGCTTCAACTTTCCATCCGAGGTGTAGTCGTAGTGGGTATATAAGTTGTTGTTATCCAAGATATCCGTTACCTGTCCCGTTACCTGGTCGTAGACGTAGCTGCTTACCTGGGCGTTTACTGGTTGAAAGCGGAGGTCGTCAAAATACACATCGGTAGAAGCATTTGGGTTGTAGCAGCCAATGCGTAGCGTAGTGTGATTGGTGCCAACGGCTGGAATCAACAATTCCAATAAATACCACCCATCCGCGGTGCGCTTTTGTGATGTGCCAGATACGCCAGGATAATACGTGCCATCCAGCCAATAATACAATAGTCCACCCGCATCATTCGCCCACACACTAGCGCGGTAAGGCTTAGTTGGGTCTAAGTGGAACTTAGCCGGGTCGGCTGTACTGGCATTCAAGCTATAAGACAAGCCATGTTTATAAGAGCCTATTCTTACGCTAGCTTGACCGGTATGCACGTAGGCCGGATTGGTATTGCGGTCTACGTTGCCTGACCCCCACGGACCCCCACCTGCTGGCAGCGAGTTGTCAGGCGCCCAGGTTAAGGCTACTCCCCCGCTAAAATAATCTCCAGCGTTCTTAGCCTCTTCGGCCCCACTATAGGCTATTTCCTGGTAAGCTGCCGGCCCACCACTAACCAGCACTTTGCTCTGGTTGAAGCCTAGCTTGGTAGCCAAATAAACACCATTGATATCTTTTGCCTCCAACGCGTTGGAGTAGGGGTTATATAAAGTTGTTTGGCTAGTCACCTTCCAGGGCATAGGTTGAGACGCGGCAGTGAAATCAAAGCCGAAGAAACTGTTACTACCCGCTGCAGGAGTGAGGCCATCGGCTGTAGTACCGGTCGGCATCCAGCTATAAGTCTGCCAGGGTCGCCATACATCCCCTGCCCCATTGCTACCTGCCTGCACACTAATATTCTCAGGGTAGCTAGCATCCATTCCAATAACTGGAATTTGGTCAGACCAAGTTTGAGCACTGGCAGCTACTACTCCAAGGGTAGTGTTACTCGCATCTACTTTATAAGTGGTCGTAGCGGCCACCTGACTAAGCATATTGCGATTATTGCCGTTAGTTAACTTCAACCCCATCGCTGGGTACTTTTGATAGGCAGGAGTTACTTCCGTAAGAAACCGGTTTCCATACCCGTCCGCTGATACAGTACGAGTAGCCGTTCCGGAATAAAAATCAAATCCTAGTGTTTCTGAAGTATTCGTGCGCCCTGTTAAATAGTCAGTCGTCGTTGTAGAGGTCTGAATGGCTGGGTATACATCCCGTTTCGTCATGACCACTTTGTGGTCGTAGCTGCCATCACTAGCCAAACAATCGCGGGAATCTGCAAAGCTCTCCTGAACTACCCCTTGGTAGTTGAATGGAGCCAACTTCGCTTGGTAGCCAGTACCATCAGTGGCACTGTTGGCAGCATAAGAGGCATTGTCCAAGTCATCATAGAGGAAGTGATTGACCGTTTCTGATAGCTTGCGCCCGTTCTCACCATATCGGGTCATGCTTACCAGACTGCCAATTCGACTAGTGTAGTCTTTGATGGATACAGTGCTCGCATAAAGCCGGTTATTACCGTTGCTGGTAGGCGTAACGGTGTGCCCAATCATATTCTCTTTGAATACTTTAAAGCGATAGGTACTGGCACCAGGCGCTTCGACTTGCGTACCATCTACCCTGGTTATCGCTTCCTTGACCGTGACCGCTTCGTACATCACGCCCGGCGCTGGAATTTCGCGTGCGATAGCGAATATGTTCATTATATAAGTGCTATAAGCTTGCTTATAGCTTAATATTTCATCGGCAGTAGGATAGCCAGAATTAACACTGCCTGCTGTAATAGCATCCTTGTCGATACGCACCACATTACCTGGTTCATAGGTAGTCACCCCTGATGGTAAGTAAAAACCACCTCCTTGAGTGGAAAAAGCTTTGTTGTAGTTATAGCTAGTGGAGTGCACTACATTTCCACTAGTAGCCGCAATTGACTTTACTCGTAGGCCCCCACCCTCATTGAGCACGTTCATTTTCGGCAAGGATAAAAAAGCTCCTTGTGACCAAATAGTAAAATTGCGATTTGTACGCTCTACCCACACTACCGCTCTGTCCCCATAAACGCCAGGAGCTGCTTCGATTGATCTGATTTTAGCAGCGATCCCAAATCCATTTTGAAAGCCAAATACGGAACTGCCGTTCACTTGCTTATTAGTACTTGTCAAGCCGTTAAGCAGCACATTATTATTTGGAATAGTTAGCGCTTGGACCTGCGCTAGCGTCATGCCATCAAAGACATAAGCATCTTGATTGGGGTGTAGACTATAGGCATTGGAAGCCATATTAGTGGCCGGGGTAATTCTGCACACCATATCAGGCCGGTCCAGTACTGGCTTCGAGTACTGGTCTCCTTCGTAAGTGATTGCCACCTTAGACCCCAATGGGGAGGTAATACTGCGTAGAGACCATACATCTGTACTCTTATTGGAAATGCTTGATGTGCGGCGGGCAATCCCTTCGGCTAACCCAATAAGTGTGGGGTCGAAATCACTTTTATACATTCCCCACCAATCAATTCGGTCACTTTGATAAGGGGGGTTCTTAGTAACCCGAGCAACGGCATTGGTGCCGAAAGAAGTCGCATCAGAACTACGTAGACACCTAACGTGGTATTGAGCTGGCGAGCTACCCGCAATCTGGTCAAGTACCACATAAAATCGGTCATATTCCGGATAAGGGTTCGTTCCGACTGTAAGACGAAGAATATCACCTGGTTCGTAGCTATTTGCGTTAGGGTTATTGGCATCAGGAACTGCTTGAAACACCCCAATATTATTTTTGAATACTACATTTTTTGCATCTTTAATCGGGGTAATTATGCCTTGTTTGTTACCAAGAGATGGTTCATAATCAAACCGGGTGGGAGGCAGCATACTCGCACCAGCTATCCCTCTAAAATTGACTGCTTTCAGGGTCAATTTGCCTGGTATAGCATTGGCGTTAAGCGGGTCTATACTATTGGCCGTACCTGGAGCCAATGAGTAATCATGCGTAAATTCTACCGTTCTGATTGATTTAGTAGCTAAGTCGGGGCCGAGTTGACTTAAATCATTAATGTCTAATACATTTTCCCCTAGCTGAGAGTAGATAACGTCTTGATAAGTTGCTGTTGAGTTGTGGCTGTTAGGGTCAGTATAATAATAAGTTCTAGTACTAGTATCTGACTGATTATATGTACTGCTGGCAGATTCTAAACTCGTAGGTACGTCGGCATTTTTGAGTAGAATGACTCGCTTGAGCCGCAATGAATTAGCAGGATATTCTTTAGTGGACCTTGTGACAGTGTAGAAGGGTGCTCTTCCGTTACTGCTACTCGTCGTGATGGAAGTGGTGTCACTGGGCATAAAGCCCTTCAAAGAAGTGCCTTTACCATCAAACCGAACCTCTTTTTCGAATAGTGCCGTATGGGTCCGGGTGCTAATTGAGTTTAAGTAGTATACCTGTTTTTGCCCCCGTGAATAGGTTCTGACTTTAGCATCTATATCAGAGCGGTAGCCAAGTGCTGGGTTACGCCAGCGGTAATGAGTAGACCACAGCCCATAGTTGAACTTCACCCAATAGCCCCAGTCGTTAGCATCTAAACCAGCAGCATTACGATCTACGTAATCAGGTCCCGTAATAGCAGTTAGAAACCAGGTATAGGCGTAGGCGCTATTTTTAGTAAGCTCGTTAAAGGTCCGGGTATCATCTAATGATTCAGAACGAGAGTATTCATTAAAGGCATAAGCGGGTAACGCAAAATGGTAGGTAACCCCGCTGGAATTTGTAATGCTGAATCCCCCAATCTGAGCTGCTAACTCAGGGCGGCCAGCTACGAGGCTAGCTCTATCAAACCCTTTGGCATCAGTATCTACAAAGCCAGGGTGCCCATTAGCACTTAACAATTGCGAGTTGGTGTAATACTCAATGTGTTTCGAGCCAGCTAAACGGTCGGTAGTCGGGTCATAGCCGTAGTTGCCATCAGCCTTACCATAGCTTGGCGTACCGAATGTGTAAGCTAGTGCAGTTACTGGTGCGTTCTCTTGCGTATAGGAATTTGAAAAGTCACCTTCAAAGCGAAAGCCCATTGGCTTGTTATTCCATGACAAAGGAGCGTCTTTAATAGCATAATAAGAATCGCCATTGTCCTTCACGCCTTTTTGATGACGACTGTAAAGTGCTTTTTGAAACGCATAGGGGCGTATGCTACCACCTAGTCCTTGCGCTACTACCATATAGTTGTCGTAATCTGGAAAACTACCTCCTCTCACCCAATTAGGGTCTGGATTATCAACAACATTTTCGTGCTCTGGGTCGCTTACGCGATAAGTGTCAAAAGCCTGATTATCTAGGTCTAAGCTGCTATTATAAGCTTGTGGATAATACAGTGCCCCGTTCACAGAGGCCAAGCTAGTTTCATCCGACCAGTAGCGCGTATAACTATAGCCCAAGTCGACAAAGACGGGCGTACCTGGAATAGGAATAGATGCGTCAAAGCCATTCGACTGGGTTTGAATTCGACCTGCAGTTGAGTTATTAATGCCACTGCTACCACCTGGACCGCGCAAAGAAAACTTTCCTCCATCCGTACTGATGGATGCCCCCAGTATAGAATTTGAGGCTTTGCCTCGCCCATTGTCATCCCCTCCAGCCCGAACACTAACCCCAGCCCCCGCATTAGCGCTAACTGAATGAAAATTAGTGGATACCCCAACACTCGCGCCAACTGAAACATCCCCATGAGTGGCTACTCCAATAGAAATACCCGCACTAGAATTGCCGTACCCGTCAGTGCTCAGGCTAGCCGAAACGCCTACCCCACCTGCACTATTACTCATGCCTTTGATACCCAAGCCTACACTGACGTATTCTCCCATCCCAAAACCTCTATAGGTATCATTTGAGAAGGTAAGGCCAGCTGAGACAGAAGCCGCATCCCCTAGTCCTACTCCCACCCCCACTTTGTAAGTTTGACGCTGCCCACCAACCCAGTAGTCACGCACAGTTTGCGAAGCACTTTGCTGGTCATCTGCGTAGCCATTGACATTGCGATTTATTGCACCCGGATTCAGTGTCCAACCTAGACCGACCCAGGACGACTCCACGTCGGGTCGAATGCCGGCGTGGTACGACAGGCTAAGGGGATAGCCACCTTCCGGGCCGGGCACTTCTAATAGGGGGATACTGTAAGTAAGGTCACCGGAAGCCAGATTTACCATATCAGTGGTATCCACTGGCTCAAAGCTGGTAGCCTCCGGTGCCGTAGGACCAGCGGTGAGTGCGTAGCTAATGGTAGGCCAAATCAACTGCGTACTGGTTTGCACAAGCAGCCAGGAAGCAATGAGACGAAGGAGGCGCGGCTTATGGCGGAACATCAGTTGAAATTAAATTAATCAGCTAGGGCTAGGGTAGGGCTAGCGATGACCACAGGTGCTTCGAAAAGAAAGCGTAGGTTGCCAGTACCTAAGCCGCATTCTTGCAATTGAAACTTCCAGGTGCCGGTAGTGGGCAGGTGGGGAAAAGCAAAAAGTAACCGAGTAGCGCTCGCACTGGCATAAGTGCGGTCTAGGTAGTAATTAGTAGGACGCAGGGTGTCCCCTTGACTTGTAACAATTTGCACATAATCACCCATCTGGAATGCGAGCGTCTGTACTAGATTGCTGTAGTCTGCAAAGCCATTAGTCGGTAGTAATACCTCGCGCTGGCTGCGCGACATAGAGAGTATGAAAAATGAATTGTCTGAATATTTTTTTCGCAGACTTTCTATAATCTTTTGAGAGCGAGTTATGGTAGACAAATCACGTGCTACCAGTAAATCGACTGGCTGATAGGTGACGCTGACCTCAGTACTTCCGACTTGCTGCACCTGACGCAGGTGATGTGCTGGGTCGGCGACGTAGTCGGCTAGGGCGTCTGCGGGCAGATGGGTAGGCTGGCAAGAACTCAGCAGGGTAAGGCCAGCTACGAGGAGGAGAAAAGGGGAGCGCATTAGGGATTTTTGATATACTCCTTGTTAAGCTCCGCTATAACTTCCTCCGTCAAGTCTAGCGCCGGCTCGGCGTAGGCGATGGAACCGGAAGGCGTAGCTACTAGAATCAGGTCGTAGCCGTGCTGTTTACCGTACCGCGCCAAAAAAGCATTGACCTGGGTTACTACCTGCTGGGTGCTCTTGCTGTCTTCCTGCTGTGCTGATTCCTGAATAGCGCGTTGGTAGTTGACTAGTTCCTTTTGTTTCGTATGCAGTAACTCCGTCGAGAGTGCCCGCTCCTTAGGTGTCATGGTATCCGCTTTGCGTTCGTAGCCCCGAATGGCACGCTGTACATCAGCCGAAAGCGTATCGATGTTAGCCTGCCATTTGTGCGATTTGGCCGCATATGCTTTGCGCGCATCGAGCATAGCCTGATACCCATTTAATAGCTTGACCGAATCAACATAGGCGAGGCGACTCTGCTGATTTTGCCAGAATAGGTAACTAGTAGTCAGTGTTAATAATAAAACAAAAACTAGAATTATTCGTTGAATCATTAAGTAGGCGAGTAAAATGGTTTTTAATTCTACACCACATAAAATATGTGCAAAATGGCAGAATCTGGCACATAGGTACTAGGTCCGTTTTTATAATAAAAGGAAATAACCCCTATTTTTGTGACACTAAAATTTCATTATATTTAGCTTGAAAGTCAATGAAATATCACAAAATAATCCTGTGTAGAATAGCATTAAAACCAAAGAAGAGTTAGCTTACAATAAGTTGCAATCTACATATTCTCACTTTGCAAGGTCTTATGATACCCAAACTTGTGACTAATGCTCGCAAAGCTGGTCATCAGCACTACACCATTTAGAGCTAGGAAGGCATGCTTATCAACCCATTATTTGAGGTGGTCTAGCTAAGCCGGACAGAGTTAGGACGTTGTTTGAAGATGGGTTTCGAAGTGGTTGGGGGCGTGGTAGCCGAGGGCAGAGTGGCGTCGTTCGGCGTTGTAGTAGGCGATGTGGTGGCTGATTTCAAGCCGGGCTTCGGCCAAGCCGGGGAAGCTGCCGCCGTCGAGCAATTCGGCTTTGAAGCGACTCCAAAACGATTCAGCATGGGCGTTGTCGTAGCAGTGAGGTGGTCTAGCTGAGCGAGACAGAGTTGGGTAGTACTTTTCTTCTCAATGGAAAAGCCTGACAAACGCCGTAAATACGATGCGGCCTTCAAAGCCGAGGCCCTGCGCATGGCCCGCGAAAGCCGGTCAACCCAAGCCGCCGCCCGCGCCTTGAATCTGAATCCCAAACTGCTCTATAAGTGGCAGCAAGAGGCCCTGCCCGCCATACCCGCTGACCCGAGCGAAGCGACCGAGGTGCGCCAACTGCGCGCGGCCAACAAGCGCTTGGCGCAGGAGTTGGAGATTTTAAAAAAAGCCATCGCCATCTTCAGCACCCCGCCGACCTCGTGAGCCGCTACCAATTTATTGACCAGCAGCGCCTTACTTATCCCGTGCGGCTGCTCTGCCGGGTACTGGGCGTGACACCCACGCGCTACTATGCGTGGAGCGCGCGGGCGGTGAGCCAGCCGCAGGCCGTAGTAGCAGCGTGGCAAACCGCGATGGTACAGGCGTTTACTGCTCATAAGCAGCGCTATGGCACGCGTCGGCTACGGGCCGAGCTGCAGGCCCAGGGCTATCGTGTTGGTCGACAACGCCTACGCACCGAGTTGCGCCGTCGGGGGCTGCGGGCCGCGCAGCCGCGCGCCTTTACGCCGCGCACCACTGACTCCACCCACGGGCTACGCTGCGCGCCCAACCGCCTGCTCGACTGAGGTGGTCGGGTGCCAGTGGACACGAAGCTAAGGTAGGTTGAAACGGTAGTGGAGTTCGATTTCGAGCGGGGTGCAGTAACCCAGGGCAGAGTGCAAGCGCTGGGTGTTGTAGTAATGGTCGAGGTACTCGGCCAGTTCGAGGCGGGCCTCTTCCAGGTCAGCAAAGCACGCCCCACGGGGCAGCAGCTCGGTTTTGAGTGTGCTCCAGCCACTCTCAGCCAGGGCGTTGTCGTAGGGGTTGCCGGGCCGGCTCAGGCTGGCAATAGCCTGGGTACGGTCGAGTAGGGCGGTAAAGGCGTCGCTGGTGTATTGACTGCCCCGGTCGGCGTGCACGAGCAGGCCAGGCGGGGGCTGGCAAATGGCCACCGCCCGGTTAAAGGCGGTCAGAATCAAGTCGGTGTGCAGTGACTCGCTCACGTGCCAGCCGACCACGCGCCGGGAGAAGGCATCGCGCCAGCAGGCCAGGTAGGCCCACTGGCCCGTCGCCAGGGCCAGGTAGGTGATGTCGCCGACCCAAACTTGATTTGGCGCGGCGGCTGCGGGCCAGGTCGCTAGCTTATTGGCGGCGGCAATAGCCTGGGGGTCTGCCTGCGTAGTGCGCGGCGGCCGGGTGCCGACCCGCGTACAGAGGGCGCGTAAGCCGCTGGCGCTGAGCCAGCCGCGCAGCCGATGCCGGCCTACCGCGTGGCCTTCGCGGCGCAGCTGGGCGCGCAGCCGGCGTTGGCCATAGCGGCCGGCATGGGTCGCAAACACGCGCTGGGCCGCCACTTGCCAGGCGGTGGATGCGGGCTCGGCCGCCGGGATAGGCGCACGCTTGCGCCACGCGTAGTAGCCGCTGGGGCTGACAGCCAGTAAGCGGCACTGCTGCCGCACTGGCCAGTGGGCAGCGTGTAAGGCAATGAACGTGAAGCGTTTCATCGGCCCGTCGGTTGCGAAAATATCGTCAGCGCTTTTTTTAAAATATCGCGCTCCATTTCGGCGCGGGCTAATTGGGCCCGCAACTGCTTGTTTTCCTGCTCCAACGATTCGCTGCCTGCTGGCCGCGCCGCTTGGGCGCGGGCCGCCCGCACCCATTTGCCTAACACGGCCTCGCTCATGCCCAGCGCCTGCGCGACACGCGTCGCCAGCTGCCCATCCTCGAGTACCCGGCGAACTGCTTCGGTTCGAAAGGCCGCATCATACTTGGTTCGGTGCCGTTTACCGGCTGGTTTTGCTGCTTCCATGACAAGGGAAAGTTACTTTCGCCGTGTCCATTTCTACCCGACCACCTCAGTAAAGTTGTTTCATAATTAAGAAAAATCGTTAAAAACCGAAGGGCTCGAATGCTGCAAAGGTCGGCAGTGAATACGCTTATAGATGCTAATTGCTTCGTTCTTCGCCCTGTACCTCCCAGGCTTTCAGCCGCTGCCACCTACGTTAGCTCGTCGCTGAAACTACATTTCAGCCACCCACCGGGCCACAACTCATCGCTGGCCACCAGCCAGCCTACAGCGCCAACACTGGCTTGCAACAACGGCGCTCGCCTACCAACGTATGGTGCCACCCGCAGCCTATTAAACAGTAGGCGCTCTGCATGACGGTCTCTTAGCATACTGTCTACACACCCTAAGTAGGGCGAGTAATAGCTTAGGGAATCTCCGCAGCTAGGTGATAAGCGTCATCAACTAATCGCATCCCTCCAAAAAACGGTCTATTTTGGCGGGCAACCTAGTTTGACTCCCAGTTTCTCTCGAAGCAAGAGTAGCCAGCGCTGTAACGCTGTGGTTATGGCGAAATAATGATTTGCCTCTTCCAATACACTGTCCCACACGGCGGGCTGTAATAATAGCCGGTCAAGTTCGGCCAGCGTCGCTACTACGCCGAGCGGGCCTATGTCCGCACTATACTCGGCTAGGACTTCCTCCTCAGCTGAGTGCACATACTCGTCCGCTGCCGCAAAAAAATAGGCTCCAAATAGACTCCAAAGTTGTGGGTACTCTTGCTCTTGAAAACGCATTACGAAACGCTCGAACACTTTCCTGTTCGTCGTCAACCCAAATATGCAGGGATTTTAGCCCAGTCCAGCAAGGTGCACCTTTCTAACGCACCCAAATCAGCCAACGGCAACCCTGTTTCCGGCGCAGCAGAGCACCCCGCGAGGACTTTCTGAGCTACTCGCCCCGCGCCCCACTTCCTGAGCCCCTGACTATTTTCGGAGCAGGCTCTTCTTTCTCTAAAAGAGGTTCCTTCATAGCTCCGTTAAGGAGCCAGCTAGCCCAAGCTTAGCGGTCCCTTGCTGAAGCCACGCGAGCACCCGAGCCGTTTGGTCAGCGGTCGCCGTGTGCAAGAGCAGGTAGACTTGCTGGCTAGATACTTCTACCAAGAAATCTTCGTCCCAAGCGAGCGGACCAGCACTCGCATAGGCATAGCGCACTACAGTGCTTGTTTGCAAAGGAGCTGGTGATAGTAAAAGCCAGGAATGAGCCGTTTTCAGGTGGTGTAGCAGCACTTCTAGCTGAGGTGTTTGGAGAGGTAAGCTGAAAACGAAGCCCTATTCGTAGCCCATAGCCAAAGCTAGCGTTGGTCAACGAGCTGATCGTTTTTTGAAGGCGCAGAAAAAACTAGGCAAGACCACCGTGCCACTTACGCTTCCTCCAGCTACTTTTGACGCTTTCCTGGGAATGCGAGCTGAGGGATAGCTCCGATGCTGGTCACGCTGAAGATAGGGTGCTGCCGTATCTGATACCTAACGTAGTTGCCCTTATGCGTTTTTCCTTTGGCTCCCTAGTTGCCGGGGCGCTGCTCCTGCCTACGTCCGTGCTTGCCCAGCATTTCAGCACCGTAGCCGCGTACTCGGTGGGGGGGATAGGCAGCAATCCACGCGGGGTGGCTATCAGCGACTTCAATCAGGACGGCTACCTAGACGTGGCCACCGCCAACTTCAGCGATGCCACCGCCGGCGTGCTGCTCAATCAAGGTCAGGGTACGTTTTCCCCTATTGTGCGCTACCCGCTGGGCAGTGGCCATAATCCACACGACGTGGCGGCAGGCGATGTCAATCAAGATGGTTACCCAGACCTAGTGCTGACCGAATACATTAGTAACCAGGTGGGGGTACTCCTCAACCAGCGGGATGGCACGTTCGCCCCCGTCGTACAATACACGCTAGGAGGCACGCAGTATGCCGAGAGCCTGGTGGTGACAGACATCAATCACGACCACTATCCCGACGTGCTTACAGCCAACTTGGGCAGCGGCACTCTGCAGGTCCTGCTCAACCAAGGCAATGGGACTTTACGCCTCGGTGACTCGTATGCTGTGGCACCTAGCCCCGCCTTTATCAGCCTCACTACCGGCGATTTCAACCACGATGGGGAGCCCGACTTGGCGGTGGCCAGCTTCAATAATCTGTCCGCGACGGTACAGGTGCTGCTCAATCAACGCAGTGGCCACTTCACGCTGGGGAGGACCTATGCGCTCGGAGCGGGGCGCCAGCCGTACGGGCTGGCCGCCGGCGACGTGACGCGTGACGGGTACCCGGACTTGGTCGTAGGGGACTTAGCCGGTAACGCCTTCTTGGTGCTGGGCAACCAGCAGGATGGCACGTTTTCCCCCGCTGTCGCCTATGCTACCGGTGCAGGGAGCCAGCCCTTTGCAGTTGCCCTGTCTGATATTGACAGCGACGGTTGGGTCGAAGTGGTCACGAGCCATATTGGAGCTAACACCCTCGGCGTGTGGCTGAATCAGCCTACTGGACCGCTGCTGCCTGGTGGCCGCTGGGCCACGGGGCCAAATAGTGAGCCCAGCCGCCTAGCGACGGGGGATCTGAATCAGGACGGCCGGCCGGACCTAGTCGTAGCTAACAGCGCGAGCGGCACAATTGGCGTCTTGCTCAGTGCCAGCGTACTGGCTACCCAGCCGAGTGCAGACCTAGCTCAGGCACAGGCCACGGTGTTTCCTAATCCGACAGCGGGTCCTCTCGTCTTGACGGTAACGGGGCTGCCCGCGGGAGCGCGCCGCCTAGATGGTATGCTTTTAGATGCTACCGGCCGGGCGGCCGCGTCCTTTTCCTGGGCAGCTGTACCGGGGCAATTGCAGGGTACCCTAGCTACCGCTAGCTTGGTGCCTGGTTTGTACATGCTGCGCCTGTCGGTGCTCAACGCCCAAGGCACCCTGGTAGAAACCTTATCCACCCAACGGCTCAACCTGTATTAGAGTAGCCGTTTTTATTGCCCAAAGTCTTAGCTATCTACTCGTTTACCAAACTCAAAGGTCCTATGAGCTTGAGAGATACGGCGTGGATTCAGTAGCCTGTCACAATGGTAACTGTAGATTCACTTTAAACTAAAACCAGCGCAAGCTTAGAGGCAGCATAGGGGGTGGTGCACCTTCCTCCCTCAGCCCATGCGAACTACTGATCGGGCAACTAGAGAAGCGTACAGCTTCTTTTACTTAACATTGGGGCAGAAGCGGGTAAGTTATCTGTGGTAGGCTAGCAATTGGACCGTATAGGCTTGCCCGGCAATAGGTGTCTGATTATACTCGAAGGTAAATGTAGAGGCGCTTAATTTACGGCAATAACAGGTATAGCCTACTGGAGGCTTGGAGAGGATAAGAGTTTCTCCCCTACGGGTATATGGCTGCGTTTCCACCACGATCCGGCCGTTTACCGTCTGGGTAGTGGTCAGAGTGCCGGCATCGACATCCAGCTGTGACGCCTGCTGAAAAACGTGATCATCGGTCAATTTACCGGTTGCGTCATAAAACAAAATCTCTAGGGTTTCCGCTTGCCAGTGCCCTAAGAAAAGGTCAGGGGTCGGGGCGGGTTCTGCCTGTTTCTGGCAGCTGGCAAAGAGGGCCAGCATAAGGGCAACATGGAAAAGGTGTTTCATACTCGCCAAAGTAAGAATAGATGAGGCCACTTCACCTTGCGCAGGTGGGAGGATTTAGCAGCACAGAATTAGCTAGCAATGAGGTCCTGAAAGGCGCGATGGCTGTTGCAGAACTCAACGGAGTACCTCGCGCACAATCATTAACGGCTGAATCGGGCTCGTAAACTGGCAGTAAGGCTGCTTTTGCTAGGTCTTGGGACTACTGCTGAACAGGCAGAGGAGTTCTGCAACAGCCACCGCGCCTTTCTGAAGCTAGTTACCCCGTGTTGAACCGCTTCGAATCTTCCTTGTAAATCACGCCCCAACTCCGTGCGGATAAATTAGAACACTTCAGACTATCAGACGCCCTATTGTACTCACCAACAACTTCTTCACCTTAATGCCCTAAACTGTCCAGCATAATCAGATCACTCCAACTTAACCTCTGCTGAGCGCTAAAAAGGCATGCGGAAATGACTTTTTGAGTCCTCCGCCTCACGCCCTACTTTCTAATCCATTGATTGTAATTATGTTATATTTCAGCTAGCGCTGTAGTGTCGAAAGTCTACCTTCACGCGCTGACCGACTCTATTAGCCCACCCGTTACCCTGCTTTATTTTGGATAACATCGCCGCACACCACTCGCGACCATCAAGCTCCTTCTGGTTATTGGCCTGCCTCACAATCGGGCTCACAGGCGGTGCTGCTTACGCATATGGCGCCGAGTTTGTCACCGTTGTAGTTCTTCAGCAGACGGGGGCTTATCCATTTGGGGGCGAAGGCCCCGCTCCCTGGACTTATGGCACAGTTGCGCGCTATACCGGCTTTGCTGGCAGTATTGGTCTGCTTGCTTTGGGCTTATTAGGGGTAGCGCTCTGGGCAACGTTTAAACGGAAGAGCAGTTGGTTAGGGCTTACTTTTTCCTTGACAGTGTTACTCTTAGCAGTTGCATTGGTTATCGGACTGATTGGGTTAGAGTAAACACCACTGAGTTCCGTGTTTCGGTCGCCAGCAGATGCAGAGCATCTTCCAGGAAACGCTCGAATCGTGGACTATTTCAGATAGTGCCCTAATGTCTGCAAAAGGGCAGGTTTTTAAGACAGTCTTTTCGTGGATGACCAGTTTTTGAACACTACCTAGCCGATAGGTTCGGTGCGGTAAGAAGCCGGTCGACAAAAGGAGCTCATTTCCAACCTGCTGCGTTCCACGCCGCCTCGTCCTCTTCCGACCGACGCAATGTTACCGCTGGAAGATTGGGGTTCCCAATGTCAGCCGTTACGTAATAACGCCGATCATGCGCCGTATACAAGTACTTCGTTAGTGACCCTTCTTGCACCAACTCTTCCAAGAGCTGCTCTACTTGTTCCCCACTCGTTAGGAGCGGAAATTTAGACCGTATGGCGGAGTTGCTTTTCAAAAAGTCAAACAGGAACCACGCGTCAATGCCGGTACAACCGCCTTCCAAAGCATAGTCGAAGTCCACCGTGAACGCGGGCGTGGTAATCAAGCAGCCACAGCCATGGAAGTGATAGCGCACGTGCCCGGCGTTATCGAGATAGCCGGCGTAGACTCCGGGGCTTTCCGTCTGCTTTTGAAAGCCTACTTCGCGGGCTGATTTTGCATTTAACAGGCCTACAGC